>VOFJ01000845.1_pt1 | contig 55511 bp, 85 predicted proteins | sample 5384081 | NCBI WGS metagenome assembly VOFJ01 (sample SAMN12384729, study PRJNA508395) | human gut metagenome | isolation source: healthy gut I | host: Homo sapiens | reverse complement strand
GAACAGGTACAAATATTATTGAAGGTGATAAATTATTTTTTTAGCAACGCCATTATTAACTAATAGGAATATACTAAGCCAGAGGGGTATGTAGGGGACAAAAAAGTGCAAGTTATAATTTATGTGTTTTTGATTTAGGAGAGCAAATTGTAAATAGTAATGAATGTTGTAACGAGGTTGTGAAAATAAAAACGAAGTGAAGGGGAGATGGTGGCAAAATTTCTTGTGTGGCAAATCATGGTGGTAAAAATTGCTCGAATGCTTTTTGGTATAAATAATGGGCGTTGTACTTTTAATCCTAATGTTTGTATGGACTATAATGGTTGGTTTACTGATTGTGTTAATGGAAAAGTGTCAAATTTCCCCGGAAGTGATTGCGACACAGCGATGGGGCGTGGAGAATGTTGGAATGAAATAATGTAGCAGGGAATGCCGACAGGTTCGCCCAAAGATTCATCCGGTTGCCGGACAAGCCGGATAAGTAAAAAATAGAATCAAAATCTGTTCGGAATATTTTTGCAATATTCTTTTTTTTGTCATACATTTGTTCCGATAAAAAGAAAAAATGAGAAATAGTTTACATCATAACCATCATCATTGCCATCACTGTTTCAGGTGAGATGATGTTGTTATGCTGTTCGGTCTTCAATAAAAGTATAATAAAGCTCGCCTGATTCAGGCGGGCTTTTTTTTGTTTTTGCCTACCCGGATCAGTCGGGCGCTAACTCTAAATAGCGTTATGATAAACTTAAAAATTGCAATCAGAAATCCGGCCGTTTAAATGAAGATTCCCTGACTTTACTGAAAGAATGCGGGATATCTATCAACAACGGAAAAAAGATCAGTTAATGGCCCAGGCCTCTAATTTCCGATTGGATGTATTGTATTTGAGGAATTCCGATATCCCGCAATATGTGCGAGATGGGGTGGCCGACATTGCCATCATCGGGGGATAATACGGAAAAAGAGAAAAAAACGGGTATCCGTCATGTGCTCGACCTGGGGTTTTCCAGGTGCCGGTTATCGATAGCTGTACCTAAAATGTCGATTTTCAGGACATCTCTTATTTACAGGGGAAAAAAAGATTGCGACTTCTTATCCGAACTCTTTAAAAGATTTTTTTGACGGAAAACGATATAGAGGCTGAGATTCATGAGATTTCCGGTTCGGTGGAGATAGCTCCCAATATCGGATTGGCCGATGCGATTTGTGATTTGGTCAGTTCCGGGAGTACTTTGTTTAAAAACGGCTTGAAAGAGGTATATAAGATTTTTGAATCTCAGGCTATTTTGGTGGCTAATTCCGGTTTATGCGGTGAGAAGCAGGAATTGTTAGCCCAGTTGGTATTTCGGATTAAGGCTGTATTGGCTGCTAAATACAACAAATATATTTTACTGAATGCTCCTGAAAAAGCTTTGGATCGGATCTGTCGGCTTTTTACCGGGAATGAAAAGTCCTACCATCATGCCTTTACGCGAAAACGGATGGGTGTCTGTTCATTCGGTTGTGAATGAAAATGAGTTTTGGGAAGTAATCGGTAAATTGAAGGAAGCCGGAGCGGAAGGGATTCTGATCGTGCCGATTGAAAAAATGATTTTGTAATACTGAAAAAGAGATAGCTATGGAAAGAATAATAAATCCCGTCCGGGAAAAGATGGGTGGACTTATTGAAGCGTCCTCGGATGGAAAATGCTGATCTGCAGAAAATCTGTAAAAGCTATTTTTGCAGAGGTCCTGAAAAGACGGCGATAAGGCTTTGACCAAATATACCTGGTTTTTCGACCAGGCTAAAGTAGAACGCTTGCAGGTGGCTGAAGCAGAATTCCGGGAAGCTGAAAGAGAGGTAAACAATGATTTGAAAAGGGCGATAACGGAGGCCCGGCAAAATATTGAGGCCTTTCATACTTTACAACTGACCGGACGGAACGAATATGTCAATCCGAAAAAGGATTCCGTTGCTGGCAAGAGACTAGAGGATCGGAAAGGTGGGCTTGTATATTCCCGGAGGAAGTGCTCCCCTTGTTTTCTACCGTATTGATGCTTGCCGTTCCGGCCCGGATTGCCGGTTGTGAGGAAATCGTTTTGTGTACTCCTCCGGATCGTTCAGGTAGAGTTCATCCGGCTATTTTATGGACAGCCCGCCAATGCGGAGTGGATAAAGTCTTTAAAGTCGGGGGAATACAGGCTATCGGGGCGATGACTTTCGGCACGGAGAGTGTGCCCTAAGGTGTATAAAATCTTCGGTCCCGGTAATCAGTATGTTACAGCGGCAAAACAGCTGGCCTGTAATTATGGTACGGCGATCGATATGCCGGCAGGACCTTCCGAAGTCATGGTGATTGCCGACCGTTCGGCCGATCCTCGTTTTGTAGCGGCCGATTTATTGTCAAAGCTGAGCACGGTCCGACAGCCAGGTGATATTATTGACAACGGACAGCTGCCTGGTCGATCGGGTTCAGAAAGAGATAGAAAGCCAATTGGCCGTATTGCCCCGTAAGACTATCGCTTCGAAGGCTTTGGAAAATTCGAAAGCGATAGTACTGGAAAATGTAGATGAATGTTTGGAATTGGCAAATGAATATGCACCGGAACACTTGATCCTGAGTGTGGAAAGTTATCTCGATTCGATACCACAAATAAAAAATGCAGGCTCTGTGTTTCTGGGTAACTATTCTCCTGAAAGTGCAGGAGATTATGCTTCGGGTACCAATCATACCCTACCGACCCATGGATATGCCAAAGCATATAGCGGAGTGAATGTGGATGCTTTTGTGAAAAAATTACTTTTCAGGAAATAACCCGGAAGGCCTGCTCGATCTGGCTCCGACCATCGGGGTTATGGCGGAGCATGAACTTTTGTATGCACACCGGAGGGCGGTGGAGATACGGAAAGAAGAGGGAAAGTAAAAAAGTGAAAAAAAAGCAAAAGGCTGGAGGTTGGAAGTGAAAGGGAGGACAATGAAATAAGAGGATATTTATGGAAATAGAAAAATTGATACGTAAAAATATTTGGGAATTACAACCTTATTCGTGTGCTCGGGAGGAGTATGAAGGAGGACAGGCTATTTTACTCGATGCGAATGAAAATCCTTTCGATACGGGGAGTGAATCGTTATCCGGATCCTTATCAGCGGGAATTGAAGAAAGAATTGGCCCGACTGAAGGAAGTGAAGGTGGATCATATGATTTTTGGGAAATGGGAGCGATGAGCTGATCGATTTATTGATCCGGAGTTTCTGCGAACCTGCGGAAGATAATATAGTCGTCTTTTTCTCCCGGTTATGCTATGTATGAAGTGAGTGCTGCGATTAATCGGGTAGGAGTGAAAAAATCGATCTGACAGCCGATTTGTTACCCGACTGGTCCGAGTTGAGACGACGAGTGGACGATCGCACCAAACTGATTTTCCTTTGTACGCCTAATAATCCTACCGGGAAGGTTATCCCTTACGGGCAGATTGAGCGGTTGTGTGGGGAGTTTCAGGGAATGGTGATCGTCGACGAGGCCTATATCGATTTTACAGACGCACCTTCTGCGGTGCATTTATTGGATAAATACCGGAATGTCGTTGTTTTGCAGACTTTGTCGAAAGCTTGGGAATGGCAGGATTGCGTTTGGGGATAGGCTTAGCCGATCCGGAAGTAGTCGGAATATTGAATCGGGTGAAAGCTCCTTATAATATCGGGGGACTGACCCAACAGACCGCTTTGGCCCTTCTCCGGCAATATGATCTTTTCCAGAATCGGCGGACTGGGATTATCCTCGAACAGGGAGCGTCTGATCCGGGAATTGCGAGGGTTGGGTATATTCCGGCGAGTATATGATTCGGAAGCCAATTTTATATTGGTCATCACTGAATTTTGTCAGAAGTTATATCGCTATCTGATTGCTTGTCGGGTGGTTGTACGGTTACAGGATATTCCGCCTTTGATCGGAGGAGGAATCCGGATCACTGTCGGTACCCGGGAGGAGAACGATAGGTTGCTGGAAGTTCTTCATGAAGATGATAATGTAAATGGAAGTGAATACCTTATGAAAAAGATGTTATTTATAGACCGGGACGGTACGATCATCAAAGAACCGACAGACAATTTTCAGGTGGACCGGCCGGAAAAACTGGAGTTTATGCCGGGAGTGATCGGAGCACTGCGGGAGATTACCGGGAATACGGATTTTCGATTGGTGATGGTGAGTAACCAGGATGGCTTAGGGACTGCCGATTTTCCTATGGAAGATTTTATGCTTCCGCAAACATTGATGTTGAAGGTGTTGGAAAGTGAAGGGATCGTTTTCGACGAGATATGTATCGATCCGAGCCGGCCGGAAGAATATTCCCGTTTTAGAAAACCCGGAATAGGGATGGTAGAAAAATATTTGAATGAATATTTGGATACTGAAAATTCCTATGTGATCGGGGATCGGGAGACCGATATGCAGCTGGCTGCTCATATGGGGATAAAAGGGATTTGGCTGGGAGAATGGCGGGAGACCGATTTACCGGTGGTATTGCAATACAGATTCCTGGCGGGAAATTACCCGATTTATAATATCAGGAAGCCGGAAAGTCCGGATTTGTAGGAAAACTGCGGAGACAGAGGTAACTGTTACTTTAAATTTGAATGGGGAAGGTCGTTGCAGTATAAAGACCGGTTTGTCGTTTTTCGACCATATGCTGGAACAAATCGCCCGGCACGCAGAGGTAGATCTGGAGATCGGGGTACGGGGAGATTTGAAGGTCGACGAGCATCATACCGTTGAGGATACGGCTATTGTATTGGGGGAGTGTTTCGCTAAAGCCCTGGGAAGTAAAAAAGGAATCGAAAGATATGGTTTTGCTTTGCCTATGGACGATGCAAAGGCTGAGGTATTACTCGATTTCGGCGGAAGGACTTGGTTGGAATGGGGGTCACTTTGAAACAGGGAATATGTCGGAGATTTTCCGACGGAGATGGCCCGGCATTTTTTTGCTTTTTTGTCAGAGCGGGCTGTGCAATCTGCATATCTCGGCCCAGGGAGAAAATACGCATCATATTCTGGAGGCTGTATTCAAAGCTTTTGCCCGTGCAGTACGGCAGGCTATCCGGCAAACCGGAGGAGGGATCCCTTCGTCGAAGGGCTGTCTCGCTTAGTTTAGGAATGACGAAATGATTGTACAGATAAATAGGAAATCATGAAAGTTGTTATTATCGGTTATGGAGCCGGGAATGTCTTTTCAGTGACGACTGCTTTACAACGCTTAGGGGTTCAGGCGGTCTTGAGTAGTGATGTCAGGCTGATCGCCCGGGCCGAACGTGTGATATTTCCGGGTGTCGGACAAGCTGCTGCTGCCATGAAGCAATTGAAAGATAAAGGATTAGATCGGATAATCCCACAACTGGAAATGCCCGTATTGGGAATTTGTCTGGGGATGCAGTTGATGTGCCGGTTTTCGGAAGAAGAAAAAATACATGGGGATTGGGTATCTTTCCTATGGAAGTGAAGAAGTTTGCAGACAGTTGTAAAGTGCCTCATATGGGGTGGAATACGGTCCGGAAGCTGAAAACTACTTTGTTTCAAGGGATAAATCCCGGGGAATGGATGTATTTTGTACATTCCTATTATGTTCCTGTTACAGCTTATTGTATCGCAACTTGCGACTATCAGCGTTCTTTCGCCGCTGCTATTTGTAAAAATAATTTTTATGGATGCCAATTCCATCCTGAAAAATCTGCCGGTGCCGGAGAAAAAATAATAAAGAACTTTTTAGATATAGTATAAAATTGAAAATGAAAATTATACCTGCAATCGATATTATCGGTGGGAAATGTGTCCGTTTGACTCAAGGAAATTATGGACAGTGTAAGATATATTCGGCTAACCCTTTAGAAATGGCACGCCTGTTTGAAGAGGCCGGACTGGATCGGCTGCATTTGGTCGATCTGGATGGGGCGAAAGCGTCAGGGAGTTGTCAATTGGGCTGTGCTTGAAACGATTTGTAAACATACCCGTTTGTCCGTAGATTTTGGAGGAGGGGTGAAGACTGATGAGGATATGCGTCGTGTGTTTGAAGCGGGGGCTGATTATGCTTGTGTTGGCAGTATCGCTCAGACAAATCCCGAACAAACCGCTGAATGGCTGGAAAAGTATGGGTATGAAAGAGTAATTATCGGAGCCGATGTCTGGAATACCAAGGTGTGTATTCAGGGATGGAAAAAAGGTGACCGATACGACGATTTTTCAATTGATTGAGTCCTATCGGGGACGGATCGGGCATTTGATGTGTACGGATATCACCCGGGATGGGATGATGGATGGAACGGCTATCGGCTTGTATCGGGAATTACTTCGCCTTTATCCGGAGATTCGGTTGATCGCTTCAGGGGAGTGAGTGGAACGGCAGATTTACAACAGCTTGCTGAAGTTGGAGTAGAAGCCGTAGTCGTTGGGAAGGCTTTGTATGAAAAAGAAAATAGATTTGAAATCACTTAAAAATTTTTTGATTTTGTTAGCTAAAAGAATAATCACTTGTTTGGACGTTAAAGAGGGACGGACGGTGAAAGGAGTGCATTTCAACGATTTGAAAGATGCCGGTGATATTGTAGAATTAGCAAAGAAGTATTCTGTTGCCGGTGCTGATGAACTGGTGTTTTTAGACATCACTGCCAGTAATGACAACCGGAGTACCCGCCTGAGCTGGGTGGAGCGTGTGGCTACTGCAGTCGATGTCCCTTTTACTGTCGGAGGCGGCATTGCCCGGGAGGCAGATGTTGAGGCTTTATTAAAAAAGGGGCGGATAAGATATCGGTCAATTCGGCAGCTCTGTCCGAACCGGATTTAATCGATCGGTTAGCCTATCATTTTGGGAAACAATGTATTGTTGTGGCTATCGATGCCCGATATGAAAAAGGAAGAATGGTGCGTATACAGTAAAGGAGGAAGACTAAGAACTGAAAGAGAATTATACACTTGGGCACTGGAAGTCGGAGAGCGGGGAGCCGGGGAAATATTATTCACTTCTATGGACCATGATGGGACGAACCGGGGATTCGCCTGCGAAGCGATAGCCCGGTTGAGCGGATTGGTGAATGTTCCGGTCATTGCTTCCGGTGGTGCAGGAAAACTAGCGGATTTTAATGAAGTATTTACAAAAGGTAAAGCAGATGCTGCTTTGGCTGCCGGGGTATTTCATTATGGCAGGCTGACTGTCGGACAGGTGAAAGCCTACTTGCGGCAAAACGGGATAACGGTAAGAGGGTAAATAATTGAAAAAAGATATAAGATGGAAATAGAAAATTTGAAATTTGACGAAAATGGTTTGATCCCTGCTATCATTCAAGATGCAGAGACCAGGACGGTTTTGATGCTCGGCTATATGAACCGGGAGGCCTTGACATTAACCCCTGACGAATGGAAAAGTTTGTTTTTTTTAGCAGGTCCCGGCAAAAGTTGTGGACAAAAGGTGAAGAAAGCGGACATTTTCTATACCTGAAAGACATACAAGCCGATTGTGATGGCGATACTTTATTGGTTAAAGCCAAACCGCTCGGACCGACTTGCCATACTGGAACAGATACCTGTTGGGGAGAGAAGAAGAATGAGGAGGCGGATTTTTTTGTTCTTCTTACAAAAGTTCCTGCAAAAAAAGGAAAAATGATTCTCCGGAAGAGTCCTATACGGCCCGTTTGATTTCCAAAGGAATAAATAAGATCGCTCAAAAGGTTGGGGAAGAAGCTGTGGAATTAGTAATCGAAGCGAAAGACGACAATGAAGATTTGTTTTTTTAAATGAAGCGGCCGACTTGATGTATCATTATCTGGTTTTTATTGATTGCCAAAGGATATGGGCTGGAGGATGTCATCCGGGTATTGAAAGAAAAGACACAAATAGAATGGGGATAAATAGGTATTTATATACATGTTTACACTAAATGTAGGTTTTCTTGGGTGCAACGGAGAAAGGGGAAAAGAAAAAAGTAAAGTAAACTTTAATTTCCCCGTTCTCCAAATCTATGGTAGGTTCATTTTTTTCTTTCTATTCCGATGCAGGGGTTTTGTGCCATCAGACCGGTTCGCCTGGACCGGTCCGCTAAGGCTTTCCTTCACTGACCGGCGGAACTCCTCGCAGGCTCGTCAGACACCACCGGTCGGGCGTTCGGAACACCTAACCGGACCCTCGTTCCTGCTCCAATGGTCTTCCGCCACAAAACCCCTGCATCTTCCGTCAGCACTACAGGGCAAAGAAGGAAAGTTTTATTGAATGAAAGAGCAGGCCACCCTGACCGGAGTATGGATACCTGGGTTACCTGATCGGATTATTTCTATAAAATAGCGATGGCTGAATTAATCCCTCATGTAGGGGGGCAGAAAAACAGCTGTTTGATAGAAGTTTATACTTTTCAGGTCACAGTTCGTTTCCTATGCAGTGATAACGTAAGTCGGAGGTGTTCGTGTTGGGGGACCATTGGAGCTCTGTCGGGTGTCGTCTTGCTTTTTCTGAATGCCCGACCGGTGGTGTCTGAGCGAAGCGAGTTCCGCCGGTCAGTGAAAGAAAAAAAGGTAGACGACCGACAGAAGCGACCGGGTCCCCCAACACGAACACCGAAGACGAACAAGTAACAAAATAATTCTACATTTATCGGTGTAAGGTATATAACTGCCAAAATTTATTCATTGAGGACTTTCCAGAGTATATCTTTCAATTCGGTAAGGCCGGTTCCTGTCACAGAGGAGATAAAGACATAAGGGATATCGGGGAGATCGCACTCCATCTCTGCCATCAGTTCTTTATCGGCACAGTCTGATTTTGAAATGGCCAATACGCGTTTTTTATCCAGAAGCTCCGGATTGTATTGTTTCAATTCGTTTAACAGGATGTTATATTCCTGATGAATATTCTGACTGTCGGCAGGTACCAGAAATAGCAATACCGAGTTGCGTTCGATGTGGCGCAAAAATCGGATACCCAGTCCTTTTCCTTGGTGTGCTCCTTCGATAATACCGGGAATATCTGCCATAACGAACGAACGTCCATCACGGTAATTGACGATTCCCAGGTTAGGAACGAGTGTCGTGAAAGGGTAATTGGCGATTTCGGGTTTGGCAGCAGATACTACCGACAATAAGGTCGATTTGCCGGCATTGGGGAATCCTACGAGGCCCACATCCGCTAATACCTTTAATTCGAGAATGACCGTCGGTTCGACGCGGGGCTCTCCGGGCTGTGCAAAACGGGGCGTTTGATTCGTTGCCGAACGGAAATTCCAATTGCCCAGACCTCCGCGTCCTCCCTTGACCAGGATAAAAACTTTCCCCGTCTTGTGTGATTTCACAAATCGTTTCGCCGGTTTCTGCATCCCGGGCAACCGTTCCTAAAGGAACTTCGATTGTAACATCTTCACCATCGGCACCTGTACTCCGGTCTTCACTTCCGTTTCCGCCGTCACCTGCAAATACATGGCGCTGGTATTTCAAATGGATCAGTGTCCAGTAATTTCGGTTTCCACGGACGATGACATTGCCTCCCCGTCCTCCGTCACCTCCATCCGGTCCGCCTTTCATCGTTCGTTTATCCCGGTGTAAATGGGCGGATCCCCGTCCTCCGGCACCACTCCGGCAGAAGGTTTTTACATAATCGACAAAATTCGTAGAAGCCATAATATGAAAAAGTAAAAGGTAAAAAGTAAAAAATCTTAGGCATTCAGGATATAGAGATCCGGATAATTTCTTCCCAAACCATCGTAATCCAAGCCTCTGCCCACGACAAAATCGTTTTCCAGTTCAATGCCTTTGTAGGCGATGGGTACCTGACAGACTGCGGCTTTGGGTTTATGGAATAAAGTGGCGACGATCACTTGTTTCGGATTCTTAGCATGTAAATATTCCAGCAAATGCTTCATCGATCTTCCGGAGTCGATGATATCTTCCAGAATGACGACCGTACGGTTCTGTATGTCCTCTTTTAGCCCGATCAACTCTTGGATTGCTCCGGTAGAACAGGTTCCGCTATAGGAAGCGACTTTTGACAAAGCTGATTTGTGTACCCGGAATGACGATTTGTTTAATCAGGTCTGATGTGAACATAAAAAGAACCGTTCAAAATACTTAAAAATAGAGGTTGGGTATCGGCTAGCTCCCGGTTCATCTGTTCGGCCATTCGGGTAATGACTTGATCGATTTTAGTAGCTTCGATAAAAGGACGAAACTCTTTGTCATGTAATATGATATTTCCCATTTTGCTAAATTGCTATCCCTTTGAGTATTTATTTGGACAAAAAGTAATATTTTTAAGGCATATATGGAGGGACAAATCAGATTATATTTATTTTTTTGTATCGATTAGTCTGATGAATTTTACCTTATAAAACAAATATCGAATGAATCCAAGAGTAAGTATTATTATGGGGAGTACTTCCGATCTGGCCATTATGGAGAAGGCGGCGAAAGTATTGGATGACATGGGTATTCCATTTGAAATGAATGCCTTGTCGGCTCATCGTACTCCTGCAGAGGTGGAGGCTTTTTTGCCAAACAGGCTGCAGAGAGAGGAATAGAAGTCATTATCGCCGGAGCCGGTATGGCTGCCCATCTGCCCGGAGTCATTGCGGCCATGACACCGGTGCCGGTGATCGGGGGTGCCGATCAACGCCTCTTTGAACGGAATGGATGCTTTGTTGGCTATTACTCAGATGCCTCCGGGAATTCCTGTCGCTACAGTGGCTATCAACGGAGCGATGAATGCTGGAATTCTCGCCGTACAAATATTGGCTGTCGGAGATCGGGAGTTGAAAGAAAAGATGATTCATTTTAAAGAATCTTTGAAAAAAGAAGATCGTCGATGCCAATAAAGAATTGGCTGCGGTGAAATATAATTTCAAAACAAATTGATCTGAACCGACTGATATATCATCCCGTAAAGAGTTATCTATTCTTTACGGGATTTTCTTTTGTAAATATTTTTAAATTAAGTTTGTTTTTAAGTAAATAATTCATAAATTTGAGAATATAATAAGATGAGGTGTTATTGTTGTGTGGTCATAGCGTGATGCCGGCGGTATAAGGTAATTTATTTTTTGTTCGTTCTGTTTCGTCGCTTAATTTCATACCGTCGGTATTTTTAATGGAGAGTTCCCCTTGTGGTAACGGGATGTTAGGATTTTATATCTGATGCAGAACTACAGCTTACTGCTTGTTGCGAGGTCCGGCCTGGCAGAAGTTGTATAATTTTCAGTACGATGAGATGCTGGCAATTTGGGTTATTTCTATTGTTTTCACTGGTCTCTTTGGATGTTTGGGCACAGGATTTACCTGATATTGAACGTTTGTTGGAAGGAAATGATATTCTGAATACAGAAGATGGATACGAGGAGATGGTCGATATCCTTTCTAATCTGTTGATGACTCCTGTGAACGTAAATACGGCCGGGTTCGATTCCCTCAAGATGTTGTTTTTTATTGTCCGACAGTCAGATCGACCAGTTGTTGGAATTTCGAAAGAAATACGGGAATTTTCTTCATATCAAACGAGTTATTGTTGGTGCCGGGAATTGGGAAGAAAGATCTGGAGAATATCCGGTCTTTCATTACTTTAGGGCATCCGGAAGTGCAGGACCGGGTGAAAGCGATAAGGTTACGTAGCCGACAGGAATTACTGACCCGTGCCAAAGTGAGTCTCCCCTTGCAGGAAGGGTATACAACCTATTCTCCGGTTGATTTCGATACCCGGAAAGAGTATGAACGCAAAGCAGATAATCGCTTCCATGGCCCTCCGGTCGGGCTGTTACTCAAGTATAAAGCGACGATCGGACAACATCTGCAAGCTGGTTTGACTCTTGAAAATGATCCGGGTGAAGGATATTTTACCCGGTATCAGAAAACCGGTTTTGATTTTTTATCAGCCCACATAAGTATTCATACAGATCGTTTTTCCAACGGATTCTTTTGGGTAATTACCGCTTACAATGGGGGCAAGGCTTAGTGGCCTGGGGTGGTTTTACTTCCGGGAAATCGGAGGTTGTCGTCCGGAAACGAGAAATCGGGCAAAGGTTTTCGCCCTACACTTCTGCCGATGAAAATAATTACCTGAAAGGCGTTGCCCTGACTTTGAAACCCCTGTCGGCAGGTAACGGCGGATGTGTTTTTTTCCAGGAAGAAAAAACCGATGGTAATATCGTGCAGGCGGATACACTGGCAGAAGAGGATCTGCTGTCGGTTTCTTTGTATGAATCCGGTTATCACCGTAATAATAACGAGTGCCGGAAAAAACATACCCTGGAAGAACTGACTACGGGAGGAGCCGTACATTGGAATGCACCGGCCTTTAAGCTCGGTCTGAACGCTTTGTATTATGATTTTAAACCGGCCTTGATGATCGGGGATCGTATTTATCAGCAATATAACGATACAGGGCACAAACGTTTTTTTGATGAGTGTGGATTATAAAACTTCGTTTCGCGGAATATATTGGTTCGGAGAAACGGCTTTTAGCGGAATCGGTTCCCGGGGCTACGATCAACGGGCTGAGGTGGGGAAATTCATTCTTATCTGCCTGTTTGCTTTATCGTCGTTACGATAAAAAATATATCTCCCATTATGCTGCCGGATTTGGCGAATATTCCAATACATCCAATGAGGAGGGGGTGTATTTCGGTACCGATATATCTCCTCTGAAAAACTTGAAGATTAATCTGTACTATGATTGGTTTCGTTTTTTCAGTCCCCGTTATGGAGCTACTATTCCCGGATCGGGGTGGGAACTGTTGGGACAGATCGGTTACCGGCATGGGAACTGGGAACATCGTTTTCGGTTAAAACGGGAGATCCATCCCGAAGATACGAAAGAAAAAATCTCTGTTCAGCGGGAAAAAAAGTGAATACCGTTATCAGATCGGTTATCGGGTAACTCGTCAGTTGGAGTTAAGAACACGTTTCAGCCTTTCTCATTACCATAAAGAACAGATCAAGGAAAAAGGTTTCCTGGTCTATCAGGATTTGATTTATGCAACCCGGAATAGTCGTTTTAAAAATGCAATATCGTTTGGCTTGGTTTAAGACCGATTCCTATCAGTCCAGGATTTATGCATACGAGAATAATGTGCTGTATGGATACTCCTTTCCTTCTTTTATGGGAGAGGGGTGGCGTACTTACCTGAACTTGAGTTGGAAACCGTTAAACGGCCTGACTTGTTACCTGAAGGGTGGATTTACGGTGTATCCCGATCGGGAAGTAATCGGTTCGGGAGTCACGAAAGTAGAAGGAAATAAATTGTATGATCTTGCTTTTGCAGTTACGTTTTACCTTTTGAGATCATTTATTCCGGTTTGTTTTTGGCATGCAACAAGTGCATGATTTCTTCATCCGTCAATTTTTTCACGTTTGTGATGATCATATTCTCATGTAAGAAATTACCGTATTGATTACATTCGTCGATAATTCCTGCGAAAAGGGGTTGAAGCTCTGTTTTCAGAGGAAGGAGCAACAGCATCACGGCATAATTCCCTTTAAATTCCGTAGATTCGATACAGCCTTGAGCATTGTTAATGGCTGTTTCTGCTTCATTTTTTTCAGCGTATTTTGCTGAAAAGAAGGGGTAAGTCGCCGGGAACGCGGTAAAAAACACACAGAAATACCGCAATAATAGCCCTTGGCCTCCCAGCCCTGTAGAGATAAACACACCGGGATCGTCCAGCAGAGTCGATTGTAATAACATTCTGGATTGTTGGAGCGCTATAATCGCCCATTTTTTTAAAGGGGAGTGTCTTGTTTCGAAAAATTTTCGATAGCACGGTATACCGAAACATCGTCCAGAGTTGCCAATACGACCAGCATTTTCTTTTTGATTTCCGGGTCGATCGTATCGTCATAGAGGTCATTGATGTTTTCCAGGTATTGTTTGCTTGTTTTTTGGTAGTTTTCAGTTCGTTTACTGAGTAAGTTTACCATTTCGAAGTATTCTTTCTGCACCTTGATATCCACTTCTTCCTCCAGGATGCTGAGGTTGGAGCCGGCCATGGCCAGTAATTGATCGATATCTTCTATTTTCTTTCCCTGTTTACTCATGTTCGATGTATTTCTCAGACAAATTTAAGCTATTCCATATAAAAAAGCTGCCCTCGGAGCAGCTTTTTTATATCTGTAAAGAATTAGGCCTTGTGTCTGCGTTCATCAGATACGGTCAGCTTCTTTCTTCCTTTTTGCTCTTCTTCTGGCTAATACTGCTCTACCTCCGGCAGTTGCCATTCTTTCTCTGAAACCGTGTTTGTTTCTTCTTTTTGGTGTTTGAGGGTTGAAATGTCCGTTTCATTGTAAAATATATTTTAGCATTATTTTCTCACTTCGGACTGCAAAAAGTAGGGATTTTTTTTGGTGTCTCCAAAAAAAAAGTTACTTTTTTTTTACCTGATTACTTGTAACTAAGCCTTGGCTGGTCTCGTATTATTACTGAAAGATGAAAAAGAAGTCTGAAAATTTGTTTTTATAAATCAAATTATTAACTTTAAGAGCGATTATCCTGATATGAGACAGCTTAAGATTACCAAGCAAATTACGGGGCGCGAGTCGTACTCCATCGAGAAATATCTTCAGGAGATAGGTAAAATCCATGTTTTATCTCCCGAAGAAGAAGCCGATTTGGCAAAAAAAAAATCAGAAGTGGAGACCGGGCGGCAAGGGAAAAACTGGTATTGAGTAATCTGCGGTTTGTCGTTTCTGTCGCGAAACAGTATCAAAAATCATGGGCTGACTTTAGGTGATCTGATCAATGAAGGAAATGTCGGATTGATCAAAGCGGCCGAATGCTTCGACGAAACCAAAGGATTCAAATTTATTTCTTACGCTGTATGGTGGATTCGTCAGTCTATCCTTCAGGCAATAGCTGAAAATGCCCGGCTTATCCGGTTGCCATTGAATAAGATCAGTACGATCAATAAGGTGAATCGGTGTTATACTTTGTTGGAACAAGAGTTCCAACGCGAACCGACAGAAGAAGAGATTGCAGAGAAAAATGGATATGACGCCTGAAGAGGTAAAGGAAAACATGAAGATCGCCACGAAGCCGGTATCTATGGATGCTCCTTTGACGACCGATGAAGAATCTATTTCCCTCTACGATGTATATATCGCTCCCGATCCTTCTATCCAGGCTCCTGAAAGTTCACTGAATCAGGACTCACTGAAAACCGATATCGAACGTTCGTTCGCTGCTTTGTCGGTACGTGAAGCTACTATTTTAAGTATGTATTATGGCCTGAACGGATATTCCTCGATGTCACTCGAAGAAATCGGAACGAAATTAGGTTTGACGAGTGAAAGAGTCAGACAGGTGAAGACTAAAGCGATCCGGAAATTGAAAGAGGTGAAGAACAACAAACGGCTGAAGACCTATTTGTAAAATAAGGATAGAATCAGGGATGAAAGATAAGCTTTCATCCCTGGTTTTTTTAGAAGAATGCGGTGTAGATCACTACCAATAAGATACAGATGATATAAGCACAAATATTGAATACTTTGTCTGTTTTAAACATATCGGCAGTCAGTTTGATCGCTTTCGGATCATCATCTGCGGGATTACTGCTCAGGCTGACCATAAAGATCACTACAATCGTCAACAAGGTTGCGTAGAACATTTGGTCCATGAACGGCATCTCGAGTGGTAAGAGTTTAAAGATCAGAGCGATTGGAATGGAACAAAGTACACCCCAGATCGCTCCTTTGTTCGTTGCTTTCTTCCAGAACAATCCCATTAAGAATACAGCCAAAATACCCGGGCTTACCAAACCGGTATACTCCTGAATGTATTGGAACATCTGATCGATACCTCCCAATAGCGGGGCCAGACATACGGCTATGATCAAGGCGATACCGGCTGTTAAACGGCCTACGTTGACCAGTTTTTGTTTGCGAAGCTTCGCGATTGATATATGGTTTATAGATATCCATCGTAAAAATGGTGGAAGTTGAATTCAGCATAGAAGCCAGCGAAGAAACGATCGCTGCAGCTAAGGCGGCTAGTACCAGTCCTTTCACAACCGACGGGAATGAAGGTACTGATCAGCCAGGGATAAGCATTGTCATTGTTCAATGCGGTAGAACCTGCAATTTCGAAAGCACTTCTGGCGCCGTACAGGTCTTCGGAATACATTACCCAGGCAACGATTCCCGGAATAACTACGATGAAAGGAATCAACATTTTCAGGAAGGCTGCAAAGGCGATACCCCGTTGTGCTTCTGTCAGTGATTTGGCTGCCAGGGTACGTTGGATGATGTACTGGTTGAAGCCCCAGTAGTATAGGTTGGCTACCCACAGTCCACCGATCAATACATAGATACCCGGAAGATTGTTGAACTCCTTGTTATCGCGGGAGAGTACCATATCGAATTTATCACTGGCAGCATCGGCGATGTGAGAGATTCCATTCAGGATTCCTCCGTCGGGAGTGACGTAATGCAAGGCGATTAAGGTTGTAATAATACCACCGATGACTAGCAGGGCAACCTGAATGACATCTGTCCAGGCTACAGCCGATAATCCGCCATATAATGAGTAAGCTGCTGCAAAAATAGCCAGCGCGATAATAGCCGGAACGATCATACTGCCATCTCCAACACCTACAATCGTGTCGATGGCTTTACCACCCAGGAATAATACAGAAGTCAGGGTTGACAAAAACAAAGAGAGCGATCCAGAATACAGCCAGAATGGTTTTCAGATTGGTCGAAAACCGTTTTTCCACAAATTCCGGAATCGTGTAAATCCCTTTGTTTGATAAAAAAATCGGCAGGAAGAATTTTCCAACGATAATCAAGGTCAGAGCTGCCATAAATTCATAGGAAGCAATAGCCAGACCTCCGGCAAAAACCTGAACCGGACATACCGATAAATTGCTCTGCTGAGATGTTGGCGGCAATCAGAGAAGAACCGATAGCCCACCAAGGCAATGCTTTTACTGGCCAGGAAGTAGTCCTCGGCAGTTTTGGTATGTCCTTTTTTAGTCCGTGATACCCACAGACCTACACCCACTAGTAGAATCGCGTATATTCCGACGATTACGAAAATCAATTATATGAAAACTTGGATTCATAATAAAATTTTATGTGATTATTAATTTAATTTACGTGCTCCTTCACCGATGTCGGCGATATAAAATGTGGCTTCCAGATGGGTTTTGTCCTTGTAGATTTTCCCTACTTCCCGGATATAACGATCGCCCTGTTCTGCTTGAACCACCGTTACGGTACAGCCACCGAAGCCGGCACCGGTCATCCGTGATCCTAAAACTCCTTCCAGCTGCTGACCTTCTTCAGCCAGGGTATCTAATTCGATCCCTGTCACTTCGTAGTCGTCTTTCAGCGATCGGTGGGAGGCATTCATCAATTGCCCGAATGTTGTCAGTTTACCTGCTTTTAAGGCATCGATGGCTTGTTTGACTCTGGCATGCTCGTGCACAGCATGTTTTGCTCTGCGGTAAACGATCGGGTCGGAAATCGAAGTACAATACTGCCCGAATTCGGTGGGCGTCAATTCACAAGAGGAAAGTGATCGGATGCCGGCTTGAAATAGAAGCGACCGCCTGTTCACATTCGCTTCTCCGTTCGTTGTACTTAGAATCTGCTAATCCTCTTTTTTTATTGGTATTGGCGATGACGAGCTTATATCCTTCCATATGTAAAGGGACATACTCGTATTTCAGGCTGGCACAATCCAGAGCGATCGCGTGATTGGCTTTGCCCATGCCGACAGCAAACTGATCCATAATTCCACAGTTGACCCCGACGTAATCGTTTTCAGCTTTTTGCGAAATTTTGACCAGCTCGGTCATATCGAGGTGTACCTTCGTGACATCGTTCAGCATCACTGCTGTGACTACCTCGATAGAAGCTGAGGAAGAAAGACCTGCTCCATTCGGAATGTTTCCATAGTACAAAAGATCGTACCCCCATACGTCGGAGCCCCCGTTCTGCAAATTCTTTCATCACGCCGATCGGATACTTGATCCAGGCGGTAGGTTTGTCTTCGAAAGCGTTTTGCATTAGCGGTGTAAGAACGATCCATATTTACACTCGAAAACGATTTTGACGGTCTTCACGCTTCGCTATCAAAAAAGATAGGTCCCGAAGCTCAACGCACAGGGAAAGACCAGCCCTCCGTTGTAATCCGTGTGTTCCCCGATAAGGTTCACCCGGCCCGGAGCAAAGTAGGTATGCTCCGCTCGTTTCCCATAGATTTCTTCAAATCTATGTTCTAATTCTAGTGTGTTCATATTTATTGTTAGTTGTGTTCTGCTCTATATGCTCTGCACGCAAATATTCGGACAAAAAAATATAACATTTTTTTAGTAGCACAACTTGAACTGTTAAGAATCAGGGCTGTAGAGTCAACAAGCCAGTGCAATTTTATGCAAAAAGTTTGAAAAAACACTCCTTTGGTGTATAAAAATTCAATTTTTTTCCCTTGGTCTTCTATTAATCTTATATTGTACATTCCTGATGAATTCATCCGTAAGCAGTCTGAAATCAGTTCCTTTTGGGATATATTGTCTGATAAGTTTGTTTGTCTTCTCAATGGCACCTTTCTGCCAGGAAGCGTATGAATCGGCAAAGTAGACAGTGGTCGCGAGCCTTTCTGCAATCTTTCTATGGCAGCGGAATTCCCCACCGTTGTCAGTGGTTATCGTGAGGACGTGTTCTTTAAACGGCATCAGCATCCTTATCACTGCCTCTGCAACCGCCTCCGGCTTCTTTCCTTGCGGCAGCCTCCCCATCATCATGTAGTTTACGCTCCGCTCGCATAAAGTAAGTATGGCGCCCTTTTGCCCCTTGCCAACAATCAAGTCCATCTCCCAGTCCCCGAACCTTTTTCCGTCAGCTTCTTCCGGACGCTCATGGATGCTGATGCGTTGCGGTATGTTGCGCACCTTGGTTGTGCGGGGGCGCTTTACATGATGCCTGTATTTCATCCTGTGACGGCAGTGGGATACCAGTTCTCCGCTCACATCCGCCCGGATGCGGCGGTAAATCGTTTTCATGGGAGACGGTCATGCCTTTGTGCGACAGCCACCCGGATATCTGTTTGGGTGACCAATCCTCGCTTACCAGAAGCCGTAAGGCTTCCTGCATCACATCGGGACGGACGGCATGGTTGCCGGGAAGACGTTCACGACGCTCATCAGATAACTTCTGCGCGTGTTGCCATTGATACTCGCCGCGCTTCGTGCTGTTGCGCCTCACCTCGCGACTGACGGTGGAGGGATGGATGTTGTTTTGCCGAGCAATGGCTTTCTGGCTTTTGCCTTCTTTGAATTCCCAGATAGATTGCGTATCTTTGCTCGCGGGACAGTTGTTTATACATTGCAATACAAAAGTAATTGTTCCTGGGGACTTCGGTCCCCTTTTTTTGTATTGCCTGTTGACTCTATTCTCCGTCGGCATGCCGACGGAGAATTGCACTTCTATTGTGAATCTTCAAAGAATGGTAAGATATACACGCTATATCTTTTCATTATTGATGGTGATTTTTTCTCTTTTTTATTAAAGGAAATTAATATCTTTGCGAACAGTTAGTAAGAAATTAGTTATTTTTTGTTTTAAAGTGTAAGGGATTGGTAGAGTAATTGGAATAAATAGAAGTATTTACGTATGAAACCACAGATCTATATATTGAAAAATACGCACCTCGAAGTACATATTTCTACTTTAGGGGCAACTTTAACCCGCATGCTGACGAAAGATTTGCAGGGAAAGGTTGTAGATGTGTTGCTGGGTATGGAAAAGGCCGAAGATTACGAATCGCCGGAATATATTGCTAGCGGAGCTTATCTGGGAGCGATAATCGGACGTTATGGGAATCGGATTGCCCGGGGAAGATTTGAGATCGACGGTGTAAAATATCAGTTGGCGATAAATAATGGTGAAAACAATCTGCATGGAGGATTGTGTGGTTTCGATAAAAAGATCTGGAACGTCGGACAAGCCGGTACAGATTCGCTGACGTTGACTTATTGCAGTCCCGACGGCGAAGAAGCCGCTATCCGGGAACACTACAGGTGAAAGTCGGGTTTTCGCTGCAGGAGAAAGCTTTACGAATCGATTATGAAGCTGTTACCGATAAAAAATGTTTTGTCAATCTGACTCACCATCCTTATTTTAACCTGAATCCGGAGGCTGCCGATATTAAACGACATACCCTGAAATTATATACCGACCGCTATTTAAAGACCGACGATTTGATTCCGGACGGGACTTTTGTTACGGCTACCGGAGATTATGATTTCACTTCGCCGGCATCTTTACAAGGTGTGATCGGAAACCAGGGAGGACTGGACGACTGTTTTGTATTCAACAATTCCGGGAAACTGATTCGAATGGCAGAACTTTTTGATGATCAGACAGGTATAAAACTTTATGTATGTTCCGATTATCCGGGAGTGCAAGTGTACACGGGAAAATTTCTGAATGTAAAAGCAGGCTAAGGATGGTAAACAATACGGACCTTATGCCGGAGTAGCTCTGGAAGCTCAGTTCTGGCCCGATTCTCCCAATCATCCTGAGTTTCCGTCTACACTTTTAGTGCCGGGAGAAATTTATCGGAAAACGACCATTTATGGTTTTGAATGAATTTGAGTGATTCAAATAATATTTTATTAAAACTGTTTATAACCTACAATTATGGGAAAATATGAATTAAACAAAAACCTTGCACAGATGTTGAAAGGTGGAGTGATCATGGATGTGACTAATGCAGAGCAGGCAAAAATTGCTGAGGCAGCAGGAGCTTGTGCCGTAATGGCATTAGAGAGAGTACCGGCAGATATCCGTCGTGACGGTGGAGTTGCCCGGATGTCCGATCCGCAGATGATCAAAGCCATTCAGAAAGCTGTTTCTATTCCGGTGATGGCCAAAGTGAGAATCGGTCATTTTGTGGAAGCTCAGATCTTGGAAGCCATCGGTATCGACTTTATCGATGAAAGTGAAGTATTGACGCCTGCCGACGAACTTTATCATGTAGATAAAACAGCCTTCAAAGTGCCGTTCGTATGTGGAGCACGTAATTTGGGTGAAGCTTTACGGCGTATCGGTGAAGGGGCTGCTATGATTCATTCCAAGGGAGAAGCTGGAACCGGAAATGTCGTTGAAGCGGTGACTCATATGCGCCAGATCAACGATGAAATGCGGCGGGTGAAAAATGCCGGAATGGAAGAATTGATGAGTCTGGCAAAAGAATTAGGAGCTCCTTATGAATTAGTGAAATATGTACACGAAAATGGGAAATTACCTGTCGTGAATTTTGCTGCCGGTGGTATCGCTACTCCTGCTGACGCTGCCTTGATGATGCAGTTGGGCTCCGAAGGGGTATTCGTAGGTTCCGGAATCTTCAAATCCGGTGATCCGGCAAAACGGGCAAGAGCTATTGTTCAGGCTGTTACCTATTATAACGATCCGGTGAAATTGGCAGAACTGTCGGAAAACCTCGGAGAGGCTATGTCAGGACTCGAGATTAAAAACATTGGAGAATAAATATGCTGAGAGAGGTTGGTAAATCCGATATATCCATTTAAACTCAGTAACTTTTTACATGAAAATAGGAATTTTGGGTTTTCAGGGTGCTGTCATCGAACACCAGCGACACATCGAACAATTGGGGCAGGAAGCTGTCGTTGTCCGCTATACGGAACAATTGGCCGAGATCGATGGTATTATTTTTTACCCGGAGGGGAGAGTACTACCATGGGAAAAATTACTAAACAGGACCGGAATGATGGAACCGTTCCGTGAAAAAATTCAGCAGGGGATGCCGGTTTGGGGTACGTGTGCAGGCATGATCCTGTTGGCAAAGGAGTTGGATCAGGATCCGGTTGTGCATTTGGGAATGATGGATATCACGGTCAGACGGAATGCTTACGGTACGCAAATCGATAGTTTCGATACTCAGGTGGTGATTCCGGAGGTAAGCGATGAACAGATTCCGCTGGTATTTATCCGGGCTCCTTATATTGTCCGTACAGGAGAACGAGTAAAAGTATTGTGTGAAGTGGAAAAGACATGTCGTCGCTGCCCGCGAAAAAGAATATGCTGGCGACTTCTTTTCATCCGGAGTTGACCGGAAATGCCGCATTTCATCAGTACTTTATCGGTATGTGTAGCGGTAAAAAAAAAGCCTGTTCCCTTTCTGAAAATATTCGTTTCGGCAGGGAACAGGATTTTTATTTTTGTTGTACTAATTCTTCGATGGTAAGCGTAGCTGTACCGACTTTCTTCACGACGATACCTGCTGCAATATTGGCTGTTCTCATCGCTTCGCTGATTTCAAAACCTGCCGCCAGGCAAAGTCCGAGTGTCGCTACGACAGTATCTCCTGCACCACTGACGTCGAAAACTTCTTCGGAATGGGTCGGGATATGAATGGGGGAATGGGACCGATCAGGCTCATGCCTTTATCACTGCGGGTGACTAGTAAGGCGGTCAGGTGATTGTTCGTAATCGCTTCCCGGGCTGCTTTTTCAATGGCCCGGTCGGTATTGGGTACCGTATAACCGACGATATCACTCAGCTCTTTAACGTTGGGAGTGACGATATCGGCGCCTGAATATTTCTCCCAGTTTTTCCCTTTGGGATCGATAATGACTTTTTTATCGTATTTGTGAGCTAACTTAATCAGATAACGGCATAAATCTTCGGATATCAAGCCCTTGCCGTAATCTGAGATCACCAGGATATCGTATTCCGGTAAAATCCGGCTGATCGTGTCCCGAATAGCTTTTTATTGTCCGCATTCAATTCGCTTTTATCTTCATAGTCTACCCGGACGATTTGCTGTTTTCCGCCGATAATCCGTGCTTTGGTGATTGTCGGGGAGGAAGTTTTCAACAGAAAGGTGTCGATATTTTTGTGGCGGCTGATCCGTTCGATTTCTTTACCGAAAAGATCATGGCCGATAACACCACATAATAAACTATGTCCTCCCAGACTGACAATGTTGTTGGCGACATTCGAAGCACCTCCCAACCGGGATTCTTCTTTTGACAATGTTGACGATGGGGACCGGAGCTTCCGGAGAGATACGGTCTACTTTGCCGAAATAATATTTATCCAGCATGACATCTCCGACAATCAGAATTTTACTGTTTGAAAAATCTAACATCTTAGGCTAATTTATTCGACACCTCCGAATTCCATCAGGTAGGCTTTTATGAAACCGTCGATTTTACCATCCATGACTCCGCCGACATCGGAGGTCTGAAAATTAGTCCGGTGATCTTTTACCCGGCGGTCATCGAAAACGTAACTCCTGATTTGTGAACCCCACTCAATTTTGTTTCTTATTACTCTCGATCTTCTGTTGTTCTGCCATCCGTCTTTGTAATTCCATATCATACAACATAGAACGCAACAGACGCATAGCGTTTTCACGATTGTCCAGCTGAGAACGGGTTTCGGTATTTTCAATCAGGATTTCGCGGGTTTCACCGGTATCCGGATCTTTGTAATTGTAACGTAGGCGTACACCCGTTTCTACTTTATTTACATTCTGTCCGCCGGCCCCTCCCGAACGGAAAGTATCCCAACTGATATCCGCCGCATTGATGGCTATCTCTATTGAATCATCCACCAATGGTGTCACGAATACAGAAGCAAAAGAAGTCATTCGTTTACCTTGGGCATTGAAAGGAGAGACCCTGACTAAACGATGGACGCCGTTTTCACCTTTCAGGTAACCGTAGGCGAAATCGCCTTCCAGCTGCAACGTAACCGTCTTGATTCCGGCTTCATCGCCTTCCTGAATGTTACTGACCGTCAATTTGTAGTTATTGGCTTCTGCCCAGCGCATATACATTCGCATCAGCATGGAAGCCCAGTCCTGACTTTCTGTTCCACCGGCACCGGAATTGATTTTTAAGGATGCAGCTCATCTGATCGGCTTCACCCCGTAACATATTCTTTAATTCCAGCTCTTCCACCAATTGCAGGGTTTCTGCATAGTGGGTATCCACCTCTTCTTCCGGTAGCTTCGCCTTCTTTTGGCGAAGTCAAAGAGGACGTTCAGGTCGTCTACCGAACGGGATACAGCTTCACATCCTTCTATCCAGCCTTTCAATTCGCGTACCTGTTTCATCACCGTTTCCGCTTGCTTCGCATCGTTCCAGAAATCAGGAGCTTGGGTACGCATTTCTACTTCTTCGAGCTCTATTTTTTACGATCGATGTCAAAGATACCTCCTCAGAGTGCCACTGCGTTCTTCAACTGCTTTCAGTTGATCTGTTGTTATCATAATATCGTTTTTTTTTTTAGTGTGTATATTTTATGCTGCATATCATCCGGTATGCAGCATAAAATGAATTATTATTTCCCGGCTTTGTCCGCCGTATCCTTCATCAACGGTTTATCGGGAGAAATATGTGAAGGATTATATAATCTCAATACTTTGTCCTGCAATTCCTGTGCCAGTTCTTTTGTCCTGCCTGGGTGGCAAAAGCCAATAATTGCTTGATCACTTCGATGCTGAGTCTTTCCTCTTGTTGTATACTCGGAGTATTGGCAAATTTCGGCTCGAGTGAATTGGCATATTTCAACATCTGATAGTTGTTCGTTGCCAGTTCGTTGAGCAAGTGGTTCGCCTTTTTCGGTTTCTCCCAGTTCGTAATACATCGGTATATAGAACAGCATACTATTGTCTGCCGGTACCTGATACAGTGGAATTTCTTCCAATGACTTATCCAGAACGGCGACCGCTTCGGCTTGTTTACCTTCGTCATACAGTTTCTGGGCCAACCGAAGGAAGGTATTCCGGTATTTCATGACGGCGATGGTCTGATCGTGGAAGAAGTCGATGTTTACTTTCGGATCTTTGATATTTCCCCATTCGAATTTATTCATGATATTATCGTAGAGGATATCGCTGTCGATCCGTCCGTAATCATAGAATTCGGCTTCTTTCGTTTCGATAGGTACGACGCGGTAGGCCGCCCCTTCGAGCTGGAAGTATTTTTTTCCAATCCCATATAGGCATCCGAACCCAAACCGATTCCGAAATATACCGGACGTTCCCAGTTGTTCGTCGATAAAATATCCAGGACCATCAGTTGTGATTTGGTCAAGCCTTGCATCGGCAAATGCAGTCTCAGGTCTTTGACGATCTGATCTGCATCCTGGGGTTTAACCGTCCCATTGGCGATTACTTTGGCCGAATCTACCGGAAGGATAACGTTACGTGTCGGTATAAAATCGAGTTCCTTGATATATCCCTGTAATTTTGTCTGAGGCAGGTCGCTGGCGACAAACTCCATGACATCTTTCAGGTTTCCTTCTTTGAACTGATCCCTGATCAATACATAGTCCTGTTTCCCATCCCGGTATTGTTCATGAGTGAACGAAATCGGCACTCCGGAAGATTCATAAGCTTTCCGTTTCATCTGGTCGATATACCAGGAACCGGATAACAAACTTAAATTGACGACCCGGACATCCCGCCGTACTCCTTCCACTTCTTGTACATACCACAGTGGGGAAAGTATCGTTATCTCCATAAGTAAATAAAATTGCATTCGAGCACACGAATTGAGGTAATTACGGGCATGGGCTGTCGTGGCATAACGGGCATGACGGTCGTGGTCGTCCCAGTTTTGGGCGGCCATATTGACCGGAATGGCGAACAGACAGACCGTAGTAACGGCAATGGCCGATACCCGTGGATCTATATTTTTGATCTTTTTATTCAGAAATTCCCAGATAGAAAGCACACCCAGGCCGATCCAGATGGCATAGGCATAGAAAGAACCTGCATAAGCATAGTCCCGTTCCCGGGGTTCCATCGGAGTCTGATTTAAAAAAGACGATGATGGCTATACCGGTCATGATGAACAAGAGCATGACTACCCAAAAATCCTGTTTTCCGGTTTTCCCCTTCCGGTATTGGTAAAAATCCCCAACAAACCGAGCAGAAAAGGCAACATATAATATTTATTGTTTGCTTTTTCATTTTTCAAATTGTCGGGTAATTCATCCTGATTTCCCAGGCGTAATTCATCCAGAAATTTAATGCCGGTGATCCAGTTGCCGTGCATGATGTCGCCATATCCCTGGATATCGTTTTGGCGTCCGGAGAAATTCCACATGAAATACCTCCAGTACATATGCCCTAACTGATAATTGAAGAAATAACGCATGTTATTACCGAAACTCGGGCGGGTGATGGTCTCGCCGTTGACCGTATAGGTCGGACCGTTGTTTCTTCCCTGCCCAAGCCTGGTATTGATTGGCAAAGTTGGGCCGGGTATCGCTGTACATACGTGGGAAGAAACCACAAAACCGTTTGTCGTATTCATAGATGGTTTTGTTACCGATTTTTTCATAGACCCCGGTTTCTTTGTTCTGATAATAGATCGGTTCGCCCTCCTTCGTCCCTACTTGGGGAGCATTGAAATACTGGCCGTAGAGTAAAGGAGCGTCACCGTATTGGTCACGGTTGATGTATGACAATAAAGAGAATACATTGTCAGGGCTTCCTTCGTCGATAGGAGTGATCGCTTAATGAACGGATAACGATCATCGAATAAGAAGAATAACCGATCAGAATCACCATAAAACAAGTCAGGATGGTATTCCAGACAGGCATCCCTTTTTTTTCAGCGTATAACGGATACCCCAGACTAAAGCCCCGATAATCAGTAATACATAGATGATCACTCCGGTATTGAAAGGAGCCCCCCATTCCGTTGACGAAAGTCAGCTCGAACCAACCGGCTACTTTGATCACGCCCGGAATGATTCCGAAATTAACTACACCCAGGATAAATACCGAAAGAATGCCTGTTTTGATAAATCCCCGTACGGTGGGTGTATATTTTTTGAAATAATAAACAAACACGATTGCCGGGATTGCCAGCAAGTTCAATAAGTGTACTCCGATAGACAGTCCGATCAGGTAAGCGATCAGGATCAGCCAGCGGTTGGCATAACGTTCGAAAGCGACATTTTCCCATTTCAGGATAGCCCAGAAAACTACCGCAGTAAATAAAGAAGACATCGCATACACTTCGCCTTCTACGGCTGAGAACCAGAACGTATCTGTGAAAGTATAAGTCAAAGAACCGATCAGCGAAGCTCCTAATATCGCAAACATTTGTCCCATAGTCATTTCTTCACCTTCTTTTACAATAAGCTTACGGGCCAGGTGAGTGATCGACCAGAACAGGAATAAAATGGTCAGCCCGGAACAAATGGCCGACATACAGTTGATCATATAGGGCTTGGGTATCTGCCGATGGAGCAAATATCGCAAACAACCGCGAAATAATCATAAATAACGGTGCTCCGGGGGATGTCCCACCTGTAAGCCCACAGACGTGGTGATGAACTCTCCGCAATCCCATAGGCTGGCCGTTGACTCAGCTGTGAGTATGTAAGTCATACTCGCGATAACGAAAGTGACCCAACCGGTAACCCTGTTAATCAGCTTGAAGCTTAAATTAGGATGATCTTTGATTTTATACATATTCATTAATTAAGATAAATTTGCGATTTTATTATGTGCGTAAAAAATCATTATTTCCTCCGTTTTGAAGCTTTCTTGCCCTTTGGGGCGTATTTGAATAAATAGACATAAAGTGTTAAGTGTCTGGTTATCAAAAGATGACTTCATAACGAAACAACTAATGAAGCACGAAAATAATTATTTTACTCGAATTTTCCTCATTTTTTTTTGTTGGAAAAAAAAAAAGGTCATATATTTGCACCGTCAAAAAATGACACTATCAATGATTGTCCCATTGTGTAATGGCAGCACAGCAGGTTTTGGTTCTGTCAGTCCAGGTTCGAATCCTGGTGGGACAACACTTGATTGCCCAAGTGGTGAAATTGGTATACACGCTAGTTTCAGGTACTAGTGGCTTCACGGCCGTGTAGGTTCGAGTCCTATCTTGGGCACCAATTCAATTAAGGTTTACGATTTTAGATTGTAGATTATTTCCTGAGTAATCGTAAATCAAAATCAGCGGTCGTAAACTGAAAGTGTTCTTTTAAATGCCCGAATGGTGAAATTGGTATACACGCTAGTTTCAGGTACTAGTGGCTTCACGGCCGTGTAGGTTCGAGTCCTATTTCGGGCACCGACTTTGAATTACGGTTTCAGATTATTTCTAAAAAATAATCTGAAACGTAAAGGATTGGCCCAGGTGGTGAAATTGGTATACACGCTACTTTGAGGTGGTAGTGGTCGAAAGGCTGTGCAAGTTCGAGTCTTGTCCTGGGCACTGAAATAGATGAAGACATGAAAAACCGTTGTATTTACAGCGGTTTTTTTGTTTTCTGAAATTTTCGGAAACTTTGGGAAATTCGTAAAAAATTTCAACATTTGTTTTGATAAAAGTCTGCTCAGAAGCAGCTGTTTTTTAGGGTAAAAAAGATTTCAATAACAGATAAAGTGAATCAGTTGATAGAGCAAAAAGTTTCTGGCTTTATTCGAACAGCAATGGGGAAGAAAGCCGACCGGACCGAGATGTTACCGGCTTCCGGGTCTGCACGTAAATATTGGCGTATATATTGGAACGGGGAGTCGTGCATTGCGGCCTGGAATCGAAATGTGGAAGAAAATCGCTTGTTTATCGATTTTTCCCGGCATTTTGCAGAGAAAGGATTACATGTACCGCAAATTTATGCGGTATCGGAAGATCGGAAGGTTTATCTACAGGAAGATTTGGGTACGCAAACTTTATTGGACGTGGTCGGGCAGGAGCGAAAAGGAAATAGTTTGTCGGAGCATTCGATGCAACTTTACCGGAAATCTTTGTCCGAATTATTGCGGTTTCAGTTGATCGGGGGGACAGGGACTGGATTATGCCCGTTGTGTCCCACGTCCTGTATTCGACCGGCAGTGTATCCTGTGGGACCTGAATTATTTTAAGTATTGTTTTCTGAAATTGGCAGGAGCGGATTTTTCAGAGCAGGCGCTCGAAGATGATTTTGTCAGGCTGACAGATGCTTTGGTTCAGGAACCTGCGGATAGTTTTATGTTTCGTGATTTTCAGTCGCGGAATATTATGGTCAGAGCCGGAGAGGTTTGGTTTATCGATTATCAGGGAGGACGGCAAGGGGCTTTACCTTATGACGTAGCTTCGTTATTGTATGATGCTATCGTAGTGATTCCTGATGAACAACGGGAAGAGTTACTGGATGGATATATCTGCGGATTACAGGCTTACCGGACGGTGGAGCCGGGACTATTCCGTCATGTTTTTTATCGTTTTGTATTGGTACGGCTGTTGCAGGCGATGGGGGCTTTCGGGCTTCGGGGACTTTACGAAAGAAAACCGCATTTTATCGATTCGATACAACCCGGTCTGCACAGCATTGACCGGCTTTTCCAGTCCGGTAGGCTGGATGCCGATTATGCCGAAATCAGGCGGGTTTGCAGGCAATTGCTCGAATAGCTCCTAGGCTTCGGTTTGGAGTTTATGGAATACTTCCCGGGAGTGAAGGATAGGTCTGGTTCGATAGCTGGGGAGAGATTGTGTATCGGATACCAGAGCACTTCTTCGATATCCTCTTCGGTCTGAGGAATAAAAGATTGACCTGAAGGGGCAGACATCCGATACCAATATGTTTTTTCAGGAACCAACTTTCATTCCGGTAATAAATATGGAGGGTGGTGTCTAAAGGGAGACAGAATACTTACTTGTTTTTAACCCGCATTCTTCTTCTACTTCCCGGACGGCACATTGTTCCATCGTTTCTCCATATTCCAGATGGCCTTTGGGTAGGTCGATCATTCCTAATCGTTTGATGACCAATATATCGGAATTTTTGTATGACTGCTCCTCCTCCGGCTTTGACATAGGTGAAACAAGACTTGAAAATAGTAAACAAATCCTCCGGATCTTCATCATAAAGTACGGCTTTGAAAGGGATGCCTTTTTCCAGAGTTTGGTAAATGAAATTTTTTCGTGGTCATAAAATCCCGGTGCACCCAACGGATATCCCCTTCTTTTTAGTAAATTCTGATTATCGGTCAATAAAAACAGCTCTCTTTTAAAAAAATACTTTATACATTTGCAAAAATTCTAGTATTTAACAATACAAAAATAGATAAAAATGAATACAGTTGCAGAAAAAGTGGCATCCTATTTATTGGATATTAAAGCAATTAAATTGGAACCTACTCATCCGTTTACCTGGGCTTCCGGATGGAAATCCCCGATCTATTGTGATAATCGGAAGACGTTGTCTTATCCTGAAGTTCGTTCATATATCAAAGAACAATTTGCAGCATTGATCCGGGAGAAATATCCGCAGGCAGAGGTGATTGCCGGGGTTGCTACCGGAGCTATTGCACAGGGGGTGTTAGTTGCTCAGGAAATTGGGATTACCCTTTATTTATGTGCGATCTTCAGCTAAGAGTCATGGTTTGGAAAATCTGATCGAAGGTGAGTATAAAGCAGGGCAAAAGGTCGTAGTTATCGAAGACCTTATTTCAACCGGTGGTTCTAGTTTACAGGCTGTCGAAGCTTTGCGGAATGCCGAATGTGAAGTGCTGGGCATGGTTGCCATTTTTACCTATGGCTTCCAAAAGGCTGAGGATAACTTTAAAAATGCATCCTGTGAACTGACCACTTTAAGTAATTACAATGCTATGATCGATCTGGCTGTGAAAGTGGGATATGTACAGGCTGATCAGTTGGAAAAAATTGAAAGAATGGCGAGTGAGTCCTGAGATTTATAAATAAGTTAAAAGATTTATTGAGTTACTGAGTTAAAAGAGTTATTGAGTTACTGAGTTAAAAAGAGTTATTGAGTTGCTGAGTTAAAAAGAGTTACTGAGTTAAAAAAGAGTTGCTGAGTAGCTAAAGTGGAAGAGGGGAATAGATTAAGGGGTTGTCGATTCATCGTGTTGGGGAAGGAAATTATTTTTAATGCTAGACTTATAATTTATTAACTCAATAACTCAGTAACTCAGTAACTCAATAACTCATCAACTCAGCAACTCAATAACTCATCAACTCAATAACTCATCAACTCAATAACTCATCAACTCAATAACTCATCAACTCATCAACTCATCAACTCAATAACTCATCAACTCAATAACTCATCAACTCTTTTAACTCATTAAATTAATTATGTCGACAACAAAAAATTACAAGTGAGATCTTAAAAATAGAGAGTCCTATTCGGGATGTTTATGCATTACTTTCCGATTTCAGCCGGATCGGTCGTTTGGTAGAGATGGCCAAACAAATGGGGATGACTACCGGATTGGAGATGGATAAAATCTCGGAAAAGATCGAATCTACCCGTTTTACAGAAGATGCTTGCTACATAACCTTAAAAAGGTATGGGGGAGTTGGCTGTAAAGATCGTGGAGAAAGAAGAACCCAAATTAATAAAATTAGGAGGGATGGAGCTACACCTTTTGAATTTAATTTATGGATTCAATTGTTGGAGAATGGACCTTACGATACCCGGATGAAGATTACTTTCCAGGGAGAGTTGAATATGGTGATGAAAATGATGCTGAAAGGAAAACTGGAAAAAAGGAATCAATCAATTGGGCGAGGGGCTGGCAAAAATCCCTTATAGTTTGTTGAGTAATTCAGGTTTTTAAAACATAATTATTTTGAAAATATCCTCAGGTGTCAGGTGCACAATCGGATATTTTCAAAATAGTTTTTATTTTATGCCCTCAATTTCTGGGCATTCACGCGATTCATCTTTTTCTTCGGCATAAGCTTTGGTAATCGTAATATTTTCTTTCCTTGTGAAGGTACTTCAAACATCAGGTCGGTCATAATTGCTTCGCAAATCGAGCGTAAGCCACGGGCGCCAAGGCGGAATTCGATAGCTTTATCGACGATATATTCATAGACATCTTCGTCGAATTTGAGTGTAATCCCATCCAATTCGAACAGTTTGATATATTGCCGGATAATAGCATTTTTAGGTTCTGTCAGAATATTACGTAACGCTGCCCGGTCCAACGGTTCCAGGTAAGTCAATACGGGGAGACGGCCGATGATCTCCGGAATCAACCCGAAAGATTTCAAATCCTGTGGGGCGATATATTGAAGGAAATTCTCCCGGTCGATTTTTTTCTGTATTTTGGCTCGCATTAAAGCCGACGACCATCGTATTCATACGGGCTGCGATTTTCTTTTTCAATACCATCGAAAGCTCCTCCGCAGATAAAGAGGATATTTTTAGTATTGACAGGGATCATTTTTTTTGATCCGGATGTTTACGTCCACCTTGTGGAGGAACGTTGACGATAGAGCCTTCCAGTAATTTCAATAGTCCCTGCTGTACTCCTTCGCCGCTCACGTCGCGGGTGATCGAGGGATTATCCCCTTTCCGGGCGATTTTATCCAGTTCGTCGATGAATACAATCCCTTTTTCTGCTGCCTCGACATCGTAGTCGGCTGCTTGCAGCAAACGGGTCAGGATAGATTCGATATCTTCCCCGACATAACCGGCTTCTGTCAGTACGGTCGCGTCTACGATGGTAAAAGGCACATGTAGCATTTTGGCAATTGTTTCGGGCCAATAGGGTTTTGCCGGTACCTGTACGACCTACCATAACGATATTGGATTTCTCGATTTCCACTTCGTCGTTACCGGCTTTATGCAAAAGCCTTTTATAATGATTGTAAACGGCAACTGCCAGGTGTTTTTTCGCTTCATCCTGGCCAATGACATATTGGTCCAGAAAAGCTTTGATCTCTATGGGCTTTTTTTACTTCGATATGTTCCAGGTTGAGTGTCGATTTACTTTTCATCTCTTCCTGGACGATATCATAGGCTTGTGAAGCACACTCATCACAAATAAAACCGTCCGTCCCCGCTATCAACAAATTAACTTCGTTCCGGTTACGTCCGCAAAATGAACATTTATCCTGCATCTTTTATTACTTTTGGGTCGATAAGAGCTCATCGACCTGCAATTTTCAATTTTATTTTTTAGCTCTGGTTAATATTGAATCGATCATACCGTATTCTTTAGCTTCTGCTGCTGTCATCCAGTAGTCCCGGTCGGAATCTTTTTTTCTACTTTTTTGTAGGGTTGACCGGAATGTTCGGAGATGATGGTATACAATTCTTTTTCAGTTTCTGTACTTCTCTGGAAGTGATCTCGATATCCGCAGCCTGGCCTTGTACGCCACTCATCGGTTGGTGGATCATAATCCGGGAATGGGTTAGAGCCGAACGTTTTCCCTTGGTTCCGGCAGTCATCAGTACCGCTGCCATCGAAGCTGCCAAACCAGTACAAATAGTCGCTACATCACAATTGATATATTGCATCGTGTCGTAAATCCCCAAACCGGCATAGATAGAACCTCCCGGGCTGTTGAAATAAAGTTGGATATCACGCCCCGGATCGGCAGTTTCCAAAAACAACAACTGGGCCATAATGATATTTGCCACATCGTCGTCGATGGGTACTCCTAAGAAAATAATCCGATCCATCATCAAACGGGAAAAAACGTCCATGGTTGCAATATTCAGTTGGCGTTCTTCTATGATATTCGAGTGATATAACTGTTCGTAGCTGTTTGAAACCGATGAAGGTTCAGACTACTGATCCCTTTGTGCTTTATAGCGTATTTTTTGAATTCGTCTTGTGGAAACATAGCTTTTTATTAGTTTTCAAGGGGCTAAATTACAAAAAAACTATGCAATAGCAAAATCAATGGATATCGATCTTAAAACGGGCGACTTGAAACTTTATCCGGTGAAGCCGCGTATAATCCTATTACAGAATTTTAAATGGACGAGAAATGAGGTTAGTATTGTTTTTTCTTTTGGTTTTGTCGGTATTATGTATGTCTCAGACAATTGAACAAAAAAATGTATCGAGAAGCCGATTTATGAGCTGTCGGAAAATGGGAAAGGTAAAATTGTAGGTTCGATCGAAGTGAAAGAACAAGGGAAAGGAATAGCGATTCATGTCGTTGCCTCCGGCTTGAAGCCGGGACAATATGGTTTTCATATGCATGAAAAAAAAATACGATGAGTAATACCACCGATGACAAAGGGAATACGGTAATAGGTGGAGGACTAGGTGGACACTGGGATCCGGATAATACGCATAAACATGCAGGTCCTCATGGGGATGGACATCGGGGAGATCTGGAAATGTTACAAGTCGGGAAAGAGGGAACAGTCGATCAAACCGTGATTTCGACCCGGATACCTTTCAAGGCTGTCAAAGGGAAGGCTTTCGTTATTCATGCGATGCCCGATAATTTTACGGATCATCCGGTCAATGGAGGAAGCGGTGCCCGTATGTATGCTGCCCCCTTTTTTAGAGATTACAACGATTATTTTTAACACTGATAAGTTTTTTCACCAGGAACAGTATGGATCACTTTTGCAACCTGGTTGCAGGAATCTTCCCTTATTTTTGTATCGAACAAATGATAAAAAGAATATGGAAGCTACTTGTCAGCGTTGTGCGCATACACATACTCATGCCGGAGATTGTGGGCATACTCATGATCAGCAAGGAACCGGATTTTTGATCCTTTCGTTTTTATGCTTCTCGTTGGCGGAGTTATACTGCGTTATCTGCAACTCCCTTTCTGGATGATTCCGGGAGCTGAAGTGCTATGGTTTTTACTGGCCTTTCTTCCGGTCGGATTTCCTGTGATGGTTGAAGTTTGGAAAAGTATACGACAGAAGGATATATTCAATGAATTTTCCCTGATGTTGTTGGCAACGATAGGGGCTTTTTGTATCGGTGAATATCCGGAAGGGGTAGCGGTGATGCTTTTTTATTCGGTGGGAGAGAGAGTACAACATCGTGCAGTCGACCGGGCCAGAAGGAATATCAGGCGTTTATTGGATGTCCGTCCTGAAAAAGCTTTGGTTTTACGGCAAGGGAAAGAACAGTCGGTTTTCCCCGGTGAGGTTGAGGTTGGAGAGATGATCATGGTAAAACCCGGAGAACGGATTCCGCTCGATGGATTGTTACAGGAAGAATATGCTCTTTTCGATACCTCTGCCTTGACTGGAGAGTCTGCCCCGGACTATAAATCGTGGTGAAGAGGTATTGGCAGGAATGATCGTCTCTGGTCAGGCGATAAGATTGAAAGTGACTAAGCCTTACGAACAAAGTGCTTTAGCCCGGATACTGGCTTTGGTTCAGGATGCTTCTGAACGAAAAGCCCCGGCAGAACTTTTTATCCGTCGCTTTGCCCGTATTTATACTCCTGTGGTATTTTTTGTTGGCCTTATCGATTATGTTGTTGCCTGCTTTGGTGGCAGCTTTCCATCCCGGATTCGATTATTTTTTCAAAGATTGGGCATACCGGGGACTGGTATTTTGGTGATTTCCTGTCCCTGTGCCTTGGTGATCAGTGTCCCTTTGGGCTATTTCGGTGGAATTGGAGCGGCTTCCCGGAAGGGGGATATTGTTTAAAGGCGGTAATTATCTGGATGCTATTACTCACGTCAATACTGTCGTATTCGATAAAACCGGTACTTTGACTACAGGCCATTTCCAAGTGTTTTCGATGGAGGCGGATACCGTTTCATCGCAAAGGTTGTTAAGTATCCTGTTGACCTTAGAGGAAAAAAGTACTCACCCTGTAGCACAGGCGGTTACCCGTTATGCCCTGCAAGAGGGGAGCCGGGAGAATCGGTGTCACGCATTTACAAGAATATCCCGGTTATGGATTAGAAGGTGTGATAGAGGGAAAAAATGTTTTGGTCGGTAATATTCGCTTGTTGACCGATCGGGGAATAACCGTTCCGGCAGGGATTTCCGAGCGTGTCGCTACGGTTGTTGTGTGTGCTATCGCGGGAAAATATGCCGGTCATTTATTGCTTTCGGATACGCTGAAAGCAGATGCTGTCGAAGCTATCGGGCGGCTGAAACAGTTGCATATCGATAATATTCAGTTATTATCCGGCGATAAAAAAGAAATAGTCGCTATCTTTGCTAAGACCTTGGGGATTCGGCATGCACGAGGTGGTTTACTGCCGGAAGATAAAGCGGCTTACCTGGAAAAATTGAATGCAGAGGCCGGTGTTTCTGCCGCTTTTGTCGGAGATGGTATGAACGATGCTCCGGTATTGGCTTTGAGTGATGTCGGTATCGCTATGGGAGGATTGGGGGCGGATGCTGCTATTGAAAGTGCCGATGTGGTTATTCAGACCGACCAACCTTCCAAAGTGGCTACGGCGATTTCGATCGGACGAGCGACCCGACGGATTGTAAAGCAGAATATTGCCGGTGCTATCGGGGTGAAGTCACTGATTCTGATTGCCGGTGCTTGTGGATTCGTCACTTTGTGGGCGGCTGTCTTTGCCGATGTCGGTGTGGCTTTGTTGGCTGTATTGAATTCCGTACGTATCCTCAGTAAAAAATTCGAATGATGATAGAGGAAGATTTTTTTGCTTACATAAACTAGTTCTCCGGGATATCCGGCCGACGGCCATCCGGGTGTTGGTGCTCCGCACTTTGTTAGAGATGAAACAGGCGATGTCGGTCTCCGATCTGGAGGCTCAACTCGATACTGTCGATAAATCCACGATTTTCCGAACTCTGACCTTATTCCTGTCCCACCATCTGATTCATGGGGTGGACGATGGAAGCGGTACGTTAAAATATGCAGTATGCGACGATAGTTGTCAATGCGCGGTCGAAGATCAGCATATGCATTTCTGCTGCGAATGTTGCCATAAAACTTTTGTGTGAAAAGTATACATATTCCCTCGGTACAATTACCTCCCGGTTTTATCCAAACCGGTGCCAATTATGTGATTAAAGGCTTATGTGCTGCATGTGCCCTCCGGAAAAAGGAATAGTCTGTGAGGGTGGGGTCGTGAGCTATTTGCGGGGGAAATAAGATAATCTTTCTCGTACTAATTGATTCGTTGTTTCTATAAAAATCTTTCCCGGACTGTTGTCTGTTGTAGTTAATACGGATAAAGATTTTAGGATATTTATTTCTATGTTTGTGATATTTGCCCAATCGGTTTTTAGGCTTGTTTTTTTTTTGTGATGAGGGGGTAGCAGCCGGGTCATAGTGAACGATTGTTTATAGAAGATGAACATGGCGAGTGAAACACCGATGACGAGTGCAAACATAACAAATAAAGTAGTCAGGCCATTGCGGAAGATTTCGACAATCAGTTGTTGTGACTGGGATACATCGTCGCTTTTCATAAAGCGGATGAGGGCAAGTACAGTTTTATAGGCATACATACCTGGGATCATGGGAAGTAGAGCCGGAAAAGAAAATACTTCCGCCGGACACCGGACGAGGCGGGCGGCTAACATACTTAGCATCCCGATTCCGAAAGCTGCAAAGAGTGAAGATATGGTCAGATTCAACGGGGTGTAATGTAATAGGTAGAAACGACAGGCATGGCCGAAAGCTCCCAGTAAGGCTACAACTGAAATAGCACGTTTGGGGGGATTGGAGATAACGGCAAATCCGATGGCGGCAATAGCGGCAAATAATCCGTCGGTGAGGACAGGTAACCAGAATTCGTTGTTCATAATATATCTTTTCCTAAAATTAATTAAAGAAAGTCATGGATAAGCCGAGAGCGATACAAATAATTAATATCGTGGCATTGATTGTTCTGGATAAACCGACAAGGACGTGACCTTCGAGTATATCCAGGATGGAATTGATCAGCGGTACTCCGGGAATGAGAAACAGGACGCTGGTACCTAGTGCGATATCTTGGGTGGTCCCTAAATTGCAGAATACTCCGAGTGCGGCAGTCAGGGAAGCGATAAAGGAACAAATAATAAAGATGACCATATGGTTCAACTGAAGTTTGGTGAGTTCCTGACGGATAAAAAGCCGGCCAGGGTGGCAATCCATACCAATCCCATGGCGATCGGATCTCCTCCGAACAAACGGCAAAATGCAGCATTGGCACAGGCAACCAGCAACAGGACCATCCAGCGTGACATACGTGGGGTGTTGACAATGGTATTGACCCGGAGCTGCAGCTCGTGAAGTCCCGGATGGTGGTCATAAGCTTCCCAGCTCAGGGCACTCAGGTCTGATATTGTAGCGGAAGTTTAAAGCCATTGCTGGAATCCGTCGGACGTAAGTTCGTCGGATGGAGTAGTCTTCGGAATGTTTGACGGTCATGGTGATGTTGCGCTGAAAAAAATGGTCATATCCACTCCAAAGCCAAAAAAAGACTCGGCGATGCGGGTCACGTTTTTTACAATACGTGAAGTATGGCTGCCGACTGCCATCAGTGTGGTGGCGTAATCCAGCAGAAAATTCGATAATTCCTGTATTTTTTTTGCTGTGTTCCTGCATGGCTGCGTTTAGAGTTTGATTTCTGCTAAAATTTCGTCTTTACCAACGATTTGGCCGGTTTTGACACATAAACGACTGATTCGGCCTCTGTGGGTGGCGGTAATGATGTTTTGCATCTTCATGGCTTCAAGTATCAAAGAGAGTGTCGCCTTTGTTGATTTCCTGACCGTTATCTACTTGGACGTCCAGTATTTTGCCAGGCATGGGAGATTTGATGATTATTGTCGCCAAGTCGCTTTTGACGACTGGCCAGTATTTTTTTTCCGTTTCAGAGAGAACGGAGTTTCAACAGAGAAAGTATATGCGACACCGTTGAGCAATATTTCGTATTCATTTTGTTTCCGTGAAACAATTTCTACTGGATAACGCAGTCCTTTATAAGATAAGACCAAAAATCCGTCTGCTTCCTCTATCAGGTCGAGGCGTATATTTTGCCGTTTCAAACTGAAATCATAATTATTCTTTACTGTAAATTCGAATTCCGTTTGTCTGTCGCTGAGAGCGATGTATTTACTGATTTCTTTATTATTCATATTTGGTACTTATAGATTTCTGATTCGTTTGTTCAATACCCAGGGGTCGATTTGTGTGTCGGGACCGATTTCAGGAGTATTTTCGTGTTGTGTAGGTATACACGGCGAATAGAGCTGCGAGCAATTCTTCGTGCGGTTCGCGCCAGACCGTCGAATGGAGGCGGGTTTCAATGAAGGAGGTGTCGAAATCACCGTTACGGTAAGTTTTCGTTGTGTAATACTGCTTTGCAGAAAGGGATTGTGGTACGGATCCCTTTCACATGGAAACGTTCGAGTGCCGAAAGAGTCCGTTCGATGGCTTGTTCGCGGGTGTCTCCGGTGACGATCAGTTTGGCTACCATAGAATCGAAAAAAGGGTAATTTCTGAACCGGGGGCAATACCGGTTTCAATGCGGATGTGATTGCCTTGTGGTAAACGAAGTTGACGGATAACACCGATACTGGGAGAAAATCCGGCTTGTACGTCCTCTGCGTTGATCCGGCATTCGATAGACCAGCCGTTGAGGTGAATCTGAGATTGACGCAACGGTAATTTCCGGCCCGCAGCGATATTGAATTGTAATTCCACCAGATCGATTCCGGTGATTTCTTCTGTAACCGGGTGTTCCACCTGAATACGGGTGTTCATCTCCATGAAATAGAAATGCTTCTGATGGTCGAGCAGGAATTCCACTGTTCCCAGACTTTGATAGCCTGCCTGTTTTGCCAGAAGGGAGACTGCTGCTGCTGCCATTTTTTTTCCGGAGGCGTTCGTCGAGAGCGGGTGACGGGGCTTCTTCCATCAACTTCTGATGTTTACGCTGTATGGAGCATTCCCGTTCGCCCAGATGCACGACATTTCCATAATTGTCGGCTACAATCTGAAATTCGATGTGCTTCGGGTTTTTCGAGGTATTTTTTCGATAAATACCGAAGGATCGTTAAAAGGCTACCTGTGCTTCTGCGGTTTGCTATTTTGTAAAGTTGTTCGAGTTCATCCTGATGATGGACAATACGCATTCCTCGTCCTCCTCCGCCCGATACTGCTTTGATAATGACCGGATAGCCTAGTCGTTTGGCAATTTTCCGGGCTTCATCGAGGGTATGTACGGCTCCTTGGCTGGCTCAAGCATGGGGACTCCGCTCTGTGCGGCAATTCCTTTGCTGCAACTTTATCGCCCATAAGTCGGATGACTTCGGGTGAAGGGCCGATAAAGACGATTCCATTATCCCGGCAGCGTTCGGCTAATTCCGCGTTTTCAGACAGGTATCCATAACCTGGATGTAATGAGTCGATCTTATATTCCCGGGCTAGTCCAACCAATCTGTCGATATCCAGAAATTCCGGTATATTCCCATCGGTTTCCGGGAAATTGATCACGGCATCAGCAGCTGATAAATATACAGCTTCGGGTTCTTTGGCTGTTCGGACGACATAAGTTTTTGATGCCCATGCGCCGGGCTGTACGGGCAATTCGGATGGCTATTTCGCCTCGGTTAGCTATTAAAACTGATTTTATCACATCTATTTCATTATCTTTTTATTTTGTCCCCCTTTTCTTTCGCTTTTATCTTTTTAAAGCGGTATATTTCCATGTTTCCGGCGGGGTAGACTGACTGATTTCTTTTCTCTAAAAGATTTAAGTACCCGGATGATTTTCAGTCGGGTGACGGACGGTCGATGACTTCATCGATAAATCCTTTTCGTTGGCGATATAAGGATTGGCAACCTCCTCCCGGTATTGTGCCAGTAATTCTTTTTTTCAAAGCAACGGGATCTTCGGCAGCGGCCAGTTCTTTGTGGTAGAGAATGGCGATTGCCCCTTCGGGTCCCATGACAGCGATTTCTGCTGTCGGCCAGGCAAAGTTGTAGTCGCCACCGATCCCTTTGCTGTTCATAACGATATAGGCTCCTCCGTAAGATTTTCGCAGTACGACGGTGATTTTGGGTACAGTAGCCCGGGTGTAAGCATACAATAATTTTTGCTCCATGGCGGATAATCCCGGCATGTTCCTGATCAGCTCCCGGCAGGAATCCGGGAACGTCTTCAAGAGTAAGGATGGGAATATTGAAACTATCACAGAAATTGATGAAACGGGCAGCCTTGACAGAAGAGTTCATATCCAAAGTACCGGCCATCACCTGAGGTTGGTTGGCGACGATTCCGGTTACATAGCCTCCGAACCGGGCCAAGCCGATAATGATATTGGGGGCATAGTTTTCAGCTATTTCCAGAAATTTACCTTTATCGGTGATCAGCCGGATGATATTCCGGACGTCATAAGGTTTGTCGGGATCTTCGGGAACAAGGTCTCTGAGACTTTCTTCTATACGGTCCGCCGGATCGTCGGTGGCCAGATAGGGAGCATTCTCGATATTGTTGGAAGGAAGATAGGAAAGCAGCATTTTCACTCCCCGCAAAGTGTTCTCGTCATCGTTGAAAACAAAATCAGCGACTCCTGATTTGACAGCATGTACTGAAGCCCCTCCCAATTCTTCGGGAGAGATGGTCTCATTCAACACTTGTTTAACGACATTGGGGCCTGTAACAAACATATAACTGGTTGCGGCAGTCATAAAGATAAAGTCGGTGAGTGCCGGGGAATAAACGGCGCCGCCTGCTGCCGGACCCATGATCACCGATATTTGGGGAATGACCCCGGAGGCCAGTACATTACGGCGGAAAATACCGGCATATCCGGCCAGACTGGCCACTCCTTCCTGTATGCGCGCTCCTCCCGAATCGATCAGGCCTACAACAGGAGAACCTGTTTCAGGGCCATATCCTGTACTTTTATAATTTTGGCAGCGTGTACAGAACCCAATGATCCTCCCTGAACATTGAAGTCCTGGGAATAGGCAAATACCTGTCTGCCGTTTATATTTCCAAATCCGGTAATAACTCCGTCTCCATAGGAACGTACTGTTTTACCGAAAGAGGTGGTGGCCGATGGAGAATAAGCATCGACTTCCTCGAAGGTGCCTTCATCAAAAAAGAAATTCTATTCGTTCCCGGGCTGTCAGTTTGCCGCGGTTGTGTTGTTTTTTTCTTCATATGCTTCGCCGTATTGCCGGGCTAAGGCTTCCTGTCTCGCCAGGAATTTTTCAAACGATTTTCTCATGCTAAGTCAGTTTACATCTATTAATTGCTTTTTATTATTCTGGCAATCTCTTTTTTTAAGATTCGTAAGTGTTGCCGATTGATAATTACTCGTTAATCATCGATTGTTACACCGTTGAGCATGGCTTAAACTTAGCTTTCACAAAATAAAGAATACGCAGGGGGTATATTTACCCGGACGGGTGTCGGTCTGATAAGGGCTGACTCTGGCTTTATTCCGCGAAAGCATTGTCAATTCGCTGAGGCAGGTATCCTGACTTTCACCGTTTTAGCCGTCCTTCCCGTCTTATGCTGACAGTGGACATGATTGGCCGAACTTTTATGGTGATTACAGTTGCGCGACAGTCCGTGATTTTCACACGGTTCCCTATTCTCCCCATCGTAATGAGGCACCTGAGCGATCTGATTCACATCTTGTAAAGAACTTCAATGGGACAAAAGTATAAAAAATCTTTTATCCGTTGAAATTTTAATAAAAATCTTTCCCTTTTCCTTTATTTTGTTGTTGATTATCAGTGAGTAAAAATTTGTAACTTCTTGTTTTTATAAGAGGCGGGTCTTTGTTGTCCGGATGATCGTCGATTATTTTTATGCATTCCGTTGTTTTTAATCTGATTTTTTTTACTTCATCGGACGTTGAGAGAGAGAGAAGGAAGTTCGGGTGAAGGAGGTGTTATTTTATGATTTTTTAGGAGAGGTTTGTTTCATTGCTGCAATTATTTTTCTCATTTTATTTAAAAATTAAAGAAAAAAAAGTAGGAATATAAATTTATTTAGGTACATTTGCGTCGTCATGGTGACTCATCCTCACACGGAGGAATGAGTTGAATAGGGAATCCGGTGAGAATCCGGTACTGTACCCTCAGCTGTATGTTCTTTAAAAAGGGTTTTGCATTCTTATGGTCACTTTTTCCTCCGGGAGAAGGGGAAGGCCGCAAAATCCGGAACAAGTCAGAAGACCTGCCTGACCTATAATTGCCAGTTGTTCTGGGGGAATAAGGACAATGGGTATGTGCGTTGTTTTTTCACAATTATTTTTGGGAAAAGGGATACGGGTGTGTCCTGGAAAACACGAAGGCATAACCTCGTTTAGGGAGGATGTGTAAAGGATGCTTTTTTATTTTTTAAAAAGGCTGGCGCTATCGTTTCCGTAAAGGGAAAGACGTATGTTATATAGCATACGATAGTTGTCCTTTGTGTCTTTTGATTAGAGAAATAATTCTTTAAATATTGTATTGTTAATCAATAAAACGCCCACTAATTATGATGACCAGAGCTGAGTACATTGAAAGCCTCCGCAGATTGAATCTGAAGGTTTATTTTATGGGTGAGCTGATCGAAAATCCTGTCGACCACCCGATGATTCGTCCTTCTATGAATTCTGTAGCCAAAACTTATGAATTGGCTGAAAAACCGGAATATCAGGATCTGATGACTGTTTATTCACCGCTGATCGGCAAGCGGATCAACCGTTTTTGCCATCTCCACCAAAGCACGGAAGATTTGGTGAATAAAGTGAAAATGCAACGTTTGATGGGACAAAAGACGGCAGCCTGTTTCCAGCGTTGTGTGGGAATGGATGCTTTCAATGCCATTTTCTCTACCACCTATGAGATGGACCAGAAGCTTGGGACAGAATATCACAAGCGGTTCACTGAATATATGAAGTTTGTGCAGGAGAACGACCTGACGGTGGACGGCGCGATGACCGACCCGAAAGGTGACCGTAGTTTGTCGCCCTCCAGACAGGAAGATCCGGATATGTATATGCATGTCGTGGAAGTGCGGGAGGATGGTATTGTCGTACGGGGAGCAAAAAGCTCATCAGACCGGGGCTGTCAATTCGCACGAACACCTGATCATGCCTACTGTGGCCATGAAAGAAGAGGATAAAGATTATGCCATTTCGTTTGCTGTCCCCTCAGATGCCGAAGGCGTATTTATGGTGTACGGCCGTCAGTCCTGTGATACCCGTAAAATGGAGGAAAATGCCGATATGGACCTCGGAAATGCACAGTATGGTGGGCACGAAGCACTGGTTGTTTTCGATAACGTGTTTGTTCCCAATGAACGGGTGTTTATGTGTCGGGAATATGAATTTGCCGGAATGATGGGTAGAGCGTTTCGCCGGATATCACCGTCAGTCTTACGGAGGGTGTAAAGTCGGTGTAGGGGATGTACTTATCGGTGCTGCCGCTCTCGCCGCAGACTACAATGGAGTACCTAAAGCCAACCATATCAAGGACAAGCTGATCGAAATGATACATCTGAACGAGACGCTTTATGCTTGTGGTATTGCCTGTTCGGCAGAGGGTGAAAAAGATGCCTGCCGGTAACTATCAGATCAATCTGTTGTTGGCCAATGTCTGCAAACAGAATATTACCCGTATGCCTTATGAGATTGCCCGTCTTGCAGAAGATATTGCCGGTGGGTTAATGGTGACCATGCCATCCGAGCAGGATTTACGCAGCGAAAAAGATCGGTCCTTATGTAGAGAAATATTTGCAGGGAGCAACCGGGACTTCTACCGAAAACCGGATGCGTATCCTGCGCCTGATCGAAAATATTACCTTGGGTACGGCAGCTGTTGGATATCGGACAGAATCTATGCATGGGAGCAGGTTCACCTCAGGCACAGCGTATTATGATCTCCGTCAGGGAAATCTGGCTGCGAAGAAAGAACTGGCTAAAGTGATTGCTAAGGTGGATGAAAGCAAAGATAGAAAGTAGTAGTAGTTTTGAGGAACGGGTCCGGGAGATCGTACTTTACCGGGTCCGTCCTCATTTACTGGAACATGGCGGGGATTTGAGTGTCAGGGAAATCCGGGGCCGGGATGTCGGAATTGTGTTTTCCGGAGCCTGTGGAGCCTGTCCTGCGGCACAAATTACGGTGGAACAAGTGGTAGAGAAAGGTTTGCGTCGTGAGCTTGGAGATAAACTCGGCCGTGTGTATCTGATCAACGAAACAGATGAGGGCTTACTCGCTTTTGCCCGGAAATTATTAAACCGAAAAAGGTGATCAAAACGAGGGATTATGGAATGGAAAGAAATATATAAAAACAGGTTTGCGACAGTGGAGGAAGCTGTCCGTGCCATAGAAGACGGAGACCGTCTTGTGTTCGGACATGCTGCCGGTTGTCCGCAGGTTGTGCCGGCGGAAATGATCGCACAAAAAAAGAACGCTTGCATGATGTCGGTATTTACCACATGCTTACGCTGAACGATGGCTCATACCTGACACCCGGGACGGAAGGACATTTCCGCCACATCACTAATTTTGTCGGGGAAATTCGCGCCAGGCTGTCGCTGACGACCGGGCCGATTTTCTTCCTGTATTTTTTTATGAAATACCACAGCTGTTTGATGAGGTATATCCTGTGGATGGGCGGTAATCCAAGTGTCTTATCCCGATAGTGAAGGAAATTGCAGTTTCGGACTCTCTTGTGATTATACTAAAGCGGCAGCAGAAAAGGCGCGACTGGTGATCGCAGAGATGAATGAAAATATGCCCTATGTCGAGGGAGACAACAAAATTCATATCTCCCGGTTGGATTATATTATTCCGACTAACCTGGCATTGCCCGAAATTCCGCTGCCTAAAATTACGGATGTCGAAAAAGCCATCGGGCGTAATTGTGCTTCTTTGATCGAGGATGGTTCCACCTTACAGTTGGGGATCGGAGCGATTCCGGATGCCGTGCTCCTGTTTATGGGAGATAAAAAAGACCTGGGTATCCATACCGAAATGTTTTCCGACGGAGTGATCGATTTGGTGGAATCAGGAGTGGTCAATGGCAGTAAAAAAGACCTTGCATCCGGGGAAATTGGTTGCCACTTTCCTGATGGGGACGCGCCGCTTGTACGATTTCGTCGATAAAAACGCCTGCGTAGAAATGCGTCCCGTAGATTATGTCAACGATCCTCGTGTCATTGCACAAAATGAAAAGATGGTTTCCATCAATTCCTGCATCGAGGTTGACCTGATGGGGCAGGTGGCTTCCGAGACAATCGGACTGAAACAATTCAGCGGAACCGGAGGACAGGTAGACTATGTCCGGGGGCAGCCTGGTCTGCCGGTGGTAAATCGATCATGGCTATGCCTTCGACTGCAGCTAAAGGTAAGGCTTCCCGGATTGTACCTTTCTTGGCGCAGGGGTGCAGCTGTTACTACTTCACGCAATGATGTCGATTATGTGGTGACTGAGTACGGCATCGCCCGGTTGAAAGGTAAAACGCTGAAACAACGGGCTCGGGCATTGATTGCTGTGGCACATCCCGATTTCCGCCCTATGCTGGAAGAAGAATATCAGAAACGTTTTAAGGATTAACTGGTGGCGGATAACTCCCGGCGATTTATGGTCCCGGGGCTGTCCATCGTTTTATAATCATGTATTATGCAATTATTTAAATTAAAAACCCGTTTGAGCAAATTCGATCATTTTGCCGATTTTGCCCGTGAATTCAAGCTCTCGGAGCACGATTTGGTGATTACCAATGAATTCCTTTATGAACCTTTTATGAAATCTCTGAATCTCCCTTGTCATTTCATTATGCAGGAGAAGTTCGGTTTAGGAGAACCATCGGATAAAATGATGAACACTATCCTGAAAGAAGTGAAAGGAGTCGGTTTCGACCGGGTGATTGCGGTCGGTGGCGGAACGGTGATCGATATTTCCAAATTGTTTGTATTGAAAGGGGTGGAAGACGTTACGGAAGCTTTCGAACGTAAAATTCCGATCGTCAAAGAAAAACAATTGGTCATTTTGCCTACCACCTGTGGAACCGGAAGCGAGGTGACCAATATATCCATAGCTGAAATTACCTCCAAACATACTAAAATGGGATTGGCCGACGATGCCATTGTGGCCGACGATGCTGTGCTGGTTCCGGAGTTGCTCAAAGGGCTGCCTTTTTAAGTTTTATGCCTGTAGTGCGATCGATGCGTTGGTACATGCCACCGAGTCGTATGTTTCGCCCAAATCCAATCCTTATACCCGTTTGTATTGCCGGGCTGCCATCGAAATAATCATCGATGTGTTTCAGGGGATTGCAGCGAACGGACCCGAATATCGTTTCGAAAGACTGGGGGGATATGCTGATGGCAAGTAATTATGCCGGAATAGCTTTTGGAAATACAGGGGTGGGGGCTGTACATGCTTTATCCTATCCGTTGGGTGGTAGTTATCATGTACCTCATGGCGAATCGAATTATCAGTTTTTCACCGAAGTATTCAAACTTTATAATGCCAAAAATCCTTCAGGCGATATTGCCCGGCTGAACGACTTGTTGTGTGTACAATTGGGTGTGAACGAAAATCCCTATCCGGTACTCGATGAGCTTTTGGGTAAATTGATTCCGAAGAATAAACTCCGGGTGTATGGAATGAAACCGGAAGAAATTCAGGGTTTTACCAGCAGTGTGTTGCAGACTCAGCAACGTCTTTTGGCCAATAATTATGTCTCGCTGTCGGAGGAGGAGATCCGGGAGATTTATAAGGTGCTGTATTAAATCAATTTTTTAAGTTGAGAATTACATTGTAATCGTTTAGGAAATCCTGGATTTCGTTGAGAAAAAAATCCGGAGGATTTTTTTGTCGGGAAACTTTGAGACTGATCAGGCAGAAACAAAGACAGAAAGCTGTCCGGCAATTAAAGTTTGTGTTATAATTATAAACTGAAAAAGTTATGGAAATAAAGGAAATGGTGGTGAAAGCCCGCAAGGCTCAGGAGATTTACGAACATCATTTTGACCAGGATCAGGTCGACCGGGTTATCCGCGAAGCTGCCCGTGTCATTTATGATCATGCCGAAGAATTGGCCCGGTTGGCTGTAGACGAAACCGGCATGGGGGTGTATGAGCACAAAGTAGCTAAAAACCGCAATAAATCGAAAGGGGTTTATTATAACCTGAGGGGTAAAAATCCATGGGTATCATCGATATGGATGAAAAAACCGGATTGATCGAAATTGCCAAACCGATCGGTGTGGTAGCCGGGATCACGCCGATGACCAATCCGATTGTGACACCGATGTCGAAGATTATTTTTGCCCTCAAAACCAAAAACGCCATTATTATAGCTCCGCATCCACAGTCAAAAAGATGCTCGGCTCTTGGCTGTAAAATCTGATCAAGGACGTTGTGGCTCCGTTCGGGGGTTCCTGCCGATCTGATCCAGGTGATCGACGAACCTTCTATCGATAAGACCAAAGAATTGATGGAAGCCTGCGATGTCGTTGTTGCCACAGGAGGGATGCCGATGGTGAAATCCGCTTACTCGTCTGGAAAACCCTCTTTCGGTGTTGGTGCCGGTAATGTACAGGTGATCCTTGATCGTAATATCGATCTGGAGGCAGCAGCTGAAAAGGTGATTACCGGACGTGCTTTTGATAATGGTATTATCTGTTCCGGAGAACAATTTTTCACTTATCCGGTAACCGATCGCGAAGCTGTGTTCAAGGCCTTTACTGCACATGGGGCTTATTTTGTTACTGCCGGAGAGAAAGAGCGTTTGCTGAATGTACTCTTCCCGGAAGGAAAAATAAACCGGGCTTTGGTTGGGCAGTCGGTGAAGAAGATTGCCGGTGCTGCCGGTATCGATCTGCCTGAAGGTATCCGTGTCATTGTAGCTGAAGCAACCGGAGCCGGACATGCCGATCGTATCTGCAAAGAAAAATGTTTCCGGTAATGGGTTGCCTCGGATATGACAATTTTGAAGAAGCCTTACGGATCGCCAAGACTAACCTGAACATGGAAGGTAACGGTCATACAGCCGGAATTCATTCCAACGATCAGGCCAATGTGATTAAGGCCGGCACCGAATTGTCGTTTCCCGTCTGATTGTGAACGCTCCTTGTGCAACCACTGCCGGTGGGTCTATTCAGAACGGTCTGCCTGTAACCAATACGTTGGGATGCGGAAGCTGGGGAAATAATTCGATTTCGGAGAATTTTACTTATAAACATTTATTAAATATCACCCGGATTGCTCCGCTGTCGGCACGTATCCATGTGCCTTCGGATGAAGAGATCTGGGCGGATTGAAAATAGGGATTGTGGCCGGGTTTGCAGTGCCCGCAGTTGTTAAAAAAATATTTCGGAGTGGTTTCATGATTTATATAAGGATAACCTGCGGCCTGCAAGCCCCAAAATATAGTTCGTAAAGTTTATATAGATGGATTTGCATTTGAGTATAAAAGGAGATATTCACCGCTTTTATGGTGTTGTTTGCTGTGATCGATATTACAGGTTCTACGCCTATTATCATCAATCTCAATGCAACAGGAAAACAGGTGCAGGCAGGGAAAGCTGCTCTGATCTCTTATGCAGTCATGAGTACTTTCCTTTTGCAGGGGATGCCCTGTTGCAACTTTTCAATGCCGACATTTCTTCTTTCGCCATAGCCGGAGCATTGGTATTGCTGGTGCTTGCTGTAGAAATGATTTTCAGTGTAGAAATTTTCCGTAACGATGGACCTGCCGGGAGTGTAACTATTGTGCCTGTTGTCTTTCCTCTGATTGCCGGGGCAGGGACATTGACAACGACGCTTTTTCTCTGCGGGCAGAATGTCATCTCTCCAACCTGATCCTGGCCATTTCACTCAATATGCTTCTGGTGGTTTATCTGGTACTCCGCAATGCTTATCTGGTGGAACGCATTTTTAGGGAAAAGTGGTGTCTACGTCCTGCGTAAATTTTTTCGGCATCATCCTGCTGGCAATGTCCGTACGGCTGTTTATCAGCAATCTGAGTATGTTGTTGAATTCATTTTCACGCTAAAGCCAATTATAGTAACGTTTTGTTTTTGAACGCCTTGTCAACGATTACTTACCGGTAACTATTCAGAAGTCGCTGTTTTTATTCCTCTGTTCGGCTATAAAAAGTACCCGCAGGAACCATCGGTTTTCAGCCAGGAATTAATTACTTTTGTGATATGGATTATGCTATTTCACATCATACTGTTTTTTTATGCCGGCCGGGGGAGTATATCCGGAAATACCGGGATGAAGATAAATTCATTGTATTTTTGCCGCAGATGTAATCGTTATGATCGTTGCTGGGCTTGTCCACCATACGATTTCGATATATCTGCAAGGATTGGCAAGTACAAATATATCTGCCATAACAGGCACTCAGATCGTGCCTGATCCATCCTCTGTACCAACTATTCCTGCGGGAACAGAGAAAGAGGTCGTTATCGGCCTGTTGACAGAAGTGCGCCTTCAACTAGATTCTTGGTTGCGGTGGCTTGAAACGGAATATCCGGGTAGTCTGGCTTGTTACGCAGGGACTTGTCACCTTTGCCCTGACGATACGTGTACCCGTATCACCGGTCAGCCTTGCCGTCATCCTCATCTGATCCGTCATTCCCTGGAATCTTTCGGTTTCGATCTCGGCCGTACGGCTGAAGAATTACTTCATATTCCACTGGTATGGAGTGATGGGGTGAAATTTCCCGAATATCTGATGTTAGTCAGTGGTTTATTTTACCGATGTGCCAATCGACATAAGCTTAAAACCTGCACCATAGTTTGGTTTTCCGTTCCAGTGGTTGCGTCGGCAACCTGAAATGTGTCTGCGTGATTTTGTTGCTTTATGGTCTTATCTTTCGATCGATTCCAGCCTTTTTATTTATACGCTTTAGGAATCGTTTATAAGCATCGGTGGGCTGAAATTTCTACCGGTGTTTTCAAAATAAGTTGTCTTAAAATTTGTAAAAATAAATTTTTATTCTCTATTTTTGAAGCGTATTGGCTTTCCTATGTCCATCCGGTATAGGAAATAAAAAGGGAACCGGGTGTAAATCCCGGACAGGCCCCGCTGCTGTGAGCTTCTTTACAACGTCCGGACAATGCTTCTGCCACTGTCGTTTTATACCTCCGACGGGAAGGCGTCTGGATTGGAGCAAGTCAGAAGACCTGCCATACAAGCAATCGTCTGTGCTTTCGCGGATTCAGAGCCGGACACCTGCACATATATATTACTGTACTGTTAAAACACCGGGGATAAATGCGGGTGTATGTGGGAGGCGGCAGAGTGTTCGTATTTCCTTCTGGCCTGTTTTTTATTTGAAGGATCCGTCCGACGCATCCTGCCGGTGTTTTTTAATTTTCTTTTTGAATTTATTTTTTCAAAACAATAACCAACTTTTTTTTATTCGATAAATTCCGTTATATTTGTGTCGGTATCAGGTTTCAGAATCGGTCATCACTGATTCAGGATTAAAATGGGAACTCCTGTGAAAAATCAGGGACTATCCCCGTAGCTGTAAGTTCTATTCAAAGGTTGTACATTCGGAAGCCACTGCCGGTATGTCCGGTGGGAAGGCGTACAATCGGAACAAGTCAGAAGACCTGCCTGAGTACTTTTGTTTAATTCGTAGCTTTCGGGTGAAAGGTGACAGAATAAATGAACTGGTAAACTGTACTTGGTGTGTACAGGGCAGTGGTCATTTACATGCAATCTATCTTATCTGTGAGTTACCTTAATTCTGTTAAAATCAATGGAACAGGTAAAACTTCCGTTTAGGGCGGATATTGTCGGTAGTTTCTTGCGACCGGAACGACTGAAAAAAGCAAAAAAAAGACTTCGAATCAGGCTTATTATCTCCTGCCGCACTCCAAACAAATCGAGGATGAAGAAATTGAAAAATTAATAGCCGAACAAAAAGTTGTCGGCTTACAGGTTATTACAGATGGGGAATTTCGCCGTTCGTGGTGGCACCTCGACTTCTTTTGGGGATTAGGAGGCATAGAGAAAAAGGCAGTTGGGCAGGGATATGTATTTCACAATCTGGAAACCCGACCGGAATCTGTAAAAGTGACCGGGAAAATTACAGGATACAATCATCCCATGATCGCTCATTTCCGTTTCATCCAGAAACTGGCTGGCCAGGCGATACCCAAGCAAACGATTCCTTCTCCGGCACAACTTTTGGCCGAGTTGATCCGCGAGGGAAATATGGATGAAACCCTGAAAGTATATGGCCGGATAGACGGATTATTAGAAGATATAGCACAGGCCTATCGCCAGGTGATCAGTGGTTTCGCTGCAGCAGGATGTCGTTATCTCCAATTCGACGATTGCACATGGGGTATGCTTTGTGATGAAAAATTCCGCTGCAATCCACAGGTGAATGCGGAAGAAATGGCCCTCCTTTTTTGCCCGGATAAACGAGATGGCTTTGAACTCAAGACCGGAAGGAATGACCATTACAATGCACGTTTGCCGGGGTAATTATCATTCTGCCTGGGCATCGTGGGGGGGGTATGAGCCGGTTGCCGAAACCTTATTCGACCTCCCGGTGGATGCTTTTTTCTCGAATTCGACGACGAGCGTTCGGGAGGTTTTGAACCCTTACGCTTCATACAGAACCAAACTGTAGTCTTGGGATTGATTACAACCAAAAATGCTGCCCTTGAGGATAAACAGAAAGTGAAAAAACCGCATTGCGGAAGCCAGCCAGTATGTTCCCCTGGAACGGCTTTGTCTGAGTCCCCAGTGTGGCTTTGCTTCTACCGAAGAGGAAACAAACTTACCGAAATGCAACAGTGGAACAAAATCCGGTTAATGTTAAAAATTGCACATTCCGTATGGAAAAATAAATAACGATTTATATGGATTGATTTTTCAACAGCAAAAACAGAAAATTTATTCTTGCAAATGATCCGGGAATTTGCAGAAAAGAAGTGAAACCGTTGGCAGCAGCTGTCGACGAGGAAGAACGTTTTCCGGAAGAAACGGTAAAGAAAATGGCTGCTTTGGGAATGATGGGCATCCCATTCCCCAAAGAGTATGGCGGGGCAGGTGGCAACAACCAACTCTATTCGATGGCTGTCGAAGAATTGTCACGGGTATGTGCTACTACAGGGGTTATTGTTTCTGCACACACTTCTTTGTGCGCTTCTCCGATTTATGAGTTCGGCAATGAAGAACAACGCCGTAAATATTTGCCCCGCTTGTGTTCCGGCAAATGGATCGGGAGCTTTCGGACTGACCGAACCGAATGCAGGCACGGACGCTTCGGCACAGCAAACGATGGCTGTGAAGGAAGGGGAGCATTATGTGCTCAACGGCTCCAAAATTTTTATTACCAATGCTGCTTATGCACACGTTTACATTGTCATGGCCATGACCGATAAGGCACAGGGGACGCGGGGATTTCGGCCTTTATCGTAGAACGTGATTTTCCGGGATTCTCTATCGGTAAAAAAGAGAAAAAATGGGCATCCGGGGATCCGCAACCTGTGAGTTGATTTTTTTGAAAATTGTATCGTCCCGAAAGAAAATCTGTTGGGAAAAGTGGGGGAAGGCTTCAGGATTGCAATGAAAACACTCGACGGCGGACGTATGGGAATCGCTTCACAGGCCTTGGGTATTGCTCAGGGGGCTATGGATGAAACGGTGAAGTATGTAAAAGAACGGAAACAATTCCGGACGGTCCATCGGACAGTTTCAGAATACTCAATTCCAATTGGCCGATTTGCAGACCAGGATTCAGGCTGCCCGTCTGCTGGTGCGTAAAGCAAGCAGCTTGGAAAAAGGATATGAAACAACCTTATTCTGCTGACTCTGCACAGGCTAAATTGTTTGCAGCCGAAACAGCGATGGAGGTGACGACCAAAAGCAGGTACAATTCCATGGAGGCTACGGTTATACCCGTGAATATCCGGTGGAACGAATGATGCGGGACGCCAAGATTACAGAAATCTATGAAGGAACGTCTGAAGTACAACGGATGGTGATTGCAGCTGCTTTACTCAAATAAGAGTGGAGAAAAGATAATCGATAAATGAAAAAATGATAAACGTATGAAAATAGTAGTATGTATCAAACAGGTGCCGGATACAACAGAGATCAAATTGGACCCCGCTACGGGGACGATGATCCGGGATGGGGTGCCCAGCATTATGAATCCCGACGATAAAGGGGGACTGGAAATGGCTTTACAATTAAAAAGATAAATATGGGGCGGAAGTCACGGTAATAACCATGGGGCCTCCTCAGGCCGATGATATTTTGCGTGAGGCTTTTTGCTATGGGAGCTGACCGTGCTATTCATTTGAACGACCGGAAATTTGCCGGTGCCGATACTCTCGCTACGTCGAATGCGATTGCCGGCGCTTTGCGCGTGTTGGATTTTTTTTGACCTGGTAATCACCGGCCGGCAAGCCATCGACAGGGGATACCGCTCAGGTAGGACCACAGATTGCCGAACATTTGGATTTACCTCAGGTGACTTATGTTGAAAACCTGGAATTTGACGGGAGCAGGACATTTACGATCCGGAAGTCCACAGAAGACGGTTTTCAGCTGGTACAGGTAGATGCGCCTTGCGTGGTGACGGTGCTGGCAACGGCTAATAAAGCCCGTTATATGTCGGTCCGGGGAATTGTGGAGGCTTATAACAAAGAAGTTGAAGTGTGGGGCTTTGAACATATCAGTGTAGAAGAAGAAAAACTAGGCTTGAAAGGATCGCCCACCCGCGTATGGAAATCATTTACCAAAGGAGCAAAAAGCAGCCGGAAAGGTGTTTGAAGTGGAACCTGCCGAAGCTGCCGATATAATCGTAGAGAAATTGAAAGAAAAATTTTATAATCTGATGAACAGGTAGCAACGGATTGCAGACCACCACAGACTGTGGTAAACCTTAAGTTTTTATACCTTGAACATATACTTTTTTCCGGCCATTGGCTGAGGTCTGCTTCCGTTTACCGTTCATTGTTAATTTGAATACAATGGATAAATCCCAATATAAAGACGTCTGCGTGTTTGTAGAAACAACGCGAAGGTATCATACAAAAAGTGGCATTGGAACTGCTGGGTAAAGCCCGGGAACTTGCCGATACCTTGAATGAGAAAGTGATCGCCTTATTGCTCGGTTATGATATGAAAGACCAGGCTCAGGAGCTGATTGCTTATGGTGCCGACATTGTCGTGTGTGTGGACGAACGTGAATTGGCAGAGTACAATACCGAGCCTTATGCACAAGCTGTCAGCCAATTTATCCGTGAACGTCATCCGGCCATCGTATTGATCGGAGCCACGACTATCGGCCGCGATCTGGGCCCCCCGATTATCTGCCCGGCTGACTACCGGCCTCACGGCCGACTGTACAGGCCTGGACATTTCGCCCGAAAATGATTTGCTGATGACCCGTCCGGCTTTCGGTGGTAACCTGATGGCTACGATCATTTGTAAAGAACATCGTCCGCAAATGTCTACTGTCCGGCCGGGGAGTGATGCGTACAAAACCCAAAGATCCGGCACGGCGGGGGACGATTGAAAATATGAAAGTCAGTTTCGACCCGTCGAAATTCAGAGTTAAAATTCTGAAAACGGTGAAAGAACAGAAAACCCGGATCGACATAACGGAAAGCTAAAGTGCTGGTGTCAGGTGGGCGTGGTGTCGGCAGTACGGCTGGTTTTTGTCATGCTGGGTCGTTTAGCGGAAACATTGAATGCCGAAGTATCTTCATCATGAAAGCTCTCCTAAACCTTGGCAGAAAATCACGAAAAAAGAGCAATCAAAGGGTGGATTATAAACGCCCTTAAAGGGAAAATCCAGGATAAGTAACCATGCCCGGCTGAAACACTCCGGGGTAAATACTTGTCAAATATCAGAAGAACAA
>VOFJ01002912.1_pt1 | contig 55627 bp, 75 predicted proteins | sample 5384081 | NCBI WGS metagenome assembly VOFJ01 (sample SAMN12384729, study PRJNA508395) | human gut metagenome | isolation source: healthy gut I | host: Homo sapiens | reverse complement strand
GCTGTCTGCCCTGCTGCCTGCCGAGTACACGGGCGCTGTAGATGAAATCCGCGCCGAACTCAACGGCCTTGTGGGCCTTGGGGCGGTCAAGGAGTATGTGTTCGGTCTGGCGGATAACCTGCAGGTGCAGCAGCGCCGCGCGGCGGCAGGCTTCAAGACCGCCAGCCTTTCCATGCACATGATCTTCACCGGCAACCCGGGCACCGGCAAGACCACCATTGCCCGTCTGGTGGCAAAGTACCTCAAGGCCATTGGCGCGCTGAAGGGCGGGCAGCTCGTGGAAGTGAGCCGCGGCGACCTCGTGGGCCGCTACACCGGCCACACCGCCCCCCTGACCAACAGCGTCATCGAGAGCGCGCTCGGCGGCGTCCTCTTCATCGACGAAGCCTACAGCCTCTACCGCGGCGAGCAGGACAGCTTTGGCCTCGAAGCCATCGACGCCCTCGTGAAAGGCATGGAGGACCACCGCGGCGAGCTGGTGGTCGTTCTGGCGGGCTACACCAGGGAGATGGAGACCTTCCTCACCGCCAACAGCGGCCTTGCCAGCCGTTTTCCCAACCGGATCGAGTTCCCGGACTACACCGCCGTGGAGCTGCTGCAGATCACCCAGGTCCTTGCCAAAAACAAGGGCTACACCCTGGCCGAAGCCTGCACCGAACCCCTGCTGGGCTATTATGCCCGCTGGCAGGAATCCGATGCCCGCACCGCCGGCAATGGCCGCCTTGCCCGCAACACACTGGAAAAGGCCATCTTCCACCAGAGCCGCCGCCTCGTGGCCGAGCCCGCCGCCGCGCTGGATCTGATCCTGCCCAGTGATCTGGAATTGAAGGAACCGTAAACACGCAAAAAGGACTGCTTTCGCAGTCCTTTTTTGTTATTGATGCTGTTCTGCCAGCCGGGCGGTCATCTCCCGCATTCCCTGCCGCACTTCGGGCGGGGCAACCACTTCTATTTGCCGCCAAAGCCGCAGACCCAGCCATAGAACTGGTCACTGACGCAGATGGGGACATCAAAATGGAAGCAGCCATTCTCCTCGGGTAAAAACATGGGCGTTGCACCAAAGCGCTCCCGCATGGCACCTTGCAGATCCGCGGTGCACCGCAGGGTAACGCGATGCTCCGGCCCGCCGTACATTCCAAAGTGCTTGCGCAGATAGGCAGGCAGGTCAAGATCCGCAAACTGCTCCTGCCCCCGCCGGGGCGCATCCAGCACCCGGACCCCGCCTCATCTCATCTTGTCCACCCGATAATGACGGATGCCCTTTTCGTCGGCAAAGGCAATGAGGTAGTAGCACCCGTTCTCCCCAGGCCAGCTGCCACGGGCTGACGGTCCTTTTCTCTTTCTCGCGGCTGTCGGCTTTTCTGTAAAGGAACTCCACCATTTTACCGTTGTTGATGGCCTCGTGCAGGGCATCGATGCTGTACAGCAGGCTCTTGCTGTCGGTCTTGGGGCGGCCGTCCACATAGACCTGACGCTGCAGCTGGCTGCCCTCGTAGTTGGAGCAGAGCTTTTCCAGCTTGTGGATCAGCCGCCTGCTCGTGGTGCCGGATACCACCCGGCTTGCCTGCACGGCATCCACCAGCAGCTTGAGCTCCGCCAGATCAAAGGTGCGGCTGGCAAGGAAATACCCGCCGCCCCGGCCCCGGCGCAGCTTGATGTCATAGCCCAGCGCACCCAGTGCCTCAATATCGCTGTACACGCTCTTGCGCTCGCAGAGGATGCCCTGCTGTCTCCAGCAGCCTGACCAGCTGGGGCACGTTCAGCAGATGGTTTTCGTCGGTCTGGGTCTCAAAGATGCGCAAAAGCGCGAGCAGCTTGGATTTCTGGCCTTCCTGCTTGGGCATTCGGTACACCTCATTTTTTTCGTGTTGTGCCAAACCTCTCAGTCTTGCTTCCAGCTCCCCCAGCAGGGGAGCTGGAAAAACAGCCGTGCTGTGTGCTGAAAAGGTTACGGCGCTTTATCAAACGCCGCGCGGCGCTGGGTGGACAGGCGGAACATCTCCTCCAGCTTTTCCCGGTCATCGGCCACAAGGGCGTTGCGCATCTCGTTCAGCGCCCCGCTGAACTGGTCGATCTCGGAGATAAGGTTTTCTTTGTTCCAGAGGAACAGCTCCGCCCACATCTTATCGTTGATGCGTGCAATGCGGGTCAGGTCCCGGAAAGAATCGCCGGTGTACTCGCACAGCGAGGTATTGTCGTTGGCACACATCAGGCTGACGGCGATGGCATGGCAGAGCTGGCTGACATAGCCGATCATCCTGTCATGCTCCTGCACGGTCAGGGTGCAGATATGCTTGAAGCCCAGCACTTCGGCCAGGTCCTGGCCCACTGAATGGCCTCCGGGGTGTTCTTTTCCGTGGGGGTGATGATGAAGTTGGCCGGGGCAAAGTTCACCTCGGCGGCGTGCTCCACGCTGGAGGTCTCACGGCCCGCCATGGGGTGGCTGGCAATGAACTCCACGCCCGGCCTGCACATGGCCTGAATGGGCTCCACCAGACCGGTCTTTACGCCCGACACATCGGTAAAGATGCAGCCCTCCTTCAGCAGGTGGCCGTAGGTCCGGAACCACTCGATCAGGGCCGTGGGGTACAGGCCAAAGATGATATGGTCGGCCTGACGCACCAGATCCTCAAAATCGTGGGTCTTGCCGCTGGCGATATAGCCGTGGTCGAGGGCATACTGCAGATGGCCCTCGCTGCGGTTGATGCCGTCCACATGGAACCCGGCCCTGCTCAGCTCCAAGGCGTACTTGCCGCCCAGCAGGCCCAGGCCCACAATAAGATAACGCTTTGATTTATCCAACATGTTCCACCTCCGCGCCCAAAGGCTTGATGGCTTCCAGAAAATCCGGCCAGCTCTTGGCAACGGCCTCGGCCCCGCTGATGGGCAGGGCCAGCCCGGCGGCCAGCGCCAGCACCGCAAGGCTCATCACCACACGGTGGTCGTTGTGGCCGGAAAGCGGTTGCTCCGGGACATGGAGCGCGCCGGCACAGCCATGGATGGTAATGGTGCCGCCCTCGCTCTCCAGCTGCCCGCCGCAGGCCCGCAGCTCGGTCTCCATGGCCTCGATGCGGTCACTCTCCTTGATGCGGAGACGCTCGGCGTTGCGGATGACTGTGGTGCCCTCACACAGCAGGCCCAGCACCATCAGCACAGGGCCCAGGTCGGGGCAGTCGGCAAGGTCGATGTCCGTTCCGTGGAGCAGGGCCTTTTCAAACACCACGCCCTGCCCGGTGCGGGTGAATCTTGCGCCGCACCGCCGGAGGATCTCCAGAATGGCGGCATCGCCCTGCAAGGTCTCCTCAGACAGGCCGGTGATGGCCACACCGCCGGTCACAGCGCCCAGCACGGCAGGAAAAGCCGCCTGGCTGTAATCGCCCTCCACGGTGTAATCACCGGGAAGATAGTGCTGCCCGCCGGGAATTTCCAGCGTATTTTCATCCAGCCAGCGGCTCTCCACGCCAAAGGCGTGCTGCACCGCGCGGGTCATATCGATGTAGCTCCGGCTTTCCACAGGCGGGATGAGGTGCAGGGTGCTGGTGCCGCCCAGCAGGGGCAGGGCAAACAGCAGCCCGCTGATGAACTGGCTGGACACGTTGCCCGCCAGCTCGTATTCGCCCGGGGTCAGGGCACCTTCCACGGTCAGGCGGTCCGCGCCCTGCTCAAAACGCAGGCCCTGCTGCTGATACAGCGTTTTGTAGACCGACTGGGGCCGCTCCATCAGCCGCCCACGGCCTGTAAAAGTCACTTCCTGCCCGGTCAGGCTGGCCAGCGGGATGAGGAAGCGCAGGGTACTGCCGCTCTCACAGCAGTCCACGGGGGCATCAACCGGCAGAAAGCGGCCCAGCCCCTCCACCACCGCGTCGTTTTCACCGGTGGTGACACGGGCGCACAGTCGGCCCGCCGCGCCCAGCGTGGCGGAGATATCCTTGCTGAAAGCAAGATGATGGAGATGGGAGGTCCCCTTTGCCAGCGCCGCGCAGAGCACCGCCCGGTGAGCCATGCTCTTGCTGGGCGGCGCGGCGATCCTGCCCGCCACTGCGCGGGCGCGTTTTTACCACCACATCCATCTTTACATATCCCGGCCAATGGCCCATGCGACCTGACGGCACTTTGCCATAGCCTGTGCAAAGGCATCCGGGGTCAGGCACTGTGCGCCATCGCTCCATGCGTGGCGGGGATCATAGTGGACTTCCACCTCCAGACCGTCGGCACCGGCGGCCACAGCGGCAATCATCATCGGCTCAACCAGATTGGCCTTGCCGGTGGCGTGGCTGGGGTCCACGATAATGGGCAGATGGGTCTTTTCGTGGATGATGGGCACAGCGGAGAGGTCGAGGGTGTTGCGGGTGACCGTTTCAAAGGTGCGGATACCCCGTTCGCATAGAATGACCTGCTGGTTGCCGCCGGCCATGATATACTCTGCGGACATGATCCACTCCTCGATGGTGTTGCACAGGCCGCGCTTGAGCAGAACAGGCTTGTGCATCTTGCCCACGGCCTTGAGCAGCTGGAAATTCTGCATGTTGCGGGCACCGATCTGTACCACGTCCACATATTCCTCAAACTCCGGGATCCGGTCCTCGCTCATCAGCTCGGACACGATGGGCATTCCGGTGGCCTCCCGTGCCTTGACCATATCGAGGATGCCCTCGGTCTCCAGACCCTGGAAGGAGTAGGGAGAGGTGCGGGGCTTATAAGCGCCGCCGCGGAACAGGCTTGCACCGCCCGCCTTTACGCCGTTGGCAATGCGCAATGCCTGCTCTTCCCCCTCGATGCTGCAGGGGCCTGCCATCACGGCGATCTTCTCGCCCCTGCCGATCTTCACGCCGCCGCAGTCGATGATGGAATCGGCGGGGTGGAACAGGCGGTTGGCACGCTTATAGGGGGCAGACACGCGGGTGACGTTGTCGATCCAGGGGTTGGCCAGCACGTCGCGCTCATCGATCTTGGTGGTATCGCCCACCAGACCGAACACATTGTAATCCTTGCCGGTGATCAGGGTCACATCCAGGCCCTGCTTCTCGAATTTGTCTACGATCTTTTCCAGCTCTTCCTTGGGGGTGCCTTTTTTGGTCGAAATGATCATCTCTTTTGATTCCTTTCCCTTTTTCTGAACCTCTCAGTCTCGCTTCGCTCGACAGCTCCCCTAATAGGGGAGCCCTTGGCAAAAAACCGGGAACTTCTCCTGAATGCCAAAGCCTCTCCTACTAGGAGAGGTGGCAATGCGTCAGCATTGACGGAGAGGTTGTTCATTTACTGCACCAGGTGCGTCTGCGCGCCGCCATCCAGCCGGAGCAGCTGCACAAGGTAGGCGCAGGCATGGAGATATCCGCTGACCCCCTCGCCTGCAAAGCGGCCCTGACAGCCAAAGGAGACCACATCCACGCTGCGGAAGGGCTCCTTGCCGCTGGGGTCGGCCAGCATCACTTCCACGGCGGGCACGCCGCACACCTGCAGCGCTTCCAGAATGGCCACGCTGTAATAGGCGTAGCCGCCCGGGTTGAGGATGATGCCATCGGCCCGGCCTGCCGCCGACTGGATCTCATCGATGAGGTCGCCCTCGTGGTTGGACTGAAAAAAGTCCACCTGAACATCCATCTGGGCACAGCCCGCCTCGATATAATCCAGCAGTGTATTAAAATCGATCTGCCCCTCCATGCCCGGCTCCGTGAACTGGGTCAGGTTGAGGTTGGGACCGTTAATGACTAAAAATTTCATCCAGCGCCTCCATTGCCGCCGTCACGGCATCCGCAGGGGTGGTCTTGTTGGGGATCACAGCATCCGCTGCCGCCAGATAGAGCGGACGGCGCTGGGCTTCCATGGTTTTCAGGGCCTCAGGGCTGGTGGAAAGGGGCCTTCCGCCGCCCACCAGCAGATCTTCCAGCGGCCGGTCGATAAAGAGCACGATGCCGTTGGCGTGGAGCGCCCGGAGGTTTGCCGGGTCTTTGACCACGCCGCCGCCGCAGGAGATGACCTGCCGGTTCTCCCTGGCAAAGCGGGCGGTCTGCGCGGCCTCCAGCTTCCGGAAGCCTGCCTCCCCCTCAGCGGCAAAGATGTCCGGGATGCTCCGGCCGTCGGCCTTGACGATCTCCTCGTCCAGATCCACGAACCGCTTGCCCAGCCGTTCCGCCAGAGCGCGGCCCAGGGTGGATTTGCCCGAGGAGGGCATCCCGATGAGGGCAATGTTCAGCTGTTCCCGCCGCAGTTCGCTGGTCACACGGGCGATCTCGGCACCGGCATCCTCAAACTTGCGGTCCAGAAAATATTCTGCGGCGTACACCGCCTGCGCCACCAGCATTTCAAGGCCGCCGACAGCCACCGGCACGCCCGCCTCCTCGGCGCGGAGGATGAGCTCGGTCTTATCGGGATTATAGATGACATCGATCACGGCTTCCAGCCCGGGCATGGAGGTGATATCCAGGGCGCTCACGCCCACATTGGGGTACATGCCCACCGGCGTGGTGTTGATGATGATCTGCGCCCCGGTGGTCAGGGCCTGAGCATAAGTCAGCTCTCCTTTTTCGGGGTCGGGATGGCGGCTGACGGTATAGATCTGTTTCGCGCCCCGGTCATGGGCCACGGCCCAGGTGGTGTTGTGGGTGCCGCCGGTGCCCAGAATGAGCACGGTCCTGTCCTTGAACTCCACCCCGTGTGCATCGCACAGGTAGGAGAAGCCGGGATAATCGGTGTTGTAGCCGTAGAGCAGGCCGTTCCTGTTGACGATGGTGTTCACGGCGTTGATGGCCTTGGCGTGGGGGTCGATGTAGGAGCAGTACTCCATGACCACCAGCTTATAGGGGATGGTGACATTGATGGCCCTGAACTGCCGCCGGGTCATAAAGGCCCGGACTTCCTCTTCCGTGGGCAGGGGGCACAGGTCGTACCGGTAGCCGCAGAGCATCTCGTGGATGACCTTGGAGTAGGAGTGGCCCAGCCGCCCGCCGATGAGTCCGTATTCCATTTACAGCACCTCCTTGCGGTAGCCGGTGGGGTGCTCCATCCACGCCATGCCGTATTTTTTGTGGTGAGCAGGTCGCCCACAGCCAGTGCGGCGGCGCAGCTCTGCACGATGGCGGCTCTGGGCACGATGCAGGGGTCATGACGGCCCTGAATGGACAGCTGTGCGTCCTTCTTTGCCATATAGTCCACCGTGTCCTGCGTTTTGTAGATGCTGGGGGTAGGCTTGACCGCCGTGCGGAACACCACGGGCATCCCGTTGGAGATGCCGCCGTTCAGCCCGCATTGTGGTTGGTGGCGGTGACGATGCGCTCCCCCTGCATCCGGAAGGCATCGTTGGCCTCCGAGCCCTTCTGGTCCGCAAAGCCAAAGCCGGAACCGAACTCGATGCCCTTGACCGCCGGGATGGAGAAGGCCAGGTGAGCGAGTTTGCTCTCCACGCTGTCGAAATAGGGTTCGCCCACGCCTGCGGGCAGGCCCAGAATGGCGGTCTCCAGCACGCCGCCCACACTGTCGCCCTCGGCACCGGCGGCACGGATGGCAGCCTTCATGGGTTCCTCCACCCTGCCGTCCAGCAGGGCAAAGCCCTCGGACTTGTTCAGCAGTGCCTCGGCCTGCGCCGCCAGCGCGGCGGGATCATCCAGCGCAAAGGGGGCATCGCTGATCCCGGCACACCGCCCGATGTGCGTCACGATCTCGATCCCGGCCCGGTTCAGGGCTCCCAGCACCAGAGCGCCGCCCGCCACCAGCGCGGCGGTGACGCGGCCCGAAAAGTGGCCGCCGCCCCGGGCATCCTGATAGCCGTGGTACTTGGCGTAGGCAGTGTAATCCGCGTGGCCGGGCCGCAGCAGGTCAGCCGTTTTGGCATAGTCGCCGCTGCGGGTGTTCTGGTTTTCGATCATCAGGGCAATGGCGGTGCCGGTGGTGCGGCCGTTGACCACGCCGGACAAAAACTGCACCGCATCCCCCTCCACACGGGGGGTGGAAAGGCCGTCGCCCCGGGCACGGCGCTTGTCCATGCAGGCAGCAAGAAAGGCTTCCTCCACGGGCACGCCCGCCGCCATGCCGTCCAGCACCGCGCCGACAGCCCTGCCGTGGCTCTCGCCGAAAATGGTCAGCGAAAGGTCGCTGCCGAATGTATTTTTCATGGCTTACTCCTCAATGCCCAGCAGGGGACGCAGGCCCTCCACCGGGATGGTCTCGGCGCGCCAGCAGCCCAGACCCGGCACCTTGATAATGGTGATCTGGCCGCCCTGTGCCTTTTTATCGTGCAGCATTTCAGCCAGCACCTTTTCCTTATCGTAGGTGGTGCGGGTGGGCAGGCCGAGGCGGCGGTACACCGCGCGCACCCGCTTCTGCAGTGCCTTGGATTCGATCATGGGCAGCATGCCCAGCGCCACGCACTCGCCGTGGTAAAGGCCCACGGTGCGGCGGCCCTTGATGCCCTTGACGGCCTCGATGCCGTGGCCGATGGTGTGGCCGAAGTTGAGGGCCTTGCGCATCCCGTGCTCCGTCTCGTCCTGCTCGACATGTTCTTCTTGAACCGGAGGCTGCGGTAGATGATCTCTCCGATCTGCTCGTCGATGTCGCCCTTTTCAAAAATGGCAAACAGTTCCGGGTCGGCCAGAAGGCTGGCCTTCACCGCCTCGGCCAGGCCGTTGATGTAATGGCGGCGGGGCAGGGTGGCGAGGGTGTCCGGGTCCACGATGACCAGCTTGGGCTGCCAGAAAGCGCCCACGATGTTTTTGGTATCGCCCAGATCCACGGCGGTCTTGCCGCCGATGGAGGAATCGATCATGGAAAGGGTGGTGGTGGGGCAGTTGATGAAGTCGATGCCCCGCATGTAGATGGCAGCGGCAAATCCGGCCAGATCCCCGACCACGCCGCCGCCCACGGCCACCACCAGGTCGCCGCGGCCCATATTGAACTCCAGCATCTGGCGGAGCACGGACTCCAGGATCTTGAAGCTCTTGCTGGCCTCGCCCTGAGGCACGGTGATGATTTTTGCCTCGCGGCACTGGTCCGCGACACGCTGGGCGTACTGGGCCGGAACGCCGCTGTCGGTGACGACGGCCACCTTGCGGTCCAGCCGGGCGAACTGGTACAGATTTTCCAGTGCGCCGCTTTTTAAAATGATATCATAGCTGCGCTCGCCCAGATTCATGGTGAGCTTGGTGCCGATAAATCCACTCATTTTGTATACACTCCTAACAGCCGCACCGTGCGGCAGGTATGGTCCAGCTCACGCAGCAGCGCGGCGGTCTCGTCGGCGGTGGGGTCGCCCACCAGCTCCACGTAAAAGTAATAATCAAAGGGGACATGGGGCAGTGGGCGGCTCTTGATGGACTCCATATTGTAGCCGCTGGCACCGATGATCTGGATGACCTCGGCCAGCTTGCCTGGTTTGTTGTCCAGTGTGAACAGCAGCGAGAAGCGGTTGCCGCCGGTAGGCTTTTCGCGGCTGAGCACGATAAAGCGGGTGGTGTTGTCGCCGTCAGTGTTGATACTGGGCACCAGTACCTCCAGCCCGTACAGGGCCGCCGTTTCCACGCTTGCAATGGCCGCTTTGGTCCTGTCGCCGCTCTCCGCCACGAACTTTGCCGCCATGGCCGTGTTGGGCATGGCCGTGGCAGGCAGCCGGAACTGCTTCAAGAAGGTCTCGCTCTGGGCGATGGCCTGCTGATGGCTGTACACCGTGCGCAGCTGGGCAAGCTGGGTGCCCGGCAGCACCAGAAGATTCTGGGAGATGGGCAGATCGTACACATCCACCACCCACAGCTCCGGATGGTTATAGCACAGGTCCAGCACGGCAGAAACATCCCCGGCGTGGCTGTTTTCAAAGGGCACTACGCCGTGGGCGGCTTCGCCGGAGGCCACGGCCTCGAAAACCTCGTCCCATGTGGAATAGCTCACGGCCTCGGCGTGGGGGAACAGCGCCTTGAGAGCGATGTGGGCAAACGCTCCCTCCACGCCCTGATAGGCGGCGCGGTTACGCCCCAGCACAGCGGCTTCATACTGTTTGGCAAGATCCATCATGTGCTGGACATGGTCTTTATAGTAAGGGCGCAGCGCAGGCTGCTGGATGCGGGCTGCGGCCTTTTCCAGCACGGCGGCCTCCCGGGCGGCATCGTAGATGGGCAGACCGTGCGCCCGCTTATATTCGGCCACCTGCAAAACGGCAGCCATCCGGCGCTCGAACAGCGCAGCCAGCTGCGCATCCACCGTGTCGATCTCGGCACGGGCTTGTTCCAGTGCGTCCATGGGGGTCACATCCTTTTTGGTCGGTTTTTGCGGGGATACCTAGTAAGTATACCATAACCGGGACAGAGAAACAACAAACCGCCCTCCATTTGAGGGTGGAGAAAATTTCAAATCAGCCATGGGTAAAAAGACGAAAATAGAAAACAGAGGCTCTCTGGTCATCGCCTGCGGCGATGACCAGAGAGCCTCTCAATCGCTGTTTTTATTTTTCAAAATATCCTCCCAGCTGCGGGCTTTACCGTAATAGCGCCCATAGGGGTTATCAAGGTCTGCGGCGCGGAGAACAGGCGGCGCGGGCGGCTGGGGCTTTGGGGTGCGGTCAAAGGTGAATCGTGCGGCGGGGCCGCCGGCTTTGATGCGGAAGCGCATCTTTAGTGCCCCTCCCCGGCGGTGGAGACTGCCCCGGCGGTCAGGTTTGCCCAAAGGGTCTCGCTGTTTTCCAGCAGGGAAGCCGATTCCTTCAGCCATGCGCCCCGGATGCCGATATAGTAATCTGCCAGCAGCTGCTGGCTGTCGCCGCTTGCGCTCTGCACCGCGTCCGAGGTGTAGCTGCCCAGCTCCATCCCGGTCAGCACCGGGCAGTCCGTCCAGCGGTAGACCATGTTCCACCAGTCGCTGTCGGCATCGGACTTGGGCAGATGGCCGTCCAGATACCGCAGGGTGCCGGTGGTCTGCTGGAAGCCTGCGGGGTCATACAGGATAAAGATGGAGCTGAGGGAGCTCTGGATATCGGTGGAAAGCTTGGTGGTGCCTGCCATATCCAGATAGGCGTCCGAGTCCTCACTGTTGAAGGCCATGGTGTATTGGTTGATCTTCACCACCACCTTGCCGTCGCCGTTGCAGTCCTCGCCATAGGCGGCAAGCTGCTCTTGCAGGGCGGTGACGGTGGCTTCGGGCAGGTAGTAGGGGCTTACCACCGCCACGTTATAATCCGGGTGGGTGGTCAGAAAGTACTGCCCGATAAAGCAGTACGCCACGAACGCACCCGCAATGCCGAAGATGAGCACCCACTTCAGGTTGTAGTCCCACCAGTTTGCCCAGCGCTCCCTGCGGCTGTACTGCCGCTGTTTGCGGGGCTTGAGGTCCTTGGGGTCAATGTCGCGTTCGTAACGGTAGCTTGCCATAAAATAGTTCTCCTGTGTGATGAAACGAGCGGGAAAGGCTGTTACTTCAGGGCAGCCAGAATGCTCTGGCGCACGGCGTCGGGCAGCTGTTTCTGCTCGGCCTTGCTCATGCCGGCGGTCTGGATGGGCGACATGATCTTGATGCGCACACCGCCCGGGCGGCAGCGGTTGCCGTTTGTCTCGAACAGGGCGCGGGCACCGGTCACAGCCACAGGCACCACCGGGGCACCGGTCTTGACCGCAATGCGGAAAGCACCGGCCTTGAACTCGCCTGCGCCGCCCTCTTCGCCCTTGTAGCGGGTACCCTCGGGGAAGATGACGAAGCTGCGGCCGCCCTCTACGATGGCGGTGGCATCGTTCAGTGCCCGCACCGAGGCGCGCACATCGTCACGCTGGACGAACACGCAGCCCAGCAGCTTCATCCAGCGGTTGAGCAGGGGAATCTTTCCCAGCTCTTCCTTGGCCAGGATGCCGTGGGGCTTGTCGAGGCTGGCCAGCAAGGGCGGGATGTCGTAGTAGCTGCGGTGGTTGCCCACGAACACGCAGGGGCGGTCTTTGGGGATGTTTTCCAGCCCTTCCACCGACAGGGACACACCGGTCACCTTTAAGATGCCCCGGCTCCAGCGGGGGATGTGCTGGTTGACGATCTGCTCCACAGTGGCGGTATCTCCGGCGGCTGCGGCGCGCTCGGCGCGGCGCAGGATGCCGTAATGCAGGATCATGTACCCGAACAGATAAATAAACATCGCAATGGTGCGAAGAATGCTCATAATGGTTTCCTCCTATTGCAAAAAAATGCCATTGTCATTGTAGCACACTTTGGGCAAAAGGGAGAGATAAATATTTTTTTACATTATTAGCCCCGGTTGTATCTTGCAAAGTTGACAAAATACAGGTATATTTATATCTGTAAAGTTAGCACAATGGCACTTTCCAGACAAAACGCCTGCGGTGCCGGTGAAAAACGTAAGAGAGGTACCGCAGTTACTATGGGTCTTTTTCCTTCTGCCAATGATTTCAAGGCCGGTAAGGGCGTCGAAAAGGACGCTCCCCGCAAGACCGGCATCGGCCGCTTTTTTTGAGCTTGTAGGCCGTGATATGAACGGCATGTTCCTTGCAAACCTGCTGACCTGCATCGGGTTTGCACCGGTCATCTGTCTGGTGTATATCGGCTTTTTGCAGAACAGCCTGCCGGTGATGCTGGGCAGCGCCGCCGTGGGCGGTCTGCTGGCCGGGCCCGCACTGGCCGGAATGTACGATACCGTCCTGCGCGCTGCTGCGCGACGAGGCGGGCTACTGGTGGGTGACCTACCGCAAGGCCTTCAAGCGCAACTTCAAGGCCAGCCTTGTGCCCGGTGTGCTGTACACCGTGGTGGTCACGCTGCAAATTTTCCTCGTCTATTTCTGCTTTAATATGCTGTACCACGACACCAATGTGGGCGTCCCGCTGTGGGTGGCTACGGTGCTCAATCTGGTGCTGTTCCAGATGCTGTTCGCCTACATGTGGCCGCAGGTGGTGCTGCTGGATCAGCCCTTCAGCCTGACGGTGAAAAACAGCCTCAACTGCATGATCGCGTTCCTGCCCCACGCACTGGCGGCGGCCATCGTGCAGATCCTGTTCTGGGGCGTGGTGATCCTGTGCATGCCGCTGGGCCTGCTGCTCATGCTCATTTTCGGCTTCTGGTTCGTGACCGAAGTATCCTGCCAGATCATCTACGGCGACATTGAAAAGGTATTCCACATTGAGGAGAGCATCCGCAAAATGAAGGATGCCGAGCTGGAAGCGGCCCTCAAAGAGGACTACGGCGACGACACGACGACCCCCGGAAGAATAAGCGATTTTTAAAACTGCCGCAAAGGAGAAATGTGCCCATGGAACAGCGGAACAATCTGGTTTTGCAGGGCACCGAGACCTTCTCCCGCGGGCAGCTGGATAATGTGGCACTGGACGGCGGTGCACTGGTGCTGGACAGTGTGGCGGGCCGTGCCTGCAATACGGCAGCTACACCACGCCGGAGTTTGCCATGCCGGCGTTCTGCAACCTGAATGTCAGCTGGAACGCCTTTCGCTCCACAACACCATGGTGGAGGTGCGCTGCCGCGTATATGCAGGAGGAACAGCTGGACCGGCTGGATGAGCTTTGGCAAGTGGGCACCGGGTTACCCCCGGTGCAGCGTCAACTCCCAGAGCGAGGACGGCATGGTCTTCCTGATGGGGGACACGGTCACGGTGGCAACCCCCGGCGGCGGCACCGGCGTGCAGCTCCAAGTCAACCTTTCCACCAACGATGATAAAGCCACCCCGGCCGTCCGGCTGCTGGCCGCAGCGGTCCGCCCTGACGTGGGAAAAGCACAGCGGCCATCCGCTGAACCGGCGGCTCTATCTGCCGGAATACTGCCTCTCGGCCCATGACCCCAGCTTCGGCCGGGACATGGACCTGCCGCTGGTGATGGCGGCCCTGATGAACCGCTGGGGCGAGGACATCCTGCCCCGGAAGAGGTGGCCTACGTCATGGAGGACAAGACCACCGGCAGCACCAGCAACGGCGCTTTTGCCGCCGCGGCAGCGGGCTGCTGCGGTTATCCCTGCTGGCAGGCCTGGATGGACCTGAAAGACCTCCGGGCCCAGATCCACGACGGCTGTTCGGTAGCCGTCCGGGTGGAGCGCCGGGTGCGGGGCCAGCGCGACCCCGTAGGCATCTGGATGGGGCTGCGGGGCTTCGGCCACGACGACGCCGTGCTGGCCGATTTTGTCTTGCTCAACGACCCCACCGCCGACAGCGACGGGGCCGTGAACTGCACCATGGCCGTTACCGATTTCCTGCGCTACTTCACGGGCCGGGCCATCGCCCTGCGGGGCAAGCCCCGGGATATCGCCGCCGACCTGCCCAACCGGGTGCGGTGCGACCTCGCCCGCAAAGAGGACGGCAGCTACTCGTTCGAGCAGCGGGGCCAGCCCGACCCCCCTGCCGGAGGATTTTTCCGGCTGGGTGGCCTACACCCTGCACGACGGTGTGGCCCACGCCACCACCGCCCACCGCACCTTCCGCCGGATGGAGCGCACGCCGGAGGGCTGCATCCTCTTCCCGGCGGACCAACTGGCCGCAGGGAGGCCGCTGCAGCGTTTACGCTGTGGATCAGACCGGCCGGATGCGGGTGGCGGAAGTCCGCCTCCCCGCGCCCCCCAAACCGGCGGCTCCGCCCGCACCCCCAGGATCACCAAAGCACCGTGCAGCCGGGTCCGTAAGGCCCTCGCTCCGCCAAGCGCTTTTTGGAAGATACACCAAACAATAGGAGGAACGCATTATGGCAAAGACGATCATTACCATTGGCCGTGAGTACTGCACCGGCGGCAACTACATCGCAGAGGATGTTGCAAATGCTCTGGGCATCAAGCTCTACGACAAGGAACTGATCACGATGGCAGCCAAGCACTCCGGTCTGTCCGAAGAGGCGGTTGCAGCCAGCGAGAAAGCGCCATACCCACAGTCTGCTGTACAGCCTGTACACCATGGGCAACGAGCTGCCGCTGGGCGATCAGGTGTTCATCCTGCAGAGCCGGATCATCAAGCAGCTGGCCGACGAGGGCCCCTGCGTGATCGTGGGCCGCTGCGGCGACTATGTCCTGCGCGAGCGCAAAGACGTGCTGCGCGTCTTCATCTATGCTCCGGTGGAGTGGCGCCGTGAGCTGGCCAAGACCGATCCGCTGGTCAAGGCACACGATGAGAAGGGCATCAAGGAAGAGATCGAGAAGACCGACCGCAACCGCGCTGCCTACTACAACTACTACACCCAGAACCGCTGGGGCGATGCCCACAACTACGATCTGGCCATCAACGCTGCCCTTGGCCGCGAGACCTGCGTCAAGATGATCCTTGACGCTGTGGCTGCCAAGGAAAAAGACGATGGAAACCGCCGAAGCGTAAGCGGCCAAGCCATTTGAGCCGAAACGCTCAAAAAACAATGATGCTGCGTGGGTAGGGTGCGTTTGCACCCTGCCCATGTTTCAGGCATAGAGAAAATTCGTCAATAAGGAGTAATCGTGGAAACAAAGCAAACAACCTCCCCTGCTGCGCAGGAAAAACATCATGGGCACCATGTCCATCAACCCCTGCTCATCAAACTGAGCGTCCCGATGATGGTATCCATGCTGGTGCAGGCCCTCTACAACGTGGTGGACTCGATTTTCGTGTCCCACGTCAGCGAGAGCGCCCTGACCGCCGTTTCGCTGGCGTTCTCCTTGCAGAACGTCATGATCGCGGTCGGCGTCGGCACCGGCGTGGGCGTCAACGCCCTGCTGTCCAAGAGCCTCGGCGAAAAGAACCAGGAACGGGCCAATAAGACCGCCGAGAACGGCATCTTCCTCGCCTTTTGCAGCTTTGCGGTATTTTTTTGTCATTGGCCTGACCTGCATGAAGCCCTACTTCTACGCACAGCCCAACGATGCGGAGATCGCCCAGCAGGGCATCCGCTACCTGACCGTCTGCTCGGTGTTCAGCCTTGGCCTGTTTATGCAGACCATGAGCGAAAAGCTGCTGGCCGCAACGGGCCGCACCAACCTGAGCATGTGCAGCCAGCTCATCGGTGCCATCGTCAACATCGTGCTGGACCCCGTGTTCATCTTCGGCTACTGCGGTGAAGCCCTTTCCGGCACCACCGGCGCCGCCGTGGCTACCATCATCGGCCAGTTCTGCGGCGCGGGCGCGGCCATCTTCTTCAACCTGAAGAAGAACCCCGACATCCAGCTCGACTGGCACGGCTTCCGCCCCAGCGCCGATGCCATCAAGCGGATCTACACCGTCGGCCTGCCCAGCATCGCCATGCAGTGCGTGGGCAGCGTGATGACCTTCTTCATGAACCAGATCCTGATGGCCTTCTCGGCCACGGCTGTCGCCGTCTTCGGCGTCTACTTCAAGCTGCAGAGCTTCGTCTTCATGCCCATCTTCGGCATGAACAACGGCATGGTCCCCATCATCAGCTACAACTACGGTGCCCGCAGACCTGACCGCGTGAAGAAAAAGACCATCAAGCTGGCCATCTGCTATGCCGAGTGCATCATGCTGATCGGCTTCCTGCTGTTCCAGTTCGCACCGGATAAGCTGCTGGGCCTCTTTGCCGCCAGCGACGCCATGCTGGCCATCGGCGTCCCGGCGCTGCGCATCATCTGCCCCCACTTCCTGCTGGCCGGCATGAGCATCATCCTGTCCTCGGTGTTCCAGGCGCTGGGCAACGGCGTGTTCAGCCTGACCGTCTCCATCTGCCGTCAGCTGGTGGTGCTCATCCCTGCTGCATGGCTGTTGAGCCGCACCGGCGAGCGTGAACATGGTCTGGTGGGCCTTCGTCATCGCAGAGCTGGTCAGCGTGGTGATGAGCTTTGCCCTCTTCGCGCAGCTCAACAAGAAGATCATCGCTCCCCTGTACAACTAACAAAACCGAAAGGAACGTGAGCCTTATGGGAAAGAAGTTAAAATGGAACCTCGTGCTGATGAGCATCCTGTATCTGGGGCTGGGCATCTTCCTGCTGATGGTGCCTGGCACGGCCCTCAACGTGGTCTGCTACGCGCTGGGCGGCGTGGTGCTGGCCTGCGCGGCAGTGCAGCTGGTGCGGTATTTTGTCGTAGAGCGCGGCGTGTTCCAGAGCCAGCTCACCCTCATCTCGGGGCTTGTCTGTCTGGCGCTGGGCGCATTCCTCATCATCCGCAGCGACATCGTGGTGCGCATCCTGCCCATCGTGTTCGGCCTGTTCGTCATTTTTTGACAGCCTTGGCCGCATCCAGAACGCCCTCGAGCTGCGCCGGTGCGAGTATTCGAGCTTGGGAAGGTTTTTCTGCTGCTGGCCGTGCTCAGCGTCGTGCTGGGCATCGTGATGGTGGTGGACCCCTTCGGCACCATGGAGACGCTGGTGATGGCCATCGGCGTCATCCTGATCGTGGAGGGTTCGCTCAACCTGCTGAGTGCGCTGTACACGGTCATCGCGGTGAAGCGGTTCCTGAAGCTGCATCCGGAGACCCAGTCCATGCTGGAGGCCATTACCGGCCAAGATCTGAACGGCGACGGCGTCATCGCCCCGGATGTTGCCCGCGCAGACGTGGAAGCCCGCCGTGGAACTCGACCATGTGGACGAGAGTGCGGAGGTGGAGCAGGAAAACGATTAACGGCCTCGCCCCTCTCAGGCCGCTGACAAAAAGAGAGTAACTAAAAATCAATAGTAAAGGAAAACATTATGAACAACTACGACCTGATCATTGTCGGTGCCGGCCCGGCTGGCATTTTTACCGCTGTGGAGCTGCTGCGCCACGGCAGCAAAAAGAAGATGCTGCTGGTGGAAAAGGGCAAGCCCGTGGAAAAGCGCCACTGCCCCAAAGCCGAAGTGGGCCACTGCGTCAACTGCCGCCCCACCTGCGCCATCACCACCGGCTTTTCCGGTGCAGGTGCCTTCTCGGATGGCAAAGCTGAGCCTCTCCTACGAGGTGGGCGGCGACCTGCCCACCCCATGATCGGAGAGGAGTTTGCACAGGAGCTTATCGACTACACCGACAAGATCTATCTTGAGTTCGGCGCAGACCCCCATGTGGAGGGCATCTACACCGGCGAGGAGATCAAGGAGATCCGCAAGCGCGCCATCCAGGCCGGCCTGCAGCTGGTGGACTGCCCGATCCGCCACCTTGGCACCGAAAAAGCTCAGCAGCTGTACCTTGCCATCCAGAACTATCTGGCCGACAACGGCGTGGAGATGCTGTTCAATACCGAGTGCGAGAACATCATCCTTCTCGAGAACGAGGAGTGCAAGGGCGTGCTGCTGAAGGACGGCGATCGAGGTCCCCCGCCGTCTACGGCGACACCGTGGTCATCGGCACCGGCCGCCGCGGCGCGGACTGGCTTGAAAAACTTTGTGCAGAGCACAATATCGCCCACCAGCCCGGCACGGTGGATATCGGTGTCCGCGTCGAGGTCCGCAACGAGGTCATGGAAATGGTGAACAGGGTGCTGTATGAGTCCAAGCTGATCGGCTATCCGAAGCCCTTCAAGAACAAGGTCCGCACCTTCTGCCAGAATCCCGGCGGCTTCGTCAGCCAGGAAAACTACGACAACGACCTGGCGGTCGTCAACGGCCACAGCTACAAGGAGAAGAAGAGCGAGAACACCAACCTGGCGATTCTGGTCTCCCACAACTTCACCGAGCCGTTCAACCAGCCCATTGCCTATGCGCAGAAGGTCGGCGAGCTGACCAATATGCTCGCCAACGGGCAGATTCTGGTGCAGCGCTTCGGCGATATCCTCGACGGCAAGCGCACCTGGCAGAAGGAGCTGGCCCAGTCCAACATCCGGCCCACCCTGCCGGACGCCGTGGCCGGTGACATTACCGCCGCCATGCCCTACCGCGCCATGACCAACATCATCGAGTTCATCAAGATGCTGGACATGGTCGTGCCCGGCTTCGCCGCCAACGAGACGCTGCTGTACAGCCCTGAGCTGAAGTTCTACTCCAACAAGGTCAAAGATGGACTCGAACCTCGACACCAACATCAAGGGCCTGCACTGCCTCGGCGACTCTTCCGGCTGGACCCGGGGCCTGATGATGGCGTCCGGTCATGGGCGTGCTCATGGGCCGGAAGCTGGCCGAAAAAAAAGAAGGCTGCTGATCGAACGTTCTGCATTCCCCCGTGTCCTCCGGCACGGGGATTTTTTCATGCCTGTTTCCGACGATTTTTTTTACAACACGGCGTTTTTCCGGTCTTGTTCCGTTTTTCCTTGCGCAAATAATTGATTTTTCCCGAAAAAAACTGCTACACTAAGGAAAAAATGAGATCGCTACAGAAAACGTGAGGAGGTTATTTTCTATGCGCGATTCTCCGGGAAGCGTCGTCACGCGCTGCTATGTTCGGGCATCCAGCTTTACAGTGCGGAGCGGCGCATTGCAGACTGCATCCTCAAAGATGTCAAGTGGGCGTCGGTGGTCACCTCGGCCCAGCTTGCCCATGCCAGCCAGTCGTCGGAGGCCACCGTGACCCGGCTGTGCCACAAGCTCGGCTTCGAGAACTACCGCAAGTTCCAGCTCGCCCTTGCGCGGGACGTGATGGAGCAGCAGGAGGTGGAGGTCCTGCATTCCTCCAGCCCAGACCCCCTGCGGCAGACGCTGCAGTCCGTCCAGTCCAACCGGCAGGAAGAGATCCGCGCCACCATTCAGGCACTCAATCTGCGCCAATTGCGGAAGGCCATGAGCGTGCTGCGCAGCGCGGAGATCATCGAGATCGAAGCCACGGACAACAGTCTGCCCGTGGCCATGGACGCTTCGCTCAAGCTGGGCGGTCTCGGCAAGCGCTGCATGACCAGCGCCGTGGCGGCAAAGGCCAAAGCCTTTGCCGCCACCCTCACCGAGCGGGATGCGCTGCTGCTCATCTCCTGCGACAGCCGCAGCGAGCAACTGCTGGAAACGGCCCGCACCGCCCGCGAGCACGGGGCTGCGATCCTGCTCATCACCTGCGACCGCCGCTCCCCGCTGGCCGCACAGGCCGACCACCTGCTGCTGGCCTCCAACCGCGCCCAGCGCATCGTGGATACCGATCCGGCCCCCTCACTCCTCTCGTCGGCCCTGCTGGTCGAAGTTCTGTACTACCTGCTCCTGACCGGGGAAGACCTTTTCCTAACAGCAAAAACAGCCCGTCCCCCTTCGGAGACGAGCTGTTTTTTATGCGGTCAGGCGTTGAAAACGTATCGATCCATCCGGCGGAACGCTTCCTCGATGCGGGAGCGGGGCGACGCCAGATTCATCCGCAGATGGCAGGGGGCCGTGGAACATCCTGCCATCCTGAATGGCGACACCGACGTCCCAGCAAGCTTGTTCGACGTCCTCGATGGTCTTGCCGTGGGCGGCGCACCAGTCGGTGCAGTCCACGAAGAGCATGTAGGTGCCCTCCGGCTTTGCCACCTTGACGCCCTCGAAGTGGTTGGCGATGTAGTCACAGGCGAAATCGATGTTGCCGGTCAGCACCTCGCACAGTTCATCAGTCCACTCGTAGCCTTCCGGCTTGTATGCGCCGATGAGGGCGTGCATGGACAACACGTTCATGCTGTTGTAGTGGTTCAGGCTGGACTCCTTCAGGATGCGGTCCCGCCACCAGTCGTTATACACGATGTGGTAGCTGCCGATGAGGCCCGCCAGATTGAAGGTCTTGGAGGGGGGCATAGAACGCCGCCGTCCGCATCCGGGCATCCTCGCTCACCGACTGGGTGGGGGGGTGTGCTTGTGGCCGGAAAGGATGATGTCGGACCAGATCTCGTCGGAGATCACATAGACATCGTACTTTTTGTACCAGTTCCATGGCCTTTTCCAGCTCCCAGCGCTCCCAGACGCGGCCGCAGGGGTTGTGGGGGTTGCACAGGATGGCGGCATGGATGTGTTCTTCCTTCAGGTGCTTTTCCATATCGGCGAAAATCCATCCGCCAGACGCCGTTCTCATCCTTCACCAGCGGGGAGTGGACGGCCTCGTAGCCGTTGTTCTTCAGGCTCTTGGTGAAGCCGATGTATGGTGGGGCTGTGGATCAGCACTTTGTCGCCCCGGGAGCAGACGCAGTTCAGCGCACTGATGACGCCGCCCAGCACGCCGTTTTCGTAGCCGATATGCTCCGGCTTCAGGCCGGTGACGCCGTTGCGGGTCTCGTGCCAGCGGATGATGCTGTCAAAGTACTCCGCCGGGGCCTGAAAATAGCCGAAGGCCGGGTGCTTGGCGCGCTCGATGATGGCTTCCCTGAACGGTGGGCACGGTGGGGAAGTTCATGTCCGCCACCCACATGGGGATGGCATCGAAGCCTTCCCTTCGGGGGAGCGGGAGAAAAGCCGTCGCCCTTCAGGCCGTCCACCGCAATGGCGTCCCTGCCGCGGCGGTCAATGATCGAAGTGAAATCGTATTTCATAAGTGCGCTCCTTCTCAAAAAAAAATCGTTCATCTTCACCTTAACATATTTTTGCGTCCCATGCAACCACTCGCCGCAAAGTCGAAAAAATCCTGCGGAAAAATCACGAATTTTTACGATAAAAAGAGCTTTCCACCCAGCGGCGGAAAGCTCTTTTGCAAAGCAGGTTCAGCCCTCGATGAGCTCGACGGTCTTCATCTTGACGGGGGTCTTGGGCTTGTCGTTCCAGTCGGTGGGGACGGATGCGATCTTGTCCACGACGTCCATGCCCTCGATGACCTTGCCGAAGGCGGCGTACTCGCCGTCCAGGTGGGGGGCGTCTTGGTGCATGATGAAAAACTGGCTGCCCGCGCTGTCGGGGATCATGGCGCGTGCCATGCTGATGACGCCGCGGGTGTGCATTGAGCGGGTTGTTCACGCCGTTGGCGGAAAATTCGCCCTTGATCTCGTAGCCGGGGCCGCCTGTGCCGTTGCCGTCCGGGTCGCCGCCCTGGATCATGAAGTTGGGGATGACGCGGTGGAAGGTCAGACCGTTGTAGAAGCCCTGACCGACCAGCTTCTTGAAATTCTCACAGGTGATGGGGGCAGCTTCCTCGTTCAGCTCGATGTCGATGATGCCGCCGTCTTCCATAGTAATGCGAACCATAATGTTCCAATGCTCCTTTAAATCATGCCCCGTTCCGGGTGTTTGCGGCAGAAGTTCTGCCAGAGTTCCCTTTATAGTATACCATACCTTTTGCCTTGTGCAACGGCATAGTTGCAACGTTTTTGTAAATTCGGGCCGGATTTTTTACAAGTTCCCGTCAAAAAGGATCACTCAATCCACCTCGACCCACTCCGTGACAGGCTGGCCCTCCAACTGATTGCCGTCGGCACGGTAATACCGGGTCTCGGTCGTTTTACCGGCCCGGTTCAACAGCTCTACCATAAAAACCTGTCCCGTTTCGACGGCCATCGGATAATTGTTACAGCCCATGACCTCTCCTGTGGTCGGCAAGTCCTTGAAGTCCTGATACGCATTTTCCAGCCGCCAAAACTTCCGGGTCTTGTAACCCGATATCTTGGAGATATCCTCCTCCCCAAAGTAAGAGGCCGTATAGCGTTTTCCGTTCACAGTGATTGTTTCCGTCGCAAGCGGCTCTGTCAGCATTGACAAATCTTCCGTATGCACCCGGCCTCCGTAGGTTTCGCTGAGCTGCCCGGCCATATAATCGGGTCGGCTATACGACGACGCAATATGTGCCGAGCCATAGATCCCCATAATGTCGGCCCTGCGTTCGGCTTCCAGTTCCTGATAGCTGCGCTCAAAATTTTCAACCATCTTGTTTTCCCGGTAAACGTCTGCGGCATCCGAATCGGTTTGTTTGGTTGCATAGTAGGTTTTGCCTTGTTCGATATTTTTCCAGCACACGCTGATACTCTGCCGTATCGTTCTGCCCATTGGCTTCCAGATAGGCCAGATACCGCGCACCGGTGCTTTTCCATGTATGTCCGACATCCGTACCATGGAACACCGTTTCAGGATACCGTTCCTTGATCTGCTTCAGAAAGTTTTTTCATGACCTCCGTGCCGCCCTGCGTTCCCTGCCAATCTTGAAATTGCAGGTTCAGCAGCTCGTCATCATCTGCTTTCATCCAAAGGTTTAAAAACTGCGCATCGAAGTAGGGAAACTCCACAAACAGGTCCCGCATTCCCCGCGCGTAATAACCACCCCAGATTTCAAGCTCTTCGTCGAGGATGCGCTGCTGGCTGTGTTCTTCACCATACAGATAGATCTGGCTTGTCAGCCCTCTTTGAATGTTGGCCACAGTCATCCCGGCCAGTAAAACCATGAGGAGGCCTAACAAAACGAGTTTCCACCTCTTCGGTTTTTCCTTTTCCGTTGTCTGGTTCATTTTTTTATCCTTCCTTTACGTCTTGCTGTAAACTTTTGTTGACAAATCCCGCCCCGTTACAATTCTTCCCGCAGCTCCGTCATATCGGCCCAGAAACGTTTGGGGCAGTGGGTCATGCGGCCGCGCTCATTGTGGCGGGCCTTGATCTCCAGCGTCTTGTAAAACTGCTTCCAGAGGGCTTGGAACTGCTGTTCCCGCGCGCTGGGCGGGGGAAGCACCAGCGGCTCAGCCAGTTCCAGAAGCTGCGGCTTATGGTCCTGATACAGCAGCACCGCTTGGTGCACTGCATCGTAGATCATGAAGTTTTCCTCCGGGAAGCGGCCGCAGAAATGCCCCCGCAGCAGCGGCAGGGATGTAGTTTTTTTCGGGTGGATGACCGCCCCCAGCATCCCGTCGTGTTCCTCAAAGCGGACAAAGCCCTGAAACTTGTCCACCTCCCAGTCGAGGCTCTTTTTTCATCTCGTAGAGCGGGGCCACGTCCGGGTGGCCCGCCCGCTTGACGGTGCCCCGGCCCCAGCGCAAAGGCCAGATGCAGAAACCGGATGAGGAGCAGTTCCTTGTCCTCTCGGCCGGAGAGGAAGTCCCGCGTGACAAGATACTCCGTCTCCGCCCCCAGCTTCCGGCCAAAGCTCGCAAAGACACGCCGGGCCTTTTCGTGGTCGGTGGCAATGTCTTTGAACGGGTAGAGGGTGGCCGTCTCCCGCTCCGGCGTCCAGACCGCGAAGGGGATCTCGTGCTGGGCAAAGCTCTCGAAGACGCAGCAGAGGAATCCCTCGAAGCTGCCGTCGTAGAGGTAGACCACATCGGCATCGTGGAGCTTGCGGGCGGAACTCACAGTGCTTTCGCCAGACATTGCACTGCCTCCTCCCGCACCAATTTCTGTGCCGTGCGGGGCGGCACGCCCTGTGCCACCAGCTTGTCCACGGCGGGCGGGGAGAACATGCTCAACTGCTCGACCCCGCCGCTGAATACATTCGGGTCGATGAGGGCGTTGGTGATCCGCTCCCCGGCCCGCGCTGCCGCGCCCCGGATGCGCCCCCGCAAAGCCCCGGCAGGTGATGAAATACTGGGCCCGCTTGAGCACCACGCCCATCCGTTTCAGCTCGTCCAGCCCCAGCGACGCCTGTTTGCGGGCGTGCCAGATCCGCCGGGCGCTCTTGGGGCCGATGCCCGGCACCCGCAGCAGCATCTCGAAGGGAGCCTTGTTCACATCCACCGGGAACAGCCCGTAATGCTGCACGGCCCAGTTGCACTTGGGGTCAAGGTAGGGGTTGAAGTTCTGGTTATGCTCGTCCAGAATCTCGTCCGCCTGGAAGTGGTAGAACCGCAGCAGCCAGTCCGCCTGATACAGCCGGTGCTCCCGCAGCAGCGGGGGCTTGGTATCCAGCGCAGGGAGACGGGTATCCTCGGTGACGGGGATGTAGGCAGAGTAAAACACCCGCTTGAGGCTGTACTTCTGGTACATCCCCTCGGTCAGCTTCAGGATATGGTAATCCGTCTCCGGCGGAGGCTCCCACGATCATCTGGGTGCTCTGCCCGGCGGGGGCAAACTTGGGCGCTTTGCGGTAGAGGGTCAGCTCCTCCCGGTTGGCGGCCCCCTCCGCCGCGATCTGCTTCATGGGGCGGAAAATGGAGTGCCGCCCCTTGTCCGGGGCCAGCAGCTTCAGGCTGTTCTCGCTGGGCAGCTCGACATTGACGCGCAACCGGTCGGCCAGAAAGCCCAGTTGTTCCAGCAGCTCCGTGCTGGTGCCGGGGATGGCCTTGGCATGGATATAGCCGCCGAAGTGATATTCGTTCCGCAGCAGCCGCAGGGTCTTGAGCATCCGCTCGGTGGTGTAGTCCGGGTTTACCAGCACCGCACTGGACAAAAACAGCCCCTCGATGTAGTTGCGGCGGTAGAACTCGATGGTCAGCTCTGCCAGCTCCCGCGGCGAAAAGGTCGCGCGGGGGACGTCGTTGGACTTCCGATTGACGCAGTAGCTGCAGTCGAAGGCGCAGCAGTTGCTCATCAGCACCTTCAGCAGACTGACACACCGGCCATCAGCGGTAAAGGCGTGGCAGCAGCCCGGCGCATAGCAGCTGCCGAGACTTGCCGCCTTCGCCGGATGGGACGCGCCGCTGGACGTACAGGCCACGTCATATTTTGCGCTGTCGGCCAAGATGGTGAGCTTGTCCATCAGGGACTGTTCCATACCGCACCTCCGTTCCAAAAAAATCAGACTGCCGCACAACTCCTTCCGTCATCGCTGACGCGATGCCACCTCCCTCATTGAGGGAGGCTTTCACAGCTTTCCGTTACGCCAAGGCCCCCTCCGAGGGGAGCTGTCACGGCAGCGCCGTGACTGAGGGAGTTATACAGCAGTCTGATCGTTTACCACTTGGCCTTTGTCTCGACCACCACACGGCCCGCAATGTGAAGATTGTTCAGGTCCTCACCCTTGATGACCATTTCCTTATAGGTGGGGTTGAAGGGCTGCAGCACGACGCAATTGCCCCGCTGCAAATAGCCGCTTGAGGGTGCCCTCCCCCCTCGTCGCCGTAGATCAGCACGCCCAGATCGCCGTTTTCCAGCGTATCCTGCTTGTGCACCAGCGCCAGATCGCCGTCGTGGATGCGGGGCTCCATGCTGTCGCCGCGCACCACGAGGTAAAAAGTAGTTGGACGGATCCTTGACGCGGGCATACTCCCTGCCGTAATCCTCTTCAAAGGCCAGTGCACCGTAGCCGGCCTTCACCGTGCCGATAACGGGGATCAGGCTGTACACATAGCTGCCGAAGAAGCGCTCTTCGGTCTGGCCCTCGTCGGCCGGGTCGAACAGGCCCAGCAGATAATCTGCAGTGGTGTCAAGGATCTCGGCCAGCTTCGCCACTGTGGTGGGGTCCGGCGAGCTTTTTCCGCTCTCCCACTTGCCCACTGCCTGCTGGGTAACGCCCAAAAGGGATGCAAGTTCCGCCTGACTCATATGCTTTTTGCTTGCGGCATTGCCGTAACAGTTCCGAAACGACATCGTTCAACACTCCTCTGCTTTCGTCCGTTGGGTTGGTTTCTTGGTGTTTTTTATTATACAACAAAAAAGATGTGCAAGTAAAGAGAAATTTTCGTTTTTCTTCGAAAAAAAAGTTGTCGCCTCACAAAAAGCCCCTCGTCCCATGGAGAAATTTTCAATTTAGGGTTGACAGCACGCCGGAAATCTGGTAAATTAAATAGGCATTCGGTACGGCGTGTGCGAGTGCCCACGAGGAGAAATGTCCGAGTGGTTTAAGGAAGCAGTCTTGAAAACTGCCGTGCGGCAACGCACCGTGGGTTCGAATCCCACTCTCTCCGCCATTTTTTTTTGAATAAGTGTAACACACTTTGCTCTGGAGTAGTACTCAAGAGGCCGAAGAGGCGCCCCTGCTAAGGGCGTAGGTCGTCTAAACAACGGCGCGAGGGTTCAAATCCCTCCTACTCCGCCAAGAAAAAAAAAGCTCGATGATTCTTTGAAATCACCGGGCTTTTTCCATTTTTGTAGGCAAAAGGCCCATGCTGCTATTTCTCGCAGTACGGGCCGCTTTCAGTTCAGGAGTTCACTATAATTCTGAGGCATTCCAAGATGCGCCAAATCAATTGCATCACTATATTCCTCAAGCAAGCGCTCAAATGGCTCGCAGCAGTCTTTTTCCCATGCCGACTTTTCCGGATACAGAAACTTTAGAACTAAGATATAATCAAAGACACGGTCACCCAACCGATACGAAAATCCCAGCGGCGTTGCCGGGACCGTACCAAATTTATTGAAGTACAATCGGGGAGTAATGCGCGCAATAATTCCGGAGCTTGGTCAGGCAGATCAGCCAGCTTGTCAAATTGCGGTCTGTTGTTTGCAGACAATTCCGTGCCAGCGTCTTTTTATCCGCTCGCGGCAGATCATCGTAGAATGTCGAAAGTTCTCCTACCGTCAAAAGCTCTACGATCACCCAAATGGGGAACTGCGCATCGTATTGTTGGATGTAGTGTGCCACAAATGGCTGTTGCGCATTGTTTTTCACCGCTTTTTCTATATGTGCAATAAACCGATCGTGATGATGCCGTTTGTTGTAATTTTCTTCATTCAGATATCCAAGCGGCCCGTAGCGGTGTGCATGATAATAGGCAATTTGCGCACGGAAGTAAAGCTCGATGCGTTCGATGATCATCAGCAAAAGATTCCTTAATCGCCGATCAAAATCATAGATGCGATAAATTTTTTCAAATGTAGTTCCCTCGCGGTAACGATCGTCCGGCATTTTATAAGGGAGAAAGTATGCTGTAAGGCGATAGTAATTCACACACTTCAAAACCTGAAGCGCTTTTTTTCTCATCCTCGACGATGCAGCCGCGCCGCTTCATGATTTCCAGTTGTTCTTCGAAGGTCGTCGCTTTTTTTACTTCCATCTAACTTTACCTGTGTAAAAAAAAATACCCGCCACTGGGACACATCGTTGAGAGGTGCGGGCGGTCTTATTACTTTTATTATATCTTATTTTTTTCAAAAAAGCAAGAACAAGATTTTCTGCGGTGACTTTATAGCACCCAATTCGTCACCACCGCCAGAATGCTCAGATGGACGGGGTAGAACCCATAAAACGCCCACTTGACCCACTGGGGGCAGCGGCCCCGCTGGCCGTTATAGAACCAGATGAGCACAAAGGCCAGCGGGGCGGTCAGCTCGAACAGCATCATCACCGCGCCGATGATGCACTGGTACTTCCGGTTGTTCCGGGTCAGGTAGAGCGCCACGATGAGCGCCACGCCGATGGCTCCGTAGTCCGTTTGCAGAAGCTGGGCAAGGACGACGCAGCCCAGCGCAGCAAGGCGGCCCTTCCACGCAATGTTCCCCTCGGCGTCCTGAAACTTCTGCATCAGCGCCATGGCCAGCACGCCCAGCGCCAGCGTCCAGTAAACATTCTGATTACCCCAGTGGAAGGGCGTCCGGAAAAAGGCCATGTCAAAGGGAACCTCGCTGAGAAGTCCAAACAGGAACAGCCGCTCCACATAACGCTTCACATCGTGGGTGTGGAGGAAGCCCTCCACCAGCAGGAAGCAGAAGATGGGGAAAGCCAGCCGCCCGATGTAACGCAGGACACGGTCCATCTGGAGCAGCGATGCCGCAGCGGGGTCGGTCGAAAATGTACCGGATGCGATCAGCGGCACCAGAAGCCCTGCTTCAAGGCAGGAAGCCCCGATGTGGTCGATGAGCATGGTGATGCAGGCAATGAGCTTGAGCGTGGTCCCGCTCAGGCCCTGTTGTTTCTGTACTGGAAGTGTTTCCATTCAAAAATCCCTCCTACTGCCCCGAAATCAGGCCGAAAACGCTTGACAGAACGGACGCAGAATAGTAAAATCAAGAAGATAATTGAACTATCTCAAACGAAAGATGAAAAAAAGATTCACAGAGAATGAAGCGTCTCCGAACGAGAAAACGGAAGGAGGCATGGGATATGACGCTGTTTTCCTATGAAATTTTTGACGCAGTTGCGCGGCAGGGCAGTTTCAATAAGGCCGCCCAGCAGCTGCACCTGACCCCGTCCGCCATCAGCCACGCCATTGCGGTGATGGAGGCAGAACTCGGCTTCACCTTATTCAACCGCGGCAAAAACGGCGTCACCATGACCAGCTACGGCTCATCCATCTACCCGTCCATCCGTGCCGTCCTGAACAGCGACGAGGCGCTGCAGCAGAGCATCGCGCGGCTGAACGGTCTGGAGAAGGGCAAGGTCAAGCTGGGCGTGTTCAACTCCGTCTGTGCCGGGTTGCTGCCGGATATCCTCAAGGGCTTTTCCGCCCAGTTCCCCAGATCGAGATCGAGGTCTATCAGGGTACTTACGACGACGTGAAGGAGTGGCTGCGCACCGGTCAGGTGGACCTGGCCTTCCTGTCCGCCACCTGCCGCGAAGAGTTCAACCCCTGACCGAGCTGTTCCGTGAGCCTCTGCTCTGCATCACCCCGATGGACTGGCCCGAACCGCCCCGCGGCGTGATGACGCCGGAGGAGCTGATGAACGGCCAGAACTTTGTCGTCCAGTGGGACGCCACCGACGCCGAGATGCGCCAGTTCCTCAAGAAATACTCCATCGCCACCGAGCGCCGCTGCCACGTCATCGACGACCAGTCCAACATCGCCATGGTGGAGGCCGGCCTCGGCATCTCCATCATGCCCCGGATGCTGCTGCGCAAGTGCACTGCCGCCGTCAAGATCTACCCCATCCAGCCGGAGGAAGACCGCGTGGTCGGCTTGGCTGTCCAGCGCCCCACCGCGATGGCACCGGCTGTGGAGCAGATGTTCCACCACATTGTCGAGTATTGTCAGAACCTCGACTGAACTTTATCATAACATACTGAGCCGGTGTTTACAACATCGGCTTTTTTTCTTTTTGCGGATTGTATCCCACCCGGAGATACGGTATACTAAGGGTGCAATAAGGAGGGAACGACCATGAAACGACGGGATTTTTGCAAAGCACTGGGGCTTTCGGCGGCGTGCGCGGGCGCTCTGGCCACAGTTGAGTGTCCGCGCAGCGGCGCAGCCGGTGGGCCGCGCCGTTCCGGACGGGAACTACACCCTGCCGTTCCTCAGCATCCTGAGCAATACGGACGTCAGCCACGATTTCTATTATTCGGAGAGCTTCTTCGACCACCCCGCCACCGAGTATGACCACAAACTCGCCTTGGTGACGCTGGGTATGGTCATGGCGGCCTTCAACTCCGCCGTCAGCGCCTACCGCTACTGGGTCAACGGCGAGGCGGGCCGGGAGCTGAATCTTGCCGCCTCCTACGAACTGCTGGGCTTTGGGGATGCGGGCTACTACAACTACGACATCGACACCGGCAAGGCGGGGGGGATTTCGTCGGCTACTCGCTGGCCCGCAAGAGCTTCGACTACAACGGCCAGAAGCGCACCCTCGTGGCGCTGATGCTGCGGGGCGGCGGCTACGGCGGCGAGTGGACCAGCAACCTGCACACCGGTGCCACCAACGCCCACTACGGCTTCACCACCCCCGTGGCGGCGGTGTACGCCTCCCTGAAAGCCTACCTCGCCAAGATCGAGGCGGAGGGGGGAGCCGGGCGAAGTCAAACTCTGGGTCGGCGGGTACAGCCGCGGTGCCATTGTGGCCAACATGACCGCCGCCAAAGCGCTCCGTACCCTGCCGCTGCTCCAGAAGGAGAACTGTTTTGTCTACACCTTCGCCACCCCGGCTGCGCTGACCGCCGCCGACCAGCCCGACTTGCAGCAGGACTACGACAACAACCACGCTGCTGACGGCTCCCTGCGCACGACGTGGGCCGAGAGCAACATCTTCAACCTGATCTCCAGCGGCGATCTCGTGCCCCGCGTCCTCCCCGCCGACTGGGGCTATTACCGCAACGGCAACGACCGCTTCCTGCCCGCTTCCAAAAACAAGGACGAGCTGGCCGGCCTTGACGCGCTGGGCGCGTCCTACGGGCCGGTGCCGCTCCAGATCAGCGAGCTTGCCACCGCCGAGGACACCAGCGCCGTCATCGCGGCGGTGGAGAAGTTCTGCGGCACCAAGGAGAACTTCCACGAGAAATACGAAGCCGCCCTGATGGACATGGTGCAGTGCGCCTTTATCCGCACCGAGGACGAGGTGCTGGCCGGGAAGATCCTCTCGGACGAGGAGATCATCACCCGGCTGGAGAGCCTGTCCAATATGCACCAGTTTGACTTCTGGCGGATCACCACCTGCGTCTTCGCGGCGTCCAAGATGAGCCGCCCCATTTTGGAGCGGTTCGGCCAGAACGTGCCGCTGATGGCCCAGCAGATCATCATCCCGGTGCTGGCAGTCGGCCTGTGCTACGACATCGAGACCGACATCGTTAAGGTAGTGGCCCAGTACATCGTGAAGCTCGTCTCCATGCGGGGCGAGCTGGACAGCGTCCTCCGCGCCGCCTACTGCCACGAGGGCGAGAACTACTTGGCTCTGATGGAATATTACGCGCCGGAGGAGCACGGCATGGAGCCCCTTCACCCGGACCTGACAAAAAAAAGAGGCTGCTGCACAGAACTCCCTCAGTCACGGCTTCGCCGTGCCAGCTCCCTCTCTCGGAGGGAGCCTTGGCGTAACGGTAAAGCTGTGAAAGCCTCCCTCTCAGAGGGAGGTGTCATCGCGTCAGCGATGACGGAAGGAGTTGTGCAACAGCCTCTTTTCGTATTCAGAAATTACAGCATCTCGTGGACGGTCTTGCAGATGGTGGCTGCATCGAGACCGTACAGCTTCAGCAGGTCCCATGCGGGGCCGGAGCAGCCGAACTTGTCCTGCACGCCGACGCGGCGGACAGGGGTGGGCAGCTTCTCGCTGAGCAGGGAGCAGACAGCCTCGCCCAGACCGCCGATGACGCTGTGCTCCTCGGCGGTGACGATCTTGCCGCACTCCCTTGGCAGCCTTGAGGATGATGTCCTCATCCAGAGGCTTGATGGTGTGCATATCGATGACGCGGGCGGAGATGCCCTCGGCGGCCAGCTTTTCGGCGGCCAGACGGGCTTCGTTGACCATCAGGCCGGTGGCGATGATGGCGATATCATCGCCCTCGGTGAGCTGCTCGCCCTTGCCGATCTCAAAGTGGTAGTTGGCTTCGTCGTGGAAAACGGGAACCGCCAGACGGCCAAACCGCAGATAGACCGGGCCCTGCATCGCGTAAGCGGCGCGGACCGCAGCGCGGGCCTCCACGTCATCGGCGGGGCAGATGACGGTCATGCCGGGCAGACTGCGCATCAGCGCGAAATCCTCGAAGCACTGGTGAGTAGCGCCGTCCTCGCCGACGGAGATACCGCCGTGCGTCGCGCCGATCTTGACGTTCAGGTGGGGGGGTAGGCGATGGAGTTGCGGATCTGCTCAAAGGCACGGCCCGCAGCGAACATCGCAAAGCTGGACACGAAGGGGACATAGCCCATGGTGGACAGGCCGGCGGCGACGCCCATCATGTTGGCCTCGGCGATGCCGCAGTCAAAGTGGCGGTCCGGGTAAGCCTTGCGGAACATGCCGGTCTTGGTGGCGGCTGCAAGGTCTGCATCCAGCACCACGATGTCGTCGTGACCCTCGGCGGCCAGTTCCTTCAGCGTGTTGCCGTAGCTGTCACGGGTTGCGATCTTCTTCACATCTGCCATCTTACTTCCCCTCCTCTTCCAGCGCGGCGTAGGCTGCGTTCAGTTCCCTTCATGGCGATCTCATATTCCTCGTCGTTGGGAGCCTTGCCGTGCCAGTCAACGGCGTTCTCCATAAAGGAAACGCCCTTGCCCTTGAGGGTATCCATCACGATGCAGGTGGGCTTTTCGTTCTCGGCGTGGAACGCCTTGATGGCGGACTCGATCTGGTCGTAGTCGTGGCCGTTGATGGTCAGGACGTTGAAGTTGAACGCCTTGAGCTTTTCTTCCAGCGGGGCGCTGTTCATGACCGTCTCGGTGGTGCCGTCGATCTGCAGGTGGTTGCGGTCAAGGAAGACGCAGAGGTTCGACAGGCCGTAGTGGGCGGCGAACATGAAAGCCTCCCAGCACTCGCCCTCTTCCACCTCGCCGTCGCCGACGATGGCGTAAACGCTCAGGCCCTTGCCCGCGTGCTTGGCGCCCAGCGCCATACCGGCGGCGGCGCTGATGCCCTGACCCAGACTGCCGGTGGACATATCCACACCCGGCACGCTGTTCATGTTGGGGTGGCCCTGCAGATAGCTGCCGATCTTGCGCAGGGTCTTGAGGTCCTCCACCGGGAAGAAGCCGCGCTCAGCCAGTGCTGCGTACAGGCCGGGGGCTGCGTGGCCCTTGGAGAGCACCAGACGGTCCCGATCCGGAGCCTTCGGAGCCTTCGGATCGACGTTCATCTCCACGAAATAGAGGTAGGACAGCACTTCCGCGATATCCAGACTGCCGCCCGGATGGCCGCACTTGGCGCTGTGAGTGCCCTCGATCACGCCCATGCGGATGTGACAGGCGTGCTTTGCTAGGGGTGAGTTTTTCTGCATTTGTCATGATGGTCCTCCCGTATGAACCTCAGCGTTTGCATCGGAGTGTGTGCGCAGGGAGGCCGTTACGCCTCGATGCGCTATTTTTCAATTCTATATTATCTATTCTGTGCAAAAACGTCAAGGTTCTTTCGTGAAAATGTACATCACTTGGCAAAACCGCTTTCAAATTCGCCGGTTTTTGTGGAAATTGCGGCCCGTTCCTTCCCCTTGACATCCCCTTACCATCTGCTATAATTTTCACAATTCCGGCAGGAAGCCGGGCAGAGGGGCTGAAGCCCATTTTTTCCATCGCATTTTTTGAAACAGACACCATGAAGGGGTCTGCCTTTGGCGTACCATGCCAAGGGCGGACCTCTTTTTGTTGTGTTCTGTCACCAGAAGGAGGAACCATTGATGAAGACCAAACCCAACTCTCCCGCACGGAACATCGTGCTGGCCGCGCTGTTTCTGGCGCTGGCCTTTGTCCTGCCCATGATCACCGGCCATGTGCCCCAGATCGGCAACATGCCTCTGCCCCATGCACTTCCCGGTGCTGCTGGCGGGCTTTGTGCTGGGCGGGCCGTGGGGCCTTGTCCTCGGCTTTATCGCGCCGTTGCTCCGCTCGGTGCTGTTCGGGATGCCCCTCTGTATCCCATCGCCATCTCCATGGCCTTTGAGCTGGCCACCTACGGCGCCGTCAGCGGCTGGATGTACAAAAAGGTCCGGCACACCCTGCCCATGATGTATGCCGCCCTCGCCACCGCCATGGTGGCGGGCCGCCTCGTCTGGGGCGCGGTCCGCTTCGTGCTGGCGGGCCTGTCCGGCTCGAGCTTCCCGTTCTCGGCCTTCCTGTCCGGTGCGCTCTTCACCGCTGTGCCGGGCATCATCGCCCAGCTCATCCTCATCCCGCTCATCCTGACTGCTTTGCAGAAGGCAAAGTTCATGGACTGAGCCGTTTTCCCCGAAATAAAAAAGGGGCCGCCGCAAGTTTTCGCTTGCAGCGGCTCCTTTTTTCTATCATCAAAGCGATTTGCTTTTTATTTGCTCAGAAAAATCCGTTCCACTTTCCCACAGGAACTGGGATTTTTTCATTAGCCAGCGTAGAAATCGACACCAGCGTTGACAGAGCAAACCTCAGCGACGATCTTCGCGATCTTCTTCAGAATCTTCATAATTTTTATCTCCTTCCCTCTTGGGATGTCCATATTATGCCATCCATTTATGAAGAAGAAGCAAATAGATTATGAATATTTTATGAATTCAGCGTTATATTTTTGACGTTCTCGCGTCGATTGTTCAGCTCGCACAAAAGGTTTTTCCTCGTCAGCAAAGTTCTTGTATACATGAACAAGTACATGGGCATTCCATTATTCCGAGGACGAATTTCCTTCCTGTCCAGTCTTTTTCGCAAAAAGGGCTCCCGCAAAATCGCCTTTTGCGGAAGCCCCAATGGTTCAATCTTCGGTTTACTTGTTACCACCCAAGAACTCCGGCAGGGACTTGCCCTCCTTGAGCCACTGGTGATTACTCGGCGGTGGCGGCGAACTCCACGTCGCCGGCGGAGTTCAGGGCCGTTTCCACAGAATCCTGCACCACGCCGATGATGAAGCCGACGCCAACGACCTGCATTGCGATATCATTGGAGATACCGAACAGGAACAGGCCATGGGGATGAGCAGCAGCGAACCGCCCGCAACACCGGAAGCGCCGCATGCGCCCAAAGCCGACATGATGGACAGCAGGATGGCGGCAGGCACGGAGACCTGCATGCCGAGCGTGTTGGCGGCAGCCAGCGTCATGATGGTGATGGTAATGGCAGCGCCGTCCATATTGATGGTTGCGCCCAGCGGGATGGAGACGGAGTAAATATCCTTATCCAGACCCAGCTTTTCGCACAGGGTCATATTCACAGGGATATTCGCCGCCGAACTGCGGGTGAAGAAGGCGGTCAGGCCGGACTCCTTCAGGCAGCGGAACACCAGCGGATAGGGGTTGCAGTGCAGATAGATGAAGACGATCAGCGGGGAGACGATCAGCGCCATGAACAGCATGGTACCGACAAGCAGTGCCAGCAGCCTGCCGTACTGGGTAAAGATGGACAGGCCGTTGCTGACCACATTGGTATAGACCAGACCCATGATGCCGAAGGGCGCCAGATTGATGATCCAGCGTACGATCTGGGACACCGCGTCCGCCGTGTTGGCAAGGAAGACCTTGGTGCTCTCCGCACCGTACTTCTTCATAGCCAGACCGAACAGGCACGCCCAGAACAGGATGCCGATGTAGTTGCCGTTGAGCAGCGCGCTCACGGGGTTGGCCACAAAGTTGGTCAGCAGGGTATTCAGCACCTCACCAAGGCCCTGCGGCACCACTTCCGACTCCGCAGCCTCTGCCAGAACGATGGTCTGGGGGAACAGAAAGCTCGTAATGACCGCAATGGCTGCCGCCAAGAAGGTGGTGAGCATATACAGCCAGATGACGGTGCCGAACCGGCGGTCCAGCTTGAGGTGCCCTGCGCCAATGCAATGCGCTGGCCACGATGACGAAGACCAGAACCGGCGCGATGCCTTTCAGGGCACCCACGAACAGGTTGCCGAATTCTTCCAGCCAGCCCGCACCGGGGACCAGAACCGCCAGCACTGCGCCGACGATGAGGCCCACCAAGATCCGCAGGATCAGGCTGGTGGCATTGTACTTTGCCACGATTGCCTTCAGCGTTTTCATATCAAAACACTCCTCTACCTAAGTTGTACGCCCGTTGCGCACACATTTTCCTATCCCTCTACACGGAACATGTAGATTATAGCCCTTATCCTTCAAGAAGTCAACGACTTTAGCCGATTTTTTCTGGCTTTTCATCTAACAATAGGGAAGCACGAAGATGTTTCGCTGTCCGTATACAAAATACAATTTACAAAAAAAGAACTGTGGTATGTCAAGAAGAAGGCCCTGTCCAAAAAAATCGGGCGGTGCGCCATGCGGCGCAGACGCTTTTCCGATTTTTCGGCAGGGCCGATTTATAGTAGGCCAGATCAGGCCAGATAGTTCACTTTACCGGGCACGAATCCCTCAATGCCCATACCGGGGGCATCGGAGACGGTGATGTTCTTTTTCGTTGAAAACGGCACCGCCGAGGATGTGGTCCTCGCTGCACAGCACCGGGCCGTCGAGGTCGATCTTGGTGATGATCTTTTTGGCGCAGGCCAGCTCCACCGCTGCATTGACGGAGATCTTTGCCTCCAGCATACAGCCGATCATGCACTCGACGCCGTAGACCTCCGCCGCCGCCGCAATGCGCAGGGCGTTGGTGATGCCGCCGCATTTCATCAGCTTGATGTTCACGAGGTCGGCCGCGCCGGTCTGCATGATCTTGAGGGCATCCGCCGGGCTGAACACGCTCTCGTCCGCCAGAACGGGGACGTCGGCGTGTCGGGTGACGTACTGCATCCCCTCAAGGTCGGCGGCGGGGACGGGCTGTTCCACGAACTCGATGTCGAGGCCCTTTTCCTGCATCTGGTCGAGGATGCCGGACGGCCTGCTTCGCATTCCACGCCTGATTGGCGTCGATGCGGATGCAGACATCCTTTCCCACGGCCTCGCGGACGACAGCCAGCCGGGCCACATCCAGCTCCGGGTCGATGCCGACCTTGACCTTCAGGCAGTCGTAGCCGCGGGCGATGGCAGTGCGGGCATCCCGCGCCATCTCCTCCGGCGGGTTCACACTGATGGTGATGTCGGTGACGATGTTCTTCCGGGCCCCGCCCAGCATCCGGTAGACGGGGGCGTTGTACTTCTGGCCCAGCAGGTCCCACAGGGCCATATCCACCGCCGCCTTGGCGCTGGTGTTGTGGACGAGGGCCTTCTGCACGGCGGCGGTCAGATCCTCGAACTCGTCGAGGCCGCGGCCCAGGATGGCCGGGGCGATGTGGTCGCGATGGCGCCGATGATGGCACCGGTGGTGTCGCCGGTGATGACGCCGGTGGGAGGTGCCTCACCGTAGCCCACAGCACCGGTGTCGGTGTGCAGCCTCAACGATGACGTCCTCCACGCTGCTCACGGTGCGCAGCGCTGTCTTGAACGGCACCCGCAGCGGGGTGGAAATGCGGCCCAGCCGCACCTGCGTGATCTTCATAGTTCGCAGCCTCCTCTTATTCCAACGGCAGATTGGCCAGCTTGACCATTGCCTGTGCGATGATCTGGGCGTTCTGCACCAGACGATCCAGATCGATGAACTCATCCGGCTGGTGCTCCGTCACGGGGTCGCCCTCGAACAGGGGGCCGAAGGCCACCGTGTTGGGCAGCACTTTCGCATACGTACCGCCGCCGATGCACTTGGGCGGGGCGTGGTCGGCGGTGGCCGTGCGGTAGGTCTCCAGCAGAGCCTTCACCAGCGGGGCCGTCTCCGGGTAGTAGAGCTTTTCCTTGTGGACGGACTGTTCCAGCTTCCAGCCCGCATTCTCAAACGCGGCCTTCACGGCGGGCTGGCAGTCCTCCACGGTCTTGGTAACGGGGTAGCGGTAGTTCAGCTTGACCCGGATGCTGCCGCTGTCGCCCCTCGATCAGGCCGAGGTTGCAGCTCATAGGGCCGGAGAGGTCATCTTCCAGCCGCTTTCCCAACAGCCGTGCGCCGTAGGGATCCAAGCCGAACTTTTCGGCAAGGAAGCTCACCACCCGCCGGGTGCTGCCCGTCAGCGGGAGCCGGTTCAGGTAGAGCATCAGCAACCCAATGGCGTTTTTGCCCTGTTCCGGGTGGCTGCCGTGGGCCGAAACGCCCTCGGCCTCGACCTTCCAGCCGTCCTCCGTCCGGGTGACGGTGATGCCCTCAGCTTCAGGCAGGGAAATGCACGCCGGGCCGGTCAGCTCCGCCTCCGCATGGGCGGGCACCACATTGCCCGCCACGCCGCCGCGCACCGACTTGATCTGCAGCTTGCCGTCCTGCCGGAGCGAGATGCCATACCACTCGTTCAGGATGCCCTTTTCTCCGTTGATCAGCGGGTACTCGCCGTCGGGCGTGAAGCCCAGCACCGGCAGCTCCCGCCGTGCTCGCGGTAATAGAAGACGTCGCGGTCGTTCGTCTCCTCGTTCAGGCCGAAGAGGAGGCGCACCCGGCGGTCCAGCGGGATGCCGAGATCCCGGATGGCCTTCAGCGCAAAGAGGCTGGCCACCACCGGGCCCTTGTCGTCGATGGCGCCGCGGCCAAAGAGTTTGTTGCCCACGATCTCCGCACCGTAGGGCGGGTGATGCCAGCCCTCACCTTCGGGCACCACGTCCAGATGGCCCAGCACCGCCACCATCTCGTCGCCGGAGCCGATCTCGCACCAGCCGATGTAGCGGTCAAGGTCGGTGGTCTCAAAGCCGAGTTCATGGCAGAGGGTCAGCGCCTCGGTGAAACAGGCGTCCACGTCCGCACCAAAGGGTTTGCCGGGCAGGGGAGAAGCCTCCACGCTGGGCTTGCGGATCAGCCGCTGCAATGCCGCGATCATCTCCGGCCGCAGGGCGGCAACGGCATCCTCCAGCTCCTTGTTCCATTTGCTCATCGTGCCGCTCCTTCCCGCGAAAGGCGCTGGTAAGCGATGCGGGGCGTACCGTCGGCCACATGGATGATGCCGCACTTCGTGAAGCCGTTCTTCTCCAAAATGTGCTGCATGATCTTGTTATCGGCGTGGGTGTCGGCCCGCAGACTCTCGCAGTGCTCCAAGCACCAGTTGATGATGTCCGACGCCACACCGGGGCGCTTGCCCGCCGAGGCCAAGCGGTGAATGGTGCCGTAAGGCAGGGTGTCGTTCAGCCACTGGCCGTCCTCGATCTTGGCATAGGTCGGGTCCGGGCCAAGGATGAAGGCGAACGCACCCTCCAGCGCGCCGTTGTGCAGATACACGAACAGGCGGTTGGTGTCGATGTCCTCCTCGATCAGCTCCTGCGGGGAAGTTCCGGCCCCATTGGGTCGGGTTGCCGCTGTCGGCCATGGTTTGCCGGGCGCGGGCATAAATTTGCATGATAGCGTCCAGATCAGAGCGTCTTGCTCCACGAAACATGTTCATCCACCCTCTCTTCGGATGCGCGAAAACCGACACATCCAGTCCATTGGTTTCATTTTATCACAATCCGCACCGAAATTCCAGTTTTTGCCGCACACAAAAACGGCCCTCTCCGCCCGAAAGCGGAAAGGGCCGCAAGCGTCAGCTTCACGCGCGGGTGCGGCTCGCGCGGGTATTGCGGTACTCGCGGGGGGCTCTGGCCGTAGCGCTCATGGAACAGGCGGTAAAAATAGCTCGTATTTTCGTACCCTACCTGCGTGATGATCTGCTGGATATTCAAATCGCTGCGGCGCAGCAGCCGCGCCGCCGTCTCCATCCGGTGCTTCTGGAGCAGCTCCTTATAGGTCTTGCCGGTCTGGGCGCGGACGCACTCGCTGACATAGGCCAGCGAAACGCCGTAAGTACGTGCCACATTGGAGAGGCTTGCTTCGCGATAGTTCTGGGTGATCTCCTGTAAAGCCGCTTGGACCAGCGCTTCCCGGCTGACCGTTTCGCCGCGGGATTCCAGCGGAAAATTCTGCATCTGTTTCATAAGACTCCGATCCTCCGTATTCAGCCTTTCTGACTATAATACGGTCCAGTGCCCCGAAACATTGCAGGGGAAACTTAAATTTTCGAGCAAAATGAAATTTCACAATTGGGGCGGTACAGCGCCGCACAACAAAAAGCCGCCCTCGGCTGGGAGGACAGCTTTTCCGGAAAAAGTGAGGAAAACACGAACTTTCCGGGGAAACTCAGAACATGGCTTCGTTTTGGTAGCGGCCGGTGCAGACGAACTCGACCCACTCGGCAAGGTTCACGGCGTGGTCGCCGATCCGCTCCAGATACTTGATGACCATGAGCAGGTCAAGGGCGGCATCCACCTTGGCGGGGTCGGCGGCGATCTCGGCGGCAAGGGTGCGCTTGATGGCGTTGAAGTCGTAGTCCACTTCATCGTCGGCGGCGATCACCTTCTGGGCGGCGGGCTCGTCCTCGCCGGTCAGGGCGTTCCGAGGGCGTCAAGGAGCATTTTGTGGGCCTTCTGGCCCATCCGAATGGCGTCGCTTACAGCAGGGTCGCCCGCCTTGCGGGAGGCCGCAAGGTGGGGGATGATCTCGGCGATGTCGGCGGCATGGTCGGCGATGCGCTCGATGTCGGTGACCATCTTCAGCGCCGTCGAGACCCGGCGCAGGTCGCCCGCCACGGGCTGCTGGCGGAGCAGCAGGGTCATGCAGCGGTGCTCGATGTCCCGCTGCATACTGTTGATGCGGCCGTCTCCCTTGATGACCGCCGCGGCCGCGTCGGCGTCGGCGGTGCAGAGCGCTTCCAGTGCGGCCTCCACGGCGTCGGCGGCGCACCCGCCCATCTCGGCCACGGCCGTTTTCAGCGCGGCGAGGTCTGCATCATATTGTGCGCGAATGGTCATGTGAAAACCTCCCTCTCAGCCGAACCGGCCGGAAATATAATCCTCTGTGCGTTTGTCCTGCGGCGTGCTGAAGATCTGCGCCGCCGTGGGGCCCGCCTCCACCAGCTCACCCAGCAGGAAGAAGGCCGTTTTGTCGCTGATGCGGGCCGCTTGCTGCATATTGTGGGTGACGATGACGACGGTGTAGCTTTCTTTCAGCTCGCTCATCAGCTCTTCCACCTTCATGGTGGAGGCGGGGTCGAGGGCGCTGGCGGGTTCGTCCATGAGCAGGACCGCCGGTTCCACGGCCAGCGCACGGGCGATGCACAGGCGCTGCTGCTGGCCGCCGGAAAGGCCCAGGGCACTCTTTTTCAAGCGATCCTTCACCTCGTTCCCAGAGCGCTGCGCCTTTCAGCGAGCGCTCCACCAGCTCGTCCAGCTCGGCTTTGTTCCGCACGCCGTGGAGCTTGGGGCCGTAGGTGATATTGTCGTAGATGCTCATGGGGAAGGGGTTGGCCTTCTGGAAGACCATGCCCACGCGGCGGCGCAGCTCGGTGGGCTGCATCTCGCGGGCAAAGATGTCCTGCCCGCGCAGCCGCACGTCACCCGCCTCGATGCGCACGCCGGGCACCAGGTCGTTCATGCGGTTGAGCGTCTTGAGGAAGGTGGACTTGCCGCAGCCGGAGGGGCCGATCAGCGCGGTGATCTCCCGCTCGCCGACATCCAGCGAAATGTTTTTCAGAGCTTTGAAATCGCCGTACCATAGGTTTAAGTTTTGGGCGGTGATGATCGGAGCATTCTCCATAATAATCCTCTTATTGTTTTTGTTTCAGCTTATTCTTGGCCAGCCGGGCGGCAAGGTTGATGGCCAGCACCAGAACCAGCAGCACTGCGCCGATGCCCCAGGCGGAGGCGAAGTCGCCGTCCTCGAAGGCCCGCAGATAGAGCAGGACGGAGAGGGTCGCGCCGTTGGATGTGTAGGCTTTGGCCACGCTCTTGGCGATGACCTCGGCAGCACCGGCGGTGAAGAGCAGCGCGGCGCTCTCGCCCACGATACGGCCCACAGCCAAGATGCAGCCGGTGACGATGCCGTCGATGCTGCAGGGCAGCACGATGGTGCGGATGATGTGCCACTTGCCTGCGCCGAGGCCCAAAGCGCCCTCCCGGTAGCTTTGCGGCACGGTCTTGAGGGACTCCTGCGTGGTACGGATGATGGTGGGCAGGTTCATGACCACCAGCGTCAGGCTGCCGGAGAGCAGGCAGGTCTTGAAGCCCATTGTCTGGGCGAAGACCAGCATACCCCACCAAGCCGTAAATGATGCTGGGGATGCCCGCCAGCGTTTCGTTGGTGAACTCGATGACCGCGATCAGGCGGCGGTTGGAGGCATATTCCGTCAGGTACACTGCCGCCCCCACCCCCAGCGGCAGTACGATCAGTAGGGTGAGCACAATGACGTACAGTGTGTTGAGGATGGCAGGCAGGATGCCGTCGGTCTTTTTCAGCACACTGGCGGTGGTGGAAAGGAACTTCCAGCTGATGTGGGGGATGCCCCGCACCAGAACCATCCCGATAATGCCGGCCACCAGAACCATCACGAGGATGGCGGCGGCCCAGACGGCGGCGGTGAAGAAGCGGTTCCATGCCCGGCGGGCCGGGGAGAGATCAGCATTATTCGCGGTCTTCCCTCCCTTCAGGATCACGTTCAGCACCACATTGATGAGCATGATAAAGACGAACAGGACCAGCGCGATGCTGAACAGCGCCTGTTTTTGCAGGCCGCTGGCGTAGCTCATCTCCTTGGCGATGGCCGTGGTCAGGAACGTGACGCTCTTGAAGAGGCTGGTGGGCATATTGGGGACGTTGCCGGCCACCATCATCACGGCCATTGCCTCGCCGATGGCGCGGCCGATGCCCAGCACGATGCCGGCGGCAATGCCGCTCTTGGCGGCCGGGACGCTGATCTTGAACCAGGTCTCGGTGTCCGTCGCGCCCAGCGCCAGACTGCCCTGCTCGTACTCCGGCGGCACGGCATTGAGGGCCGTGACCGACACGGACACGATGCTGGGCAGGATCATGATGGACAGCACCACGATGGCCGACAGCAGGCAGGCACCGGAGGCCTTGCCAAAGGTTTTGGCCACGGCGGGCACCAGCACCTGCATTCCCAGCAGGCCAAACACCACGCTGGGGATGCCGGAGAGCAGCTCAATGGCCGTGACCACCACGGCACGCACCCGGGGCCCGGCGGCTTTGGAAAGGAACACCGCCGTCAGCAGGCCGACAGGCACGCCGATGAGGGGTCGCCCCCAGCGTGCCGTAGATGCTGGAGAGCAGGAACGGCAGGATGCCGAATTTGGGGTCTGCCGCGGTGGAAGCCCACTCGGTGCCGAACAGGAAGTCGAGCAGGCCGATCTCCCGGATGGCCGGCACGCCCGAGATGACCATGTAGGCCGAGATGAGGACGACGCAGCCCACCGCCAGGATGCCGCAGAGGAAGAACAGGAAGTTCATGATGGCTTCCAGCCACTCTGCCGCGTTGCGGGGGCAGCTCCAGCCGCCGCAGGGAAGAAACGGTTTGTTTCATATGGATCACTTTCTTTTTGCAAAAGTGGAACTTACTCGTTGACGGGCACGGCACCGGCAGTACGGATCAGGTCCGCAGCATCCGTGCTGGTGGCAAAGTCGAAGAATGCCTGCGCCTGCTCGGACAGGGGAGCGGAATCGTTGGTGACGAAGACGAACGGGCGCTGGATCTTGTAGGTACCGTCCTTGACGGTATCCTCACTGCACTCCACGCCCTCCACGGTGACAGCCTTGACGGTGTCGCCGACGGCAGACAGGGAAGCGTAGCCGATGGCCAGGGGTTGGCCTCCACAGCGCTGATGACAGCGCCGGTAGCCGTCAGCTCCTGCGCGTACTTGCAGGAATCCTTAACGTCCACGATGCTCTCGAAGCCATCGCGGGTGCCGGAGCCAGCCTCGCGGCCCACCAGAACGATCTCGCCGTCGTCGCCGCCGACCTCGGACCAGTTGGTGATCTCGCCGGTGAACATCTGCTTGAGCTGGTCAACGGTCAGGTCCTCGACCTTGCTGTCCTTGTTGACGATGATGATGGCGATGCCGTCCAGAGCTACGATGGTGCCGGTGACGCCGGTCTCGTCAGCCTTCAGGGCGCGGGAAGAAAGGCCGATGCCCAGAGTCTTATCGGCAGCGCCGGTGATGCCAGCGCCGGAACCGGTGGGGTCATAGCTGACGGTGACGCCGGGCTGGACTTCCGCAAAGCCCTCGGTCAGGGCAGCGATGACGTTCTTCATGGAAGTAGAACCACCGGTCGCCACATTGCCGGAGAGGTCCCCGGCTGCGGAAGCGGCCACAGAAGAAGCGGCCGTGCTGGAAGCAGCGGCAGAAGAAGCAGCGGTGGAAGAAGCGGAGCCGCCGCAGGCGGACAGGGCAGCGGCGGCAGCCACAGCACCACAAACGGTCAGGAACGAACGGCGAGTAATCTTTTTCATCATGTTTTCCTCCGATTTTCTCAGTACAACTATTTTCCAAATTCCGGGCACTTTTTCCGCCCGGGGTCTCTCATTGTGTTTTCCTTTGGGAACACCATGATTGTACTCAACCGCCGCCCCGCCGCGACCATGACCACGCAAAATCGAAGTAAAGCTTTGCGCTATGGTTTTACGCCAATGTAACCGTTTGGTAAAGCCGCTTTGAAAATCATCGTCCTTGATTTTACATTTCCCGCCAGAATGCCGAAATCCCACCCATTTCTTTGTGGGTTCTGCCAGCCCGCCGCGCTGCAAAACGCAAAAAAAGCCGCCCGGCGGCTTCTTTTTACGGAAGCACCGGGCGGCATACGGATCGTTTTTGAATGTATAAAGTGTTTACTCTTTACTCTACTTTGGACGTGATATTCCCATTGTTATACTCTGTAAAGACAGCCTTTCTGCCATTATACGTAAATGTTGTCACGACCTTGCTGCCTTCCATGTACAGTCCTTTGCCGACTGCTACCAGTTTAAAATCCTTGACCTCATATTTTTCGCCAGCCGGAGCACTGCCGTTTTTCGCCTACATAGGTCATCGGATATTCCTTGCCGTTTTTATCCGGTGAGCACACCCGTAATAATGACTTCACAGTTACTGCCGCTGCCGCCGTAGGTCACAGCCTTTTTACTGTTATTCCGAATCTCGCAGGTCGGCTGGTAGGTCACATCGTTTTCTTGGCCACCGACACCATTGGTCCACGCACTTGCGCTCAGCATGAATTTCACATCTCCGATGGCTGCCGACACCGAATCCATATCTTTCAGATTGTCGATCACATCACAGCCCGTCAGAGAGCCGGACATCGCAACAGCCAGTGCCCCCACACCGGCGAGCTTGAGAAACGAGCGGCGGGTAAGTTCTTTTTTCATAATTTCATTCCTCCTCTGGAAAATGGATGATTCCTGTCTTCATCATACCATGCGTACCGCACTTGTCAAAGAAGCAAAAAGCCGCCCGGCGGCTTCTTTTTACGGAAGCACCGGGCGGCAGGAAATCTAATGCTTAAATCAACGGACTTTGTACTTAATTGTATTAGTCTTCAAATTGACCTCAAATGTAGTATCCTCTTTTCCCATTGTAATGGTCAGATACAGGAGCTCAGTACCGTTCGTGGCTTTCTCAAAGAGGTCTTTATCCTCCGTAGTAAACTTCGGGGTGCAACGCTCTTTTTCACCTTTGCTCAGCTTTTTCACCGAATCCGTCTTATTCGCCAGCGTTAAGCTCTTATCGCCAATTTTTGCAGAGAACACTTTGTCATAGTCTGTAGAGGATGCCAACGGATTGATTACTTTTGTAATCCGCTCAAGCTTCATATCGAGCTGCACATTGTAATTCTTATAAGTCGTGCTGTAAGTACAATCTGCATCCGAGAAATAGACTTTATAATCGTCGCCTTTCAGTGTGAAGCCGTTATCCTCTTTGCCGCCGCCGCAGGCGGTCAGCAGATCGGATGCGGCCGTTGCCACGGCCAGTGCGGCAGCACCTTTGAGGAAGCTGCGGCGAGATACTTCATATACCATAAAAAATCCCTCCTGAATTTTTCCAAAAACTACAAGTCACGCCCCTTATGTTACCACTTTGGGGCGTGGTGTCAAGCGTCCTTTTTCGGTCCGAATTTCAGTGGTGATACAGCGTCAAAAAACCGCCGCCCCGGCGGGTGCAGCGGCACTCCACACAGGGCGGCGGTTCTGTTTTGTGTTCTGCTCAGAGCAGCTGGGCGGTGGTTCCGTCCGGGCGGTAAAGCTCGATGTACTGCCGCCACTTGGGCTCCCCGATGACACGGCGGTAGCAGTCGGCCAGCGCGCGGCAGGCATCCTCCGCGCCCATGGGCTGCTGCCCCGGGGCGGCCAGTGTCAGCACCCGGAACCAGGAGGCCCCGAACAGCTTTTCTGTCCAGCCCGTATCCACGGCCCCGCAGCGGGCGTAGAACCCCAGACGGCGGACCGCCATAGCCGGGTCGTCGGCTTTTTCGGCAGCTCGGCCTCAATGAGGATGGCATCGGCCCCGGCCTCTTTGCCGGGCAGGGCGGCCAGCAGCTTTGCCCCCAGACCGGCGGCGCGGCAGGCCGGAAGCACGGCAAAATAATCCAGCTGGCTGACCGTCGCGCCCCGGGGCCGTACCATGAGCAGATAGGCCACGAGGGTCTCGCCGTCGTAGACGCCCCAGGTGTGGGAGTCGCCAACGGCTTCACTGTTCAAAACCATGCTCAGGGGTTTGAGCTCCGTCGGGGGAAAATCCCGGCGCATCTCATTGAGGTAAACGCGGGTCAGTTCCTCCGCGGTCAGCAGCCGCCAGGTCAGGGTGTTCATACGATGCGGGTTCCTTTCTGGATCACAGCTTTGAGATTGAGCTCCTGGTCGGCCAGGATGATGTTGCCATAGCGGCCCGCGGCAATGCTGCCGTAGTCATTGTCCACGCCGATGCTCTTTTGCCGGGTTCTCGCTGGCGGCGCGCACGGCGCTCTCCAGCGGCACGTTCATCTCCAGCACGGCACGCTTCATGCAGTCGTACAGGCAGGTAGCGCTGCCGGCAATGGTGCCGGGCTGCTCGGTCAGGGTGGCCCGGGGCCCTCCACCGTCACAGCCTGGCCGCCCAGACTGTACTGGCCGTCGGGCAGGCCGCAGGCCATCATGCTGTCGGCAACGAGGATGACATGGTCGTCACCAAAAGCCTTGAACGTGAACCGCACCACCGCCGGGTGGATGTGGACGTTATCGGTGATGAGCTCCACTTCCGCCCCGCGCTCCATGGCCGCAATGATGGGGCCGGGGGCACGGTGGGTGATGCCGGGCATGGCGTTGTACAGGTGGGTCATGTGGGTGGCACCGGCGTCAAAAAAGCGGCAATGGCGGTGTCGTAGTCGGTGCAGGTGTGGGCCAGCGAGACGCGGACCTCCCCATGGCACTCTTTGATGAACTCCAGCGCGCCCGGCTCCTCCGGCGCGATGTCCACGAGCTTGATGAGACCGTTCGCCCGCTTCTGCAGGCGGCGGAACATCTCCACATCGGCCTTGTGGAGGTACTCCGGGTTCTGCGCGACCACCTTGTGGGGGGCTGATGAACGGGCCCTCCATGTTGATGCCAACAAGATCCGGCACCCTTGCCGTTTTTGTGGGCGGCTGCGGCATCCATGACGCCGTTCAGGATCTCTTCGGAGAATGTCATGGTGGCGGGGCAGATGGCCAGCACGCCCTTGCTGGCCTTAAAATCCGCCAGCGTCTGGATGGCTTCTTCCTTGCCGTCACAGAAATCCTTGCCCCATGGCACCGTGGAAGTGGATATCCACGAGGCCCGGCAGGGCATAGAGGCCCTGTGCGTCCAGAACTTCTTCGCCTTCGCCCCTCCTCGGATGGGGCAGCAAAGGGCATTTTTGGACAATGCGGCCCTCCCGGATAACGATGCTCCCCCCCCTTTCACTGAAATCAAACGTGTGGCGGGGCAGTGTAGACCAGAGCATTTTGAATGATCATAACAGGCTCAGAGCCTCCTCATCGGCCACGAGGATGCAGTCGGGGGTGCATCTGCAGGATGGAGCCCGGGCACTCGGGGGTCACGGGGCCGGAGACGACCGCCTTTGACCGCCTTGGCCTTGGCCAGGCCGTTGGCCACCACCAGCACCTTGCGGGCCTGCATGATGGTCTTGATGCCCATGGTGTAGGCCTGCTTGGGCACCAGATCTTCGTTGCCGTCAAAGAAGCGCTTGTTGGCCTCGATGGTGGCTTCGGTCAGATCGACGCAGTGGGTCTCCAGCTCAAACGCATTGCCCGGCTCGTTGAAGCCGATGTGGCCGTTCGGGCCGAGGCCCAGCAGCTGCAAGTCGATGCCGCCCACGCTGTGGATGATGTCGTTGTACTTTTGGCGCAGGCGTCGGCCGCGTCGGGGTTGGTGCCGTCGGGCAGATGAATGGCCTCGGGGCGGATGTTCACATGGTCGAACAGGTTCTTGTGCATGAAGCTCCAATAGCTTTCGGGGTGCTCTTTGGGCAGACCGCGGTACTCGTCGAGGTTCACGGTGGTCACTTCGGAGAAGTCGAGGTCGCCCTTGTTATACCACTCCACCAGCTGTGCGTAGGCGCCCACACCGGGGTGCCGCCCGTTGCCAGGCCCAGCACACAGTTCGGTTTCATGATGACCTGCGCGGAGATGATGTTTGCTGCCTTGCGGGACATATCCTTGTAGTCTTTTTGCACGAATGATCTTCATAATGGGGGGAACCTCCTGTTATTTTGCTTTGTTGTTTTCAGTATAGCATATTTTCCGGCCAAAAAGAACAGCCGGTTTTCCGTGAAAAAACAAAACAAGCCGCCGAAAGCGGGCGTAAACGCCCGCCCCTCAGCGGCATTTTTACAGTTTGGGATGGATGCGGAATCAACCAGCCTTCCGCACGGAAACGTGCTCAGAAGGATGCTTTACAGCATCTTCTTCAGCTCGTCGTACACGAACTGGACCTTGGTGCCGATGATGACCTGACAGGTGTTCTTGTCGGGGCGGATGACGCCGGCAGCACCGGCAGCCTTCACAGCCTTCTCATCCACAGCGGTGTAGTCCTTAATGGTGAAGCGCAGGCGGGGTAGCGCAGTAGTCCACGCTGGAGACATTCTCCTTGCCGCCGATGGCCTTCAGCACGCCAGCAGCAACCTCAGTATAGTTGTTGTTGGCCAGAACGACCTTCTTCTCAGCCTCTTCGGCATCCTCGTCCTCACGGCCGGGGGGTCTTCAGGTCGAACTTGGTGATGGCGAAGTAGAACACGAAGTAGAACACGACGAAAGCAGCGATGCCCAGAGGAATGATCATCCAAGTCTTAGCAGCTGCGGGCAGGGAAGCGGAGAACACGAGGTCGGTGGCACCGGCAGAGAAGCAGAAGCCAGCACGGAAACCGGAGTAGTAGGTGATGATGGTGAAGATGCCGTACAGAGCAGAGTAGACAATGTACAGCGGGAAGCACAGGAACATGAAGCCGAACTCGAACGGCTCGGTGACGCCGCAGACGAAAGCGGAGATGGCAGCGGACAGGACCAGACCGATGGCAGCCTTCTTGTTCTTGGCGGTACGGACCATGGCCAGCGCAGCACCGGCGATACCGAACATCATGCAGGGGAAGAAGCCGGACATGTACATGCCGAGGCTCCAGCCCACATCCGCAGAGGTCTCGCCAGCCCAGAAGTGGGACAGGTCGCCCAGGCCGATGGTGTCGAACCAGAACACATTGTTCAGAGCGTGGTGCAGGCCGGTGGGGATCAGCAGACGGTTCAGGAAAGCGTAGATGCCAGCACCGATGCCGTCCATGCCTGCGATGCCTCTGCCAATGGCGACCAGTGCATCGAAGATGACGGGCCAGACGAACAGCAGAGCGACAGAAACAACGATGGAGATCAGGCCGGTGGCAATCGCAACGAAGCGCTTGCCGGAGAAGAATGCCAGCCAGTCAGGCATCTGGGTGTTCTGGAACTTGTTGTAGCAGGTCGCGCCCACCACAGCGGCCAGAATGCCGATGAACGAGTTGCCAGCGACTTTCTGGAAAGCGATGTAGGTAGCGGTGCCCTCTTCGAGGCTGCGCACCATGCTGACCACACCGGGGTTCAGCAGCTGCTGCATCATCAGGTAGCTGACCAGGCCAGCCAGACCAGCGGTACCGTCGTGGTCATCCGCCAGGCCGACGGCTGCGCCGATGGCGAACAGCCATGCCATGTTATCGATCAGAGCGCCGCCTGCCTTGACCAGCAGGAAGCCAACGGTGTAAGCTGCACCGGAAGTTGCAGCACCGGGAACGCCCATGACACCCGGGGCCAGAGCATAACCGAGACCCATCAGGATGCCGCAGATCGGCAGCACAGCGACGGGAAGCATCAGAGCTTTGCCCAGTTTCTGGAGATACTTCATCATAAGACACATTCCTCCTTAAAGAATGTTGTTGTTATGGAGGCCTCTGGTTGCAGGCTGTCCATAATTGCGTAACAATATTTTAACACATCCTCCGAAAAAAAGAAATAGGGTCTGCGCCCATTTTCGCAATTTTGCACCAAAAATCCTTGAATTTGCATCTTTCGTGAAAAACCTTTTTTGGAATTATTGCGCATTTCAGAGCAGGATTTTGTGAAAAAAAAACTTTTCTTTTGCCCTTTCTCCTCAAACCGCTTGCATCCCGCGCCGGAATCGGGTACTATACTTATAAATAGAAAACACAAGACCCAGGGAGGTTCTTTTTATGGAATGGACTGATATCCGCCTGACCGTGGCCAAGGCCGATGCCGACAACGCCGAGGCCGTTGCCACCATGATCGCCGAAGGCGGCATCTATATCGAGGATTACAGCGACATCGAGCAGCAGGTGGCCGAGATCGCCCATGTGGATCTGATCGAGCAGGAGCTGCTGGACAAGCCCCGCGACACTGTGATCATCCACATGTATCTGGAGCCGGGCGCTTCCCCCGTGGAGACGCTGGCCCTCATTCAGGCCGGATGGAAGCGGCAGGCATCGCCTACACCGTGGAGACCGAGGGCGTGGAGCAGGAGGACTGGCAGAACGGCTGGCGCAAATACTACCACCCCATGGACATTGGCAAACGGCTGGCCATCGTGCCCTCCTGGCAGGAATACGACACCGACCGCGTCAAGCTCATCCTTGGACCCGGGCCTTGCCTTCGGCACCGGCGGCCACGAGACCACCAGCCTCTGCATGGAAGCGCTGGACGAGCGGGTCAAGGGCGGCGAGCGGGTGCTGGACATCGGCACCGGCAGCGGCATCCTCGCCATCGCAGCCCTCAAGCTGGGCGCAGCCGTGGCTGAGGGCGTGGACATCGACCCCGTGGCCGTCCGCACCGCCGGCGAGAACGGCGCCTCAACGGCGTGGCCGACAAGCTGACCGTCCTCGTGGGCGACCTGTCCGACAAGGCCAGCGGCAAGTACGACATCATCACAGCCAACATCGTGGCCAACGCCATCATCAGCCTTGCCCCCGCCGTGCCCGGCCTGATGGCCGAAAATGCCACCTTTATTGCCAGCGGCATCATCGACAGCCGCAAGGACGAGGTGATCGCCGCTCTGGAAGCCGCCGGCCTGGCCGTGCAGGAAGTGAAGGAGAAGCGCGGCTGGGAGTGCATCGTCTGCAAGAAAAGCGTAATTACAGAAGCTTTCATGATTTCTTTCAGCTGGCTTGCCCTCTCCGTCACCTTCGGTGCCACCTCTCCCAAAGGGAGAGGCCTTGGCAAAAAGATGAAGTTTGCGTGGACTGCCAAAGGCTCCCACTTTGGGGGAGCTGGATTTGCGAAGCAAAGACTGAGAGGGCGAGGACGTTTAAGGAGAACCACTATGCCGCACCGTTATTTTACCACCGAGATCTCTGACGGCACCGCCACCCTGCGCGGGGCCGATGCCCACCATCTTGCCCGCGTGATGCGGGGCAAACTGGGGGACACCGTCATCCTCTGCGACGGCAACGCCGTCGAGTATACTGCCACCATCACCGGCTTCGGGCCGGAGACTGTGGAGTTCAGCGTGGAGCCGGGCTATCCCAGCGCCGCCGAACCCAGCGTGGAAGTGACCCTGTTCGTGGGTTACCCCAAGCAGGACAAGCTGGAGCAGGTCATCCGCCACGGCGTCGAGCTGGGCTGTGACCACTTCGTCCCGTTTTTCAGCCGCTACTGCGTGGCCGCGCCCAAGAAGAAGAGCAGAAAAACGAGCGCTACAACCGCATCGCCTTTGAAGCCGCCAAGCAGTGCGGCCGGGGCGTCCTGCCGGATGTGGCCCTTCCGCTGCCCAACTTCGGGGCGGTCTGCCGCAGTCTGGAAGGGTACGACCTCGTGCTCTTCTGCTACGAGTGCGGCGGTGCTCCCCTCCGGGAGCTGCTGGCAGACCCCCAGCCCGCCGACGGCCAGCGGCTGAAGATCGCCCTCATCACCGGTGCCGAGGGCGGCTTTGCCGTGGAAGAGGCCGAAATGGCCGCCAATGCCGGTGTGAAAACGGTCGGCCTCGGCCCCCGCATCCTCCGGTGCGAGACCGCCCCGCTGGCGGTGCTCTCTGCCGTGATGACCCTGACGGGCAACTTGGAGGCTAATTTTTATTTTCACATATACAAAAAAAAGGCGGCGCATGCCGTCCTTTTTGTTTACTTTATTTTCGCGTTCATCAGCGCTTTTTTCACCTCAATGAGGTTTTGCGGGCTGACCGAGAAACTCCGCAGGCCCAGCTGCAGATATTGCAGGGTGTTGGCCGGATTGCCCACCGCGCTGCCGCAGATGGTCACGGGGATCCCGCCCTCCCGGGCAGCCTCCACCACCATGCGGATGAGCTTTTTCATTGCGTGGCTGGCCGGGCGGTAGTAGCGCTCGGCAATGGAGATATCCCGATCCACCGCGTGGGTGTACTGGGTCAGGTCGTTCGTCTCGATAACAAAGAAATTACACCCGCGCTCCACGAATTCCTCTGCCGTCAGGCAGGCCGAGGGCACCCCGAACATCACGCCAAAGGGCGTGTTCGGGTCAAACTCCTCCCCGCGCTCCCGCAGCAGCTGGCGGCAGTGCGCTACCAGCCGCATGGCTTCATCCCAATCTTCGAGGTTGGTCACCATGGGGAACATGACCCGCAGGGGGCCGTGGGCTGCCGCCCGGAGCAGGGCGCAGATCTGGGTCTCGAACTGGTGGGGGCGGCGCAGACTGCTGCGGATGCCCCGCAGGCCCAGCTTGGAGGATTCCAGCCCCCTATGGATATCGGCCATGGCGCGGTCCACACCAAAATCAAAGGTGCGCACTGTCACCACACCGCCCTTTGCCGCAGCAATGCAGGAGTGATAGAACACATACTGCTCCTGCTCGTCCACCGGGCGGCCCGGCAGCATCATGTAGCTGCTGCGCAGCAGGCCCACGCCGGACGCGCCTGCCTGCAGCGCCGATTCGATATCCTCCTGCCCGTAGCAGTTGGCCAGGAGCTCAAACGGCACATCATCCTTTGTCCGGTTGGGCAGGACGCTGATGCGGGCAGCTTCCGCGCTCTCCCACTGCAGCTCACAGATGCGGCTGACCGCCTGCTGGCGGGTGTTGGCATCCGGGTCCAGGATGCACTCGCCGTTGTTGGCATCCAGCACCACAGTACGGCCATCACAGTCGTTCAGGAATGCCTGCCCCACCTGCACCACGCAGGGAATGTGCATGGCCCGCGCAATGATCGCCGCGTGGCTCTGCTTGTTGCCCTCGGACGTGATGATGCCCAGGATCATCCCCGCCGGGACGCTGAACAGATCGCTGGGCATCAGCATCTCTGCCGCGAGGATCACCGGATGGTCCAGCGCCAGCCAGACCCGGGGACGGTTGGTCAGCACGTTCACCACGCGGCGGGCGGCATCCAGAATATCCGCACTGCGCAGCTGCATATAGGCGTTGTCCTCCATGGCCGCAAGCTGTTCCGCATAGCGGTTGCCCGCACGGTACATGGCTTCGGCAGCGCTGATGCCCGCCTTGATCTGGAATTTGACCTCGTTCATAAAGCCTTCATCTTCCAGCATCATGCTCTGGAACAGGAAGATGGCCTGCTCCGTGGGGCCGCTGCGGTCTGCCATGCCGTCCAGCTCACGCTGGGCTGTCCTGACAGCGTTTTCCAGCAGGCGCTGTTCCCGTTCCGCGTTGAACGGCCCGGCAGAAAAATTTTCGTGCCAGCGCTCCAACCGGCTCACTTTTCCCATCACAAGGCCCGGTGAGGCGCTGTGTCCCCTGATAGACCTTCATTCCTCGATCACCTCCGGCAGTACCGGCCCGGTAAGGGCACGGCAGACCAATGCCTGTAAGAACGTATTGGGCAGCAGAGCGGCCCGTGCGGCCTGTGCCGCATTGCCGCTGCCCTCAAACAGGGGCGCAAAGCTCTCGATGCGCTCCCGGTCGCATTTTTCCAAAAAGGCTTCCGCCAGCGTCCGGGTGGTATAGAACACGGTGGGGTCCACACCGGCATCTTCCGCGGCGGCTTCCAGCGGGGCAAGGTCCGCATCCTTCATCTTGGCCAGCAGCAGGGCCGCATCCGCCGTCAGGGTGACCGGGTATTTCTCCCGCACGGCCTTCTTGCACCTGCTGGAATTTCCACGCAAAGGCGGCGGCATCCTCACAGCTCTCGGCGCTGGTGGAAACAGCATAGGCACACCCCCGCAGATATCCCATAGCCCGGCGGGTATCATAGTAGCCCAGCTCGATGTTCCGCCGGGCCGTGTCGGGGTCAAAGTGGAGGATATCGCCCAGCTCCCAGTAGCTTCGGATGAGGGTGGTGGGCAGGCCGGTGCGGTTGGGCAGGGTGATGCCCACCCCCTCCAGGTCCACGCAGACCAGCTCGTCGGCGCCCATCTTCTGGGCCAGCGCGGTGGGCATGTTGTCCCGGTAGCCGCCGTCGAGGAACTGCACCCCGTCGATCTGCTTTGCCCGCAGGGCGGGGAAGCAGGCCGCGGAGGCCAGCAGGTAGTCCTTGACCTTTCCTGCCGGGATCTCGTCCAGCGTCAGCTCCCGGGGCTTCAGCCCCCGCTTTTCCACGGTGACAAGGCCGAACCGGATGGGCGAAGCCCGCAGGGCATCCTCATCCAGCACCCGCTCCACGATCTCTTCCAGCGGGGTCACGTCCATGCCGCCGTCCCGCACCACTTCCCGCAGGAAGGCGTGCAGCTCAGAGAGGTCGGCGTTTTCCTCCGGCAGCTCCATCACGTCCTGACTGCGGATGCTCGTCCACATATCCCGGGCCGTCTCGTACAGGTCGAGGGCGAACATTGCGCCGTTCAGGCTGCCGACGCTGGTACCCGTAATGATCTGGGGCCGCCAGCGGGGGCGCACACCAGGTAGCCGCGCTGCCAGAGTCTCGCCGTATTCCGCCGAAACAGCTTTCTGAATCTGCTCGAATAAATTTCATCATCGGGTCCCATCCGACAACTTTTCTCCTTTTTCTTTTCCTGGCTTGCGTCAATTTTTCCAAGCTTTCTGCGTCATGGTATCACATTCTGCTTCGGGCAACAAGTCCGGCGATGGGGTCTTCGATCAGTTTTTTGGAAAGTACGCACCTGCGCCGGTCAGAAGCAGCGCCAGAATCCAGAAACGCTGCGTTCGGCAGTCCGATCTGTACCCGCACCATGCCGAGCCCTTCTAAAAATGACGGCATGCACCAGATAAATCTCATACGAATACCGATCCGTCCACAGCACAACGTCCGAAATCCGACCGCCGATTCCTTTCTCCTGCAGAACCGAAAGCCGCTGCCTGCAAGCAGTAACATGCCAAAGCACCACGACCACCAAATAAACGAATCCGTCTGCGCCCTGCCAAAACCCGCCCTGCTGCCGCAATCATGCCGATATAGACAAGCAGCTGCGCGCCGGCCGCCTCCTGCCTGATGGATCCCCCAGCCGAGCAGAAAATAATGCAGGTAGTAAAAAATCATCATCATCCGGTTTTTACCCACAAAATACCGCAGAATCAATGCCAGTACGCAGCAGAAAACGCGCTCGTACAGCCTCGGATCAGGCGCACAAAGACCGGCACAAGCAGATAAAAACGCCATAAACAGGCTGA
>VOFJ01002380.1_pt1 | contig 55710 bp, 63 predicted proteins | sample 5384081 | NCBI WGS metagenome assembly VOFJ01 (sample SAMN12384729, study PRJNA508395) | human gut metagenome | isolation source: healthy gut I | host: Homo sapiens | reverse complement strand
CTCAAATCCTCTGAATGGCGATTTCCCTTGATTTTTCAAGGTTTTTCAGGGTATTCCACTAAAATTGCCCCACCCTTTAATCATAAAAATGGGGGCACTCTAAGCACCCACGGGCGCGGAAAATGCGGCATTTACAACGCTCAAAAGGTGTTCGGGCTTATTATACTTCACCTGCGCATAGATGTCCATAGTTGTTTTGCTGTTTTCATGTCCGGCAAGATATTGAACTGTCTTTGGATCAACGCCAGCATAGAGAAGATTGGTAATGTAGGTATGCCGTAGCTGATGTGGTGTAACGTCAAAATCCAGACTATACACAAGTTTAGGATTGTTCTTCTGATGACCGCCAGGAATCGGCGTAACCTTGCATTTAATGCTTTGCCCATTTACATATTTGTAATAGGTGCGCTCCTTTGTAGACCGAACAACTACATACTGCCATAGCCTCTTAAACTGCGAATCGGCCAGCGGTTGCCCTTTGCTGTCTGCAATCACATATTCGGATATGGATGTTGCTTTTACTTGCCTCAGACAATCTGCCAGACACTTTGGAATAGGAATGTCCCTCTGTGCCGCCTTCGTTTTCAATGTTGTCGAAATCACCGGCCTGTTGTGTTCCGTGCGCCATGCTCTCCTTACAGAAATATATGGCGTAGGTACATCCAGAAACACGCAATCCCACTGCAACGCAAGAATTTCTTCCCGCCGCAGGCCAGAATAAAGACCGATCATAATAAATACATACGGTGGCAGCTCTCGGACGGTTTCCAGAAGCAGCTTCACCTGTTCATCTGTCAAAGCATTTTTCTTTTTCCCCGGTTTACCTCCCTTTGCCGATATTCCCACACAAGGGTTATAGTCAAGGAGTTGGTTACGCTCCGCCGAATAAAACACACACTTCAAAAGCATATTGACCGTGCTGTATAACCCTGCTGATTTTTTGGGATAATGGTATGAGTGCCAACCGAATATCGTCTGCTGTCACTTCTGACAAATACATATCTCCCAGAGGTTTCACAATATAGTTGTTCATATTCTGGGTATAGCCTTTCAAAGTGCTTGAAGATACCTTGGCTGACTGCATGAGCAGCCACTTCTCACAATACTCAGCAACTGTCGGATGTTTTCTGCGGAAAACTGCCTCCTCTACTTGGCGTCGAGCTTCCAACTCTTTTTCATAAAGCTCCTCGCTCGTTTCAGCGTATAAGTCTACTCTCTTACCGTCTGCGTCTGTAATCCGCGTCCTATAATACTGGATTCCTCTCCTCATAACAGTTCCATACTGAGGAATACTCACTTTTTTCTTAGCCATGCTTTCAGTTCCTTTCCTATTATTATGTAGTTCAGCGCTGATACTATCTTTATACTGAAAATCCATGGCTCTTTCAAAGGTGCGATTTATGTAATAGCAAAAGGCGAGGGTTCCCCCTCGCCTTCGCAATGTTTTCATTTTTTACTGTGCTGTTCCATATTCGGCTTCGTCCCATTGAGCAAATGCGTCCGTTAAAACTCCTGCCAGTTCATCCGGCTTGTTATATTTAACTTTTGCATATATGTCCATGGTAATCTTGCTGCTCTCATGCCCTGCCAAATATTGAACTGTTTTAGGGTCTACTGATGAATGAATCAAATTGGTGATATAAGTGTGACGTAGTTGGTGCGGTGTAACATCAAAATCGAGGCTGTAAATCACTTTCCCGTTATGTGCTGCTTTTTCTCCGAGAACCGGATTGACGGTATGCTTCACACGTTTTCCGTTCTCATACCTATAATATACTCGAGGCTTTGCTGTTCTGGTAACGATATACTGCCACAATCTCTTAAACTGCGTATAGGAAAGCGGCTCCCCATCCCGATTGGCGATCACATATTCTGATGTCGATTTTTTCTTTGCCTCTCTCAAACAATCCGCCAAACGATCTGGAAGGGGGATATTCCTTTCCGCAGCTTTTGTCTTTAACTCCCCTGTGAGAATAATTGGCCGGTTATGCTCTGTATGCCACGCTCTCCGAACCGTCAAATAGGGAGCCTCTGTGTCTAAATATACCGAATCCCATTGCAGCGCAAGAATTTCTTCACGCCTCAAACCGGCATACAAACCAATCATAACAAACACATAGGGCGGTAATCCCTGAATAGCGTCTAAAAGCCGTTCTGCTTGTTCATCTGTCAACGCCTGTTTGTCCTCTTGAGGAATCCCGCCGCCTTTGGCATTGAGATATATTGTTGGGTTCGTATCAATGACATGACTTTCCTGTGCTGCGCGAAAAATGGACTTATACAGGATGATAACCGACTTATACACAGATACGGATTTCTTTGAAACCGGAACAAGCGCAACCTGGATGTCGTCCAATGTTACTTCTGCCATCCTCTTTTGGCCCAGCTCCTTAATAATATGTCGCCGTACCTTGGATGTGTAATCTGTCAATGTCGTATTACGAATATGGACAGACTGCATAAGCAAACCACTTTTCACAATACTCTGCGACAGTAGGGGATTTTTTTGACGGAATGTGATGTTGTCAACCTTCTCCAATGCCGCCATTTCCTTATCGTATAGTTCTTCACGAGTTTTTGCCGTAAAGGATTACACGCTTACCCTCTGCGTCCTCAACATCGGTTCTATAATACTTATGACCGTTCACTTGAACTGTACCATATCTGGGGATTCGCTTTTTTCTTAAAGCCATTCCACCACCTCCAAAAATAATTTTCAGCGCCGTACTCTTGTTTTATCAGAACGCGCCTATTTCATCAAAGGTGCGATTTTTATCTTCGCACATTGCGATATGTTGCTCTTTTCTCTATTGGCTTCGCTCTGTGCGTACTTTTTGCGATATACTCCTGAAGGCTGGTATGGGTAAAATAGACGCAGCCATTAGGCACATACTGAATATAGGAAATCAAACCGCTATTTCTGGCTTCATCCAGAGTGGTCAAACTGATTCCTAATATTTTTGCCGCCTCTTTACGGGTAATCAGTTTTTCCATATTCAATACTCACCTTCTCTCTGCTCTTTTGACAACTTCATAGTCAAAGCCGGGGCGCTGGCTGCAATAGGTGCAGATGTCCCGTTTCTGCTGCGCGGGGTTTACTCTCCTCAAATAATAAGAGCCTGTGCCATAAAAGTTATTGGCACAGGCCGGGCAAAGGCACATGATTAAGTTTTCGGGAACCTCCTCGATCAGCCCCACACTGACGGCCAGGGCATGGTCGATCCTGCGGATGTGTTTTTCCTCCAGCCTGCCGATGTACGTCTCCAGCCGCTTTTTATCAATGGTGCGAAGCTGCTCTAAAAGAACAAGAGAGGGCAGCTCCAGGCCGCTTTCTGCTTTTAACAGGTAGTGGGTGGGGAGCTTGGCCTTTGCGTCCACCTTGCTGGAGATAGCAGCTACAATGACGGTGGGGCTGTATTTATTCCCCGTGTTGTTTTGAATGATGACGACAGGGCGATAGCCTTCCTGCTCGGAGCCGATTCCCCGGCCCAGATCGGCATAGTACATATCGCCGCGCAAGTATGTTTTGTTCATGGTATTTGACCTCCCTTTTAAAAATTAGGCGGCAAAGGCCGCCTATGTAGAGGCCGTGCAGCAAAACAGAATGAAGGCCGGGGAGAGATAAAACAATTCTCCTGTTTTCATTGGCCTGTCCTGCTGTACGGCCCATATTTCAAAGCAAACCAATTTGTCCTCGACACCCCGGTTTGCTGCGGGAAGTCATCAAACGGCTGGCGGCTTGCCAGCTCCACGGGGAATCTCACCCCTCGCGTGGTTCTCACGCAACCGCCCCCATTGCCTGCGACGGATCACGGCAAGAGCCGCTTCAACGCTCGGACGTTAGGCTGGACGGGAGTATCATTGTCCCCGCTGCTGGTCGTGGCCGTACCGGGAGCCATCCGGTACTGGCAGCCTGCTGTTTCTCGCTCCCTGCCAGGAAGTACAAACCAAAGACCTACTTCTCTTTTTCGGTGGAGTCTCGTTGTTTTCTTCCGGCAGATCACCGCGCAGCCGCCGCCTGGGCTTTGGCTTTCGCCAAAGCAGCGGGAATGTGCTTGATGATTGGGTATTCGGTTTTCAAGGTTCCTGGAGAGGCCAAAAAAGAACCTCTCACTCTATTTGCCGCTGAGTGAGAGGTTTGACAACCCTGTTTACTCAAAAAATTTTTTTAATTTTTTGAGTATCCTGTTTTTCCGCTTCTGTATGGCCTGCCGGGAAACGCCCAGGTGCTTTGCCACTTCGCTTTCCGTTTTCCCGTCAAAGAACAGGGCATAGATCAACGCCCGTTCCTCTTTAGGGAGTTGCAAAAGCGCGGTATGTAGCTTGTCCAACGTAAGTTTTCGGAACACCACATCCTCCACGCTTTCTGCATTAGCTGCAAACTGACGGGCGTTTTCTTCCATGAGCCTGTCCAGGGAATCTTCCCGGCTGGGAATAACCTGTTTGATTTCACCGTTGCTGCCATAAATAAGACGTTCACACTTCAAATCTTTCTCAAAGTAACGCATTTTCCGGTCGCCCTTCATATAGGCGGCATACACCTCGTCCGTGACCTCGACAAATTGGCCGCGAACCCATATTCTTTCTTTGCCAGCGTCCACGCTGTGTACCTCCGTTTCGTCTGAATTTCGAGAAGAAGTCCAGACGGACGGCGGCCCTCTGCAACATGGAAGGCTTGTCCCACCGGGAAATACCAGAAAACCGCATTTACCGACAAAGTAAAAGCGCACACACCAAAAGGCGCGTGCGCTCGGCTGTTGGTTTTGCCTGATGATGGGTAAGGCCCAGGGAAAAAAAAAAGCCTGTCGAACAAAAAAATACCGCAATCCCCGTAAGGACTGCGGTATGTACGAAATATGGTTTTTGTTCGGTTGTGGGCGGGAAGCCGCCCGGCTTTTCTCTTTCTGGCTCCATGCTATCCCCTTATGGGGATAAGCTGACAAGCACCACCACCTTTTCCCCAAATTGAAATGTTGATAGGGGTAGTATAATGTATAAAAAGAGGAAACAGCGAGGCTTCAAAGAGGATTTGCATAGTTTCATCGCAAGTTTAGACACGTCCGTGTGTGATTTGTCAAACACAAGCGACAAGATATGAGATTTGAAAAACCGTCCCGAATGACCTCGCTTTATGGAAAGGAAAAAAGCGCAGCCTCTATCAAGACTGCGCTTTGTGGATATTATGAAGTTGTTTGAAAGCGATACCCGATTTCACGAATACTCTCGATGATAAAGGGATGGTGCGGATCGGCGGAATAGAGTTCTCTGCGTAGGTTTCGGACATGGTAGCCTACGGTGCCTCGTTCATTGACAGTTAGAGCTTCGCCCCACACCTTTTCATAGATTTGGGAATAGCTTAATACCCGCCCATTATTAACTGCCAGCAGACAAAGGAGATTATATTCTTTTGTTGTTAAGGCCACTTCTTTCTGATTACAGCGCACCAGCCTTTGGCTGGGATCAATCTCAAGATCGGAGAGAGATAGCACCGGTTCCGAGGTAAGCTCCCACTTTTTTTCAGCTCTGGATGAAGCTGCAAAAATGAAAGGAAATCTTCAAAAATCTTTTTTTCGTCCTCGTTCAGCTTCATAATGATTATTTCTCCGATGGTATCACCTCCTGGGCATTTGTCCAGGCAGCTTCTTTTTTCTTAAAACTTGTTTCACTAATAACGTGTTCCAGCCTGCAAGCGTCCTGTGCTGCAATATCATGGGGAACACCGGCCTCAATAAGCTGTCTGGTAAAAAACTGGTGCTTTTCATAGATTTGCTGGGCGATCTGCCAGCCTTGCTCTGTGAGGGAGAGTGTGCCATCGTCCTTTTTTAGTAGGCATTTCTTTTTAGACAGTTCCTTGACCGCTCGGCTCACGGAAGGCTTTTTTACATTCAAAAACTCCGCTACATCTACACAGCGGGCATAGCCCTTTTGCTGCTGAAGCACCAGCACAGCCTCCAAATAGTCCTCCATAGATGATGTTAAGGGCATATAGCACACCTCCTTTTTTTCTGAACAAATAAAGTTATTTACACCATGCCAGCTTTCTGGAAATGTTTTTTGAGTAATTTCTTAGCAATAATCGCACCGATAAAAGCGCAAAGGCCAACAACAATAAGCATTATGATAGCTGTTACAGGTGATACCAACGTCTGCAAAATTCCCAAATAGCTTTCGCCAAACATTCCCGCATACTGCTCAAGTGTTTGATTTGAGAAAAACAAGAAGGGAATATATGTACCACTGAATGCTGCTAAAACCATATAAATGATATAACTGATCGTAAGTGTCTTTCCATTCGTACAACCTGTTTTCCACGCGATCAACGCAGAAATAATGCCGCAATAATACAGCAAATTATCATAGGTGGATAAAATCCATAAATCCCTGTTATCGCACAAAAAATGAATAGTGTCCACGGTTTCTTCGTCTTAGCTGCTACAAGGAAGTATGTAATAGCTGCCAGTAGTGCCCACAATGGGCTTACTACTAACATAGTATAGGGAGAAAAGGATAGGAACGCACAAAGGATATAGATGACAAGCGCACATACAGATAAAAGAGCTGTGACGATCAAGTCTCTTACTTGAAAGCCTTTTTTGTTTTCAGTTTGCATGGAATAAATCCTCCTTAAAATGATATTGGCTGGAACGATGTCCATATGACAACCGCAAAAAGAGCAAGCATACCTATCAATAAAAGGCCGTCTCTCAAGCGGAAATCAACTAATATATAGTGAGTTTTTTCACAAGGATAGCTGATGCCTCGCGTTTCCGCTGATGCGGATAATTCTGTCGCCGTCATCAGAAGGCGCATAAGTATAGGGATAAAAAGCCTTCGTATGTCTGCGCTGGATGACTTACACTCGCCAGAAAGATAATCCCACACCCCTCGTTTTCATTCCCTGCTTTATATAAAGCACATCCTGTTTCAAAGATGGAAGAAATCTCAATATGATAGCCACTGGTATCACAATTGCTTGAGGGATATGGCTCACTTGAAGCGAGGCTATCAATTCCGCTATTTCCGTAGTCTGAAATAAGATGTTCAAAGCGAGTGCAATGGTTAAAATCCTTAATAAGAAGAAAGTTATCACAGAAGATAAATGAATTGGAAGGATTTGTGCCAGCACAAGCAGAACTATATAAACTATTGCAACTTTGATACTTGTTTTCCAAAGTCCACTTAGCAAAGCAAACAGGCAAACGACGCCAAAGAGTAACAAGCCTGTTAAGCCTCCACCCAAAGCAAACGCCAAAGCTGATGTCAATAGAATCAACAGAAGTTTTATGCGAGAATCGTAATATACTCCATGCTTTCTCAATTTATTCACCACCTTCCTCAACCATAAAATTCTTTACGATTTTGAAATTGTTTTGTTCCGTCATTTGTAAATCATCTTTGATAATCCCTTCCTTCAAAAGCAAAGTGCGCGAGGCGGTCAGACTGATAAACTCCAGATCGTGCGTAATAATAAAGACCAGCTTTCCAGCCTCACGCATATAATTAACAGCATTGGCAACAGCGCACATATTATCCCAGTCTAACCCGCTTGTTGGTTCATCCAAAACGATGATTGGTTTTTCCGAAAGCATTGCGGCCCCTATTGTCAGTCTCTGCTTTTGACCACCTGACAGAGCATACGGATGACAGTCTTTGAAATTTTCCAAATGAAGCATTTTCAAAATTCGAGACACTTTTTCATCTATGCCCGGAATCCTTTTATTTCCTAACCTCAACTCCTCTGTCACACTGTCTGTATAAAGCTGGTGATCTGCTTCCTGCATAACAAAGTACACATAATCGGACAATTTTCGCTGCTTCACATTCTTTCCATCAATAAAGACCCCCCTTGTCGACAACGAATCAAGCCGGACAGGATTTTTCCAAATGTTGTTTTTCCGCAGCCGTTTTCTCCAACCAGGGCAATCGTTTCTCCTTTGTAGGCTTCTATTGAAATGCTGTGAAGAAGCTCCGGCATAGCCTTATGTGAAAAGCTCATGTTTTTAATTTGGAGAAATACTTCCGAGCGGCAAATAGATTCTTTCCTTTCTATTTGTATTAAATCCAAATTTAACGGGCGAAGCCTTCTGTTGTGCATTTGAAAAGCAGATAATTCTGCCATCTCCTCACCTGTTAATTCTTCGCAGATTCGTCCCTCTTTCATAATTAAAAAGCGATCTGCGAGTCCGTATAAGTAAAACAATCTGTGTTCTGAAACAATAATCGTGTGTCCAGCGGCTTTCAAAGCAGAAAGAATCTCTCTTACCTGTAAGATTGTATGAATGTCTAAATTAGCCGAAGGCTCATCCAGAACATAAATTTGTGGATTAAGCGTAGTCGCTGCGAGAAAAGCAACTTTTTGCCTTTCTCCACTGGACAGGGCAAAAATATCTCTGTCTTTTAGATTTTCCATATCCAATGATTGAAAGGCTCTGTCAACACGTTTGACGATTTCTTCATGAGGGATTCCATAATTTTCACAGGCGAATGCAACCTCGCTGGAGCTGTTAGTAGTAAAAAACTGACTGCGTGGGTCTTGAAAGATTGAGGCAATCTCCTTTCCAGCCTCACCGGCGTCCGATTCTTTTATGGAACGTCCCGATACAATGACTTCGCCGGATAATCTGCCTTCAAAAAAGCGGGGAATCAAATTATTGATACACCTGGTTAACGTGGTCTTTCCACATCCACTTTGCCCGGTAATAACAAGAAATTCTCCCGATTTTATAGTAAGGTTTACATCCCTTAGATTTTCCTGTATCTGTCCTTCATATTGAAAAGAGGTATGCTCAAAGGATATAATTGGAATTTGTTTTTTCATGGCGGCACACCTCATAGCTTCCAACTGATGGATTTCTCCCGGCATTCCAGAAAGTACGATAAACCCCTTCTTTTTCTGCTAATTCCTTATGGGTTCCCTTTTGAACAATATGGCCTTGATCAATGACAACAATTTGATCTGCTGTCCGAACGGTGGATAGCCTGTGAGCAATGGAAATCAATGTTTTGTTTTTGGTTAGTTCAAAAATTGCGTCCAAAAGGGCTTTCTCATTTTCCGGGTCTACGCTGGATGTCGCTTCATCCAAAATAATGATGGGTGCGTCTTTCAATATTGCCCTTGCTATTGAGATTCTCTGTTTTTCACCTCCGGACAGGGTTGAACCTGCTTCTCCTATCATCGTTTCGTATCCTTGAGGGAGTGCCTCAATAAAATCATGGCAGCGGGCCCTTTTTTAGCGGCCTCTACCACCTCCGCATGGGTCGCGTTAGGTTTTCCGAATTTGATGTTATTTTCAATCGTATCATTAAACAGATACACCTTTTGGAATACCATACTTACATATGATAAAAGGCTATCACAAGTAAATTCTTTTACATCGTGTCCTCCAATTTTAACACTGCCGGACTTTACATCCCAAAACCTTGCAATGATATTACACAAAGTTGTTTTCCCAGAACCTGACGGCCCAACGATAGCACAGGTAGAGTTTTGGGGAATTTTTAAGTTAATTCCATCCAAAATGGAACGGCTGTCATAAGCAAATAACATCTTTCAGTTCAATCTCATATGATTTCAGGACAATATCCTTTCCGTCTCCATCTAAAACCGGTATATCTGAGATAAGATCCAGCCGATCTAACTGCGTAGCAAGCATTTTACTCAAAAAAGCTCCGTCATTCATCAGTTCCAGTTCCATAAACATTAAAAATGCACAGATGATAAACAAAAGGCAATAGGGTAAGGTAATAACTCCCCATAAATAGAGTAGGGCTGAAAACAAAAATAATAGACAGCTTGTAATCTTAAATACGGCTTCATATATCTTCATAATTCCAGCAGTAGAGACTGTAACCGCTATATCGCTGCGACACTTGTTTTCAAAGGCTTGATCCACCTTTCCTTTCCCTTCTTTGCCTTTCCCAAATATGCGCAGAACAGAAATACCTTTTATATATTCTAACGCGCTCCCCACCAGCAATTCCTGGGCATTTTGCATATCTTCTGTATGTGCTCCGGCTCGCTTTTTTTATCTGGCCCAACACAAGAATTCCTGCTAAAATTCCCGTTAAGGCTAAAAGGCCAATCTGCCAGCAAAATATACCCAACATTAGCGTCATGGCAAGTGCCTGAACAAAGCCCCCCACCAAAAAAGTCAGTGCAAGCATACAATTTCCTTCCAGATCGGAAATTGTTGTTGTCAATACCGTTTGTACGGTGCCGAGATTGTTTTCTGTAAAATACCCCATCGGTGCCCGTTTGAGCTGATTTCCAATCTCAAGACGCTTTTCCCGAAAAATCTCATATCCAGACGCACTCATAAACACATCGCTTAGATACTGAAATAAAAAGCGGCCTAAAACACTAAGTACAATAATTCCAAATGCCTGTAAAATGACAGTTCCTGTCAAGTGTTCGATATTCAACATTACCAATAGCACCGCAAAAAATACAAAGGCAGCGCAGCAGGATTTTAGAGCATTGAAGATCAACCCGACAATTACACGGGAACGATATTTCCGGATAACCGTAAAATCCTTTTTATAATTGAAAACATATTAAAATCCTCCTTCCACTTGATCTGCTGAACTCACATAATCTCTCCATAACCTTTGATAAAGCGGGCATTTTGACAGAAGCTCTTTCTGTCTGCCGCAGCCGACAATCTTTCCATTTTCCACCACGAGGATTTGATCTGCATTCTGGATCGTTGCAAGACGATGAGCCACTACAATAAGCGTTTTTCCTTTTACAAGCTTGCTGATAGCACTTTGAATGAGATATTCATTCTCTGGGTCAGCATAGGCTGTAGCTTCATCAAGAATAATCACTCTTGCATTTTTAAGAATCGCTCTTGCAATAGTAATTCTCTGACGCTCTCCGCCAGAAAGTTTTTCTCCAGCGTCTCCGGCATTTGTATCATATCCGTTTTCCAGATTTACGATAAAGTCATGACAGCAGGCAGCTTTCGCAGCAGCTACCACCTCATCGTCTGTCGCATCTGGCTTTCCGAGACGAATGTTTTCACGGATACTTTCATCAAACAAAAAATTGTCCTGAGCCACATAACTGACCTCACCCATCAACTGGGCAAAAGGAATCTCTTTGATATTCTTTCCACCGAAAATGACCTCTCCCTTTGTAGCATCCCAAAAACCAGCCATGAGTTTTGCAATCGTTGATTTGCCGGAACCAGAAGGGCCGACAATCGCTGAAACCGTGCAGGGTTTGATTTCAAAGGACACATTTTTCAGAACTTCTGTTTCATTATAAGCAAAAGAAACATTTTCAAAGCGATAGGCTGTTTCATCCAGTACAGCATTTTTTTTTTCTGGACGGCTCAATTCCGGTTTCTCAATAAACTCTCGTATTTGGTCGAGGCAAGCTTTCACCATATTAAATTGTTCAGAATACTTCCCAACTCGCATAAGCGGAGCAATAAATCCAATGGGAAGGATAATGCAAGTGATAAAATCTGACAGAGGTAATGTTCCAGTCATATAAAGCCATGCTCCAATCGGCAGCGTTCCCAGCAATGTTGTAGGCATTACAGCTTGAATCACGGCTGACCAAAGCCAACTCTGCTTCCACCAGGCCAGAGTGCTGTCGTGAAAGAAGTTGATTGCACCTGTAAATTTACTATAAGAGGCGCTTCCTTGATTAAAAGCCTTAATAACCTCTATCCCGTTTACATACTCAACCAGCGTACTGTTCATCGCGTTTTGCGATTTCATGTAAGTAGTACTTTTGTTCACATAGTCTTTCATCATTCCAATGTATCCCAAAAGTCCGAGAGGAATTGTTATCAATGCCGCTAATCCCATGCGCCAGTCAAGAATAAATACCAGTAGTATACAGCACAGGGGAGCCACTATAGAGGTTATCTCAGGCATGAAATGAGCCATCGAATCCTCTAACTTTGAAACCGTATCCGCCATCAAATTTTTGAAATTGCCGGTCGGTGTATCCAGCATAACGCCCATGGGCACCCGAAGCATCTTATCTGCAATCATACTACGGATATTTTTCAATATTTTATATGTCGCCTTATGCGACATGAAAGAGGACTGGTATGTAAGCCATAGCTTTAATATCTGTCCACCCAAAGCAACCGCAAACAAGATACATACATTTTGAATGGTCGCTGTTTTGTTAAATAATTCTGCAACTAATAATGACACTGCAATAAAGGGAGGCCATCCCGAACAATTCTCCCAGCGTTGCAAGAAAGGTTGAAAGATATAGTTGCTTTTTATTATTTCCGGCATAATCCAGCAGTTGATGAATTGCTCCGGATTTCTTTTTCTTCTCCATGAAAGATCCTCCTTAAATAGGTTAGCAAAAACTAACCATTTGGTAAAAAATAAATGGCCAAAGCCACTTATTTGAGTGGAAGTCCTAATACACCATACCATCCATAATGCTGGAATTTTATGATATTTTTTACGTAATCCTCCGCTTTTTTATAAGGAACATCGTGCAAAACACACTCGCATAGTGCAGTAATATAGCCATGTGTCAAAATATGTATTTCTATATCGCTTGGCAGGTATTTTGTATATCCCGCTTCATATGCCGCTTTTACAAATTCGGAATTCTGCTTCGCATATTGGTTTGTAATTTCTTCTATAAAATTTTCGACGCGAGAGCCTTTGCTGCATTTCAACAAGAGCTGAAATTCCTCTAAATGATCGTACATATAGTTAATGTATGTCATGGCCTGCATATATGACGCTTCAACAGAATCCCTCTCAATGGCTTCTCTAATTCCAACTTTATCGTAAGGCTCTGCATTATCCATAAAATCTAATGTATAATGGTAGACATCTTCAATCAAAGCCAAAAATAGCGCTTCTTTATCCTTGAAATGACGATATACTGCACCTGTTGTAACCTTTGCAGCGGTAACAATATCTTTAAGTTGCGCTGCCTGAAAGCCTTTTTTAAGGAATTCTGCTTTCGCACATTCCATAATCCGCTCTCTTGTCAAGTCGGAGCAATAACTCAAAATATTTCCTCCTTTCTCGGATAAACATTATTTAAGATAATCGGATTATCAAACAAAAGTTAGGATAGCATATTTTTGTTTTACTGTCAAGTGGAGCCTACTCTTATTGTTATTATCATCTATGTACCCAGCCGCGTAGGCGGCTGGGCTTCTTCTTTTTTGAGAGCTGTTAACAAGCAGGGGTGCCGTACCCATAAATCTCATAGTATCCCACGGGATAGCTGTTCTGGCGCACGGAGTCACCGGAGTTGCCCTCCACGGTGTAGACGCGGCCATTCTCCACCTTCTCCACAATCCCTACATGGTCGGATGAGCCGTCCTGGCCTCCATCATCCCAATCAAAAAAGATGATGTCACCGGGGCGCGGCTCGTAGCTGTTGTCCTGCCACAGCCCGCGCTCCTTAAACCAGGGTACACCTTGGGACGCACAGGCCGCAAACTTCGGAATAACACCAGCGTCGATATAGCCGCACTCATTGGCGCACCAGCTCACAAAGCAGGCGCACCATTCCACACGGCTGTCAAAGCCGTACCAGCTCCAATAGGGCGCACCGCCTGTATTCCCCACCTGAGAGAGCGCCACGGTGACGATCTCGCCGTCGCCTCCGGTAATGCCATAAAGCACCTGGCTCCAGAGGGAACTGTTCTCATCGGCCAGAAGCTCTGCCATCTGTTCCCGTTGATCTTCGTGAAAGCTGAACTGATCGGCCATTTCCTCCGCCGTCTTGTGGCTGACCGTGATATACAGATAGGTGCGGGTGACGGTGACTTCTGTTTCCACGATATTCCCGTGCCCATCATCTGAGGTTTCAATGATGGTTTCCGTCTTGGTAGAGGTGCTGGATGAGATCTCATTCATCTGCCAGAAAATATCCTTTAAGAGCTGCTTTTTGGAGTCATCCATGGTGGCGACTTCCTGGGCAGCGTCCGGGTCGGTGGTGGTTTTCACCGCATAAACCGCAAGCACCTCTTTCCAAACCGCCCGGCTGCCGGACATCTCCAACACATCGTAGGTGTGGGAAGTTTTGATTTCCTCCAGCTTTTCCTCGTACTCGGCGTTGATCTCCTGTACAGCAGTCTGCATGGTCTGCCCGGTGCCGGAATCCTCGCCGGAAAAGAAAATCCCAAAGCAGGAGCCGATAATCATACCGATGAGGCAGATTACAATAATTACCAGCACGGCGATCCAGCCCCCGGCAGCGATGGCAGCAATCAGCGCCTTGGTGGCTGCAATGATGGCTTTCACCGCTGCGATGGTGGCCTTGACCGCCACCTTTGCCGCAGTCACAGCCGCTTTCGCCGCAACGCGGGCAGCATGGGCGGCAGCTCTGGCGGCCCTGGCTGTGGCCTGGGCTGTTTTTTGAGCCGTTTTTGCTGCTTGCTGGGTAGTCTTGATACTGGCTTTCGCGGTTTTTTCCGCCGTCTTGATGGATTTGCTGGCGGTTTTTACCGTCCCTTTGGCGGTAGAGGACGCCTGCTTGATGGTCTTGCGGCTCCTGTCCACTGTTTTAATGCTTTTCTGGCCCCGATCCAGTGTCTTGACAGCCCCGCGCTCCTGCCGGATGGTTTTCACCGGCTCCGAAAGACGGTCTGCGGCCTGTCTGGTCTGTCTTGCCGCCTGCTTCTCCGCTTGTTTTTTCGGCTGTTCGGCTGCGGCCTTGCGCTTCTGGATATTCTCCTTGACCTTGGAAATGTTCTCTTTGGTGGTCTTAACCCCTTTGCGGCCCTGCTTGTCAAATTGGTGGACAGCTTCACGGGCCGTGTTTTCAACCCCGGAAGAAATGCGGTCGGACGCATACTCGCCGGGAGAGCCTTCCTCTGCATACAGGCCATGCTCGCCCTTGTCTTTGGTGCGGATATATGCTTCTTTCATCCGTTCTGAAGCAACCGCCGCTTTATCAATCGCCTTGATCGTCTTATCCGCAACACTCCTTGTCTTAATACCCTTGCCCATAGGCTTCACCTCCTTCCCTGGGCGGGGCCGCCCTTATTCGTCAAGCAGCTTTGCCACCACAACCATCCTGCCGTTTGTCCGGGAATACTCGCAGGTGGAAAGGGTAATGAGCTGGTCGCCATATTCCGCAGTCACGCCCGTATCATAAAGGGCCAGCGCCTTGCACTCGGCAATAAACTCGTCAAAAGCCTCGGCGCTCTCCGCATTGACAAAGTGGTAATACTTGAAGCCCTCCCCGGAATAGGCCACCGTCTTAAAGGCGGCGATCACCTCATACTCGCCAAAGCTGTCCAGGGTATCAAAACAGATGGTCTTATGCTCCCGGTAAAAATCCTCGCTTGCATACTTGCACAGGTCTGAGAACATTGTGCCGTTGTTCATGTGGTGGCCGTACAACACCAGATTGTCGGAAATGCCAACGTCGCAGTTTTCGGCCAGATAAGGCACGCCGTAACTGCTGTACGATTTGTCAAAGGCGTGTTTGAGGTAAAAATCCGGGCTGTCTTTGGTCTGCATGACCGGATAATCAATCCGGGTGCCGGGAATGGAAATCCAGCCCACCAGGTCGCTGTTTTTGGCGTACACATCAGCGTATTTCTCAAACGCAGTTACTTCTTCCGTGGCCGGGGCGTTTTCCAGCTCCAGCGCGGGCAGCTCCACATCCTCCTTTATCAGCTCCGCCACTTCTTCAAAGGCTTCGGCGCTCTGCTTCTGGTCGAGATATTCACGGGCCAGCATAGCCCCGGAGAAAAGGAAAAGGGCGGCACAAAAGGCCGCCCCTGCGATCATCCGTCTGGTTTTCACTTTATCACTCATTTTCTTTACCCTCCTTGTCCTTATCGCGCTTGCTCTTTGCTGGCTGCCTGCCGGTGCGGTGCGTCCGGGGCCGCTTTCAGTTCCCGCAGCTCCAATTTTACGGATGATTTCTCACTGCCTGCTTTTTCAGCCAGCCGGGCCGCGCCGCGCTCCATCCCGGAAAAGGTCTTGCCGCAGGACAGAAACAGGCCCCGCAGCTTGGCAAGCACGCCTTTGTCGGCCTCCAGCTCCTGGGCCTGCTGTACTTCTTTGCCTGCAAGGGCGCGCCCGGCGCTTTTCATGTGGATTCCCGCCTGATGCAGCTCCTCCCGGAATACATCCAGCTTCCCGGCGCATTGCTCCATCGCCTTGCCGGCATGAGAGAAGCCGTGTTCCATGCGCGAGAGAACGGCGGGAATACGCAAAGCCTGCACCGCATGACGCAGGGCGGAGCGCCCCTTTTCCTGAAAGGTCTGCACCATGCGCCCGGCAGAGGAAATGAGGTTTGCCTTGGCGGTGGAAACCATCGCTTTTACCTGCTGGATTTTGCCTTCCGCCGCTGTCACAAGCTGCGCGCATTTGGCCCGGATTCCCTTGTCGTGGAGCTTGCCAACCTCCAAACGGATTTCTTTCATCTCCTCCATCATCTGGGCCAGCTTATCCTCCATGCCGTCGATATACCCCACCAGGGCCTGCACTTCTTCCTTCTGCCTTTGAAGGTTGTTTTTCTCCAGCACAGAGAGAAGCTCGATGATCTGGGGATGTTCCCCCAGCGTATAGGTCAATTCAGCCATCTTATTTTCCTCCTATCAAAGCCATTATCGCGCCGGTTCCGCCTGCTTTTTCGCAGGCGGCAGCTCCCGGCAGTATTCCGGGTAACGGATTTTCACGCCCTCCATAAAGTAGGGGGCAAACTCGCAGCAGAACAAATCCTCCGGGGAATAGGCGTTGCTGTGCTCCGGGTCGGTATAGCCGTTCCAGAGGTTAAAAGCAAGGCGGCACACCCGGACGGTGCCGCTGGTCTGCCAGCCGCCGTGCATACCCTCCGGCTCGATACAGTCCTGCTTGAAGTCAAACATCTGGCGGATGTTTGCCCGCGTTTCCGGGGCAATCCCCATCACATAGAAGAAAGACTGATGATAGCAGTCATTTTTCCGGGCCTCACTCATCATCCGCAAAAAGAAATCGCGGTGTTCTGCGGACGCAAACCGGATATTGAGCCTGTTCATACCAAAACCTCCTCGCCGCCGAACACGCTCACCGGGCTTGGTGGTCATCAGGGCATACAGCTTTGTATTGCGCGGGAAACGGTTGACAAAAGGCACCAGGGCGCTGCCGTAGCGGATGAGGCCGCAGCCCGCGTCCGCATTGGTGACATAGCTCATCTGCTCGTTGGAGATATTGAGGAGCTTCGCCAGCTTTGCCCGGTCGGACGCCGCCTGGTTCAGCATGACGATAAACTCCGAGTTAGAGAGCATGGTGCTGGCCTGGACGGAATCCAAAAGGTACTCCACGTTCTGGGTGATAGCCGTGGGATAGGCCCCACGCTTTCTGAACTGCCGCCATGCGCTGTTAAAGAAAATGCCGCTTTGCTCATTCTCAAACATCACATGGAACTCGTCGATGAACACATGGGTGCGCTTGCCCCGTTTCCAGTTGAGGGTGACGCGGTTGAGGATGGTATCGGTGATGACCAGGGAACCGGCAGGCTTTAGCTGCTCGCCCAGGCCGTGGATGTCGAACACCACATAGGGCTTGTTCAAATCCACCGTGCTTTCCCGGCCAAAGATGTCCAGGGAGCCGGTGGTGTAAAGCTCCAGGGAAAGGGCGATCTCCTTGGCCTTTTCCTCCGGCTGCTCCAGCAGCTTGTTCCGCAGGTCGCAGAGAGTGGCGGCCCGGCCCTCTTTTTCCGCCTCCGGGTAAACAAGGGCGGTGCAGCGGTCGATGATGGATTTATGCTGCGGCCCCACGCCGCGCTTGTCGATCTGCTCGATGAGGGACATGACAAACTGCGACTTCTCCACAATGGGATTCTGCTCGCCGTAACCCTCCACCATATACATGGAATTGAGCTTGTCTTTTCCGCCTGCCACCAGGTGGGCCACCGTAGCCTTTTCGCGGCCCAGGGCTTTCACCAGTGCGCCAAACTCGCCCTCCGGGTCACAAATGAGGATTTCATCATTGGCGTAATTGGGATGGAGCATAAGGAAGGCGATCAGCTCTTTCACCGCAAAAGATTTTCCCGCGCCGGGAACGCCCAGGTAAAAAGCCGACTGGTTTAACAGGTTCGCCTTGTTGCACATGATGAGGTTGTGGGAAATAGCGTTCTCCCCAAAGTAAATGCCGCCCTTGTCCTGGATTTCCTGCACCTTAAAGGGGATGAACACGGCCAGGCTCTCGGTGGTGAGGGTACGGAAGGCGTTGATTTTCCGCACCCCGATGGGCAGGGCGGTGTTCAGGCCATCAAGCTGCTGGAACTTGAGCACCGCAAGCTGGCACATGTGCTTTCGCGCCACGGAAAGCACCGCTTCGGTGTCGCTGTCAAGCTGCTCCTTGGTGTCGGCGGTGATGGCCAGGGTCATCACCGCAAACATCATCCTCTGGTCACGGGTGGTGAGATCGTCCAGGAACTCCTTGCTCTCTTTGCGCTGAAGCTCCATGTCATAGGGCACCACGGCGGAAAAGTTGTTATTGGCATTTTGGCGTCTTTGCCAGTTGGTGATGTTCGTTTCCACGCCCAATAAGCGGTTTTCTACCTCCCGCACAGCCTCATCCGTAGGCACCGGAACCACGTCAATGGAGAACATCAGATTGCGGTTGAAATCCGTAAGCTCCGTCACCATGTTGTCCTTGATATAGCTGGCAAAATCCTTGAGGAACAACACCCGGCAAAACTTGTCACCCAGCTTCACATAGTCGCTGTTCTTCTCCATGCTGTCGGGGCAGATATAGTCCTTGAAATCGTGGCCGCGCTTTGCCATAGCCGCCAAATCAAAGGAGAACTCTGCCTCCTCGCCCTGGCGGTAGAAGTCGTGCAGGATACGTAGGCGCTCGGTGGCGTCCAGCTCCACGCACTTGGAACCCAGGGCGCAAAGTGGGAAATGAGGTCGGCTCCCACGCGGGAAAAGTAGGCGCGGGCCTCCTCAACGTCTTTCTTCACCACGGAGATGGTGATATATTTCTCCTGGGTGATTCCATTGGCCCCGGTGGCCTTATCCAGCAGCATTTGATTGTATTCCCTGCGGTACTCGTCCCGGAAGTCCTCCTGCATAGGCATGAGGATGGAGGTTTCAAAGTTTGCCTTATTCGTCCTCCGGTTGTTGATGGTGATTTTCGTCACCGCACCGGAATCCAGGGAATTGAGCAGCTCCGAATAGGTGAGGAACATGGATTCCTTGTCCTCGCGGCTGGCCACCAGATAGTTGATGTCGCTGAACTGATAGGTTTTGGAGAACTTGTTTCCGGTCAAAAAAATGCCGTCCTGCCAGATACGGCGGACGGGGATCACATCCTGCACCTTCCGGGGTACGGTATATCGCTCCTTGTCCTGCTTGGACATGGTTTTCAACGTTTTAATCATGGGTTGCCTCCTTCCGCTTGTAAAACTGTTTCGGCTCTTTGGGCTGCTTTCTGACGGGCCGCCCGGTCTGCCGCCCCTCGATCACATCTTTCAAAGCAGCATAGTAATAGTTGCCGTCCTCAAACTTTAACTCCTTCGGCTCCAGCATTTCCGAGCGCAGCCACGCCCAGATGAATTGTTCCGCCGTCATGCCGTGGTAGGTGATAAACCCCAGCATGGCAAAGGGGGACGCGCCCAAAATGCAAACCCAGGAAAGGGTTTCCACGCCAAAGTAGGGGCGCAGGAGAAAGTAAAGGCCCACGGCCACGCCGCAGGCCAGAATGGAAAAAATGAATTGCCGCATACTCAAACCGAAAAACATGGATTCGGTGTAGTTGCGGATTTCGCGGTTGATCTTGACTTCCAAAATGCCACCTCCCGTTATCGCTCAAACTCTTTTTTCTGCTTGCCCTGCGCCCCTCTGACAGCCTGCCGGTCATAGAGCTTCATCACATCCATGCCGTCATAGTCCGCCAGACGGGCCAGTTGCACCCTGGTAACGCCGTGCTGCTTGCAGTAGTGCAAATAGCTCTGCATACCTGCCTGGTGTTCGATCCCGCCCTGTAAATCTTCGATTTCATACCAGGCGCAGGCATGGGCCTCCGGCGACATACAAGCCAGGGAATATCCTTGCTCCAAAGGCTCAAACAGGTCGGAATCGTAAGTGAAGCACTCGCCGTAATGCGCAAAAGGCTGGTCGTTTTCCCGCAGCGGATGGAACCGCACCATATCGTCCTCAAAGGACGCATAGGCTATCACGTCCTCCGGGGAAGCCTTTCCGCCCTTGACCAGCAGATAGTCGATTTTGTAATTTTCCTCATCCGGCACGTCCAGCCCCCGGTTCCATTGATAGGATTCGGTACGCTTTAGGGCGCGCTCGGCAAGCCTCATCAGCTTTTCTTTGCTCATGTTCAAAACATATCCCTCCGTTTCTTAACGCTCCCGGCCCTTTTGCCGGGAAAGATTTCTAAAACAGCCGAGAGGCAGCTTCTTTCTGTTCCTCCAGCCGCGCCATTTTCCATTCCTCCCTCAACGTCTTTGTGCTTTCGGGCTGTTTTTCGCCGGGGAGAAGATAGGTTTTCCCGTTCCGCTCGGCAGCGTGGGTGGGATAGCCCATGACTTTCAGCGCCTTCTGCACCTCCAGGACGTGTTCCGGCTTGGGCTGGCAAACGCCCAGATTGCGGTAGATCTGAAACTCGCCGTACCACGGCTCATTCTGAAAGTTGTCGGCGCGGAAGAACACATCCTCCCGGATGTCCTCAAGAGGCGTTTCCAGCACCTTGCGGCAAACCTCGTTTCTTGTATCGTCCATTGACTTTTCCTCCTTTACAGGCCCATCATCTCGCGCACCACGCGGTCGGCCATCTTCACAGCGCCTACAAGCACCAGCATATTGAACAGCAGCTCGCCCACATAGCTCCACACCTGGGTAACTGCCGCCGCGTTGGGGTCAACCGCAGGGGGTGAAGCCGCGAACAGGGAGAAGATAATGCAGGCCAGCACGATGATTGCCCCCTCCAGGCACACGGCGGCATAGCTTTTGATGAAGCTCTTGCCCACGTTCTGGCTGGGTTCCCCGCCAAAGGTGGACAGAGGCACCGGCGCGATGGCCGTGTATAAATAGAGCTTAAAAAACCGCCCGTAGACGGTCATAATCATAATGAAGCTGAGAACGGTGATGAACAGCCCGCCGATGAGCGTCACCGCCCACAAAGGGATACTCTCAAAGAAGCCGCAGCTTTCCACCGCGTCAATGATCTCCTGTGGGAGAACGGTCTGCTGTGCGGTTCCAAAGCCCGCCGCGTTCATAATGGTGGAAACAAGGCCCTGGACAATGTTAAAGAGGGCCATCATCAGCTCCAGCCCATAGGTCACGACACCCTTGGCAATGGCAAACCGGATGAACAGCTTTAAGGCGTGTTCCGGCTTTTTCACCTCGGCAAAGCTGCCGCAGGTTTTCACAATCCCGATGACAAAGAACAGCACCAGAAGCGCAAGGCCGATAGCCCGCACCGCGTCGTGGATGTTGACGATCACACTCCAGATGGAGCCGCCCTTAAACTGCTCCGGGCTTTGGGTGATAAGCTGCCAGATTTCAGACAGATACTTGTTCCAGGTGTCAAGGGCATTTTGCAGGTTTTGCACAACCCAGTTATCGGACATTCAAAGACCTCCTTTCCGGCAGAAACAGGGGCGGGCCGCTGTGGCCCGCCCCTATGCCGCCGTTTTTCATCAGCCGGTAATCAGGGTTAAGATTTCTTTAGCAAAGGTAATCACAACGCCGCCTGCCAAAGTGAGGAAGCCGTTGGCCCGCTGGCTGGGGTCGTGGGATTTGAGGGACAGACCGATCTGCACCACGCCGAAGCCCAGCAGGATCATACCAATAGCCCGGATGAGGCCGAAAATGAAATCGCTGAGGTTGTTGATAACCGTCAAGGGGTCGCTGGCAGCAAAGGCCGTGGTAGTGCAGCAGCACAGCATGAGCACCAGGGCCGTGTAGACGGTAAGGGCGCTTTTGCCCTTTTTGCCCATAGGCAGGCTGCGGGTTTCCTTGTTCTTCTTGCTTTCCTTGTTAAACAGTTTCATTTTGCTTTTCCTCCTTGAATTGAAAGATTTTCTCCATGTCCTCGTCGGACAGAAGCTCACAGGTCACATCCGGCTCCTTGAGATTTGCAAGGTCGCCGGGGGTAAGGCGGCTGATGGTCAAGCCCGCCACAGCGTTTTCCGTGCCGCCGTGGGCATAGGCGGGCGCGCCGCCATCGGTGGTGTATTTCACATTCGGGTGCTTTAGCAATTCGTACTTTTCATCCATCAGCGGCGGCTCGCCCCGGATAAAGAGCAGGGCCAGGCGGTTGTCCAGCATACGCACCTCGTCCGGGGTCATCAGCTCCCGGCCCGTGATCTGGTTGTTGGTGGAGTAGCTGCCGGAATGGCCGGTGCTCTTGCCGTAGGTGTCCAGCCAGAGGGTGCTTTTGCCCAGATAGCTTTCCGAGATGAGCTTGTGGGTGGACGATTCGTTGCCGCCCAGGTAGAGAAATTCATCGCAGTTGCCCATGATGGATTCCCATTGTTTTTCGTACAGCGCCTTGAGCTGGGCGATGTTCTGGATGATGATGGACACCGAAATGTTCCGGCAGCGCATGGTGGCCAGCAGCTTGTCGAAATCATCGGGCAGGCTGACATTGGCAAACTCGTCCATCAAAAAATGCACCGGCACAGGCAGGCTCCCGCCGTGTACCCGGTCGGCGCTGTAAAACAATTCCTGAAAGGTGCTGGCATACAAAAGGCTCACTAAAAAATTGAAGCTGGCGTCGTTGTCCGGGATGAGGGCAAAGAGCGCCACTTTCTTTTCCCCCAGGCTGGCAAGCTCCAGCTCGTCGGTGGCCGTGAGGGCCGCCACGGATGAAAGGTTGAACTTCTCCAGACGTGAAGCAAGCGTGATCTGGATGGATTTTAAGGTCTTGGCGCTGCCGGAACGGTAATCCTTGTAATACTTCACCGCGATGTGGTCGGGGGAGCGCATTTCCAGGCGCTCAAACAGTTCGTCCAGCGGCGATTGGTAGCTGTCGTCGTCCTCCCGCACCTCACCGGCCCGCAGCATTTCCATGACCATGGGGAAGTTTTTCTCGTCCTCCGGGGCCTCGTAGTGGAGATAGAACACCAGCGCCATAAGAAGCATACTGGCCGCCGTATCCCAGAAGGGGTCGTTTGACTGGCTCCCTTTGGGGGTGGTGGCTTTGAACAGGTTCGTCACCATCTTCTGCACATCGTTGTCGTTCTTCAGATAGGCAAAGGGATTGTAACAATGGCTTTTCTCCATGTTCAAAAGGTCAACCACCTTAATCTCATAGCCCTGCCGTTCCAGCAGGCCGCCGCAGTCCCGCAGCAGCTCTCCTTTGCAGTCCAGGATGAAAAAAGAGGTGTTGGCCTGGCAGATATTGACCTTTGCATAAAAGCGGCTTTTTCCCGCTCCGCTGCCGCCGCATACCAGGGTGTTGAACGTCCTGCGGTGCTTTTTCCCGTCCAGCCCCATGCGGACGTGCTGGGTAAAAATGCGGTTTTGAAACGGGTTTTTATCCCGGTATTTCCGGTTCACGGCCCGCGGATCGCCCCATTTGGCGGAGCCGTGTTCCTCGCCCCTGCGGTAGTTGCGCCTGGATGAGAGGTAAATGCCAATGCCCAGCCCGTAGGCGGCAATAAAAATGAGGACAGTTTTTACACTGTCCTCACACCATGCAATCTGAAAGGGATGGTTCATTGCCGCAGGCAGGGCCTCCAGGATTTCGGAAAGCCCCCCGGAAAGAGAGGGCGCAATGAGCAGGGCAAGCCAGACTACCGGGATCAGCCCCAGGGCATAGAGCCAGGGGCCGCCCGCCTTGTTATCGGGCTTCATCACGCCGCTTCGCTTTCCTGTCTTTTTGGGATGGGGCGTCAATGGTTTTGAGAAGCACGTCCTCCACCGGGCCGGGGTCGCGCTGTTCCTCCAGCAGATCGTTTCGCAGTTCGTTGAGGGCGCGGATCATAATGCCATGCTCGTATCTGTCCAGCGTGAGGACAACCTTTTCCTGTCGTTCCATTCATTCAGCCTCCTTTACCGTTCCTGTTCTTTCTGCCTGCCCGCGCGTGAGAGGCCCATGGCCCTTGCCATGCGCCCGTTGATCTCCTTAAACGTGTCGCGCATATCGGTGAGGGCTGCCGGGATTTCCTCCTTGGGGTCTTGCCCCTGAAGCACGCCGTCCAGCCGGGAGATGTTGTAGCCTCCCGCTTCCACGCCGTACCTCTGGCAGAGCATATAGCTGACGGCATAGGCTTTGTAGCCTTCGGTTTCGCGGGAATACTCTGCGCTGTTGCGGGCAAGCTGGGCATTGGCAAGCTCCAGAGAGACGCAGCGGAAGATGTCCGGCGCGTCCATGCCCTTTTTCACCAGGATGGCGTTCTGTTCCGGGTCGAACATGGCCCCGCGCCCCTGGCCGGGCAGCTCCTCCACCGCGCGGATGGGCACGGGGGAATTGCTGATGAGGGCCTTTAAGAGCAGGCGGTCATCGTAGCTCACCTGGGGCTGGGCTTCATCCCGCGCCGTGGTCTGGGAAATATCATAGACTTCCTTGGCGTAAAAGTTCTGGCCCACGCTGCCGTCCTCGCGGCGGTACGCCTTGCCCGGCTCTAGAATGATGATGGGCAGGCGCTTTTCCTCTTCCAGAATCTCAACGCCCTGGGAAGCCCACTCCTTGTAGCCGCCCACACGTTTAGCGTTGGGGCATTGCTCCCCGATGAGGATGGCGTTGCGGGCGGAGTGGAAGGGGAAGCGGCTCTGGGTGTCCAGATATGCCTTCATGTCGCCGTGCCCTTCGGAAAACGCGCCGAACACCCTGTCCAGGGTGGCGTAGGCTTCCTTGCGCTGCTTTTCCTCGCGGATCTGCCACCACTGTTTTTTCGGCTTCTCCTTTTGCGGCTCCGGCTTCTCGGTGGCCTCCGGCTGGGGCTGCTGTTCAAACAGATCGTCAAAGTTATTCATGGCCGATTACCTCTCTTTCGATTTTGGTTTCTTTTTGGGCTTGGGCGGCTGGTGCCGCGTGGTTTTCTGGGCCGCCCTCTTTTGGGGTGCAGCCGGTTCCTCCCTCTTTGCAGCCTCCGCCTCTTTCTTCCGCTGGGCCTGGATGTCCCGAAGCTCCTGACGGACAGACGGCTTCTGCGGCTCATCAGAAGTACCCCTTGCGGACTTGCTGCTGTTCTCTGAGATAGGCGCGGACGGATGGGATTTTTCCTCCGCTGGGGTAAAAGGGACGCTTTTCTCCGCAGAGGGGTTTTCCGGCTGGCTTTTCTCTTTTTGGGCTGGTTTTTCCATCAGCTCGTCTAAGAGCCTGTCGTCCTCGCTCTTTTCCGGGGCGGCTTTTTCCGGGGCCTGCGGCTCGCCGCCGCGCTCCTCGCGGGATTTTTCGATGTCCTCCTTGATGGACGCCGTATCCACCACCGTGAGGTTGAACTTATCCACGATCCGGTTGGCCCTCGCCGCGTCGTCCTCGAACACCAGGATGTCGATGGTATCGTCCCCCTTCCTCACCGGGATGGGGGCATACAAAATGCCGTAGCCCTTGGCCTGCCTGGCAAACTCCGGGCAGTCCTCTTTTTTGAGGGTGTAAACCTTTAAGGGCCGCTTTTCCCGCAGCATGGCCTCAATGCGGGCCTTGCCTTTTGTTTTCTTCTGGTCTTTCAAAATGGTATAAAGGGCTGCGGCCAGATTTTTAGCGGCAACGCCGGTGATCTTAAGGGCAACCTCCGCGCCCTCAAGGCTCATGCGCACCACCTGCTCCGCCGCGTCGCCTGCGTGATTCATAACCGATCATCTCCTTTCCAGCCGTTTCCTCCGGCCTTGTTCCTCGCGGGTTTTCTCTGTTTTTCCAGCCTGCTGTTCCTCGCGGGCAGCCCGTATCTTTTCTTTGAGGGAGAGGGAGCGCGCCGCAATGTCCTCACACAGCTTCACCTCCCGGCGCAGGGCTTTGATCTGCGCAGAAAGGGCGGAAACCTCCGCCCGGATTTGTTCCTGCCGGGCAGGGTCGGCAAGCGCCTCCTTGGTGCGCAGCTTCCGGTACAGGTTTTTCCGCTGTTCGGTCAGGCTGACAAGCCGGGCTTCCACATCCGATTGGTAGGCGCTGAGTTGCTCCAGGGTGTCAACGCGCTGGCGGGAAAGCAGCCTTGCCTCGTCCGTCAATTCCTCTGCCCGGATCAAGTCATTCCGCAGCGCGTGGGGCACATGGCCCCGCTGCCGGTTCTGCTTTTGGGGGAATACCCCTAAAAGGTAGCAGTAGTGGAAGTAGAGGGCGCGAAAGCCCGTGACCTTCCTGGCCTGCTTCAAGTCCCCCAAAAGCCTGCACCGCCTCGGCTCCGGCGTTTCCACCCTCTGAGGGCGGCGCTGGGCCAGAATCCGTTTGCGGATGTTCTCCAGAGAGTAGTCCTCGCCTAAATTGCGCACCAATTTCCTGCCATGGGGCCGGTCGTAAGGGCGCACCGTGATGTCTTTCCCCACCTTGATGTCGTAGCCCATCTGCCGCAGGCGGTAAAAAAACTGCCTCTCCGTCATCGACTGGCGGATGGCAGCGTCTACATCGGCTTTGATGAGGGAGAGATAAGTGGGGCGGCCCTCCTGCTCGGCCCGCCATTCCCCGTAGTGTTTGGATTTTCCACGCTTTGGATTTTCAATGACAGAAAGCCCATACTCCCGGCACAGCCGGTCAGATTCCCTCTGCATGTCGAAGTAATCCTTTTCCGTGCGGTGGTATTTGATCCCGTCGAGAAACGAAACCGTGTTCACCACAAAATGGTTGTGCAGGTGGTGGGCCTTGTCTAAATGGGTGGCAACCAGCACCTGGTATTTCTCGCCCCACAATGCCTTTGCCAGCTTCAGCCCGATCTCGTGGGCCATTTCCGGGGTGGCCTCGCCGGGGGCAAAGCTCTGATAGCCGTGGTAGGCCACAGTCCCGTCCTCCTTTCCGAACCGCTTTTTTACCGCTATCATCTCATCGCGGGCCGTAGAGGGGCTGCAATTCACCCCGGAAACAAACCGCTGCATGACGGGCACATCCTCATCGTCCACCGCAATCTTTCCCGTTTTCTTCTGCTGGACGGCGTACTCAATCACATCGGAGAGGCCCTGGGCCTCCTTGCCGTCCATGCCCTGTTTCTCGTAGGCGGCAGGGTTTTCGGTCTTATCCGGGTTTTCGATATAGATGAGAACCTTGCCCAGCCAGCCGTTCACCCGCCAGATAGACGTGGTAGCCATTGCTTTACTCCATAGGCTTTGGCAAAATCACCGCCCTGGTGATGTCCCGGATGAGCTGGTCAAACTTCCGTGTTTCTTCCTCGTAGCGGCGCTCGTCTATGACGCCCAGCACATGGGCTTTCTGGGCGATCTGGTTTAAGTTGTTTCCAATGCCGTGCAACTCCCGTATAAAGTCAAAGTATGCCGGGGGCGGCGCGTCCTGGGGAACCAGGCCGTTTATCAGGTGGCGCAGGTACACCTCGCGGGAAAGCCCGCTGCGCTTCACCTTTTTGTTGAAGGCTTCCGCCTCTTTTTTGTCCAGCCAAAACTGGACGTGTACGTTGCGTTTTCTCATTCCTCCGAATCCTCCTTCCTGCCTAAGCGGTTGATTTGAAGCAGGCACATAATCAGCACGCCGAACACGCCGCCCAGCAGAAACCCAATGGCAAAAAACAATCCTTCCATAGAAAACCTCCGTTCTGATAAAGGGGTATTAGGGGGCGTTCCCCCTAACAAGCTGCCTTTGTGGTATCACAAAGGCGATGCTTGCTGGTACATATACATTCCATTCCCCGCAGGGGAATACCGAACGCCCGAAAAAACAATTCATCGTTCGCCCCGGTCGCGGCTGCGGCCTCTGGGGTAGAACTCCACATCCCTGAAGCTGTCTGCGTCCAGGATATATTCGCCGTTTTTCCATCGCTCTTCCACCATCCGGCGGTCCTCCTCGCGGCTCGCTGCCTCCACCGTGACCGTCATTTCCATCGTCTCTCGAATTGCAATGTCATACTCGTTCATTGGCCTGCACTCCTTTCTGATTCTAAACTTGGGCAACAAAAAAGAGCGCCCTTTTTCAGAACGCTCTCCAATCGGATGTTTTAATTTCATCTTGCCTTTTCCTGTTTTTGACGGCGGCGGGTGGGGATGGCAAGGAGCTTCCGCACTCGGCCCTCCAGGTGCTTCTCAATGGCCTGCAAGTGTTCCTCCGGCAGATTGAGGCTTTCATGCCGTTTGAACCGGAAGCCGATCATCCGCCGAAGCTGCTCTTTCTGTCTGGCCCCCATGACCTCCGCGCACACCTCCTCATAGGAGATGTTGTAGGGGTTGGAACGGGTTTTCGCATACTCGTCCAGATGGGCATAGTCCTCTTTTCCCGCATAGCAGAACAAGGAAAGCCCGTTGTCAAAGACAGGGGCCGGGGCGATAATCTTCCCACTGTGGTTGTCACGCAGAACGCCGAAGTTGCCAAAGTGCCGATCCTCGTTGTAGATCAGCGCGTCGAACACCAGCATACTGCAAAGCTGCTCGGAAAACTCCGTCCCCAGCTTCTCGTACCAGGCAAGGCAGGCAGCTATTCCTCCGGTGCGCACAATCCGCCCAATGGGGATATATGCCGTGTCGATGTTCGTAAACAGCTCACACTTCGAGGCCGTAATGCCTTTCCAGTTCTCCAGATCGTAGTGGACGGCGTTTAACCCCATGGTTTCCGCAACCTGCGACGCATAGTATTCGCAGTAGGGTTCCCGGCCTGCGTTGGACGCGCCGGTGGTGCCGCCTTTATAAAGATAAATCCCGCCCTGCTCCACATAGCGCCACGCTTTGGGCAGCATACCGCCTGTGGTCAGCTCCGGGGAAGTGGTAAATGCCTGACGGCTTCCGCCCGCGCCGGTGTAGGCCACCAGGGCCAGAATCTCGGAAAAGCGGTTTTCATAAAGGTTGTATTGGGAAAACTTCCCCTCAAACCCCTCCGGCACCACCCAATAGCTGTCGTTCAAGGACAGCCCCTTGCACACGTCAATGATCCCCTTGGTATCGTTATGGCTGAGGCCCAGGGTTTTCAGAATCTCATCCACAAAGGCGCGGTTTTTGGGAATCACCCGCCGCTCCAGCCAGTGAATAACGCCCTCGCCGGTGCGCTCCATATCCAGGGGCAGTAAGTGGGTCTGTTCCTCATTGGTATAAAGGATTTCGGCCACCAGGCCGGACAATCCCTGCTTCTCCATTGAAAAGCGCATAAGCTCCGTGTCGTAGATACGCAGACTGTAAATGTTGCTCATAGGTTCCTCCTTGTCGTCCAAAAGAAGGGAAACGTCTTTCCCCAGCGCGGACGCAATCTTCAAAATCATATCCAGCGTGGGATTCTGCACACCGCTTTCCAGGCGGCAGATATTGGAGCGCTGGGTTCCCACACGCCTTGCAAGCTCCGCCTGAGAAACGCCCTGTTCCAGCCGGGCCTCTACAAGCTGGGCAATAATTTTTTGCCGTCCATGCAGTTCATCCATGTTCTCACCTCGTCTATAATGTTATCATAAAAGATAACATTATGCAAGGCGAATGACAATATCACCTTTCGCTCATCGTTCTTGCTCCTTTCCTTTCGCGCCCCGGATAGGAATACCCAGCCTTCGGCACAGGTAGTCGTTCACATCCTTTCCCCTGGGCGGCGGGCAGTTTTTGACCTCGTATTCTTTGGAGATCACTGTCTGGATGGCTTCGGCGGCCATCCTGCCGGGGCCGTCGTTGTCCAGATGGAGATAGACGGTTTTCACATGAGGATAATCCTCTAAAAAACGGGTGAGGGCCACAGGCAGCTTGCTCTCCGCAATCTTTTTCTTCGGCTGATATACCCCGGCCAAAGACAGCAGGTTGTGCTGTTTCCAGTCGATTCCGTCCAGCCTGCAAAGGCTGGCATAGGACATGACATCAATGGCACACTCACACAGATGGACAGCCGGATTTTTCCCGCAGGCGGGCAGGGCAAAGGAATAGTGCTTGTCGCTGCCGCTTAAATCCCCGTGGAACCGGCCCTCGCTGATCCCTCGCAGGCAGCCAAACCGCGCTTTTCCGGTTTTGTCAAAGCCGACGAACACCACATTTCCATGGCCCTTATTCCGGCTCTCATAAATGCGCCCGGTCTGGACGCAGAAGTCCAGCACCTCCATGGAAATCCCACGGCCTTTGAGGTAGTCCAGCATAGCCTGGTTGTTTGGGGCGGGCGGCGGCAAAAGCAGGTGCTTCGGTTTTTCTTCCCTTGGAACGGACGTAAAGGACGGCGGCGGGGCGGCAGCCCTGCCGGCAACGGCCTCCATTGCCTCCATGAAAGAACAGCCCTTGACTTTGATGAGGTAGTCCAGCGCGCTGTAACCGCCGATCCCACGGGAAAACCAGCACCATTTGCCATTGGAAATACGCAGGCTGTCGTGTTCCCTGGTGCAGTAGACATTGCCGGAAACATGGACAAGCTCCTGCGGCTCACAGGCTTGTAGATAGGTGAACAAGTCCACCTCCCGCGCTTTTTCGATCTCCTCCTGGTTGTAAAAAGGCATAAAAAAATACAGCCCCCTTCCCATAGCCGCAGATTTGCTGCCCGCATGGGGCGGCCGGCTATGTAAAGGGGGCTGTATTCTTCGGATATGTAAAAGGCCGACTGGACTATTCCAATCGGCCCCGTGAAAGCGTACAATTATTTATTTCATCGCCATGATACAAAGCCGATGCTTTGTTTCGTCATGGTCAACGATAATCTTTGAAAAGCCAGCGTCTTTCAAAAAATTAGAAAGCTGTGCTTTATCAAAAATCTGCAAGCCCTCTATGACATCCAGCCACTTTTCATCACTTCTATTTGTACCGTCAGATTCATTTACAATCAAAAACAAGCCATTCGGTTTTAATACTCGACAGACTTCCCGGAAACTTTCTGTAGGCCCCGGCCAAAAATAGACGGTTTCAAAGGCTGTGGCCAGATCAAAACTATTTTCTGAAAAAGGCAGTGTAGCGACATCTCCCTGCAATACCTGGCACCTCTTATGTTGGATTTCCCGCCGATTGACCTGTTTTGTTTTTTCTACGGACACCTCAGAATAATCCAACGCGGTCAACGTCGCCTTTGGAAAATTATTAAGAAGCTGGGCCGCATTGCGTCCGCCACCGCAGCCTAATTCTATGATCGTCTGGGGCTGGATAGAAGATAAATGCCTTATGCCCCAGTCGGACACCCCCGCATGAGCTTTATTCATTCCGCTTACCATCATCTTTCCTAATATCCCGTCCGGCTTCCGGGTATTACTAAAATATTTTTTTATCAGTCCCATTTTCCTTACCTCTGAAATGAATTAGTTGTAGCTAACCGCTTTTATTATACAGCACTTTTTTGAAAAAGTCCATCTTGGTATGTAAAAGGCCGACTGGATTGCTCCAATCGGCACAGGGGAATCAACGCTCCAATCCCACAACCTTCCGTTCCGGGACTTCTTCGCCCTCATCGGGAACGCTGTCAATGAGCGTCTTGTCTTTCTCATCCACTTTCAGCAGGACGTTCAGTTCATTCAATCGGGCGGTTTTTTCCGCCAGCTCCTCCTCGCGGGCAAAGGGCGCGCCCAATTCAGCGCGGGCATTTTCAAGCTGCCCTTTTGTTTCCTCCAGGCTGCTTTGCTCTGCCTGCAAGCTCCCCGCAAGGTTTTCAAGGGCATTGTCCAGACGGGCGATATTGCCGAACACATCCGCGCCCAGCGTCACCGTATGGGAGAGGGTGCCTTTCAGGGTAATGCGGTACTCGTTGCTGATACCATCATAGGCCAGCACCATGGAAAAGCCCCTGTATTCTCCCAGCAAAACCGCGTCGGAGCCAGTCATTTTGCTGCAAACGTCGATGATAGCTTTGCCAGCGTCCTCTTTCGGCATACTGTTTGCCCTCGATCACCATGCCGCAGAAGCCCTCTTGACCTTTCGGATGGGCGGCTGCCAGCGCCACATCCTTCTCATAGCCCGCAATCCGTTCTGTAATCCGAGCGATGTCTGCCGGGTATTCGCGCAGCACCAGCTCCTCCAGGGAATACCGCTGATTGAGATAGCTGGCCTTGAGCATATTGAGCTTTGCCACCTCCATATCCAAATTGCATTTTTCAATGATGAGAGGGTTGCCGGTGGCCAGCGCCTTGATCTCGGAATAGCTGAGGGCCGTTTCGTCCACATCCTCTGCCACTCGGACAGGGGCCTTGCTGGTCATGATCTGAGCAATGAATTTCTGCTTGTTTTCCACAAGCTGGTAAAGGTAAGCGTCAAACGTACCCTCGGTTACATAGCGGAAGATTTCCACCTCCTCGTTTTCATTCCCCTGACGGACAATACGGCCCAGCCGCTGCTGAAGGTCGGAAGGCCGCCAGGGGCAATCCAGATCGTGCAGGGCGATCAGCCTGTCCTGTACGTTAGTGCCAGCGCCCATCTTCTGAGTGCTTCCCATCAGCACTCGTATCTGCCCGGCACGGACTTTCGCAAACAGCGCCTTCTTTTTTACCTCACTGTCGGCGTCATGGATGAACGCGATCTCATCCTCCGGGATACCCTGCTCCATGAGCTTCTTTTTCAGATCGTCATATACGTTGAAAGAGCCGTCTTTGGTGGGCGTGGACAGATCGCAGAATACAAGCTGGGTCGAACGCTGTTCTTTGGTCTGTTCCCAGATTTTGTAGACGTTCCGGGCGCAGACAGCCACCTTGCCGTTTGGGTCGTCGGCAGCCAGCGGGTTGATAAGACGCATATCCAGGGCCAGCTTGCGCCCGTCATTGGTAATGCGCAGCATATTGTCCACATGGGGGTCAACGCCTCCATCCCGGATTTTTTCCGCCCGTTCCGCCAGCCCTTTCACCATCTCCTGCTGAAGCTCGGACGGCTTGATAACCTCTGTGTGAAAGTTGGCCTTTGGCACGGGAAGATGGAGCATATCTGCCGTCTGGATGTCGGCCACCTGTTTGAAAGCGGCCATCAGCTCCGGCAGATTGAAAAACTTGGCAAACCGGGTCTTGGCCCGATAACCGGTGCCTTCCGGGGACAGCTCGATGGCGGTGATGGTTTCTCCAAAGTCGCTGGCCCAATCGTCAAAATGGATGAGGCCCATTTCCTGCAACAGCCCGTACTGCAAATACCGCTGGATGGTGTAAAGCTCCACCATACTGTTCGAGATGGGGGTGCCTGTGGCAAAAATTGTGCCGCGCCCTCCGGTGAGTTCATCCAGATAGCGACATTTCATAAAGAGGTCGGAACTTTTCTGCGCTTCGGTCTGGGCGATCCCGCCTACGTTGCGCATTTTCGTCATTAAAAAGAGGTTCTTAAAATAATGGCTCTCATCCACAAACAGGCGGTCAACGCCGAGCTGCTCAAACGTCACCACATCGTCCTTGCGGCTCTGGTCGTTCAGTTTTTCCAGCTTTGCCTCTAAGGATTTCCGGGTGCGCTCCATCTGCTTGACCGTGTAGCGTTCCGCCTTCTGCGCCTTGGCCTGTTCAATGCCTAACAGGATTTCCTCAATCTGCTGCTGCAAAATGGCCTGCTGGCGCTCGGCGCTCATGGGGATTTTCTCAAACTGGCTGTGGCCGATGATAACCGCGTCATAGTCGCCGGTGGCAATACGGCTGCAAAACTTCTTGCGGTTTTGTGTTTCAAAGTCTTTTTTCGTAGCAACCAGAATATTGGCGCTGGGATAGAGCTGGAGCCATTCCGCCGCCCATTGTTCCGTGAGATGGTTTGGCACCACCACAAGCGACTTGGTGCAAAGCCCCAGCCGTTTCATCTCCATGGCGGCGGCCACCATTTCAAAGGTTTTGCCCGCGCCTACCTCGTGAGCCAGCAGGGTATTCCCGCCGTACATAACATGGGCGATGGCATTGATCTGGTGGGGCCGCAGCGTAATTGCCGGGTTCATGCCCTCGAAACGGATATGCTGGCCGTCGTATTCACGGGGACGGCTGGAATTGAAGGTTTCGTTGTAGATGGCGCACAGCCGTTCCCTGCGGTCGATGTCTTTCCAAACCCACTCGGAAAACCTCTGCTTGATAAGCTCCTGCCTGTCCTGGGCGATAGCGGTTTCTTTTTTGTTGAGAACCGGCTTTTTATTGCCATGTTCGTCCTCGATATAATCAAAAACCCGCACATCCTTCTGGTTCAGGGTTTGCTCCAGGATGTGGTAGGCGCTCATGCGCTTGGTGCCGTAGGTGGTGTTAGCCTTGACATTGGCCCGGTCAAAGTTTTTCTCGGTGATATTCCACTGGCCGGTGGACTCGGAGCGCAGGATTTTGATACGATTCTGGGCCTGCCCATAGGGAGTGAGCAGCTCCACCATAAACTGCTGATATACGTCGATAGGAACCCAATTCGCGCCAATACGCACACCGATCTCCCCAGCGCCCAGGTCGTGAGGCTGGACAGCCTCCAAAGCCTCCACCTGTTTACGGGCGGCTGCCTTTTGGCTGTCCGGGGCCGCCTCCAGAAAGGCTTTTGCCATCCGCAGCTTGCGGCGTACATTCCCCGAAAGGTATTCGTCCGCCGTCACGGGGGAAAAGGCTTGCAGGCTGAGGGAAGCTCCCCGCAGCCTGTCCGGGTTTTCCGGGCCTTCGATGTTGCGGAAAATCACGCCGGAAAGCTCGGCCTCCAGTTCCTCCGGGGATTTGCCGGAAAGCTGGGCCATATACTCCATGTCTACACGGGCTTTCTCTGCAATCGAAACAGCCAGGGCCTCGCTGGCGGTGTCCACGCTGGTCACAGCCACATGGGGCCGGATGGTGCGCTTGGTGAACATATCCGTTTTTCTTTTTAGGCTGCCATCTTCGTCCAGCACCTCCAGAGAGCACAAGAGGCAGTAGCTGGAGTCCTCCGAAAAGGCCAGTTTATTGCCCCGGCTGCTGATAAGGCCGTATTTTTTTGTGAAGCTGTCATACAGGGTATTGAGCTTTGCCTGCTCCTCTTTGACGTCTGCGTCCGGATAGCCTTCGGTCTGGTAGTCAATGAGCCTGCGGACACATTCCCGCAGCTCGATCATGCCCCGGATTCGGTTTTCCGCCGTCACGGATACCTCCAAAGGGTGCATACGGCTGTTTTCCCGATAGTACACCTGTCCATCCACAACGGTATAACTAAAGTTCCTGACATTCGGGTCGGCGGGGATGGAGCGGTCTTCCTCCTCGTCCAGTTCCTCCAGCTCGTAGGGCTTGATCTCCGCCTGCAAAAACTGGACGGCTTCGGCAAGCAGCTCTGACAGGTCGGCCCCCTCGCGGGCTTTGCAGGCGCTGTCCGGCCCGAACCGTGTGGATTCCATCACCATGTCGCCCAAAATCATCTCCGGGTGCTGCACGAAATAGCGGTTCATGCGGATTCCGTTTTCATCGGTGTCCAAATGCAGCCAATCCGGCTCCAAATCCGTGATATGGTCGCGCTTTTGCAGAAAGAGGATGTCGCTGGTGACTTTTGTTCCGGCATTTTGCTTGAAGGTGTTGTCCGGCAGGCGGATAGCGCCAATCAAATCGGCGCGCTGGGCCAGATATTTGCGGACGGCAGAGTTTTCCTTGTCCATGGTTCCCTTGCTGGTAACAAAAGCAATAACCCCTCCGGGCCGCACCTTGTCCAGCGCCTTGCCGAAGAAATAGTCGTGGATCAGCCAGTGGTGCTTGTCGTACCGTTTATCCAGCACTTTGAAATCCCCAAAGGGGACGTTGCCCACGGCTACATCAAAAAAGCTGTCGGGCATTTGCACAGTTTCAAAGCCGTTTACGGAAATGCTGGCATTCTGGTAAAGCTGCTGGGCGATTCTGCCGCTGATACTGTCCAGCTCCACACCGTAGGTTTTGCTGCCTGCCATATCTGCCGGGAGAAGCCCCAAAAAGTTGCCGGTGCCGCAGGATGGCTCTAAGATATTGCCCTGCTGGAAGCCCATCTGGGAGAGAGCCTTGTAGATTCCCCGGATGACAACGGGCGGGGTATAAAAGGCGGTGAGGGAGCTGGCCCTGGCCGCTGCGTACTCGTCCTCGTCCAAAAGGCTTTTCAGTTCCTGGTAATGGGGGCTGGTTTCTTCAAAGCAGTCCGCAAGGCCACCCCAGCCCACATAGCGGGATAGCGCCTCCTGTTCTTCCGGGGTAGCCAGCCGTTCCTCGGCCTCGATCTGCTTCAAGGTACGGATGGCGGCTGCGTTAGCTGCATATTTTTCGCTGGGTGTGCCATGCCCCAGGGCGTCATCAGTGATATGAAAATCATGGCGCTGTTCCCTGGGGATTTCCGGGTGTAGAGGGGCAAAGGTCACGCGCTCACGGCGGGGGCGCTTGGGCAACTGCGGGAGCATTCTTTCTTTTAGAGGTTGTAATTCTGCCTGTTCCTCTGGGGGAGAGAGCCTGTGCAGCTTGCTCGATTGCATATTGATTGGGGAAGTTCCTGAAAACGCACAGCCATCTGTTTTCATGAATGTCATAGACGGCAGCGCCCTCGTAGGCAAAGTCGCTTTCCCCCTCCATAACGCCGTCCACATACTTCTGTGCAGCCTGTTCCGCTTCTGCAAGCGTTTGATACCTCTGCTTGTCTACAAACCCTTTCTCCTCGTTAGGATACACGACTACTTGATAAGGCGGGGCCATCAGGCGGTCATAGCGCCCTATATCCTCCGGGGCAAGCCATTCCGGTTTTTCAGGGAGAGCAGCATATAATTCCCGCATTTTATCAAGATGCGTTCTTACATATCCAGACCAAAGGTGCTTTTCCGCCCGTTTGCCAGCCCCCAGAAAGTAATCGCAGTCGGCTTTTAGGCGGCTCAACAGCCGGTAATTCTCCTGAGAAGCCGGATCACCGTTAAAAATGTGGATGGATTCCAGTTCTTCCTCTGAAGCAGAGATAAGGTTATCAAAGACCAGTTCCTCCAGCTCGTTTTGGATGAGTTCCTCCAGGCTCTTGTACTGCCTGCGCTCCAGGAATTCGCCGTTCAGATACCTCTCTATGCGGAAGTTGACCAGATCAGCGTTGACCTGGATGGGGATTTTCTCATCTGTAATAGTGGTGTAGGCAAGACCCACATTCCCCAGGTCGCTGAAATCAGCAGGCTCGTTGTATTCATCCTCACAAAACTCGTTAATCAGATCCTTTGCCTTTTCCAGAAGTTCTGTATCCGGTTCCTCTGTCAAAAACTCACGCTCAATAAAGCCTGCAATTTCCCGGTTGCTTCCTTCGCCTCCGTGGGCTTGGTATTCGGCAATGCCGTCTGCGATCAATTCTTCGGAAGCCACAAACCCAGCTTCTTCCAGATACCCCGCAATTTCTTCCCGCTGGGCCTGTTCCGGGGTGAGTGCCGGGGGCAGCTCCTCCATTTCTTCTATACAAAGGGTGATGTCTGCCGCGATTTCTTCCTCCGGGTCGGCATGGTCGAGGAAAGATTGCAGAAGCCTTCGGATTTCCTCACGCCGGGCCGGGTCATGGAGCTGTTCTGCAATGGTTTCTACTGCCTGCGCGTCGGTATCCCCATAGCCCATCCGGGAGCCGTCAAACTCGCCAATAAAATACAGCACTTGGGCCGCCAGCTTGGAATAGGGGTCTGCGGCTTCTTCTTTTTGGGGTGGTTCCTGCACTTTGGGCGGCGTGTGAAACACGGGCGCGTCCTGAGTGGCGGAAACCGTCATTTCTGAGGTGTCGGCAATATGCTGAATCTGATCCCGCACCGTCTGGGGCATTTCCTCATCATAAAATTGCACGGTGCGGTCGGGGGCGATATGGGCCACCGTTTTGTAATCCCCGTGTTCTTCCTCCAGCCTGTTCCAGACAGTGAGGCCGTTCCCCAGATGTCCATAGCCCAGGTCATAGGCTTTTTCCGGGGGCATGGCGGGGGCCGCAGGCTCCTTGTGTTCCGCAAAGAGGGTAAAAGTACCCTGCCGGAACGCAGAAAGGTTTTCAAAGGCTGTTTGCCGCCACTTATACATCCGGTCGTCCTGCGGGGTGGCTTCCCACACCGGCACCATCATCTGGTAGATTTCTTCCACACGGGCCGGGTCGTCAAGCTGCGGCTCGATGAGCTTCACCGCGTCCCAATAGTCAAAGCCAAAGGGATAGGGGTGCGGCTGCTCCTGGGGTACGTTCTCAAAGAAAGTGTGGATGTTCCGGGCAAGCTGGTGTTTTTCATACTGCGGCATAGCGGCCCGGTCATCCTCGGATAAAAACCGCCCCTGGGCGATCATGGCGCTGACGCGCTTTTCCACGGCGTTCCATTTCAGCTCCACCTTGGCGTAGGGGGCGGTGATACTGCCGTGGCTGAAATGGACGCCCTTGCCGGGCTGATAGGTCACGTTGTCATTTCCGCCATGATACCCGCTGTATTCCCCATGGTAGTTCTTTAAGAAATCCTCGCGCTCCCTGCGGTCTGTGTGGTTGCGGTAAAAGGAATACACTGCCAGCCGGTAGTCGGTGCTGCGTTTTCCTCCGCGCAAAAGTCTGTCAATCTCATCCATGGAGATATACAAACGCCGCTGAGGGTCATAACTTTCAGCGGCGGTAAAGTGCAGAGGTTCCCGCTGTAAATCTGTAAGCTGTGCTTGCAGCACAAGAGGCCGATAAAAACGGAAACGCAGAATGTCCGGGTTATCCTGATAGGCTGCGGCAAACGCTTCATATTCGGAGAGGATGGCCTGTAAGCTATCTTCCCGGCCTAACAGCCCTGCGATTTCCTCCACTGCCTCCGGGAATCCACCTGGTTTATCATAGATGGCTCGCAATGAGGGGAAAAAACCGCTTTTCTTCATCCTCAATGTCACGGAACATCAGCAGCAGCCGGTCGGCCAGGTCATGGATTTCATAGTGATCTACTTGGTCAAGCTCGCTCTGGGGCATATACCGCCCCAGCTCCAGCAGTTCCCGGATACGGGCCGCCGCCTGTTCCCAGGGGATGAGGGTGGCGCTGGAACCCTGGGCGCTCTCGCCCCCGGCTATGCGGATTCCTTCGGCGTTGTACCAGACAGCATACTTGCGCCCATCCAGACAGAAGCCAGCGCCGTTCTCTCCATAGTGCTCTGCCAGGAACCTGGCATTGTCCGGCTTATCCTTTTTGAAATAGGCGCAGATGATGAGGCGGCTGTTCTCATGGTTGGAGCCGATACAAAGTGCCTCATCGATCACCTGCTGGGGCAGCGCATGAGAAAAGAGGGAAATCTGGTTTCCGCCTTCCGACTGCGGCTGGCTGAAAACTCCAAAATCAAAGAGGGACATCTGCTGGCTCTCCTGGGTAGGGAGCTGCGGGATGTCCGTCTGAATGAAGTATTCTTTTTTGTCAATGAGCTGGGCGGTCCATTCCGCCACCAAACCCCAGGAAAACACGGCTTCTTTGGTGCGAGATGGGTAAGAGCCTTCCCACATGAGCAGCCCGTCCTCCTGCGGCTTATACCCCAGGCGCTGCCCGTCAGCGATGATTTCGGTGTACCTGTCCTGATAAGCGGATTTCAGATAATCGGCCCGTTCCTGCGTATCCTGGTGGACGGAGAAGAAAAGCTCGATCTGCTGTTTCTTATATTTCAGGTCATCGTCCTTGTTGGCGATAATGGCCATGATCTGCTTTTCATCCAAAAAAGCGGGCAGCTCTGGGCTGTCCGCTTCCTCTGCATTTAGGGTGCTGGGCTGTTCCGGTTCGGAAATTAGTTGTAAATCAGCTCTTTCAGTATGATCTCCTCCGCTGCGTTCTGAAGGTTGTTCATCAGCCCTACCCACTTCATCGGGTCGCGCTCCTTCAGCTCCTCCGTCACGCCGTTCTCTTTGGCCATCTGTGCCACGATCTGCTCCATCCGGCGCTGGGCGGTCTGCTGGATCTCCGCCAGATGGCTGGTGAGCTTCCCGCTGGTCAACAGGTTGGTGTAGGTGATCCTGCGGTGCTCCTTGAGAAATTTCTTCCGAAGCAATGCGTATTTCCCAGAGGGAGCCTCCGGCTCCTGCGGGGGCAGAAGGTTCGGCAGGTTGTAGTCGCCCTGTCTCGTGTATGTGATCCCGTTCATTCTCAAAACTCCTTTCTGACGGCTGGTTTCTCTGTTCAGTTACAGCATACTGGTTTTTCTGCTGGGGTTCAAATGTGCGATTTTCTTTTTGGGGCTGTCTTTGCAGGGCAAGAACCGTGCGGGAAATCTCGGAAAGGCACATCTGGGAGATGTCCCCGGTGGCCACGCCCAGGGCGTTGAGGGTTTCCGGCGTGTTAAAATTCAGCACATCCCGGAAATCCTCATCCTCAAAGGTTCCGGCAGGGTCAAGGCCGCAGCGCACCAGCAGCATATATCCAATGCTGTTTTCCAGGGCCTTGCGGTACAGGACTTCCACGTTGTATTCGTCCAATTCCTCTAAAAAAGCTGCCTTCCGTAAACGGTTTTCAGTTCGGAGAGGTAGTCCTGGATGTTATCCTCCACTGCGTTTTTCGCCGCAGAGAGCAGGGCTTCGCCCAAATCCTCCTTATGCTCCAGCTCGCCAAAGCTGTTCTCCAGCGTTTCGATGATTTCCGGTTCATATTCCGGCCTCACAGCCCAAAGAGGGATGGACTGGGGGAAGTTCCCCTCATGGGTGTCGGAAATGTCAAAGTAATATTTCAGCCGGGGCCTGCCCGTATGCTCGCCGTCAAAAACGGCAATGCCGTTTGCGCCCCGGTTTACCCAGCGCCCAAATTGCCGGTTCCATCGCTCGATCTCCAGGACGGCGGTGGCGTCCGGGCGCTGGGCATAGACAAGCAACTGCTCATCAAAGGAAAGACGGTAGTTGCGGCAGGCTGAGGCAAGAAATGCCTGCCACTGTGCCGGAGCTGTCACACTTCGCTGGGTTTCATGGTACAGCTCCGTCAATGCTTTGTATCGTATCGCCATCGGTTGCACCTCCTTTTTTGTTATTCTTTTTCTGTGTTTTTCAGCTCCGCGCTGTAATCTCGATCCGGGTCATACTGCCTGCAAAGGGTAAGCAGAAGCAGCCAGATGGTTTCTCCGGCTTCGCTGGGGTACAGCCGCAGATCCACGCAGGACGCTCCATATCCATCTGTAAAAGGCGTTCCGTAGGCCATACATTTGGAGAACAGCCGTTGTGCCATCTGGCGGTATTCCTCATACGGATTGTTTTGGGCGTGTTCACGCAGAAGCGTAAGCAGAAGATTAAACCATGTGGTGTGTGTTTCCAGTTTTACGGGCGGCAGATTTGCCATTTTTCTCACCTACCTTTCCAATGACGCAGCTTTGCGCTGTCGGGATTTGACTGGTTGACCCTGCTCATCGTAGTTTTTGGGGTCTGCGGCAGGGGTCTGCCATCCGAACATGGAGCCGGCCAGCATGGCGGCCTCCTGCGCTTTGGTGACACCGTTTTTCACATTGCAGTCATCCGCGAACTCCCGATTCTGTCTGGCGTCGGGGGTTGAAAAATCATAGCAGGGGCTGTATCCATTTTCACCCCTGGTTAGGAGAATCAGTTCCCCGGATGAAGGAAGTACGCTGAAGCATTGTGCAGGCAGAGAGGAGCGTAGGGGAATGACGGTGCTGCCGTTTCGTTCCATCATCTCAGCGAATTGATAGACATGACAGAGGTTATCCCATCCACCGCCAATCTCCATATGGCACTCGTCAATATACCGGCAGCTTCGGTCAACATGACTGCCATCGGAACGCTGAATACGGATGTGGTCGCCGTCTGGAATACGGAACAGCTCCCTGCCGCTGGAAGCCATAAATCGAATGCCTTCCTGGGCCTTCTCTATGTGGTGTTCTAAAAACCGGGCAACGTAGGCGTAGAGGTAAAAGTTATAATCTCCATAGTTGAAATTACACCGCAGCATATAGGTGTGCTGGGACGTTTGCACCTTAAAACCATACTCGGTGCAGTAGTTCCCCTCAAATTCAGCCTCTGGATGTTGACAGCAGAACCTGTTCATGCTGGCCCGGCTACAAAGCAGCCCATCCTTTTCCCGCAGGGTGTTGACCACCTCATCAAACTCCTCCTTGAACTCACCGTCCTTATATTCCTTTCGGCGGTCGAACCAGGAAGTATAAAACTCTTGCCCAGCGCCAAAATCCCCGCGCAGATAGCCGATACAGCCCGTTTGACCCTCGATCTGACTGCTCTGGCTGTATGCGTACAGCCGTTCCTCCGGGGTCATGCTGGTAATTTGAAACTTCATCATCGTTCACGCTCCTTGTGTTTTGCAGTTTTTGAGTGGGGAGTCCGCGCCTTTTCCGCCCTCATCTTTTCCCGTGCCTGCCAGTATTCCGGGTGGAAGGTTTGCAGGCTGTCGTTAATCACAGCCTCGTATTCCCCAGGGGCAAAATACTCGTTGACAGGCGCTTGATACAGCCCTCTGTCCATCAGCTCCCGCAAAGCCACCGGCGCGGCGCAGTCCTCCTCAAAGCAAAGGTAGCCGCGCTCCATAAAGCCGCAGGTCTTGGCCTCCTTGCAAAGCACCTTGTCCGCAAGCTCCCGGCTGACCATAACCCCGCCATGGCCTGCGGTGCTGACGGAATAAGCGCCGGGGCAAAGGGTGTGGCAGGTCTGGATTTCTCCCCAGGGGGAATCGGCGGGTTCCAGCTCCATCTTGTTGGGATCAATGCCGCGCTGCTCCAGATATTGAACCTCCTCATGCGCCCGCGCTACCAAATCCTTTTGCGCGTCAAACAGGCTGCTGAAATAGTGGCCCCAGTAGTAATCCGTCCGGTCTTTGCATTTCCAGGTAACGAATTGCTGAGGCGCTGTCAAATGGACGCCCAATACAAACTCGCTTTCGCCCACATGGCAGGAATCCGTTATGACATATCCTGCATTTTCTCTGTAATCCATCATCGTTCACGCTCCTTATTGGTTTTCTTTTGAGCCTGTTCCTGCTGGATGGGCAGTAAGCCCATGCCTGGCCCAGCCGGGAAGGTTTTCCGGCTCCATCGTTCCCATCACATCCATGCGCTCATACCGGCTCTCTTTGCCGGTATAGAGATCAATGCAAAAACAGGCGGTGCCCCGGCTGTGGGGAGAAGCGCCAAAGCCGCCCGTGCAGAGCTTGAGTTGATGGGTTGCCCTGCGGTATTCCCGGCGCAGCACATCCGGCTTTACCACCACGATTTTTCCATGCAGATCATCCTCACCGGAAAGAGGGGTGCAGCTCTCCGCTGTGATAAGGCGGTCGTTTATGCCCTGTATGCGGGGCTTGTTCAGTTCTATGCGGGTTTTCTGCGCTTGCTCGGCAACCCGCCGGCCGAACAGCTCTGCAATCTCTGGGAAATCATCACTTGCCATCACTTCGCTGTATTCTGCAAACAAAGCATTTTGACGGCAAAAGGCGCACATATACTTCATGCCGGTTTCATCCCGTGGATTTTCCCCCAGAACAATCTCCCCGGTCGCCTATATGCAGCCCTTGGATGATCTCATAATCACCGGCCATGCGTTTTTCCTGTAAATCATCGTTCATCTCTTTGCCTCCGTTTCGCTCAAAATAAACGCCTTGATTTCCTTTACACTGGCGAAATCCCGTTCATCCCCTGTGAGGTAGCGCACCGCCTCCTGCCATTGAGAGAACGGATAGGCATTTTCCTCCATCCGGCGTAGGTCGGACAGCGCCATCCGGCGCAGGAACGGTGCAAGATTGAGGTCGGAAATGTAGCAGCCGCGCCGGGCCGCCAGGACGTCCAATATATGCAGCTCGCTCATGGGCGCACCTCCATCCCTCCCGCCTCTTTCAGAAGCTCCTCCACCAGCCTGCCGCTGCGGATTTTGTTGCGGTCGGCCAGCACCTTGTTCTGGACGCACAGCACCGCCCGGATGTTGGGGACGGTAATGCCGGGGATCTCCACCATCTCCTCCGGGGTGACGGTGAGAAGCTGCACCGGGGAATAGCCCGCCTGGGCGAAAATGCGGAACAGCCGCTGTTCAAATGGTTCTTTCATCTGCCATCAAGCTCCTTTCCAGTTCTTTTTTGGGTATGTAAGAGGGGCGGCCCCGTATGGCCGCCCCTGTGGCTTCTGCTATTTCTTCCGGCTTCTGATTTTAAGGAAGATCAGCCCGCCGATGATGAAAAGAACAAGCCCGATGGCAATGATTGCTTTTAATTCCATGATGATTTCCTCCTGACACAAATTCAAACCGCCTTATTCAGCGGATTTGTTACCCTTTTTTCTCTTGTTCACATATCCCAGAATACCCAGCGTGGCAGCGCCCGCAGCGGACACGCCCATGAGGGCCATCCAAAGCCACGGCTTGCTCTCATCGCCGGTTTTCGGGGTGTCGCGCAGCTCGTTGTGCATTTGCGCCACGGTGGTCTTATCCGCCAGGATTGTCACCGTCTTATCCGCAGGCAGCACATAGCTGGCGCTGGCCCCATCCGATACCTCGGACACGGTGTAATCGCCTACGCGCAGGCCCTCGATGAAGATTTCGCCGTTTTTATCCGTTTTGAAGGTCTGGTCGTAGCCGTTGGCCCCGGTCACGCGGAAGGAGAAGCCCTCCACCTTGCCGTCGCTGGATGTCTTTTCAATCCGCAGGGAGCCGGTCTGGGCCGCGTTGACAAAGCCTTTTCCGGCCTCGTTCTCTACCTCGTAGATTTTGCCGTGTTCGGCGATCTCCACATAGTAGGCGTTTTCATCCAGCAGGAAGCCCTCCGGCGCTTTGGTTTCCTTTACGAACACGCCGCCGTAGAGGATGTGGGACATCTCATAAATGCCGGTGCTGGTTTCCTCCATCTTGCCCAGCAGCTCGTCGCCCTCGTCCAGCTCCTTATTTCCATTGGTATCGCGGTACACCTCGAACTCGGCCCCGGTGAGCTTGTTGTCGGGATAATCCTTATCCACTTTCGTGAGCCGCAGGTCGCCGTAAATGCGCTCGTTGGCAAGGGAGATTTCCACTACCTGCCCATCTTCCTCCACAGTAACGGGGATGACTTCATCAGAGAGAATGAAGCCTGCCGGGCTTTCCAGCTCTTTTAATACCCAATCCCCAAAAGGCACATCCGCGAAAGAGAAGCTGCCGTCCTCCGCAGAGGTGGCGGTGGCAAGGGCGTTTTCGGCGGTAAACTCGGTTTCATCGGACTTAAACAGACCGATTACAGCCCCGCCCAGGCCCGTGCCGTTCTCATCGGTTTTGAGGCCCTTGATTTCGCCGCGGATCAGCTCGTTGGTGACAGCCTCGCCATCATTAGCGGAAATCTCTACCACGGCAACAGAAGGCCCGCCGTACTCAAAGGTGAACGGGAAGGTTTCGCCATTCAGCAGATAATGGCTGTCAGTGGAAAGTTCCTTCAGGTAGAAGCTGCCGAAGGGCAGGTCGGTGCTGCAAACGGCCTGGCCGTTCTCATTCACAGAAACGATCTCCAGAAGCCCGTCTGCCGGGATCACGGAACCGTCTGCTGCGGTGATGTCCTCCTGGGCATAGAGGCCAAAGGTCACGGCGGAGATCTCGCCATTCATGCCAATGCCAAAGGTTTCATCCTGCTCCAGCACCTTGTCAAGCGTCACAAGGGCTTTCTGGCGCTGGTTGTAGAAGCTGGCAGAGGTTTCGGTGACTTCCACTTCCTGGCCTGCGTACACCAGCTCCACCTCGGTGATATTCTCGCCGGTATCCACCATGCCGTGAGGGAACTGGATTTCCTTCACCTGGAACTTGCCCAGGTAGAGAGGGGCTGGCTCTGGGCTGTCCCGTCCTCGCCGGTGGTGATGGTGTCCACTACCTCGCCCGCAGAGTAGCGCAGGGTGCCGTCCAGGGTGTAGACGTCCTCCAGGGCGGTGATTTCAAACACCGCACCGGGCAGGCCCTGCACCTCATACACCGGCTGGTAAACGCCCTCGTTTTCCTGCACGGATGAGAATACCTCGCCGGTCTTGCTGACCTTGATGACGCCTTTCTGGGCCATGTTGGGCTTGGTGACTTCGATGACCGTCACGCCGCCTTCCTCGCTGGAATTGTCCTCGGTCACATCAAAATACACAGGGGTGCTGTCCAGCACATAGCCGTAGGGGGCCTGTACCTCCACCAGCGAATAGCCGGAGCCATACTCCAGCTTTTCAGGCGTTACCAGATAGCCCTCGGAATTGGTGTAGAACGTATCAATGGTGGTCGGCGTCGGGTAAGTGAAGGTCATTTCCACCTTGCTGCCATCGGGACGGTAAATCTGGAACCCGGCGCCCGCATAGGGGATGGTGACGCCGGTTTCCGCGTCCACCTTGACTACTTTTATATAGCTTTCAAAGGCTGCATTGTTGATGAGATAGCGGTAGGTCTGCCCGTCCTGGGCGATATACACTTCAAAATCGTCCATCAGCTCACGGCCTTCCCAGCCCTTGGTCTGGTGGACGATATACGTTCCATAGGGCAGCTTTTTCGACTGCGCAAAGCCATTCTCATCACAAACAAGAACATCGCGCTCGGAGTCCTTTGCCGCGTCATAGCTGCCCGCAGCTTTCAGATAGATTTGGAACTCTGCGCCTTCCTCCGGGGTTTCAATTCCTGTTTCGCCGTAGGGTAGGAACCGGACGCCTTATCATATTTCTATGACAGGATTTCCGAGAACCTCCCTCAGAACCGTACGTACACCTTTCGATGTATACGGCTCCCCAGCCATTCCTAAAGCATTTTACAAAGTTCCATTATGAAGATTGACGTGGCAGTCATGGCATAAGACGAGCGTTTTGCGCTTCATATAGCTCATCAGCCATACCCAGTTAGGCATAGGCGTTCCACGTTTTCGGTATTTCTTCACAATGTCCTTAAGCTTCCTTACATGATGAATCTCCAAGGCACAATGTTCTGCTCCACATAATTCACATACATCACTGTTGAGCCTTTTCATTAACTGACCACCCTTTAATACCTGTCCGAATTGGTCGGAGATTTCTCCGGCAGGTCGGCTAACCTTTTTTAGACTGTCATTGAAGTAGGTCATCGTTTTAGGGCCTTCTTTCGTATTGTATCTGATACCAACAATACGCATGGTGCCAGTTCCATTTTTTCTGGGAACATCAATTCCATATTTCTGAATAACCTTTTTGACCGATGATTTTTCCTTTCGGGCGATTGTCTTAATCATGCTGAAATAGTGATAATATTGAAATGTGGATATTTTCGTGCTGACATCCGTTGCTAAGCAATAGTAATTGTAAAGCCCTCTGATTTCTGCGTTGTACTGACTGATAATTTCAATCACGGGCAGATTAACTCGTGCCCCCACCTGATAGGGTTTTCCCTTTTTAATGAACGGCTTGAGCTTTTCCCGAATAACATCTCCCGGCACAACTAACTGAATTGTACCGTTTACAGAGCGTTTCTTTCGACCGATTGAATCAACCACTTGCTTTGTGTTCTCTTGAGATTTTGTAATTTCGTATCCCAAAAAACGCACTCGTTTATCCGACAGATTGGTGATTTTCGTTTTTTCCCGGCTCAATTCAAGATGAAGTTCCTTTTGCATGAAACCTGCAATTCTTTCCTTGATTTCATTCGCTGTTGCCTCGCTGCCGATGATACAGACCATAAAATCGTCCGCATAGCGCACATATTTTTTACACGCTGATAGTTTTTATCCATAGGGTCTAAGGCAGGGATATTCTGCATTTGCCGCAGGTACTCATCCGCTTGTTCCTGATTGCCTTTCTTTTTTGCACGGTTTCGTTTGTATTGGAGAATCTGATATTCACGATATGGTCTCCGCTGTTTCCCTTTGGTGTATTCAGCAGATATTCCTTCCATGAACTTATCAAACTCGTGCAGATAAATGTTGGCCAAAATGGGGCTGATGATGCCGCCCTGCGGTGTTCCCGACAGCGAATTGTACTTCTGGTTGAATTCCAAATATCCGGCTTTCAGGAATTTCCAAATAAGCTCAAGAAATCTACCGTCATCAATCTTCTTCAAGAGTATCTTTAACAATATTTCATGGTCGATATGGTCGAAGCACCCGGTGATATCGCCTTCAATTACCCAGTTGGTTCCCCTACAAGTGCTTTTAATTTGATACAGTGCGGTGTGACAGCTTCTATTAGGCCGAAAACCGTGCGAATTATCGCTGAAAATTGGCTCGTAGATTGCCTCTAAAATCTGCCGTACTACTTCCTGTACCAGCTTGTCAGCAAAGGCAGGGATACCCAAAGGTCGCATTTTACCGTTCTTCTTGGGGATATATGTCCTTCGGACAGGTTTTGGTTGATAGCGTTCCCATTTGAGCAGTTCTATCAGTTGAGAAATTTGCTTCCTGCTAAAACCGTCAATGGTTGTCCCGTCTGTTCCGGGCGTCATATTGCCTTGCTTAGCATGGATTTTTTGATATGCCCGCAAAAAGAAGTCCTCATTGAAAAGATTTCTGTAGATACGGTCATACCGGTGTGATTCATCTTGTTTGGATTTTTGCTTTAGTATTGATAATACCGTTTCAGCTTTTTGCATTTCGCATACCTCCATTCGATTATCAATAGAATGACCTGCCGCCCTTCGCCATGTATGCGGCTTTCCCGCACTCGGACTACTATGGCGGCTCCGTTGCCATGCCGGATATTCAGTGTCATCTCCCTCGCTTTTCACACTTGGGATTTATCGCCATAGGGCATTACACATAGCATTTCTGCGTTCTGGTTTAGGCAATCTCCGTTTAGTCGTATTGATACATTGGGTGTGGTTTAGGTTTCCGTTCATTCCTTTTACATACTTCCTGTATGCCGGGACATTTTCAGAGAGTATCAGTGACGACAACGGTTTCACTGATAGAAATTGTCCATGTGCGCAATCAGTCTTCGCACATCTCCACACTTAGAGCAAAGAAACTGGATTTAAAGCAGTTTAGCCTTAACCATGCCACGCCTTTGGTCTCGCATATCCCGCTTATACACTGATTTCAAACGTATATGCTTTTCCGCCATGCTCTTGTCCCCTTTATCTTTCGATTCCGGGTTAGGCGGCTAACCAACTGGATTTCTCTCCAATCCAGTACCTCTTTAGGCATTATCAATACGCCCTTACGGACGCACATCGTCCGTGTGTTTGATGATGGCAATATCCCCCTTGATGATCTGCTCTGTCACATCATTGGCGGTATCATTCAGCTCAATGGTGTATAGCTCCGGCTCCGCGCCCACATGGTGGATGGTGGAATCCACAAGATAGCCCTCGCTGGGGTTGATTTCACGGATCGTCCAGTCGGAATCGCAGACATAATAGCCGGTGGTGAACTGTCCATTTTCGTCCGTGGTAAAGCTGTCGATGAGGGTATCTCCCTTATACAGCCCGTAGGTCGCTCCGGCAAGGGAACCGTCGCCCTGGGGCGCGCCCGTTTCCACATCGCTCTTGGTGACGGTGACACGGAACTTTTTGAGGATATTGTTCACGGTTTTATCCGTGACCTCATTCCATTCGATGGTAGCTGTCTGGGCCTCCGGCACCACATAGCGGATGGGGGTATCCACCTCCTCCAGTACATAGCCCGTGCCGATGAGCACGTTTTCAAACCTTGCCACTCCTGTGGAATCCGTCACCGCGTACTCATCCACCGGCAGGCCGGAGAGGGATGTGCCGGACAAGTGGAAGGTCATGCCCTCCGCCAAACCGTCCTCGCTGGTTTTGGTAACTTCCAAACTGCCACGCTTGAGAACATTGTTAAAAGTCACGGTGGCGGTCTGGCCGCTGACGATGGTCACGCGCTGGGTTTCCTGGGGTTCGTATTTGTCAATGGACTGCTCGGTTACGGTGTAAACGCCGGGATTGAGGTCGGTAATGTCGATTTCACCTGCGTCATTGGTGGTTTTGGTGGCGTTATATCCCTCGCCGGTGATGGTAAAGGAAATCCCCTCCACCTTGCCGTCCTCGGAAGTTTTGATTAACTTCATATTGCCGGTTTTCACTTCCAGATTAAGGTAGCCTACCATCTGGTCGGAAACCGTCGTGCCGTAGGTGGCAAAGTCCTGGGTGCCGCCCCCGGTCACGCCGTCCGTCCAAACCACCACGCCGCTGCGCTGGGCGCTGATCTTTTCCGCTTTCACGGTTACAGAGCCTTTGAGGGCCTGGCTGGATGTGATGGTGAGCTGGCTGCCGTCTACGGAGAAATTCAGCCCTGCGGTGCTGCTGCTAAAGGTATAGTCCCCCAGTACACCGTTGGTATCTGTGAGTGTGGCAGAATACTTTTCTCCATCCCATTTCAGCTCATAGGCCCCCGCGTCTGCGGTGCTGCTGAAAAAGCTGGGCAGCATGGTATGGCGTTTTACCGCGCTTTCAATCGCGGAATACTGGCTGAAAATCTGGCTGCGCAGGGGATGTTCCGCGCTGATATATTCCGTTACATTGTTTTTCCCCTGGGCGTTGGCGTCCACATGGTTAAACTGGCTGTCGCGCTCGCCTACGACGGTTTCCCAGACAAGAGCTGGGTGGCGATATATCCGGCCATCTGGTTCGCATGATCGGGGTTGCTGCTCATCCATGAGGTGCTGGCGTTGCCCTGCCATCCATAGGTCATAATCCGCCCGATATACTCTTTGATGGTGTTGGGTGGAATCGTCGGATTGAGGCTTGAGGGGTAGTTATCCCAGAAATCCTCGCCGCGCCCCGTATATTGGTCGCCGGAATGGACGCCGATTCCAGGCTCGATACAGTAGATAGCGCGCCCGTTGTATGCGTCCTGGGTGTGGACGGAAAAGTGGGTGCCTGCGCTGGTTGACCATCCGCCCAGAAAGTTGAGGGCCGGATGGCCCCAGCCTGCTTTATTGGGGTCGTTTGCACGGGGAATATCCACCATATACGTCGTCATGGTTTCTCCTGCGGCAAACGCCGTAACACCTGTCCCCGCAAACATACCCAGGCACATGAACAGCGCCATGAGCAGGGAGAGAGGCTTTTTCAGTGTTTTCATCTTGTTACCTCCTTGAAATGGCCGCAAAAAAAGCACATCGCTTTGGATGTGCTGCTTACGGCTGGATTCGTTTACGTTCTAAAAAAGAGAGGCGCGCCCGAATCGCTGCCTCTTATCCGCCCTTCCACACAACCCCACACGTCTGTTGAAAAGAAGCCTGCCAGGGCTTTCTATCATCTAAGGCTCTGGATATATCTTCTTTTTTAGGCTGTTTAGGTTGTCTGGAAGGGGTGAGGTGTGGAGAGGGGAAACCTGCAAAGCCAGGCGTTTTCCTGCAAATGGGCGCACTTCTCCCTTGTGAGTAAGGTTATCGCTCTAAACTGCGTTGGCGTTTTCGGTACAGCTCCAGCGCCTTGATGATGGTATCCTCGATCTTCTGCGTGGGCGTCCCCGGCGCAAAATATTTGCTGATTCGCTCTTTTGGGATTTTGAATTGTTCTTTCTGATTGGGCTTTTCCTCCTTCATAATGGAAACAAGCGCGTCTTTGGCTAATCGTTCCCCTCCAGTCTTGGCTTCGGACATCTGTCGCATTTTGATGGCTTGGGCGTGGGACGGGGTGCAGTCCATCTCGTCCATGATAGCGAACAAGTCGGCCTGTTCTTCTTTTCGCAGGTAGGACAGCTCCACCGCAGGCCGCAGGGCGATTTGCAGCATTTCCGGGTCTTTCAGCACCGAATTGTCCACCAATTCCAGAATTTCCGGGATGAGATTGGTGAGGCGGATAAAACGAAACACTTGATCTCTACTTTCACCACTTTGTCGTCCGAGTTGCGCCGCTGTATCTAACTTTGTCGCCACTGGCGATAAAGTTAAATCCGTCCTCTGTCCCTGCCTTTTCATCGCGTCCAGCTTCATTTTGTAGGCGAACGCCTTTTCTGAGGGCAGGATTTGTTCCCTTTGCAGGTTGGAATCCACCATAATGATCGTGGCTTCATCGTCGGTGAGCTGCCGCACGATACAGGGGATTTCTGTGAGGTTTGCCAGCTCCGCCGCCTTTTTCCTGCGGTGTCCGGCCACCATTTCATAGCCGCCCTCCGGTTTGGGGCGCACCAGGGCAGGGACCAATACGCCGTACTGCTTCACGCTTTCCGTCATTTCCTGCATGGCTGCGTCCATCCGCACCTTAAATGGATGATTAGGAAAATCGCTGATTTCCGAGGGATTGAGGTTGATGACTTTTTCCAGGCGCGCCTCCGCCCGGCTTTCTTCGGTGCTGAACAGGTCATCGGCTGAGGGAAGATTGAAGTTTAGCCCGTTGCTTTTCGCCATCCGCCAGCACCTCCTTTGAAAAATCCGCATAAGCCTGGGCCACCTTGCTCCCCTTGTCGTAGGCGTAAATACTCTTGCCTGCGGCGCTGATTTCTGCGGCTTTGATTGCCACGGGGATTTCGGAACGATAGATTTTCAGAACGCTCCCGTAGCTCTGCCGCAGGGTATCCGCCGTCTGGCGGGCCAGATTGGTGCGTCCGTCCACCAGGGTGAGCAGCACTCCGTCCACCTTTAAGGCCGGGTTGATCTGACGCTTCACCTTGCCTATGGTTTTGATAAGCTGGGTCATGCCCTTTGCGGGGAGATAGTGGGCCTGCACCGGGATAATCACGCTGTCCGCCGCTGCCAGGGCGTTGATCGTAATCATACCCAGGGACGGCATACAGTCGATCAACACCACATCGTAGTTTTTCTTTGCCTCATTGACATAGGTGCGCAAAGTGACCTCCCGGCTCATGGCGTTTACCAGACTGACTTCCAGCTCCGACAATTCGATGTTGGCAGGCATAAGGTCTACGCCCTCGCTGTGGTGCAAAATGCCCTCATCCGTGGTGAATGGCTCATCCCGGATCACTTTTCCATAACGGTGGCCAGGGTGGTGGGCAGGCTGTCTTGGTCTTGCCAGCCTAGGCAGGTGGTGAGGTCGCCCTGTGGGTCTGCGTCAATGAGCAGTACCTTTTTCCCCAGACGGGCTAAACCAATGCCCAGGTTCACCGTCGTGGTGGTTTTGCCTGTGCCGCCTTTCTGGTTGGCCAGCGCGATCACGCGGCCATCCCTGGGGCGGCTTCTTTGTTCCGGCATTTTCATGTCCTCCTTTTCCATAGATTTAGCCGCCCGTTGGCAAGACGGACGGCTATGTACGCGGGAAATCTGAAAGACGGGCATGAAAAAAGGCCGTCTTATCTAACAGCAGATAAAACGGCCCTTTTCGGACGGGGATATGTAGTTTTTATACTTTCTTCACCGGGGCGCACATTACCTTGAGCAGAAGTTCGTCCAGGCAGCCGGTGTCCCGGTTTTCCCGGAGCATGGCGTTGCGCAGGTGGTTGAGGCTTTGGATCACAATGCGGTTCTCTGTGGGGGTAAGATATATTTTAAGTTTCCGCTTTTTCATTTGACACGCCTCCTTTGTGCCTCCATTGTATAGAAAGGGGAGCATTTTTACAAATGTGCGAATACTTTGCAACTTGAATCATAGAAAAAATCTTATGTAAAAGACAGAATAAACTGTATTCGGTTTAGTCAAACCTTGACAAACCCGGCCAAACCTTCCAAAAGAAAATCCAGGAATAACAGACCGTAAAAGCTGGCTGTCACAGGGGAGAAAATCCCTCTCAAAAACGGCCCGATTTCGGCTCCCAGTTGCCCCATTTTTTAATCATAACGGGGTCAAAAATGCCTGTTGCCCCATTTTTAATCAAGAAAAATGAGGTCAAAACCGTTCAAATCCGAACAAAATTAGAGAAACAAAATCAGCGTTTCGAGAATAGAAAAAGCCCGGAAAACCGCATGGTTCCGGGCTTTTTGAACATTTTTGAATTGGTTTGTCGGGCCTGTTATCTCTTAGAGAACTGAGGCGCGCGACGAGCTGCCTTGAGACCGTACTTCTTGCGCTCTTTCATACGGGGATCGCGGGTCAGGAACCCGGCCTTCTTCAGCGTAGCGCGGAGGTTCTCGGAATCGTACTGCAGCAGAGCTCTGGAGATACCGTGGCGGATAGCACCGGCCTGACCGGTAACACCGCCGCCTGCAACGCGGCAAACGATGTCGAACTTCTCTTCGGTACCGGTGAGAACGAGCGGCTGACGAACGATCGTCTTGAGGGTATCAAGGCCGAAATAATCGTCGATATCGCGGTCGTTGATCGTGACCTTACCGGTGCCCTGGTAAATTCTTACACGTGCAACGGGCTTTTTCTTCTGCCGGTGCCGTAGAAATAAGGTGCCTTATCGTACATATTCGTTTACCTCCTATTAAAGTTCCCAAGCCGTCGGCTTCTGCGCCTCGTGCTTGTGCTCGCTGCCGGCGTAGACACGAGAAGTCTTGCTTCTGCAGCTCTGCCGATGGTGTTCGAGGGGATCATGCCGTGAACAGCAAGCTCCATCGCCTTTTCCGGCTTTGTGCGCATCAGGGTGTCATAACGGACAGCCTTGAGGTGGCCGATATAGCCGGTGTGGCGGTAATAATACTTCTTTTCAGCCTTACCGCCGGTGAGGACAGCCTCAGCGCAGTTGATGATGATCACGTGGTCACCGCAGTCAACGTGCGGGGGTAAAGGTGGGCTTGTGCTTGCCGCGGAGCAGAGCGGCAGCCTGTGCGGCGACGCGGCCCAGCGGCTTTGCCGGCGGCGTCAATCACATACCACTTGCGGTCGACTTGACCGGCTTTGGGCATATAAGTGGACATAGCGTTTACCTCAAAATTGATTTAAATTATCTCGGTACCGGCAAACGCTTTGTGCGCTGCGATACGAAATCTCTGAAAATGCCCATAGCTTTCCCATGGGCGCTAAATGATAGTACCACACGAAAACGGCTTGTCAAGCGCTTTTTTGCGGTTTTTAAGCTGCAAATTCTAATCTCGTTTATTCTTTGTTTTCTCGTTTATACTCTTATTTTCAAAGGTGTGATTTCAAAAAAATATTTTTTGCGGCAAAATTTAAAAAGCACAGCTTTTCCGCCGTTTTTCGGGAAAGCCGTGCTTTTTACGGTTTTTATTCAGCTATTACTTTTTCACACAGCGCGTTGCCACAAAGCAGGGCACGCGCCGTGCTCGTGCAGAAAGCCTCCGCCGTTTGTGTCTTCATAAATATCCGTCAGCATAAATCCCGCGCGCAGCTGGCCGCCGATTTCTTCATCCAGTGTGTGCGAAACTGCACGCCGAAGTCCAGATCCATCGCTTCCCGGTACAGCGCCTCGTCTTTCAGGGGGTTATACGGCAGCGTGTATTTGATAACCGTCTCGTCCTCGTCGAAAAGATAGTTGAAGCCGTTATCAAACCCCGACAAGCAAAACGCCGCCCGGCTTCAGAACACGGGCGCACTCTTTCCAGATCGGCTCCAGTTCTTCTACATAACAATTTGAAACCGGGTTAAAAATAAGGTCGAAGCTCTCGTCTGCAAACGGCAGGGGCTTTGTCATATCGGCGCGGACGCACTTTGGCGTGTATCCCTCCCGCTTGCCAACCTCTTCTTCGCGCTTTAGCTGCTCCGTGGAATAATCAAGCACGGTGCAGTCTGCGCCGAGCGCCGTGAAAACGGGAATCTGCTGCCCGCCGCCGCTGGCTAAACCCAGAATTTTTCTTGCCGCGCATCTCGCCGAACCATTCGTGCGGCACGGTTTTCGTCGGCGTGAGGTACACGCCCCATTCGCCGTTTCTGGCTTTCTCAAACACCTCGTGCGAAATGGGCTTGCCCCACTCCCAGCCGTTTTGCACCCAGCTGTCCACGATTTTTGCGTTGATATCGGTATAGTTCATATCGTTTTCCCTCTTGAACTAAAAACTCACTCCGCTTTTTTTTGTCTTCCGCAGAAGCGACGACATTTACGCCGGTGCCGCAAACATTTTCGATGACGATGTCGCCGATATGGACGGGGGCGGTGATCTCCGCTGCGTTGATGGCTTTCATGCAGTCGAAAATTTTACCCTTCGGGATGTCCGTTTTCGTGCGCACGGCGACAACCGGGCGTTCACCGTTTAAAAACGCG
>VOFJ01003318.1_pt1 | contig 55833 bp, 61 predicted proteins | sample 5384081 | NCBI WGS metagenome assembly VOFJ01 (sample SAMN12384729, study PRJNA508395) | human gut metagenome | isolation source: healthy gut I | host: Homo sapiens | reverse complement strand
AATAAGCCACCGCATAGCTGATTGCCCCCGCCTCACGCGTGCCAGGGGCGGCACACAGGCGCTGTGCAGCCTCTTTCTGCACCATGACGGTAATGTTGCGGATGGGCAGTTTCTCTTCCAATAAGCGCATCAGAATGGGGCTGGTGATGTAATACGGCAGATTGGCGCAGACGGCAACGGGCTTATCTCCAAATTCTTCCGCCAGTAGGGTGCGCAGGTCCACTTTCAGCACATCTTCCAGCACCAGCTTAAAGTTCTCGTACTCGGCCATTGTCTCGGCCAGGATCGGCGGCAGGCGCTTGTCCACCTCGATGGAAACGACCTTATCGGCGCGTTTGCAAAGCTGCTCGGTCAGCACGCCGATGCCGGGGCCGACTTCCAGCGCACCCCAGCCGGGGCCGATACCGGCCTCATCGGCAATGCGAGGGCAGATGCCGGGGTTGATGATAAAATTCTGGCCAAAGCCTTTGGACAGGGCAAAATCATACCGTGCGCAAAGGTCGCGGATGGTAGACAAATCGGTCAGGGTAGGCAAAGCGGACTCCTCTCAGCACAGGAAAATTCGGGAAAATCAGTTCTGGCCAGACAGCATCTTGGCGGTGTTCAGGGCCTTGCTGATCTGGGGGTCGGTGTCGACGGTGTAATCGTAATAGGCATTCTGTTCGTCGGAGGACAGCGCAGCGTCCACATCAGGGGTCAGGCCCAGGTCGTTCCAGGATTGGCCCTCGTTGTCCAGTAGCAGACCGATAGTGATGTAGGCGGCGGAGCCATCGGAAAAGCTCTGGGCGTCGCTCATCACAACACCCTTACCGGCGGTGCGGGTGCCTACGATGGTGGCGCTGTTCATCTTGCGCAGGGCATTGGCAAACAGCTCGGCACCATCGGAGGTGCTGCCGTTGACGAGGACGACCATGGGCACGGTGACCTCGTTTTCATCGGACATGCGCAGCAAGGTGATGCTGCCGTCCTTGTCCTCCTGTTGGGCGATGACGCCGGAAGGCACGCAGTAGTCGGCGCAGACCAGCGCGGCGTTCAGGTTCTCACCGATATTGTCGCGCACGTCGAAGATGAAGCTGGCAGCGCCCTGGTTCAGCAGGTTGTCCACAGCAGAACGGAACTCGCTGGCCGTGCCGGAGGAGAAAGCGTCGATGCGGACATAGCCGCAGGTGTCGCCAATCATCTGGCTGGAAACGGTGGTGGTGCGGTAGTTGCTGTGCACCAGGTCGACGGTCTGCTCCTGTCGGTCGGGCGTCAGGTAGGTGATGGTGGTGGTGGTCCCCTCTTCGCCCAGCAGGGCCGAGGTCAGGGAGGCAGTGTCGGTCATGGACTTGGTGGACATATCGCCGATGGCAGTGATGTAACCGCCGACCTGCAGACCGGCCTCGCTGGCGGGCGAGTTGCCGTAGACGCGGGTGATGCGGCCGTAGCCGGAGGACGGGTCGTTGACGACGGCCACGCCGATGCCGGTCAGCTTGCCGGACTCAACAGCCAGGCGCTCGCTGTAAGCTTTGGCGGTGTAGTAGCGGGCGTATTTATCGTTGATGCCCAACATGTAACCGGCGGCCAAGGTGTCGTTCAGCGTGTCCTCGTTGATAGTGAAATACTCGTTGGAGCGGACAAAACGGTCGATCTCGGCCAGCTTGTTGTACTGGCGCTCCTTGCTTTTGACGCTGGACACGGTGGAGTTGAACATATTCATCGAGACAACCATCGTCAGAGAAAAAGTGACCGCCATAGCGATCAAGGCAATGGTGATGGTAACGCCGAGACTAATTTTTTTGCTCATGGGTTCAGATGGCTCCTTACAAAATAGTGCGGTCTTTTTACAGAGCATAGGCCAGACTGAAAAGAACGCTGGAGAAAAGGCTGAAATCATAACGACCGCAATAACAAGACAGAAAATGCGCACGGCTGGCTTAGCAGACGGTCAGTACGCCCATGGAAGCAAAGGTCATAAGCCGGTTGGCCCGCAGGTTGTGCAGGCCCTGGCCGACCAGATAAGTAAAGCTGGAAAAACGCATGGTCTACCCCTCCTTAATCCTCATACTCGTATTCATCATCGTTCTGGCGGGCAGCAAGCCATTCTTCGTACTCCTGCGCCACTTCGGGGTGGGCGGTATCAGATGCCACATGCCCGTTGGCCAGCGTGATGATTCGGTTGTTATACTTGGCGGCCAGCTTGTGCACCAGCTCATGCTCATGGGTAACAACCACAACGGTGATATGCACTTTATTGATGGCCTCGAACAGCTGCATGATATCCATGCTCATTTCGGGGTCAATGTTGCCGGTAGGCTCGTCCGCAATGATCAGCTTGGGGCCATGGGCCAGGGCACGGGCCACGGCAACGCGCTGCTGCTCGCCGCCGGAAAGCTCATCCGGCAGGCGGTCCATCTTATCCTCCAGGCCAACCAAGCTGAGGGCGAACGGTACACGGTTCTTGATGGTTTTGTTATTGATGTTGGTCACGCGCATGGCGAAAGCCACGTTCTCGTACACCGTCATGGTGGGGATCAGGCGGAAATCCTGGAACACCGCGCCCATCTGGCGGCGCAGATAAGGCACCTTGCGGCGCTTGATGGTGGTCAGGTCCTGATCGTTGATATAAATTTTGCCCTCGGTGGGCTTTTCTTCCATCTGGATCAGTTTGAGGAATGTGGATTTGCCCGCGCCGGAATGGCCCAGGATAAAAACGAATTCCCCTTCATCAATGTGGATGTTGGCGCATTTTCGTCAGGGCTACCTTGAACACAATCGCATCGTCAAACTTGCGCAGATCCAGGCCGGTCAGCTTCTTGATCTTTTCCAGGCGGTAAACCAGCGTGTTGCGGTGCACAAACAAACCGCGGCTGGTTTCGGAAACGTTCAGGTTGTTCTCAAAAAAGCGCTGGATGGTGAACAGCGTTTCAGAGTCCAGCGAATCAATGCTGTCCTGCTTGAATACTTCGCGCAGGAATGCTTCGCACAGGGTGGTAGGCAGCTGATAAATCAGGCGGGCAATGCCCAGGTGATCATAGCTGATGACCTGCTTTTCGGTATCAAATACCTTACCAACTTCCATGGCGATCTGCGCCTCCCTTAAAGGAGGAGGCCAGATCCTTGATGTTGTTGATGGGGGCCAGCCGATGCCGACAACCGATGCCGACAACTGCCTTGATATAATGTTCGCCTTGCAGGGTATCCACAATGGAAGCTGCCAGCTTTTCCATATCGCGGGTATTGTTATCAGGGCGGATTTCTTTCACCAGCACGGTATCTGTTTCGCTGATGTTGAACACGAAGTCTTTCTGTTTATCCGGGAACAGGCTGCTGACCACATCATAAGCGGAAATATCATTGCCGGAGGTAACGCGGATCAACAGAACCACGCGCTGCACATCCGAAACAAAGTGCAGCTCCCGCGCTTTGGCGTAAATATCACCGGGCAGGATATTATCCAGCACCACATTCTTGATGAAATTGGTTTTATCAAACTTTTCATCGTGGTACTGCTTGATGCTCTGCAGGCTGATGGACAGCAGCGAAGCAAACTGGGCGGCAGTGGGATCGTTGCCTTCCACAAACACAGCATAATCGTTATGTTTTGCGTTGGAGAACTGGTGGTAGGCATAACCGTCCTTTTCAAAGGCATCCCCGGCCGTCAGGCGGGCAACAGCAAAGCCTTCCCGCATTTCGCCGATCTGCCCCAGCTCGGAGCAGGCGATGACGGCTCCCGTTTCGTCCACCACGCCTACCACGCGGTCGATCGCGTCCTTCATCTGGTAGACCACGTTCTGGAATACCCTGTTTGCCATAATACTGCCTCTCCTTCATGTTTATATGCAAATTGACAATGGCCGAACAGAAGCTCCCATCGGCTCATTGCTGTTATTTTGACACAAATAGATTTAACTACAATGTATATTTTACACAATCAGGTTGACTTTTGCAACATATTTCAACGAAAAACTCAATATTTTCTTGGTTAATTTGGATTTTTTAGCAAAATATGTTGGTTTTGCAGTGGTTTTCCATTTGGTCAAATTGCCAAAGCGGGGATTATTTCTGCTTTTTTTGGCTGTTTTCGGCCTGCTGCATGGTGCCGGTGCCGCCTTCTACCACGCCGCGGCGCTGGAACACATAAGTAATGCTATGCAAAAAGATTTTTGCATCGTTCAAGAAAGTGATGTCAGCGGCATACTCACCGTCATAGCGGGCTTTCACATCAATCGGCAGCTCATCGCGGCCATTGATCTGGGCCAGACCGGTCAGACCGGGGCGGATGTCATTGGCATGCACGGCATCGCGCGCGGCGATCAGGTCATACTGATTATACAGCGCCGGGCGCGGGCCGATGATGGACATCTGCCCTGCCACAATGTTATAGATCTGCGGCAGCTCATCCAGGCTGGTGCGGCGCAGGAAAGCCCCACTTTTGGTGATATAGCTGTCTGCGTTTTTCAGCAGGTGGGTGGGCACATCGTGGGGGGTATCCCCGCGCATGGTGCGGAACTTTAAGATATTAAAGCATTTTTTGCCGCGGCCAACCCGGCGCTGCTTAAAGAACACCGGCCCCGGCGAATCTTTTTTGATCCACAGGGCAATAATTCCCATTGGGATCGCCAGCACCACACAGGCTGCCAGCGACAAAATCAGGTCAAGCAAACGCTTGATGCAGGATTCATACATAAGTCAAGCCTCCTTGGGGAAGGTTTTGCGCCCGCAGGCCCCGGCCAGACCGCCGTCACTGGGCGTTCTGCTGGGTGGAATGCTGTTCGTCCAGCGCCTTTTGCAGCTCTTCCTTATCAATGGTTTCCGTGTTGCCATGGGCGGCGCTTACGGTGTGGTCCTCGTTTACCACGCGGTTGGGGTGATAAGTGCCCACCATGCGCTGCAGGCTGAGCACCACGCCCTCGTCATTATGCTCCGCATCGTGACGCAGGTTCTGCAGCTCCTCATAGAATGCCGCCAGGTCAATCTGCATGGGCGGAGCAATAAAGATTTTATCGTGGGCGGTTTTGGTCATGCGGTCCTGCTCGGAATCCAGCATCAGCTCCTCGTACAGCTTTTCGCCGGGGCGCAGGCCCGTTACCTTGATTTCCATGTTTACGTTCGGCTCATAACCATAGAACCGGATCAGCCGGGTGGCCAGGTCCATGATTTTGACCGGCTCACCCATATCCAGCACATAGATGCTGCCGCTCTGGGCCAGACCGCCGGCCTGCAGCACCAGCTGGGCAGCTTCCGGGATTGTCATAAAGTAGCGCACGATGTCCGGGTGGGTGATGGTAACGGGGCCGCCGTTCTTGATCTGCTCTTCAAACAGCGGGATCACGCTGCCATGGCTGCCCAACACATTGCCAAAGCGCACGGCCATGCACTTCATGGAAGTGTTCTTAGCAAAGGTCTGGATCAGCATTTCGCAGATGCGTTTGGTGCAGCCCATAACGTTGGTGGGGTTGACAGCCTTGTCGGTCGAAAGCTGCACAAAGCGCTCCACCCCATGCTCCGCCGCGCTGGTCAGCAGGTTTTTGGTGCCGAACACGTTGTTTTTAACGGCTTCCGCCGGGCTTACTTCCATCAGCGGCACATGCTTGTGGGCAGCTGCATGGAACACAACGGATGGATGATAGGTTTCAAACACTTCATCCAGACGCTTGATATCGCGGATGGAGCCAATCAGCGTGACAACGTTGATATCTGCACCGTATTTATTGCGCAGCTCCATTTCCAGCTCATAGGCGCAATTTTCGTAAATATCGAAAATCAACAGCTGGCGCGGGCGGTAGCGCATGATCTGGCGGCACAGCTCACTGCCGATGGAGCCGCCGCCGCCCGTGACCAGAACCACCTTGTCATGCAGGTATTCCGAGATCTGGGCGCTGTTCAGCTGCACTTCATCGCGGGAAAGAAAGTCCGAGGTGTTCAGTTCACGCAGACCGGCCACCACCGGCTTGCCGTTGGCATCCACCGCCTGCGGGTCAGACAGCATCCGCACGCGGCAATGGGTGGAGTTGCACAAGTTGATCACTTCGTTCAGGCGCTCGCCTTTCAGCGTGGTGATGGCGATGATGATCTCCACAATATGGTACTTTCGCACCAATTCCGGGATATCCGAAATGGTGCCGCGCACCGGCACGCCCTGCACGCGCAGGCCTTTTTTGGTCAGGTCGTCATCCACGATCACGACCGGGTTGCCAAAGCTGGAGTTTTTGCTTTTGCACAGGTTGACCGCCCAGGCACCGGCGTTGCCAGCGCCGACGATCAGCAGCGGGGTTGCATCCCGCGGGGCGGCGTTGCTTTTTTGTTTGGCGCGGTTATCTTTGCGCAAGCGGGTAGCGGTGCGCACAAAGCGCCACAAAAAGCGCACTCCCGCAATGGCTGCCGTGTTGAACACTGCGCCCAGAATCAGCACCGTACCGCTGATGGGGCGGGTGCGGAAGATCAGATCAAACAGCAGGATAAAACCCGTTGCCAGGCCGGATAGACAGGTCAGGCGGGCAAGGTCCCGCATGCCGGCATACTCCCACATGATCTCATACAGGCCGCCAAACCAGAACACGACCATATAAATAACCAGCACGTACGGCAGCATGGGAGCCATGGCACGGATCACTTCGGCCCGCAGCACCGCGGCGGGCACAATGGAATCCTCACCGTCAAACCGCAGCAGAATTGCCAGATAATAACAAAACACAATCAGCCCGCAGTCCAGCAGCATTAACAAAATGCGGCGCGGCAAGCCGTTGATGAGTTGCCTGTTTTCCTGTTTCATTGCACTATCTTCCTGTTTCTTCAATAATGTCGCAGCCGGCTGTCCCCTGCACAGCTGCCGCGCAGCGCCTGCGCCGCCCGCGGCCGTTCCTTCCAAAACCAAGGCGCAGCGGGCATTTTTCTATTTTCTCAAATCTTGTTTGATTTGTGGCAATACCGCATAATTCTAAGTGCCGATACGGCGAGCGAGGTGCGGCAGCTGCTAAGCCAAAAGCGCAGATAATACTGGATGCTGCAAAGGTGAGCGCCGCCAGTGGCGGAAACAGCGAACCGAAGCAGGGGCAGCGGTCGCAGAGTGCGAGGGGCTTTTGCCCCCGAAGCACGATGCGGGTACCGCAACCCGACATTATCGAGTATTTTGGCAACGCAGATGCCGTGCCGCAGCCGCCGGAGCGGTGCTTAAGCCGTAAGGCGGGAATTGTGCGGTATTGCCTTGTGTTCTATGGCTTATAATTTGATAATCAAAGCAAAAAAGTAAAAGTAATTATCAGAACATCTTGCAGCATTATAGGCAAAGCAAGTTATTCTACCACATTTTCGCCACTCCGGGCAACTGTATTTGCATAATTTCTGTTATTATAACACAAATTTACTCCGTTTGTCCTGCTTCCGGCAGGGCAAACGGAGTAAAAAGTGCACAAAATGCAGCGTTTATTTTTGTCAGGCCAGCAGCATTGCTTCAGCTGACGCAAGATTTATTCAACCGTAACGCTCTTGGCAAGGTTGCGGGGTTTATCCACATCCAGGCCCTTGGCGCAGCTGACATAGTATGCCAGCAGCTGCAGCGGCACCACCGAAAGGCTGGTGGCAAAGTGCGGGTCTGTTTTGGGCACATATACGGTAAAGTTGGCGGTATCTTCAATGCTGTAGTTGCCGTAAGTGGTCAGGCCCATGATATAGGCGCCGCGGCTCTTGGCTTCCACCAGATTAGATACCATCTTCTCGTACAGGTCCGGCTGGGTCAGCACACCCACCACCAACATGTTCTTCTCGATCAGGGAGATCGGGCCGTGCTTCATCTCGCCCGCAGCGAAAGCCTCCGAGTGGATATAGCTGATTTCCTTGAACTTCAGGCTGCCTTCCAGCGCCACAGCGTAATCCAGCCCGCGGCCGATGAAGAAAGCGTCCTTTGCGGAAGCATACTTGGAAGCAAACCACTGGATGCGCTCGTTATCCGTCAGCGTCTTGGCGATCTTATCCGGCAGGATCTGCAGCTCGGCCACCAGCTCGGCGTATTTTTCTTCCTCAATCTTGCCGCGCACACGGGCAAATTCGACCGCCAGCAGGTAGCAGGCCGCCAGCTGGGTGCTGTATGCCTTGGTGGTGGCAACGGCAATTTCCGGCCCGGCCCAAGTGTACAGGGTTGCATCGGCCTCACGCGCAATGGAAGAGCCCACCACGTTCACAATGCCGATGGTGCGCACGCCGCGCTCCTTACATTCGCGCAGGGCAGCCAGGGTATCAGCGGTTTCGCCGCTCTGGCTGATAATGACCGCCATGGAATCCGGCTCCAGCACGGGGTCACGGTAGCGGAACTCGCTGGCCACATCCACCTCCACCGGCAGGCGGGCCAGGCTTTCAAACACATAGCGTGCCGCAACGCCCACATGGTAAGCGGAGCCGCAGCCAATGATATAGATGCGGCGCACATTTTTGATGGCTTCTTCATCCAGACCCAGCTCGCTCAGATCAATGCGGCCATCCTTGATGCGGGGGCTGAGGGTATCCCGCACAGCGGTGGGCTGTTCGTGGATCTCCTTCATCATAAAGTGCTCGTACCCGCCTTTTTCGGCGGCTTCGGCGTCCCACTCGATGGTGCTGGCTTCTTTTTCAACTGGTTCTTTATCAATGTTGAAAAACTCAATACTGTCCGGGGTCAGGCGGGCGATTTCCAGGTTATCAATGTAATACACCGTGCGGGTATATTTCAGCAGAGCCGGAACGTCCGATGCGATCAGGCTGCCGTTTTCGGCCTTGCCGACAATCAACGGGCTGTCTTTCCGCACTGCGTATACCACGCCGGGCTGGTCTGCAAACAGGATGCCCAGCGCATAAGAACCACGCACATGCATCATCATGCGGGTGATGGCATCCAGGCTGTCCCCCGCTGAAACGCCGGTGTAATAATAGTCCAGCAGCTGGGCCACTACCTCGGTATCCGTCTGGGATGCAAAAGTAAAGCCCTTGTTGATCAGGCGGGTTTTCAGTTCCTGGTAATTTTCAATAATGCCGTTATGCACAACCGCAATTTTCTGGTCGCGGCTGTAATGCGGGTGTGCGTTCACCACGCTGGGTTCGCCGTGGGTTGCCCAGCGGGTATGCCCGATGCCGCAGCAGCCCTGCACGGCTTTGCCTTCATCGGTCATTTCGCTCAGCACGCGCAGGCGTCCCTTGGCCTTGACCACTTCAATTTTGCCGGCGGCGTTCTGCACAGCAAGGCCGGCAGAATCATACCCGCGGTATTCCAGCTTAGAAAGCCCATCCAGCAGGATCGGTGCAGCCTGTGCGCTGCCGGTAAAGCCTACAATTCCACACATACATTTGGCCCCCTTGGTTGATGGATTGGGTGTATTTCATGTTATTTTACGTTCGGTTTGTTTTTAGGCAATACCGCACAATTCCCGCCTGACGGCTTAAGCACCGCTCCGGCGGCTGCGGCACGGCATCTGCGTTGCCAAAATGCTCGATAAGACATCCAGTATTATCTGCGCTTTTGGCTTAGCATCTGCCGCACCTCGCTCGCCGTATCGGCACTTAGAATTATGCGGTATTGCCTTTAATTTGTAAACGGCTCGGTATTTTTATTGCAGCCCGGCCAACATGAGGTAGGCGAACAATATTTATTAAGTATATGCTATTTGCCGCAATAAGTCTACCCCCCTACATAACAATATGACAAAGATTGTGCATGAATTTTGTGGGATATGTATACAAAGGAGGGACATAGCGGGATGTTTCAGCGGCGTATGGGGCGGCGGGCTGCGTTTTGGGGAGGAGAGCTGTTTGTGCATCGCTGCGCGATTGCGCGGCATCGCCTGCTAGTGGTGGGGCAGGGTTGCGGGCTCCAACCATTCGCCGCCTGTTCGGCGGCGTGAGGACAGAGGAACAGCCTCGCTCGGCGCTCCGGCTGTTTTTTGCATCGCGCTTTGCGCGATTGCGCGGCATAGCCGCGCAGGCAAAAAAAACGGCAGCCGTCAAGGGCAACGGCTGCCGGGCGCCATGCTCCCTTTCCGGTTTCTTACACCATAAGACTCCCTGCGGGAAGTATTTGCGCAAGAAATATCATACCATGGTTTTGCCCGTTACGCAAGTATAAGCAAGGATAGGCCCGATCGGCGCACATTTCCCATTTTTCCTGAATATTCTTAAGTTTTCATGCAGTATTTTCATCGTTTATTAAGTCGTTTTTTCATTTTCTGCTTCAACATCCTATTCAAAAATTGCGGCTCCGGCCACTGCTGTGTGCCCTGCAGCGTGAAATTCACAAAAAATTCAGACAGCATCTCTTCCTTATTACCCCAATAATATGTTACACTATTATCATATTAAGATTGAGTTAAGATTGGAGGCTATCCGTGTGCTACGTTCCCGCTTACAATTACGGGAAAAGCTGAAAGAAAAACTGGTGGAAGCACTGCAGGCTGTTTTGCCTATTGTTGCTATCGTGCTGGTTCTCAGTTTTTTCATCGCACCCCTATCCCCCAGTGTGCTGCTGTGTTTTCTGCTTGGGGCAGTCATGATTATTTTTGGCATGATGTTCTTTACCCTTGGCGCCGAGATGAGCATGACCCCCATGGGCGAACGGGTTGGTTCCGCCATGACCAAAAGCCGCAGCTTGCCCAAAATGATTGTGATCGGCTTTATTCTCGGTTTCATCATTACCATATCGGAGCCGGATTTACAGGTACTGGCCAACCAGGTGCCGTCGGTGCCCAATCTGGTGTTGATCCTTTCGGTTGCCGCCGGTGTGGGGGCTTTCCTTGTTATCGCGCTGCTGCGTATGCTGTTCAGTATGGCGCTGCCGCCGCTGCTGGTAACACTGTACGCCATTGTATTTGTGCTGGCTGCCTTTGTTCCCAAAGATTTCCTTGCTGTGGCGTTTGACTCCGGCGGCGTGACGACCGGGCCGATGACCGTGCCGTTCATCATGGCGCTCGGCGTGGGCATTTCCGCAATCCGCAGTGACCGCCACGCCGCGGATGACTCCTTTGGCCTGGTTGCCCTGTGTTCCATCGGTCCCATCCTGGCCGTGCTGATTTTGGGCATCGCCTACAGCCCCGGCGAAAGCAGCTACACCGCCGCGTTCCTGCCGGATATTCAGGACTCGGTGGAGCTGTGGGACCTCTTCATGGTGGGGCTGCCCGCTTATTTTAAAGAGATCGCGCTTTCACTTTTGCCCATCATGGTCTTTTTTGGCGTTTATCAGTTTGCCGTCCTGCACATGAGCCGCAAAGCGCTGGGCAAAATTCTGGTCGGCCTGTTTTATACTTATATCGGGCTGGTTCTGTTTTTGACCGGTGCTAATGTGGGCTTTATGCCTGCCGGCAACTATCTGGGCCAGGTTCTGGCTGCCCTGCCCTACCGCTGGGTACTGATCCCCCTTGGTATGCTGATTGGCTATTTCATCGTCAAGGCCGAGCCCGCCGTGTATGTGCTGAACAAGCAGGTGGAGGAAGTGACTGATGGTTCCATTTCCGCCAAGGCAATGGGGACCAGCCTTTCCATCGGCGTAGCCCTCTCCGTTGGGTTGGCCATGCTGCGGGTGCTGACCGGCATTTCCATCTTGTGGATGCTGATACCGGGTTACGGCATCGCCATCGGGCTTTCTTTCTTCGTTCCCAAAATTTTTACCGCCATCGCGTTTGACTCCGGCGGCGTGGCTTCCGGCCCCATGACGGCAACGTTTCTTCTGCCGCTGGCCCAGGGTGCCTGCCTGGCTGTGGGCGGCAACATTGTAACGGATGCGTTTGGCGTGGTGGCCATGGTTGCCATGACCCCGCTGATTACTATCCAGATTCTTGGCATGACTTACCAGCTCAAGCAGCGCCATGCTTCCCGCACGCAGCAGGCTTATGTGGATGCCTTTGCCAGCCTGCCCGAAGACGCTATTATTGAGCTGTAACGGAGGGATGTTTGAATGAGCCAGCTTTCCTGGATGATTACCATTACTGACCGCAAAAAAGCGCCGGATTTTGTGGCGCTGTACCAGCAACAGAACATACATGTAAGCCTGACCACTGTTGGAGCCGGAACCGCCGTGAGCGAAACGCTGAACTATCTTGGGCTGGAGCGCACCGAAAAAGCCGTAATTTTTACCACCGTTACCAATTCCCGCTGGAAAGCGGTAAAGCGGCAGCTGGAGCACACGATGAACATTGATGTACCCGGCACCGGCATTGCGTTTACCATCCCTGTCAGCAGCATTGGCGGCAAGCGCGCGCTGCAATTTTTGACCGAAGACCAGGATTTCCAGATTGGGGAGGAAACCACCTTGAAAGATACCAAGTACGAGCTGTTGATTGTGATTGCCAACCAGGGATACAGCGGCCTGATTATGGATGCGGCCCGCAGCGAAAACGCGGGCGGCGGAACCGTCATCCACGCCAAGGGTACCGGGATGGAACGTGCCGAGCAGTTTTTGGGCGTTTCTCTCGCTGCCGAAAAGGAGATGGTGCTGATCGTGATCAAGCGCGAGGATAAGAACCGCATCATGCGCGCCATCATGGATCAGGCGGGCACCGCCAGCAAGGCACGGTCGGTCATCCTTTCCCTGCCCGTCACCTCCACCGCCGGCCTGCGCCTGTTGGAAGACGAAGAGCCGGAAGCGGGGATTGAGGAATAAACAAAGTCTTTTGTAATAAGTCTTTTTTGCCCGATTATTACAGTGTTATTTTTTTTCTAAGGCAATACCGCATAATTCTAAGTGCCGATACGGCGAGCGAGGTGCGGCAGCTGCTAGGCCAAAAGCGCAGATAATACTGGATGCTGCAAAGGTGAGCGCCGCCAGTGGCGGAAACAGCGAACCGAAGCAGGGGCAGCGGTCACAGAGTGCGAGGGGCTTTTGCCCCCGAAGCACGATGCGGGTACCGCAACCCGACATTATCGAGCATTTTGGCAACGCAGATGCCGTGCCGCAGCCGTCGGAGCGGTGCTTAAGCCGTAAGGCGGGAATTGTGCGGTGTTGTCCTAACTTTTTATAATCCATCATTAAACGAACGGCATGTTCCCTTGTACACCAGCTGTGTTGCAGGAGGAACATGCCGTTTGTGTTGTGTTTTTAAATTGCAGATTTTTTAGGAAAAATTGCTTATTTGTGGAAAGTGCTATTTTGTGGGACTGTGCCGGATATTTTGCTTTGAAGTATAGTACAAGGCAGCGGGCGGGTGCCGAATTTATGCCCATTACCAAATTGGAGTTAGCTCCACATCACGGGGATTTTGCAGGAATGTGTATGCTTTACCACACACATCAAAAGCGCGGTAGGGCGGGGTTACCCGCCCCTGCCGAGGAAGCGGCCCCCTTATTGCTCAATAAGCCTTTTATTTTCCAACTGTTTCCAGCCGAACCACCGGCCACCCCAGCAGATCGGCGGCGTGTTCGTCGTGGGTCACCAGCACGGTATCCCGCCTGGCGGCCAGCCGCACCACCGCGGCAGCGGCGTGGCTGACCAGCTCCGGGTCCATGCCGGTAAAGGGTTCGTCCAGCAGCAGGGTCTGCACGGGCTGGCACAGCAGCGCCCGCAGCAGCGCCGTGCGCCGCTGCTGCCCGCCGGAAAGCCGTGCCACTGGCAGGGCCAGTTCCGCCTGCGTAAAGCCGAGGGTCTGTAATTCCGCTTGTGCCTGCGCTGGGTTCACCCCGCCCACCAGGCAGATATTGCCCACCGCAGTCAGCTGGGGGCAAAGGCGGCTTTCCTGAAAGACCGCACCAATATTTCCCACGCCCTGCACGGTGCCGGAATCCGGTGTTTCCAGCCCCATCAGGATACGTAGCAGGGTGGTTTTTCCGCAGCCGGAGGGTCCCATCAGCACCAGCGGACCGTTTACCGTCAGGTTCAGATTCCGCAAAACCGGAATACTGCCAAAGGCTTTGTTCAGGTGTTTTACCTTGATCATCCTTCCACCTCCCCGCAAAGGGCACGCTTGGCGCGGCGTAGCGCCCAGGCCGCCAGCGTGCTGAGCGTGGCCGACAGCAGCACGATCACCAGCGTCCAGGCGAACACTTCCGGCGTGGAAATGGTAATCTTAGCGCGGTAAAGCGCATCGCCCACGCTGTAGTCCGGCAAACCGATGACTTCCGCCGAAACGCCGCTTTTCCAGCACATGCCCATGGCGGCAATGCAGCTTTCACAGAAGGACGGGAACATCCCCGGCAGCCAGATATACCGCAGTCGCTTGCCCAGCGGCAGGCGATAGACCTTTGCCATTTCCAGCAGGGCCGGGTCCGTATCGGCAATGCCGCCCACCGTACCCGCATAAACAACCGGCAACACATGGGTAAAGCTGACAATGACCGAAAGGTTTTTTCCGCTGACCCACAGCAGCGCCAGAATGACAAAGCTCGCCACTGGCATGGCGCGGATCAACTGCATAACCGGCCCCACCAGGGTGCCGAACCACCGCCACCGGGCCCCGCAGGCCCCCAGCAGCAGCCCCACTGTGACTGCCAGCACAAAGCCCGTTAAAATGCGCAGCGCGCTGAACCCGACCCTGTGCCAGAAATCCGCCGTGGGCAGCAGCCGCCACAAGGTCTGCACCGTTTGCAGGGGGGTGGCCAAAAATAAGCCGTTATGACCAATGCAAACGGCGAGACCCTGCCACACCGCCACCCAAAAAGCGACGGCAAGCAGGGTTTGCCACATTGGTGTTTTGTTGTTGCGCGCCTTAGCCGGCATAGTAGAAGTCATCTGCCGGGAGCTGGCCGCCCACGCTGGTGGGGTCAGCTGCGTACAGAACATTGAAGTAGGTTTCCAGGTCCGTCTTCATCTCGTCGCCGGTCTCAAACACAATGTTGCAGTTGGGCAGAGCTTTCTGGGCCAGGGCAGCCTTGGCTACAATACCGTACTGCTCGCACAGGGCAGCAGTGTTTTCCAGGTCGGTGTTGGCAGCTTCCACGCTGGCTTTGTAGCCGTCCATAAAGGCGGCAAAGCGGGCGGGGTCAGCTTCCACAGCATCCTTGCGGGCGACCAGAACGCCGGTTACCAGCTTGGAGCCGGCAACTTTTTCCCACTCTTCGTTCATATCCAGGGCAACGCGCAGGCCTTCGACCTGAGCCAGTGCGCTGGTCACAAAGGGCTGGGGCAGCATGGCGATCGTGCTGGTGCCGGCCTGCAGCTGAGCCAGAGCCTCGGTTGCTTCGCTGTAGAAGTCAAGGGTCACATCATTATCCGGGTCAACACCGTTTTCAGTCAGGATGTAGCGCAGAACATATTCCGGGGTAGTACCCTTGCCGGTTGTCACGATGGTCTTGCCCTTCAGGTCCTCCACGCTGTTCACAGTCTCGCCGTTTTCCACAACGTACAGCACGCCCAGGGTGTTGATGCAGGCAACCTCAATGGCGCCGTTGGTTTTCTGGTACAGGGTTGCGGCCAGGTTAGCGGGCACAGCGGCTGCGTCCAGCTCGCCCTTTACCAGCTGCGGCACGATTTCATCGGCCTTGCCGTACATTTCAAAGTCATAATCAGCGGCATCTTCGCCTGCCATCAGGTTCACAAGGCCCATGGTGGTGGGGCCTTTCAGGCCGGCAACGCGCAGGGCACCGTCAGCAGTTTCAGCGCTGGCAGTCTCTTCGGCCGGGGCTTCGGTAACAGCTGGGGCCGGGGTGGCGGTTGCTTCAGCGGCAGCTTCACTGGTAGCCGTTGCACCGCAGGCGGCCAGCGAAACACACAGGGCCGCTGCTGCAACAGCAGACATCAACTTTTTGAACATAGTATATCCTCCTGATTCCATACAGCACCATGCCGGGCACGGTGCTCTTCCCTCTTGCCTGCCATTTCGGCAGTACAAAAGCGCCCGGTATCGCCGGGCGCACTTGCTTTTGCGGTGTTACTATACTATAATTAAATCATCTTGTCGGTTGCCGTGGCAACAAACTGTTGCGGCACACCTGCCATCCCAAAAACAGAAAGGCTGCACCGCATGGATCTGCACCCGTATTACCCGCTATTGGCCCGCACGCCGCTGCTGCGCGGCATGCGTCCGGACGAACTGGACACCCTGCTGGACTGCTTTGCCCCCCGTGTGCGGCGCTATGCGCGGGACGAAATTTTGCTGCTGACCGGGTACGAAACGCGGGAGGTCGGCATTTTGCTGGAAGGTAGCATTACCGCCGTAAAAAGCACGCCGGACGGGGCCAGCGTTGCCATTACCCACATGAGGCCGGGCGGCTTGTTCGGGGATGTGCTTTCCGGTTCCAGCCAAAAGAGTCCTGTTACGGTCATGGCCACCACCAGCTGCCTTGCCCTGTACCTGCCATACCAGAAGATCATCCGCCCCTGCGCCAAGCTGCACAGCGCCCATTTGCAGCTGATGCAAAACCTTGTGTTGACCATCAGCGATAAATATTTTGCGCTGGACCGCCGGGTGGAGCTGCTGATCTGCAAAAGCCTGCGCGCTCGCATCAGCCTGTGGCTGCTGGACGAAGCCCACCGCGCCGGGAGCGATACCTTTACCACCCCGCTGACCCGCGCCGGGCTGGCCGAATACCTGAACTGTGACCGCAGCGCCCTGAGCCGGGAGCTGAGCCGCATGCAGCATGACGGCCTGATTGAAACATGGCGCAGCAGCTTTAAGCTGCTGGACAAAGACCGGCTGAAAAATGCCTGACCGCCACAAGCTAGAATGGAGATTCTTATGCCCGCCCCACTGCCAAATTCCGCCGCCATGGACGCCCTGGTGGAAGAATTATTAACCAAAGACGTTTATATTGTGGATTACCTGCCCCGCACGGTGCCAAAAAACAGCGGCGGGCAGTATTTTGATGTGGAATACTATCTGCTGAACAGCCCGCGTCACACCGCGTTAAAAGACAAATTTTCCAGCGTAATTTTCAAGCTGATGTGCTATTACCGCGTCTGCATCCCGTGGGACGACGGCTGGGTCGACCAGCCAAATCCGGAGCTGATCGACCACATCATTGCCGAAATTATGGACTGCCATTCCGGCACGCTGACCTGCCTTTTCCCGGATGAGCTGGCTCTGCTGGTGTTTGATTGGGACTGCCTGAACCTGAGCATCTACCACCCCAGCGCCGAAATGCAGCAGCTGCTTGCACCGATTGCGGCTTCTGAAGGGCTGTTTTTCCGCGCGGCGGAAACGTAATGCCGGTAATACCTGTTATTCGTGTGCTAACCGCCGCACTTTTACCCCGTTAAGACCGTAGGGGCGCACCGTCCGATATAGGATATATCTTAGGCAACACCGCACAATTCTAAGTGCCGCAGCTGCCGGAGCGGTGCTTAAGCCGCAAGGCGGGAATTATGCGGTATTGCCCTTATAAAAATGTAATGATAAAGCAAGGAGATACACTATGAGCCGTCAAGTATGGAAAGGTTCCACCCTTTGAACCCTGAACCGCCGGTGCTGGTAAGCTGCGGCCCTGCTGGGGCGCCCAACCTGATCACGGTTGGCTGGTGCGGCACCATCTGCACCCAGCCCAGCATGGTTTCCATCAGTGTGCGGCCGGAACGGTACAGCCACCATTTGATCAAAGAAAGCGGCGAGTTTGTCATCAACCTACCGACAGAAAGCCTGGTACGCGCGGTGGACTGGTGCGGCGTAAAAAGCGGCCGCGATGTGGATAAATTTTCCGCCATGCACCTGACCCCCTCCCCCGCCGCCAAAGTTGGCACCGTGCTGGTGGAAGAAAGCCCCATCAACCTGGAGTGCAAAGTGACCCAGGTAATCCCCTTAGGCAGCCACGACCTGTTTTTGGCTGAAGTCGTTGCCGTGGATGTGGACGAGCGCCTGTTGGACGAAAGCGGCAAGCTCTGCCTGAACAAGGCAAAGTTGATCGTATATTCCCACGGAGATTATCTGGCACTGGGCCGCAAATTGGGGTCGTTTGGGTATAGTGTTAGAAAAAAGCCGCGGAAAAAGTAAATCATTGGTTTTATGCAGCTTCACAGATGGTTTGCAAGCACAACACAAACCAACAAGGTTTCTCCGCGGCGGGATGAGGGTATCCCGCCCTACAGAACATGTAATCCGTTCATTGCACATTATATAACGCTCTGTAGGGAACGGTCTTGACCGTTCCGAAACCGTACAGAACACAGCATTCCACAGCACAGAATTCCAAAGGCGATACCGCATAATTCTAAGTGCCGATACGGCGAGCGAGGTGCGGCAGCCGCCGGAGCGGTGCTTAAGCCGTCAGGCGGGAATTATGCGGTATTGCCCAAAAATATTCCCAAAACAAATATCCCCTGCAGACGCAGAATCACTTCCGCATCCGCAGGGGATATTGTTTTAGGTTATTTGTACAGCATTGCTGAACGCTTTGCGCTTAGCGCAGGACCAGTTTGCCGTTTTCGGCGTCCACGGTCAGGGTATCGCCGGGCACATGGTTGCCGCCGATGATCTCTTTTGCGATCATGGTTTCCACGTTGGCCTGGATATACCGCTTCAGCGGGCGGGCACCATAGATGGGGTCATAGCCGTCATCCACAATCACGCTCTTGGCTGCATCGGTCACAACCAGCTTCAGCTGCTTGTCAGCCAGGCGGCTGCGCAGGTCAGCCAACATCAGATCCACAATGCCGCCAATCTCATCCTTGGTCAGGCTCTTGTAGTAGACAATATCGTCCAGACGGTTCAGGAACTCCGGGCGGAACTGGCGCTTGAGCAGCAGATCGATCTTGTCACGCGCTTCGGCGGACAGTTCGTTCTTGCCGTTGGCACGGTTCTTTTCCAGGTCTTCCAGAATGATGTCAGAGCCAAGGTTGGAGGTCAGGATGATGATGGTGTTCTTAAAGTCCACGGTACGGCCCTGGCTGTCGGTAATACGGCCATCGTCAAGGACTTGCAGCAGAATGTTGAACACATCCGGGTGGGCTTTTTCCACCTCATCAAACAGCACAACGCTGTAGGGACGGCGGCGCACAGCCTCGGTCAGCTGACCACCCTCCTCATAACCCACATATCCCGGAGGCGCACCGATCAGACGAGACACACTGAATTTCTCCATGTATTCCGTCATATCGATACGAACCATGTTCTTTTCATCGTCAAACAGGGCCTGGGCCAGCGCTTTGGCCAGCTCGGTCTTGCCAACGCCCGTAGGGCCAAGGAACAAAAAGCTGCCAATGGGGCGGTTCGGGTTTGCAATGCCGGCGCGGGAGCGCAGGATAGCATCCGAAACCTTCTGCACGGCTTCGTCCTGGCCGATCACGCGCTGATGCAGCACTTCGGGCAGGCGGAGCAGCTTTTCGCGCTCGCCCTCCACCAGCTTCTCCACAGGGATGCCGGTCCAGCGGGCCACAATGCGGCTGATCTCTTCGGCCGTCACGCGGTCACGCAGCAGGCTTTGCTCCTTCTTGTCGGCAGCAATCTTTTCTTCGGCTTCCAGCTGGCGCTGCAGGTCGGGCAGTTTGCCGTATTGCAGCTGACCAGCCTTGGCGTAATCGCCGTTGCGGGTCGCCCTTTCAATTTCGGCCTTGGTGGTTTCTACCTCGGCGCGCAGGCTCTGCACCTTATTGATGGCGTTCTTCTCGTTCTCCCACTGAGCTTTCTTGGAATTGAAGGAATCGCGCAGTTCGGCCATTTCTTTTTCGATGGCGGCAAGGCGCTGCTTGGACATTTCATCGGTTTCTTTCTGCAAAGAAGCCTGCTCGATCTGCAGCTGGGTGATCTTATGGTTCAGGTCATCCAACTCTGCGGGCATGGAGTCCAGCTCGGTCTTGACCATTGCGCAGGCTTCATCCACCAGGTCGATGGCTTTATCCGGCAGGAAACGGTCGGTAATATAACGGTTAGACAGCGTTGCTGCCGCAATCAAAGCGCCATCCTGAATTTTAACGCCATGGTACACCTCGTACCGCTCCTTCAAGCCACGCAGAATGGCAATGGTATCCTCCACGGTGGGCTCGGCCACCATAACGGGCTGGAAACGGCGTTCCAGGGCGGCATCCTTCTCGATGTACTTGCGATACTCGTTCAGGGTGGTGGCGCCGATGCAGTGCAGCTCACCGCGGGCCAGCATCGGCTTTAAGATGTTGCCGGCATCCATTGCGCCGTCGGTTTTACCGGCGCCCACAATGGTGTGCAGCTCATCAATGAACAGGATGATCTTGCCTTCGCTCTTTTTAACTTCGTTCAGAACGCTCTTCAAACGTTCCTCAAACTCGCCGCGGTACTTAGCACCGGCGACCAGAGCGCCCATATCCAGGCTGAACACGGTGCGGTCTTTCAGGTTTTCGGGCACATCGCCGCGCACGATACGCTGGGCAAGGCCCTCAGCGATAGCCGTTTTACCAACGCCAGCTTCACCGATCAGCACAGGGTTGTTCTTGCGCTTACGGGACAGGATGCGGATAACATTGCGGATCTCGGAATCACGGCCAATGACGGGGTCCAGCTTGTTGGCACGGGCGGCTTCCACCAGATCCTGGCCATATTTTTTCAGGGCGTCATAGGTGGATTCGGGGTTATCAGTGGTCACGCGCTGGTTGCCGCGCACAGCGGACAACACCTGCATGAACTTTTCCGGTGTGATGCCAAACTGCTTGAACAGCTCGCCAGCCACGCGGCCGGGGCGCTGCAGCATGCCCATAAAGACATGCTCCACGCTGATATATTCATCCTTCATCTGCTGGGCCTGCTTTTCAGCGGCGGTCAGGGCCTGGTCTAGCTCATTGGAGATATAGACTTTATCGGGGTCACGGCCGGAACCCGTCACATGCGGCAGCTGGGAAACTTTTTCCGCTGCGGCAGTTTCAAAGGTACCGGGGTCAACGTTCATCTTGGTCAGCAGCTGGGGGATCAGGCCGTCCTGCTGCTGGGTCAGGGCCACCAGCATGTGCTCCTGTTCCAACGCCTGATTGGAATATTCAATTGCCAAACGCTGGGCAGCCTGCAGGGCTTCCATCGTTTTTTGGGTAAATTGGTTGGTATTCATATCGCAAACCTCCTTTATCGGCAACGATAATGGTTTTCTATCTATTAGCAGCGAACCGGTTCAAGTGCTGCTTCGTGCCCGGCGGCTTGATATCCTTGCAGGTTCAAGGGCGTTATGCGGAAGCGTTATCTTTATTAGCACTCTATCTGTTCGACTGCTAATATTGTAACACATAGCCAACCGTTGTCAATAGGGTAAATTGAAAAATATTTATGAACTGTCAAAAAGTTTCCTGCTTTTTCGGGCGTTTTCCATCTTGCAAGATTTTGGATACAAGTATACAGTAGAATTAGAAAGTGAAGAAGCACAAAAAGCCAAAACGACAAAGGATCCGCCCATGAAACCTATTTTGATTGTGGATGACGAAGCGCCCATCCGTGCGCTGATCCGCCTGACGCTGGAGCGCGCGGGCTACACCTGTGACGAAGCTGCCACCGGCACCGAGGCCGCCGATAAAATTGAAGCAAACACCTATGATCTGGCCCTACTGGACATTATGCTGCCCGGCCCCGATGGGTACGAGCTGCTGGACTACCTACGCAGCGTGCAGACCCCGGTGATTTTTTTGACCGCCAAAACCGCGGTGGCGGACCGTGTGCGTGGGCTGCACCTGGGCGCGGATGATTACATTACCAAGCCGTTCGAGCCCACCGAGCTTGTGGCACGGGTGGAAGCGGTGCTGCGCCGCTGTGGTAAAGCCCAGGGTACTCTTGCTGCTTTTGATGTGGTGCTGGACCCGGCTGCCCGCCGGGTAACGCGCAGCGGCATCCCGCTGCACCTGACCCCGCGGGAATTTGACCTGCTGGAAGTATTGCTGCGCAACCGCGGCATTGTGCTGTACCGCGAAGTGCTCTATGAGCGCGTGTGGGGGCTGGATGCCGAGTATGACAGCCGCACGCTGGATCTGCACATCCAGCGGCTGCGCAAAAAGCTGGGCTGGAAGAACGAGATCCGCACCGTATTCCGTGTGGGCTATGTGCTGGAGCGCGGGGAATGAGCGCCGCTTTGCCTATCCTTTTATATAAGGCAACACCGCACAATTCCCGCCTTGCGGCTTAAGCACCGCTCCGGCAGCTGCGGCACGGCATCTGCGTTGCCAAAATGCTCGATAAGACATCCAGTATTATCTGCGCTTTTGGCTTAGCATCTGCCGCACCTCGCTCGCCGTATCGGCACTTAGAATTATGCGGTATTGCCATAAAACAGGAGTTTTGCCATGAAGTTTGCCCACAAGCTGACCCTTGCCCTGCTGGTGGTGCTGGCAGTTGTGCTTTCGCTGTGCAACACGGTGCTGATCGGGCAGCAGTTCCGGCAGGAGCTGCACACCGCGCAGGAAACGTTATCTGCAGACTGGCAGCGGGAAAGCCGCGCCATGCAGCGCACCTTGGTCACACCCGGCAGCGGCAGCCTGGCCGCACGGGTGGGCAGCTATTTGCAGGCCATCACCGAGCAGAACAGCCTTGCCTGCGCCGCTTACAGTGTGGATGGAACCTCCCTGTATTATGCCCTGCCCACCGCGGTTCCCTTATCCGAAGTGGAAGCCCTGCTTGCCCAGGATGGCGAGCCGCGCATGGTGCTGGCGAACAACCATACCCTGCTGTGCGCCGGAACGCTCGTTCTGCCGGAACGCTGCATCACCTTGGTCATTGCGCAGGATGCCGCCCCCGTGTGGCAGGCGCGGCAGGCCCGCACCCGAAATGCACTGATCGCAGAACTTTTGGCCATGGTGCTGGCCGGGGGTCTGGTTCTGCTGCTCTGCCGCCGCATGACCCGCCCGCTGGAGCAGCTGGAGCAGGCCAGCCGCCAGATTGCCGCCGGGGCCTACAGCCAGCGCACGGCCATCCATGGCAGTGACGAAATTGCCAGTTTAAGCCGCAGCTTTGACGAGATGGCCCAGGCGGTGGAAGGCACCGTGCAGACCTTGCAGCAGAACGCCCGCCAGAAAGATGATTTTGTGGCCGCGTTTACCCACGAGCTGAAAACCCCGATGACGAGCATCCTCGGCTTTGCCGATATCCTGCGCAGCGGCGAGGTGAGCCCCGCCACCCGCCGCACCGCCGCTGATTATATCTACCACGAAAGCAGGCGGTTGGAAGCGTTGAGCGGGAATCTGTTGGCTTTGATGGGGCTGGAACAACAGCCCCCGCAGCTTGAAGCTGTACCCCTGGGCCGTGTGCTGCAAAGCCTGCGCCGCGCCCTGCCCCAGGGCAGCCCGGTGCCCACCCTACCCCGCAGTGACGCCGTGGTGCTGGCCCAGCCGGAACTGTTGTGCGATATGCTGTACAACCTGATCCAGAATGCCCGCAAAGCCACCCCGGCGGATGGCAAAGTGGAAGTGCTGCTGGACGAAACACCCACCCGGCTGACCATCCGCGTACAGGATACCGGCTGCGGCATTCCGCCGCAGGAACTGGCCCGCATTACCGAGCCGTTTTATATGGTAGATAAATCCCGTGCACGGGAGCAGGGCGGCAGCGGCATGGGGCTTGCCCTGTGCGCCAGAATTGCCGCCTTGCACGGCACAACGCTGCAGTTTGCAAGTGTGCCCAGCCAGGGAACCACGGTCAGCTTCTGCCTGCAAAAAGCGGGCAGCCAACCGGAGGTGGAGCCATGAGGGAAAGGAAAATGTTTTTTCCGCCTGCACTGCGGTTGGCTGCTGTGGCTATTGCACTTTCTGCAGCGGCTTTGGCCCTGCCGCTGCCGGTTTTTGCCGTGCTGGACCGTGCCGCCGGGCACAGCATTGCGGTGCAGCAGGATGCTGAAGCGTTAAGCCCCGCCGGGCGCAGCTGTGCTGCCGCACGGGAGCTTTACTGCTGGCGTATGACCTGGCAAAATACATCCCGCACCATGGTGGAGCCTGATTCAACTCCAGCCAGCACTGCCCCCACCCTTGCCGCGGTGCAGCAGCTGCAGACGGCCGGGGTACTGCCTGCCAGCATGGCGGATGTGCTTCTTTCCGCCATGCAGCAAACAGACAGTTGTACTACCTACACTGACGATACCGGCCAGAGCGAATATGTTTTTACATCCGATGAGAACCATGTCACCCTCACCCTGACAGCCAGCGGCCTGCCCGTTGGGTTTACGGTGGAGCAGTGCAGCTTTGCGGATTCCGCGCTGGATGAAATAGCGGATGCTTACGCCGCATTTTTAGGCGGGGATGCGATCACCGATTGGGAAACGCTGCCCCTGCAGCTGCACGAGCCCTGCGCGGTACGCTACAGCGTCAGTGCCCAGCTTTACCTTTGCGTGGCCCGCAGCGGGCAAGGGCTGCGGGTGTCGGCAGCATCGCTCTCCCCGCAGGATGCCGCCGCTTACCGCGGGGATGTTACGCCATAAAGGAGGTCTGCCCCATGAAAAAGACGTTCAACCAGACCATGCCGTGCGCTGTGCGCCTGGCTGCACTGCTGCTTGTGCCCGCTGTTTGTGTTGCCTTTTCCGGCTGCAGCGCTGTGCCGGGCTCTTCCGGCAGTTCTGCGGCGGAGCCGTCCCCCTCCCCTGCCGCCGCGGAACCGGCAGCGAAACCTGATCTGCCCAGCCTGCGCCCGCTGTACCAGGGGGATGAAAACGGATATTATACCTTCATGACTGCCGCTTCGGGCGATTACCAGCAGGTGCTCTATGCGGACTACCAGACCGGTACCCAGGCCCCGGCCTGCCATATTACCGGCTGCACGCATGACAGCCCAAGCTGCCCGGCCTGCTTTTTTACCGGCGTGCCCGTCACGCTGCCCTGCCCGGTTGGGGACGGCACTTATCTTTCCTTTGTCTATGGATATGATTCCGACGGCATGTCCATCGTGCGGCTGAATCAGGATTACGGCGTGGAACAGGTACTGTACCACTGCAATTACATTTCAAGTTTCTATTGCTGCACGGACGGTTCTTCCCTCTGGTTTTCCACCTGCCCCAGCGGGGACAGCTATGACCGCATCAAACGCCTCGATCTGTCCACCGGCGGCATCACCACCCTGTTTGATGCCGGGGATACCAGCGGGCAATCCGCCAACATCATCGGCTGCACCGGGCGGCAGCTGGTGGTTTCGGTATCTCCTTATTATGACAGCAGCGAGCCACAGACTTCCTGCCTGTATCTGGTAGATGCCGACACCGGCGCGGCAGAACTGCTGCGGGAATACCCGATCACCAACGCTTCCGCCGGGCGCACCACTAATATAAGCACCGCTGTGCTGGACGATACTTTATATGAATATGACTACACCACCGGCGAGCTGACCGCCACCGGGCTGGCTGACCGGCAGACCCGCACCGTAACCGATGCCCTGCCGCCTGACCCATATGAGGGGCGCGGTGCGTTTGATGTGACAATTACCCGCATCCTGAACGACCAGCTGGTTGTGGAGTACTATTCCAACGACTGGACGGACGACAACGCCGAAACAAAAACACCCGTCTACCTGGTTGACCTTGCCGCCGGCACCGTAGCGGAAAAGCCCGCCCTGCCGCCGCTGAACTGGAACGGGTACGACCACACCAGCACCACCATCCTGGCCCAGCTGCAAGACCGGCTGCTGGTGCTCTGCCGTGCGGAGCCATACACCCGCACCACAACCGGAACGGACGGCGCACCCTACACGATTCAATCCTCCCACCGCTATTTCGGGCTGATCTCGTATGCCGATTACCTGACCGGCACCCCGAATTATACCGAGGTTGGGATGCTGGATTAAGCCGGGTATTTTGTTCCAAATTCTGCGCTTTTATTCTGCAAGAAAGCCGATGCTAAGGCAACGCCTCCAGCAATTTGTAGGGGACGATGCTTGCATCGTCCCGCTGGATGGGCCTTGTTGCATTGCTTGCTTTCAAAAAAACAATCTCCCTCACACACCATGCATTTTCCCAAACGTCCCCGCCGCCTGCCGCAAATCAGGCGGCATTTTTGTGTTCCTTTCCTGTTTTATGGCAACTATCCCCCCGCCGCCCTTGATTTTACCCACCAAAACCTTTACAATAAGATTAAATATTACCGCTTTTGCGGAAAGGAAGTAAGATCATGGATCAGTCCAGCAAATACAGCATCAATACCCTGTGCGTACAGGGCGGCTATACCCCCGGCAACGGCGAACCCCGCCAGATTCCCATTGTGCAGAGCACCACTTTCAAATATGATAGCTCCGACGATATGGGCAAGCTGTTTGACCTGCAGGCCAGCGGTTATTTTTATTCCCGCCTGCAAAACCCCACCTGCGATACCGTCGCCGCCAAGATTACCGAACTGGAGGGCGGCACCGCCGGTATGCTGACCGGTTCCGGCCAGGCAGCCAACTTCTTTGCCCTGTTCAACATCTGCAACGCGGGCGACCACATCGTTTCTTCCAGCTCCATTTACGGCGGCACCTTCAACCTGATCTCCGTCACCATGGCAAAGATGGGCATTACCGCCACCTTTGTCTCGCCTGACTGTACCGAGGAAGAGCTGAACGCCGCGTTCCAGCCCAACACCAAGGCTGTCTTTGGCGAAACCATTGCCAACCCCGCCCTGACGGTGCTGGATATTGAAAAGTTTGCCAATGCAGCCCACGCCCACGGTGTGCCGCTGATTGTGGATAACACCTTTGCCACCCCCGTCAACTGCCGCCCCTTTGAATGGGGTGCCGATATCGTGACCCATTCCACCACCAAGTACATGGACGGCCACGGCGCAACCCTGGGCGGTGCCATTGTGGACGGCGGCAAGTTCGACTGGATGGCTCATGCCGATAAGTTCCCCGGCTTGTGCACCCCTGATGACAGCTACCACGGTATCACCTATGCCGAGCACTTTGGCAAGGAGGGCGCTTTCATCACCAAGGCAACTGCACAGCTGATGCGTGACTTTGGCTGCGTGCAGAGCCCCATCAACGCCTACATGCTCAACCTTGGCCTGGAAAGCCTGCATGTGCGCATGGCCCGCCATTGCGAGAACGGCCAGGCTGTGGCAGAGTTTTTGGCCAGCCACCCGAAGATTGCCTATGTGAACTACTGCGGCCTGCCGGGCGATAAGTACCATGCTGTTGCCGAAAAGTACCTACCCAATGGTTCCTGCGGCGTTGTCAGCTTTGGCGTAAAGGGCGGGCGCGAAGCCGCCGCTGCCTTTATGGGCCACCTGAAGATTGCCGCCATTGAGACCCATGTGGCCGATGCCCACACCTGCTGCCTGCACCCCGCCAGCTCCACCCACCGCCAGATGAACGACGAGCAACTGATTGCCGCTGGTGTTCAGCCCGACCTGGTGCGCATGAGCTGCGGTCTGGAAGATAAGAACGACCTGATCCACGATATTGCCCAGGCACTTGACCAGATCTGACCGTTAAGGAGTTTACTGTTTATGCCTTTGATCATTCCCAAAGAGCTGCCCGCCTATGGCGAACTTTCGCGCGAGAACGTGTTTGTCATGCACCAGCAGCGTGCGCAGACCCAGCAGATCCGTCCCCTGCGCATCCTGATTTTGAACCTGATGCCCACCAAAATTGTAACGGAAACCCAGCTGGCACGCCTTTTGGCCAACAGCCCCCTGCAGGTGCAGCTGACCTTTTTGCAGACCAAGACCCATGATACCACCCACACCCCGCAGGAGCACATGAAGGCGTTTTATAAAACCTTTGATGCGGTACGCAATGAGCGCTTTGACGGTATGATCATCACCGGTGCCCCCATTGAGGACCTGGACTATGAGGATGTGGACTACTGGAACGAGCTGTGCGAGATCATGGATTACAGCCGCGAAAACGTATATTCCACCATTCATCTGTGCTGGGGTGCGCTGGCCGGGCTGTATTACCACTTCGGCGTGCGCAAGGTACACCTGCCGGAAAAAATGTTCGGCGTGTTCGAGCACCGCGTGGTGCGGCCCTCAAACCCGCTGGTGCGCGGCTTTGACGAAATATTCTATGCCCCGCACAGCCGCTGGGCCGGGCTGAACCGCGCCGATATTGATGCCGCCCCGGAGCTGCGCATGCTGGCCGAAAGCGATGTTGCCGGCCCCATGCTGCTTTCTACCGAGTCCGGCCGCCAGATTTTTGTCATCGGCCACCCGGAATACGACAAGTACACTTTGGATGCCGAGTACCGCCGCGATGTAAAGGCGGGCAAGGAAATTCATGTGCCGGTCAACTATTACCCGGACGATGACCCCAACAAGGACCCCATTTTCCGCTGGCGTGCCCATGCGCACCTGCTGTATACCAACTGGCTGAACTACTATGTCTACCAGAACACCCCCTATGACCTGGATGATCTGGAAGCCGTGGTGGACCCGCCCCGCACCTGAGGAGGACGTATGCCGAAGATCAGTGCCTGTATTGTGGCATACTGTGATTATGATGAAGTGTGCGCCGCTGTGCGCAGCGTGCTGGCCAACACCCCCGGCGATGACTTTGCCCTGTATGTGGTGGATAACGCCAGCCCTGACGGCTGCGGCCCCCGCCTGGCGCAGACAGATTTTGGCGATGCTCGCGTGCAGGTAATCTGCCTGCCCAAGAACCTCGGCTTCGGCAAGGGCCACAACAGCATTATGGACCGCCTGACCAGCGATGTACACTTTATCCTGAACCCGGATGTGATCATTCACGATGACATCCTGCCCCAGATGGCGCAATGGCTGCTGGACCACCCCGGCGTTGTGATGGCCACGCCGCAGCTCTATTTTCCGGATGGGCGCATCCAGAACCTGCCGCGCCGCAAGCCCACCCCGTGGCTGCTGCTGGCCCGCCAGCTGGCCCCGCGGTTTGGCGGTGTGATGCAAAAAGCTGACGAACATTACACCATGCAGGATGAGGACCTGACGATCCCCCGCCCCATTGAGTTTTGCACCGGCAGCTTTGCCGCCATCCGCACCGATGTGTTCAAAACCATCGGCGGTTTTGACCCCGAATACTTTATGTATGTGGAGGATGCCGACCTGACCCAGCGTGCTCTGCGCCAAGGGCTTGTCTACCTGCTGCCGCAGTTCACCGCCACCCACGCCTGGCACCGCGACCCCATGCGGGACGCAGGCAAGTTCAAAATGCAGTTGAAGAGCATGGGCCGGTATTTCAAAAAATGGGGCATCGGCAAGGGGAATGTGTAAACGGGTTATTGTTTCAGCAAAAAACACTTGCACTTATTGAGACCGCAGAGGTGCACATTGTGCGCACCTGCCGCCTCTTCTTCGTTATCTCCCAAATTTAGCACTTGACGCACACGGCGTGAACAGATATAATAGAAATGTTCACGAGGTGTTGCGCAGCTGGTAGCGCGCGTGGTTTGGGACCACGAGGCCGCAGGTTCGAGTCCTGTCACCTCGACCAAAATAAAAGCCGTAGATTCGTTAGAGTCTACGGCTTTTTCTTTTGCAAGGTACACACTTTAGTACACACTTGCCTATTTTCTTTGTAAGTCGTGCACCAAATCCCTGTACACATCCGGATTCGCTTCCTTTAGTGCATCCATCGTTCCAGCATCCGGATGATATTTGAGCGCGATCGTTGTTTTCCGCTGGCGAAGGAATCCATCTGTTCCGAATTGAAAACAAAGCACGTTTCAAATTTATGGCAACACCGCACAATTCCCGCTTTACGGCTTAAGCACCGCTCCGGCGGCTGCGGCACGGCATCTGCGTTGCCAAAATGCTCGATAATGTCGGGTTGCGGTACCCGCATCGTGCTTCGGGGGCAAAAGCCCCTCGCACTCTGCGACCGCTGCCCCTGCTTCGGTTCGCTGTTTCCGCCACTGGCGGCGCTTACCTTTGCAGCATCCAGTATTATCTGCGCTTTTGGCTTAGCATCTGCCGCACCTCGCTCGCCGTATCGGCACTTAGAATTATGCGGTATTGCCTTAAATATAATCGTAGAGCGGGCAGATATTTTTTGTTATCGTTTTCTTTCTTGTGTATTTTCCCCTTGGCTGATACAATGTAGAAAAAACAGTTAAGGAGCATCCCCCAATGATTCGTGAAATTTGCAAAGACGAGACTTTTCTTGCGCAGAAAGCCGCACCCGCCACGGCGGCGGACCTTGGCGTAGCGCAGGACCTGATGGAAACTCTGATTGCCCACAAGGATGGCTGCGTGGGTATGGCGGCAAACATGATCGGCGTGAACAAACGCATCATCGCTTTTGAGAATGACGGCGAATACATGGTCATGTTCAACCCGGTCATCGTCAAACAGTCCGGAGCCTATGAAACGGACGAAGGCTGCTTATCGCTTACCGGCACGCGGAAAACCAAGCGCCACAAAGTCATCAAAGTGCAGTGGCAGAATGAAAAATTCCAGACGCGGCTTAAAACGTTTACCGGCTGGACGGCGGAAATCATCCAGCACGAAATTGACCACTGTGAGGGAATTTTGATTTAACCTTTTTCTTTTTCCTGCATTTGGCTTTCGTTCAGCAGGTTCAGTTGTTTCAAACCTCTTTCCAGTGTGCCTCAATGGCAGCGCGGTTCAGCTGCTCACCGATCACGATGATCACTTCCTGCGCTTTGGCAATGGGCTTTAAGGTCATGGCGTCGCGGCTGGCGTTCAGCTCCAGCCAGCCATTTCCATCCGAGGTAAAGCCCTTAATGCGCATAATGCGGCCGCAGGAGGCATCGGCAAACAGTTCATTCACCACTTCTTTCAGCCGCGGCAGGGGTAAGTGACGGTCGATAAAATAGAGCGAAGAAAACACATCGTGCTGGTCAAAGTGCATTTTTTCATAGCTGGCCTGCTTGCTGCCGCAGGTGGCAACGGCGGCCAGGTCCTGCGGGGTCAGGTCCTCCCAGTTTTTGCGCAGTACATCTGCGCCAAAGCGGCGGGCGCAGCCGTTTTGCTCCAGCGCGTGGTTCAGGTAGTTTACCGTGGAATCCATCTCGGCCGGGGTAGCCAGCTGGCTGCGGCTCAGCACCACCATGCCGGCATTGGCGGTTTCGGACGCCAGCAGGTAGGCCGACTGGGGCGAAAGCTGCTGCTCCTGCTTGGCATCCACAATAGCAATCACGTTGCCCATACGGTACCACTTATCCAGCGGTTCGTCGTGCAGGATGTCAAAAAAATTCATCTACATCAAAAATACCGCTCGGCTCAATAATGACCCGGTCAAAGCCCTGCATGGCCAGCGAGATCAATTTGGTGCGCATCCGGCGCTGGTGGGTATCGCAGTCGCACCCGCCGCTGATGCTTTCCATATCGCAATGGTCGCCCAAAATATCCTGCAGCAGCATAACATCCACATTGACCGCGCCAAAGTCATTTTCCAAAATGCAGACATTCCAGCCCTGCTGAACCATATAGCGGGCATAGTGCCGCATAAAAGTCGTTTTGCCGGAGCCAAGAAAGCCGGTGATCAAATCGACCTGTACCATAGTTGTTCCCCTCCTGTTGGTGGTAAATTGCTTGTGCCTGTTATTATATCACATTTTTATTCAGTTTGCTTCATCAAACTCAAATTCAAAAAGAAAAACCGCCACACAGGTCCCTGTTCCTGTGCGGCGGTTTTTCCTTGAAAAGAAGAAAAAAGAGAAAGAGGAGTGGATGAAAAAAGTCTGCGTTGTTCCCCTGGGCATTTGGCAATGCCCCAACGGTGTTCGGTTCCCTGTTTCCTGGCACCGTTCCTTTTGGGAACAACTATAGAATACCCGATAGATGTGAACAATTCGTGATAAAAAATTCAACATTTTGCAAAAAGCGCCGCGCAATTTTCCATATTTCAAAGGCTGTGGCGGTTATTCTTCCTGTGCGGGGTGTAAATTTGCCCAGCAATACGCTATAATGGGGTTAGATTGCGGCAGCAGCCGCTGCCATGCAGGAGGGAAAACACCATTGGCAAACCGAATCAATTATGAGCGCGTGATGGAAGAAACCATCGCCGCATTAGAGCGCGATGGCCAGCGCCCGCAGCTGCTGCTGCACGCCTGCTGCGCGCCCTGTTCCAGCGCCACGTTGGAACGTCTGGCCGACCATTTTGACGTTACCATTTTATATTATAACCCCAACATTGCCCCACCGGAGGAATACCACCGCCGGGAAGCCGAACTGGAACGTTTTGTGCGCGATGCCGGGTACGCTGCCCGCGGCATCACGGTGGTGGAGCTGCCGTATGACCCGCAGGAGTTTTACACTGCAGTAAAAGGGCTGGAAAACGAGCCGGAGCGCGGCGAGCGCTGCACCGTGTGTTACCGCATGCGGCTGGAATGCGCCGCCCAGTACGCCAGGGCACACGGCTTTAACTGGTTCACCACCACCCTTTCCATCTCCCCGGTCAAGGACCCTGTGCGGCTGAACACCATCGGCTGCGAACTGGCCCAACAGTACGGCCTGAACTACCTGCAAAGCGAGTTCCGCAAAAAGGACGGTTACAAGCGCAGCCTTGCTTTGAGCGCAGAATACGGCCTGTACCGGCAGGATTACTGCGGCTGCATTTTCAGCAAGCAGGAACGCGGCGTTTGATTGCAAGGAGAAATGTTTCATGCCAAAACATGTTTTAGTGGCTCTGCCATTGAGCGATGCCCAGCGCAGCGCCTTGCAGGCCAGCGTGCCGGAATATGAATTTATCTTTGCCCAAACCGAAACCGTTACCCTGGCCCAGGTGCTGGAGGCAGATATCATCATGGGCAATGTGCCGGTGGAGCTGATTTGCCAAAACCACCATCTGGAATGGTTCCAATCCAACTTTGCGGGACCGGATACCTATCTGGTGCCGGGCGTGCTGCCGGAGCAATGCCTGGTGACCAACGCCACCGGCGCTTACGGGCTGGCCATCAGCGAGTGGATGCTGGGCTTGTGGCTGGGGCTGCAGAAGGATCTGTTTTTGTACCGGGACCGCCAGACGCAGCACAAGTGGGATGCCATCACCCGCCAGGTGCGGCCGGTGGCCGGGTCCCGCGTGTTATGCGTTGGCATGGGGGATATCGGCTCTAACTTTGCCATGCGCGCCCACGCCCTTGGGGCCGAGGTTGTCGGCGTGCGGCGCAGCGTGCGCCCCGGTGCCCCCTGCCCCGATTACTGCCTGCGGGTGGTACCCCAAAGCGAACTGGACGCCGAGCTGCCGCAAGCGGACCTGGTTGCCCTGAGCCTGCCCGGCACGCCGGAAACGCTGCACATGTTTGATGCCGCCCGCCTGGCCCGCTGCAAGCAGGGGGCAATTCTGCTGAACGTGGGCCGTGGTTCCACGGTGGACTGCCTTGCCCTGGCCGATGCCGTACACAGCGGGCATTTGTTCGGTGCAGCGCTGGATGTGACTGACCCAGAGCCGCTGCCGTCAGACAACCCGCTGTGGAGCGAACCGAATGTGATCATCACGCCGCACATTTCCGGGCGTTTCAGCCTGGCCAAAACACTGGATAACATTGTAGAAATCTTTATCCATAACCTCAAGCTGTACGCTGCCGGGCAGCCGTTGGACAACCAGGTCAGCCGCACCACCCACTATGTCAGCGGCGGCAGTGGCGGCCAGCGGCTGGTGTGCGGCATGCCGTAAAGGTTCTTATTTTCAACCATTCTGCGCCAAAATATTGCATAACTCCTTTGGGTATTGTAGAATAGTGGTGTTCGCTGATTCTGCAACACACAGAGGAGTTTTTATGTTATACCAACTGTTCTGGCTGTTTTTGGCCTTTTCGTTCCTGGGCTGGTGCCTGGAAGTTGCTGCCACCGCGGTGCGGCTGGGCCAGTACCGGGACCGCGGCGTGCTGCACGGGCCGCTGTGCCTGGTTTACGGCATTACCGGCTGCCTGATCACCATTGCCCTGCGGGAATTGAGCGGCGGGTGGTTCTTCCTGTTTTTGTTCAGCGCGCTGTATGCCACGGTGGTGGAATGGATTGCCGGGCATTTGCTGGAGCACTACAGCCACACCCGCTGGTGGGATTACTCTGACCGCAAATGGAACCTGGATGGGTACATCTGCCTTTCGGCTTCCGTCGTCTGGGGTGCCCTGGGCCTGGTAACCGTCAAGTGGCTGGTGCCGCTGCTGATGCGTTTGTACCAGCTGGTACCCGCCGGGCTTGCGCATGTTCTGTTGTGGATCTTTGCCATTTTGCTGGTCATTGATCTGCTGGGCACCGCACTGACCCTGGGCGGCCTGCGCTACAAGCTGCCCAGAGTGGACGAGGTCAACAACCGCCTTGCCAACCTGACGCTGCGGATGGGGTTGTGGATTTTTGACCGCACCGAGCGCCGCATGCGCACCAAGGCCCCGCAGCTGGACCTGATACGCCCCAAGCGCACCAAAAGCACGGTGTTTGCTGCCGGGTGCAGCTTTTACAAAATCTTTTTGCTGTTTGTAATCGGCGCGTTCCTGGGCGACATCACCGAAACGATTTTCTGCCGCATTACCGCTGGGTATTGGATGAGCCGTTCCAGCCTGGTGTGGGGACCTTTCTCTATTGTTTGGGGCCTTGCCATTGCGTTGGTCACCCAGGTTTTGTACAAGTACAAAGACCGTTCGGCATTCTGGCTGTTCGGCATGGGCACCCTGTTGGGCGGTGCTTACGAGTATCTGTGCAGCGTATTTACCGAAATCGTGTTCGGCGCGGTATTCTGGGATTACAGTGCCCTGCCGTTCAACCTGGGCGGGCGTATCAATCTGCTGTACTGCTTTTTCTGGGGGCTGGCCGCTGTGGCATGGTTCAAGGTGCTGTTCCCGCCGTTGGACCGCTTGATTGAAAGCCTGCCTCGCCGCGGCGGTACCATTTTGACTTGGTGCCTGGTGGTATTTATGGCGGTCAATATGATCGTCAGCTCCGCCGCGCTGATTCGTTATGACGCCCGTTTGGAGGGCGTTGCCGCCCAGACCAGCCTGGATACCCTGCTGGACGAGCATTTCGACGATTCCTATATGCAGCGGGTCTACCCCAAGCTGGTGCACATGAATTAAATCATTTTAGTCACAGATTGCCATAGATAAATAAGGCAATACCGCATAATTCTAAGTGCCGATACGGCGAGCGAGGTGCGGCAGATGCTAAGCCAAAAGCGCAGATAATACACGATGCTGCAAAGGTGAGCGCCGCCAGTGGCGGAAACAGCGAACCGAAGCACGATGCGGGTACCGCAACCCGACATTATCGAGCATTTTGGCAACGCAGATGCCGTGCCGCAGCCGCCGGAGCGGTGCTTAAGCCGTAAGGCGGGAATTGTGCGGTGTTGCCATAGATAAATAACAGGCCCACGCCGGGATATTCTCCTGCGGCGCGGGCCTGTTGTTGTTTGGTGGTTGTTTTTTATGTGAGTAGTTTTGGAGTTGGTTCGGGGAATTTGCTCACAAGTTGAATCGTGGGGATACATGTAAAACGTTTGATACAGCCCGTCACCCGGGACGATGCGAGCATCGTCCTCTACAGAATAAATTTTGCACACACAATGTGGCAAGCCCCCCTGGCGGGGTCGGGTGACCCCGCCCTACTTAGAACCTTTTCCCATCTCCAATTCCTAATTCTGCCGCAACTCCTCACTCCTACCTCCTAACTCCTACTCGTGTTCCGCCCAATCGCGGCTTCGGCCCACGGCTTTGTGCCAGCCAGCCAGCAGCTTTTCGCGTTCCGGAGCTCCCATGTTGGGAGTAAAGGTCATGTTGCAGTGCCACAGGCTGCGGATTTCCCCACGGTCTTTCCACACGCCGGTGGCAAGGCCCGCCAGGTAGGCGGCGCCAAGGGCCGTTGTTTCGCGGATGGCCGGGCGCAGCACGGTTTTGTTCAGGATGTCCGCCTGGAACTGCATCAAAAACTGGTCGCGGGAAGCACCGCCATCCACTTTCAGCGAGGTGATGGGCACGCCGGTGTCCTTTTCCATAGCAGCCACGAGGTCTGCGCTCTGGTAGGCGATGGACTCCTCCGCCGCGCGGATGATATGGTTCTGGGTGGTGCCGCGGGTAATGCCCACAATGGCCCCGCGGGCGTACATATCCCAGTAGGGCGCGCCCAATCCGGTGAAGGCGGGAACAATATACACCCCGCCGTTATCCGGCACCTTCTGGGCGTAATACTCCGAATCCCGGCTTTCTTGGATCATGCGCAGGCCATCGCGCACCCACTGGATGACCGCCCCACCCACAAACACACTGCCCTCCAGCGCATACTCCACCTTGCCGTTCAGACTGATGGCAATGGTGGTCAGCAGGCCATTTTTGCTGCGGCAGATGGTATCGCCGGTGTTCATCAGCAAAAAGCAGCCGGTACCATAGGTGTTTTTGGCTTCGCCCTTGGGAAAGCAGCCCTGCCCGAACAGTGCAGCCTGCTGGTCCCCGGCAATGCCGGCCACCGGCACCTGCACCCCGCACAGATCGGTGGTGCCGTAGACCTCGCTGGAATCCGTCACACGCGGCAGCATGGCGCGGGGGATATCCAGCGCTTTGAGCAGGGTGTCATCCCAGTCCAGCTTGTGGATATCGTACAGCATGGTGCGGCTGGCGTTGGTTTAGTCCGTCACATGCGCGTGCCCGCCGGTCAGCTTCCAGAGCAGCCAGGTGTCCACAGTGCCAAACAGGATCTCCCCTGCCTCGGCCCGCTCCCGCGCACCGGGCACATTGTCCAGGATCCACTTGATCTTGGTGCCGGAAAAATAGGCATCAGGCACAAGGCCGGTATTCTCTTTGATATATTCTGCCATGCCCGGCTGGCTGAGCAGCTCATCCACCAACGGTGCCGTCCGGCGGCACTGCCAGACGATGGCGTTGTATACCGGCTGGCCCGTGGTCTTGTCCCAGAGGATGGTGGTCTCCCGCTGGTTGGTGATGCCGATGGCGGCAATATCATGCGCATCCACGCCGCTTTGGGCTACCACCTCGTTCATCACGCCATACTGGCTGGACCATATCTCCATGGGGTCGTGCTCCACCCAGCCCTGCTGGGGGTATAGCTGCTCAAATTCGCGCTGGCGCACGGCAATAATATTCTGCTCATTATCAAACAGGATGGCACGGCTGCTGGTGGTTCCCTGATCCAGCGCCAGAACATATTTTGTACTCATGCTTTTGCTCCCTCCGTATCGTTTCAGGAGTGTGTATTACAGATTTCGCGTCGCCACAATGTCCACGCCGGTGCCGCACACGTCGGCCAGCACCACCTGCCCGGTGCGGACGGGTGCGTGCAGAGTGACGCGGTCCAGCGCAGCCATGACCTCGGTCATCTTCTCTTTGGGCACGGCCTGCGCAGTCTTTACCGGGCAGCGCGGGTACAGCCCACCCCCTCCGCCCGCACCGTGCTGGTGATGATGCGAGTGGGATGGGTCAGCTCTTCTTTGCCGTATGCAGCGCCGTTGGGGCAGGCGTTTCCAGTTACATTATAATCATTTTCCGGGTCCACCTGCAAGTGGCAGCCGCAGGGACAGCAGATGCAAATGACTTCTTTGATGCTGCTCATTCTGCAATAACCTCCTCCACAGCAACGATCAGCGGGCCGTCCGCTTTTTGCAGCAGAGCTTTGGGCAGTGCGATGTGTTCCATCTCACCGGGTGCCATGCGCTGGCGCTTGAACCGGGCCAGCTGCCTGCCGCCGCAGGTCACGGTGATCTGGCTGGGGCCGTAGGTTCTGCCGCACACGGAAGGAAATGTTCACGCTCCTGTCCACATCAGCGGGGCGCACCCGCTGCGGCACGGTGTAGCCCACGCCATTGCCCGGGATAAGATCGAGTGCGGCGGCATCGGAGGCTTCGCCCTTCAAAACATAGGCCGCCGCAGAAGCACCGGCAAGGTCGCTCTCGCCGGAAACGAAGTCCACCAGATCGTGGACGTGCAGCACGTTGCCGCAGGCGAACACACCGGGGATGCCGGTCTCCATATTCTCGTAGACCACAGCGCCCTTGGTGTGGGGTCCATCGGGATGCCCGCCTGCCGGGTCAGCTCGTTTTCCGGGATCAGGCCGACGCTGAGCAGGATGGTATCCACGTCAAATTCCATCTCGGTGCCGGGGATGGGGCGGCGGTTTTCGTCCACCTTGGCAACGATGGCCTTTTCCTACACGGGCCTCGCCCTGAATGTCCACGATGGTGTGGGACAGGTACAGCGGGGATGTCATAATCCTGGAGGGGCACTGGACAATGTTCCGGGTCAGGCCGCCGGAATAGGGCATCAGCTCCACGCAGGCCAGCACCTTGGCCCCCTCCAGCGTCATGCGGCGCGCCATGATGAGGCCGATATCGCCGCTGCCCAGGATGACCACCCGGCGGCCGACCGTGTAGCCCTCCATATTGACATAGCGCTGGGCCGCACCGGCAGTGTAGATGCCGGCCGGGCGGCTGCCCGGGATGCCAATGGCCCCGCGGGTGCGCTCCCGGCAGCCCATGCAGAGGATGATACTTCTGGCTTCCAAAATCTGATAACCCTTTTCCCGCCTGACACAGTGGATCTTTTTGTCCGGGGCGACTTCCAGCACCATCGTGCCCAGTTCCACCCGCACGCCGGTTGTGCGCAGCATCTCGATATAGCGCCCGGCGTATTCCGGGCCGGTAAGCTGCTGGCCAAACCGATGCAGGCCAAACCCGTTGTGGATGCACTGGTTCAGGATGCCGCCCAGCTCGTTGTCGCGCTCTAAGATAAAATATCGCGCAGACCATGCTGCCACGCGCTGTACGCCGCCGCCAGGCCCGCAGGGCCACCGCCGACGATGACCAGATCAATCATGGTGATCTTCCCTCCTGCTTGGTTTCGCACAGTAAGACGTTGGTGCCGGCCTTATCCTGCAGCACGTCCAGCGGACGGATGCCCAGCGTTTTGCTGATCAGTTCCAGCACCCGCGGCGTGCAGAAGCCGCCCTGACAGCGGCCCATGCCGGCCCGCACGGCGCTTCACACCGTCAATGGTGGTGGCGGGGATCTCTTCGCGCAGGGCGTCCAGAATCTCGCCCTCGGTGATCGTTTCACACCGGCAGACCACGCGGCCGTATGCGGGATTCCTTTGCAATGAGCCGGGCCTTTTCTTCCGGCGAACATTCCTTAAAGCGCACCCGGGTGCGGCCGTCTCTGTAGTCCGCCTTGGGGGCGGGCAGATCGCCGTGAGCTTCCAGAATTTTGACGGCTTCTCCTTTTGGCAACGGCCGGTGCACTGGACAGCCCCGGCGATTTCATGCCCGCCAGGTCAATAAAGCCCGGCGCGCCGTCTGCTTCGCCGATCACGAAGTCCCCGGTATCCACGTTGGCGCGCACGCCGGCAAAGTTGCGGATGGACTCGCCGAAGCGGATGTCCGGCACGCTGCGGCGTGCTGCGGCGCTGACAAAGGCCAGCCCGGCGGCGGTGCAGGCGGTATCGTCCCCTTCCACGGGGTCGGCGTTCGGGCCGACGATCAGGTTGCCGTGTACGGTGGGGGCCACCAGAACGCCCTTGCCGTTCTCGTTGGGGCACTGGAAGATGACGTGGTGCACACGGCTGCCCTCGGATTTATCCAGCAGGTAGTATTCGCCCCGGGTGGGCTGGATGGTAAATTTGTGGGGTGCGGCCATGTCGTGCACGGCCTGCGCCGAGATGCCTGCCGCATTGATGATATAGCGCGTTTCCACAATTCCGGAGGGGGTGGTCAGCGCCCAGCCGCCGGCGGTCTTTTCGATGTGGGTCACAGGACAGCTGCGGTGCAGCTCCACCCCGTTGCGCACCGCCACCTCCGCCATGGCCAGCGCAAACTCCCACGGACTGACGATGGCTGCGCTGGGGGCAAACAGCGCGCCAACGACAGTGGGGGCCAGATTCGGCTCCATGGCAAGCGTTTCCTCTGCGGAAAGCAGCCGGATGCCCGGCACGCCGTTTGCCACGCCGTTCGCGTACAGCTTTTGCAGGTGGGGCAGCTCTGCCTGGCTCAGCGCCAGCACCAGGCTGCCGCACTGGCGGTAGGGCACATCCAGCCGGGCGCAGATCTCCTTGGCCAGTGCGGACCCCTCCACATTGAGCCGTGCCATCCGGGTGCCCGGCTCGGGGTCGTACCCAGCGTGCAGAATGGCACTGTTGGCCTTGGTGGTGCAGTCGGCCACATCGTTCTCGGCCTCAAAAATTGCAGTCTGCAGCGGGTAATGGGACAGCTCATAGGCGGCTGCCGCACCAATGACACCGCAGCCGATAATTGCTACATCCAGCATAAAAACCTCCTGATCGCTCCGTTTGCCGAATAAAAGAAAAAGAGCAGGACAAACAAAAGGGCCTTTCGACTCTCCCCTTGCTTGTTCTGCTCGATCCTCTGAACAAACTTTTTATTGTCTTTATGATAATGCGATCTGCACAAGATGTCAAGCTTTTGTTGAAAATTTAAAGCTCATTTTTACCTGTGCGGCTTTTTCCTGCTTTTTTTGCGGGCGCGGAGGCTTTTGGCAGAGCACGGCCTGCTGCAGCATGGCCTGCAGCGCTGCGCCCGGCCACAAGGCCGGAGCCGAACGCCCAGTGCAGGTTGAAACCGCCGCAGCTGCCTGCGCAGTCCAGCGTTTCGCCCACAAAGTAAAGGCCCGGACAGCCCTTTGAACTGGAAGTGTTGATCCACCTCCCGCAGGGCCAGCCCGCCGCCGGTGACCTGCGCCTGCTTCCAGCTGCAGGGGGTCAGCCCCTCAAACCGCCAGTGTTTGGCCGTGCGGGCCAGCGTCTGCCACTGTGCGGCGGTGAGCACGGCAGGCGTGTCGCTGTCCTGCAGCCCGGCGGCAGACCACACAGTACGGCCAAGCTTCTGGTTCAGCAGGCCCAGCCAGAAGTCAGCGGCGCTGCCCCCTCCGTCTGGGCGGCGTGGGCCGCAAACAGGCTGGCAAGTGCGGTTTCGTCCACTGCCGGGAAGAGGTCCAGCTCCACAGCAGGAGCCTTGGGGCCGCGGCCCGGGGCCAGCAGGCCGGACAGCTGCATGATGCAGATGCCGGAAAGGCCGTAATCGGTGAACTGTACCTCGCCGTTCTCGCAGGCAAGCACACGGGCACCGTCCAGCAGGGATGCTGCTGCCTTGGCACGGATGCCAGCCAGCGCTTTGCGGGGCTTTGCGCACTGCAGGGCGGTCAGGCAGGGGTACAGCGGCTCCACCCCTGCCGCCGCACTGGGCGGCGAACCGGGTGCCAAAGCCGTCGGTGCCGAACTGCGGCCCTGCCTCACCGCCCATGGCGCAGATGACGGCATCGGCGCGCAGCGTTTCGGCAGAGCCCTCTGCCGTCTCGAACTGCACGGCGTAGCCGCTGCGGCTCTGGTTCAGGGTGCGCACGGTGCAGCCGGTGCGCAGCTGCACATGGTGCTGCGCAAGGTGATGCTCCAGCAGGGCCAGCACGTCCGCCGCCTGATTGGAGTACGGATACACCCGGCCCGCTTCGTCGGTGCGGGTATAAAGCCCCAGCGCATGGAACCAGCGCAGCGGGTCGGCGGTATTTACGGCATCCAGCAGCGGACGAAGTGCTGCCGGGTCGGCAGTGAAATACAGCTCCGGTGCAATGCCGGTGTTATCCAGATTGCAACGGCCATTGCCGGTGGCAAGCAGCTTTTTGCCCGGCTTCGGGTTGCGCTCCAGCACAATGACCTGTGCAGCGGGGGCACTTTGTGCCGCCGCAAGCGCGGCTGCAAGACCGGCGGCACACGCCGCCCAGAATGAGGATGTTCGGCATCCGGACACCTGCCTTTCTCAGTAGAATTTTAGGATCTGTCTTCATAAGCGGGGTGCTGTGCTTATGAAAACGGTTTTTTGTATCATTGTAGCAGAACCCCTGCCGGAAACGCAACGAAGAGGCAGCTTTCCGTGCAGGTCTTTTTGCGCGGGGGCAGCAGGTATAAATAGCCCGGCCTGACAGATACTAGTGCTGCAGGCATTTTTAAGGAAACGGAGGAGCAAAAACATGAAAGCAACCGGAATCGTCCGCCGCATCGATGAGCTGGGCCGGGTGGTCATCCCGAAGGAGATCCGCCGCACCCAGCGTATCCGCCGCGGCGACCCCCTCGAGATCTTCACCACCGGCGACGGCGAGGTCATCTTTAAGAAGTATTCGCCCATTGGCGAGATGAACGCAGTAGCGGCCCAGTATACCGAGGTGCTCAGCAAAAGCTTTGCGCTGACCACACTGGTGGCCGACCGCGACCGCATCCTTACGGTGAGCGGCAGCGGCCGGCGGGAGCTGGCCGACCGCAGCATCAGCCAGCCGCTGGAAAAGCTGATGGACGGCCGCAGGCTGTACCAGAGCGAGGGCATTGCCGAAAAGTGCATCCTGCCCTGCGAAGGCTCGCCCCGAGCAGTGCTGTTGTGCGCCGCACCCATCATTGCGGCGGGCGATGTGACCGGCGTGGTGGCCCTGCTGACCGAAGACCGCACGGCCACGCCGGATGCCGCCCAGCTCAAGGCCGTGAATGTGGCAGCGGCATTTCTGGCAAGGCAGATGGAAGAGTAAAGAACATGCCGGAGCGCTTTCCTTATAATAAGGAGGGCGCTTTCTTCGTTTATGACAGAATTATGAATCTTTTAAAACATTTTTCCAAGGGGCTTGACAGCACCGGAAAATTGGCTATAATGGTCTTAGCACTCAGGAACAAGGAGTGCTAAACAAACAAAGAACGAACGCAAAAAAGGAGACAGGCGCTATGACGATGGATGCACGCAAACAGCGCGTGTCTTGCAGGCGATCGTGGCGCTGTATGGTCTCGAAGGGCGAGCCCGTTGGCAGCAGCGTGCTGGCAAACTACTTTGACATGGCAGTCTCCAGCGCAACGCTGCGCAATGAGATGGCCGCACTGACAAAGCTCGGGCTGCTGGAGCAGCCCCACACCAGTGCGGGCCGTGTCCCCAGTGCCAAAGGTTACCGTTATTATCTCGACAATCTGCTGACGGACGACCAGCCGCTGGACCGCGTGACCCGCGCCCGCGTCGAAGCCGTTTTCGCCAGCCTGGACCATGAGCCGGAAAAGCTGGCACAGGGCGCTGCCAAGGCGCTGGCCGCCATCAGCGGCTGCACCGCAGCTGTCAGCACCCCCTGCGCCGAAGATCTCTGCATCGCCCATTATGAGGTCGTGCAGGTGGGCCGGAGCGCCGCCGCCGTGCTGGCTGTGACCACTGCCGGTTATGTCCGCACCCGTGTGGCGCGGGTCCGCACGCACCGGTCTTTCCCGGGAAAATGCAGCGGCGCTTGCCGCCCTGCTCAACCGGAACCTGACGTTCGTGGCACCCGTTGATCTGTCGTCCCGGCTCCTGAGCGAGCTGTGCAGCCAGATCAGCCCGGAGCTGGTGCCGGTGATCAGCGCCGCCGCCGCCATCCTGCAGGATTCCACCCAGCCCCATGTGTATCTGGGTGGTGAGCAGTACCTGCTGGACTGGCCCCAGCTGGACGGCAAGGTGGGCAGCATCCTGAGCCTGCTGAACGACGAAGAGCAGGCCGCCACCCTCATTGCACCCCCGGCAGAGCAGAGCGAAAGCGTCCTGCTGGGCGAGGATCTGGAACCTCAGATCCCCGGCCTGTGCATCGTGAGTGACCGGTATCTGGTGGGCGGAGGCCTCTGGGGCTCCGTGGCCCTCATCGGCCCCACCCGGATGCCCTTCCAGAAGCTGATGCCGCTGCTCCACACCTTTGCCGATCAGCTTGGCGAAGGAATGAGCGGCAAACGAAAAGATACCCCGCAGGCAGCCGCACCCCGGCGGACTGTGATCTATAAGGAGGACCTGGAATGAGCGAAGAAACAAAAAAACCCCCCGCAGGCAGAAGAACCTGCCGTGGAGCCCAACACCGCCGAGCAGGCCGCCCCGGAAACTGCACCTGAGCAGGCAGCGGCTCCCGAGACGAACGCTGAAGCGGCAGACCCCAAGAAAAAGGGATGGCTTCTTCAACAAGAAGGCCCGGGAGCTGGAGGCCGTGAAGGCAAAGCTGGACGCGGCTGAGAAGAATGCCAATCAGGCCAAGGATCAGCTGCTGCGGATGGCCGCCGAGTATGAGAACTACCGCAAGCGCTCCACCCGTGAGGCTGACCAGAAGTTCAACGACGGCGTGTCCTTTGCCGTGAACCAGATCATCCCCATTCTGGATACGCTGGAGATGGCGGCCAACGCCCCCACCACCGACGAGAATTACAAGAAGGGCGTGACCATGACGCTGGACAAAGCCGCCAAGGCGCTGAACGCCCTCCATGTGGAGGAAATCGAGGCGCTGGGCAAGCCCTTTGACCCCAACTTTATGAATGCCGTGCAGCAGATCCCCGCCCCCGATGGGCAGGAGAGCGGCACCGTGATCACGGTTTACCAGAAGGGCTACAAGCTGGGCGATAAGATCGTCCGCCATGCCACCGTTGTTGTGGCAGAGTGATTTTGCAAGACCCCGCAAGGGTTTTCAAATATAACATCCGCTTGGTAACATTTGAGCATCACATAAACAAAAAACGTTCTGAATTTGAGAGGAGCTTTCATTATGAGTAAGATCATTGGTATCGACCTTGGTACTACCAACAGCTGCGTGGCTGTTATGGAGGGCGGCGAGCCCGTTGTTATCGCAAACTCTGAGGGTGCACGCACCACCCCGTCTGTTGTCGGCTTCACCAAGACCGGCGACCGTCTGGTGGGTCAGGTCGCAAAGCGCCAGGCCATCACCAACCCTGAGAGAACACCGTGGCTTCCATCAAGCGTTACATGGGCACCGACCACAAGGTGACCCTGAACGGCAAGGAGTACACTCCCCAGCAGGTCAGCGCTATGATCCTGCAGAAGCTGAAGGCTGATGCTGAGGCTTATCTGGGCGAGACTGTCACCGATGCAGTCATCACCGTTCCTGCATACTTCAACGACAGCCAGCGTCAGGCAACCAAGGACGCAGGCACCATTGCCGGCCTGAACGTCAAGCGTATCATCAACGAGCCCACTGCCGCATCTTTGGCATACGGCATCGATAAGGAAGAGGACCAGAAGATCATGGTCTACGACCTGGGCGGCGGCACCTTCGATGTCTCCATCATCGAGATGGGCGACGGCGTGACCGAGGTCCTGGCCACCAACGGTGATACCCACCTGGGCGGCGATGACTTCGACCAGCGCATCATCGACTGGATGGCAGATGCGTTCCAGAACGAGAACGGCATCGACCTGCGCAAGGATAAGATGGCCGCACAGCGCTTGAAGGAAGCTGCTGAGAAGGCAAAGATCGAGCTGTCCAGCGCAATGAGCAGCCAGATCAACCTGCCCTTCATCACCGCTGACGCCACCGGCCCCAAGCACTTCGATATGACCATCACCCGCGCCAAGTTCAATGAGCTGACCGCCGATCTGGTCGACCGCACCATGACCCCTGTCCGCAAGGCTCTGCAGGATGCAGGCCTGCGTCCCTCTGACCTGAAGAAGGTTCTGATGGTCGGTGGTTCCACCCGTATCCCCGCTGTCTACGATGCAGTCAAGAAGGAACTGAACTGCGAGCCCTTCAAGGGGATCAACCCCGATGAGTGTGTGGCCCTGGGCGCTGCCCTGCAGGGCGGTGTTCTCACCGGCGATGTGAAGGGCCTGCTGCTGCTGGATGTCACCCCGCTGAGCCTGGGCATTGAGACCCTGGGCGGCGTGTGCACCAAGATCATCGACCGCAACACCACCATCCCCACCCACAAGAGCCAGGTGTTCTCCACTGCCGCTGATAACCAGCCCTCTGTTGAGATCAACGTTCTGCAGGGCGAGCGTGAGTTTGCCCGCGACAACAAGAGCCTGGGTGTGTTCCACCTGGATGGCATTGCTCCGGCTCCCCGTGGTGTGCCTCAGATCGAAGTCACCTTCGATATCGATGCAAACGGCATCGTGAAGGTCAGCGCGAAAGGATCTGGGCACCGGCAAGGAGCAGAACATCACCATCACCGCTTCCACCAATATGTCCAAGGAAGACATCGACAAGGCTGTCAAGGAAGCGGAGCAGTTTGCTGCTGACGATAAGAAGAAGCGTGAAGAGGTCGATATCCGCAACGGTGCCGACCAGATGGTCTTCCAGACCGAGAAGATGCTGAAAGAGAACGGCGACAAGATGCCCGCTGACGTCAAGACCGAGGCGGAAGCAAAGCTGGCCGAGCTCAAGACTGCTGTCCAGTCCGGCTCCATCGACGACATCAAGGCAAAGCAGGATGCTCCTGAGCCAGGTGTTCGAGAAGATGTATCAGGCAGCCGCTGCCGCACAGCAGGCCGCCGGTGCACAGCCCGGCCCCGATGCTGGTGCAAACAACCAGCAGAAGCCGGGTGATGACGGCGTTGTGGATGCCGACTTCAAGGAAGTCTAATGTCTGATAAAAAAACAGGCAGTGTGTGCCCGGCCAAACCGGCGGACGCACGCGTGGAATAACAAAAAGCCGCTCCGGTTTTGCCGGGGCGGCTCTTGCTGGTTATAGAGCGAGGAACCAACCGGGGCGTTTCCCGGATCAAACGTTCCCGGAGAGGTGAGTGGATATGGCACAGGAAAAGCGTGATTACTACGAAGTACTGGGGGTATCCAAGACTGCGACCGATGCCGAGATCAAAAAGGCTTACCGCAAGCTGGCAATGAAATACCACCCGGACTATAACCCCGGCGATAAAGACGCCGAGGAAAAGTTCAAGGAAGTAAACAGAAGCAAACGAGGTGCTTTCGGACCCGAAGAAGCGCCAGCTGTACGACCAGTACGGCTTTGCAGGGTGTTGACCCCTGCCTATGCAGCACAGAACGGCGGCGGCCCCGGCACGGGCGGCTTTGGCGGTTTTGGCGGCGACGGTGTGGACCTGGGTGACATTTTCGGCGACATCTTCGGCGGCGGCTTCGGCGGCTTTGGCGGTTCGTCCCGTCGGGCCAATCCCAACGCCCCCCGCAAGGGCCAGGACATCCGTGTGCGGATCACCCTGAGCTTTGACGAGGCCGTGCACGGCTGTAAGAAGAACATCACCATCACCCGCCAGCAGGAGTGCACCGAGTGCCACGGCAGCGGCTGTGCCGCCGGTTCCAGCCCCGAGACCTGCCCGGACTGCGGTGGCCGCGGCTACGTCATCCGCCAGCAGCGCACTCCCCTTCGGTGTGATGCAGACCCAGCAGCCCTGCTCCCGCTGTGGCGGCAAGGGCAAGCTGGTCAAGAATCCCTGCAAGGTCTGCCATGGCAGCGGCAAGGTGGCTGCTTAAAAAAGACGCTGGAGGTGTGCATTCCCATGGGCATCGACGACGACCAGAGCTTTGCACTGCGCGGCATGGGCGATGCCGGTGCAAACGGTGGGTCCTCCGGTGATGTGATCGTCATGGTCACGGTGCGCCCCAGCGAGGTGTTCCAGCGCGACGGCTACGATGTGTGGGTCACCGTGCCCATCACCTACAGTCAGGCCGTGCTGGGCGACACCGTGCAGGTGCCCACCATCGACGGCAAGGTGGAGTACACCGTGCCCGAGGGCACCCAGAGCGGCACCACCTTCCGCCTGCGCGGCAAGGGCGTCCAGTATGTGAATGGCAGAGGCCGCGGTGATATGTACGTCAAGTGCGAGGTCGAGATCCCCAAGAAGCTCAGCCGCACCCAGCGTGAGGCCCTGAAGAAGTTCGAGGGCACCCTGAAAGAAGAAAACTACGAAAAGCGCAAGGGCTTTTTCAAAAAGCTGAAGGATATGTTCAACAACTGAGACTGAAAACCGCATGACATAAAAAGCGGCGGCACTTCCCAAACGGGAGGTGCCGCCGCCGCTTTTTCAGAACAGAGACCGGGACTTAGTTGCCGAAGATCAACAGGGCGTTGGGCACAAGGCCGATGATGGTTGCGCAGGAACCAATGAACCAGAAGCTGCAGCCGATGTCATGGATGGTGTTCGTGGGGCTTTTTTCAGCATGGGCAACCAGAGCGTTCATGCCGTTTTCCACCCAGTTGGAGTTGATATTTGCCTTGCGGTAATCATGGATGGCAGAAACAGCCTTGTACCAGCCGTACAGCGGGAACCATGCCATGGCGGCTTCCACAACACCTACGCCGCCCTCGGTGTAGGTCATTTCTTCGCAGGACAAAACATTGTATGCAGCAGGATAAGTAATGGCGTTCGTCATAAAGCAAAACTCCTTTTTTAGGTTTGATAAAAAAAAAGCGGCGGCTCTTCCGTTGAAGAGCCGCCGCAAAAGCCCTTTGGTGTACTCCTGAAAAATTAGAAGTAGATGATGCCCAGAGACATAACGGCAGAAAGGCCAAAGCTGCTGATGGTCGATGCAGCATTCCAGAAGATCATGCCGGCATGGTAGAAGGTGTTGGTCACATTGCCCTTGCAGTCGGCTTTGATATCGCTCCAGACGTTGGATACCCAGTTGTCGTGATCCTTCTTGCGTGCTTCACGGCAGGTGTTGATGCCGATAACCGTAGCGTAGCCGGGCCACAGCCATGCAGCGACAGCCTGACCGACGGTAGCACCGCCTTCGGTGTAGGTCATTTCTTCGCAGGACAGAACGTTGTAGGAAGCAGGCATCATGATTTTGTTTTCCATAATAACACTCCTTTGAATCAAAGCTATCCAGACAGTGCAAGATCGCACTGTTTAAAACCCAAAAATAAACCGGGATATGCGCTTGGAGATCGTTCTCATAAAGCAGGGCGCGCCGCCGCATGACGCGAGTAGTTGCTTGCAGGAAAAGGAAAGCAGTGCTGTTCTCTGCAGGCAAAAGACCGTTCAGACGGTATACAGTGCTCAGGCAGCCGATTTCTTATTTCTGCTTGATGAAAAGCCCGCGGCCCTCTATGGCGGAAAAGGCCGCGGGTAAAGGGGTCTTTGGTCTCTCCGGACGGATCTTATGAGCAGGGTCAGAGCAGGACGATGGCAGCATTGACCAGAAAACCAACGCCGGTAGCGCTGGTCGCGGTGACCCAGACGATGCGTCCCAGATCACGCAGCATGTTCTGCGCACTGGAATCCATATCGCGGCTCAGAGCATCCAGACCGGTATCCAGCCAGTCGTTGGGGTGGCTCTTGCGGTAGTTGCGCATGGCGGTAACACCCATGTACCAGCCAATGGGCGGAATCCAGTTCAGCAGAGCTTCCGTAAAGGTAGCACCGCCCTCGGTGTAGGTCATCTCTTCGCAGGAAAGAACGTTGTAGGAAGCAGGCATCATGATCTTGTTTTCCATAATAACACTCCTTTGAATCAAAGATCGTATCAGCACATTCTATGCACTGTTCACACCAGATCGAACCATCGATGAAGAGCAACTGCTCTATATCGCCATTGTACAACACCCGTTGATTTTTTTTGCAAGGGGTGAATGGGCAGAGTGCGCAAAAACTGGAGAGACTTCCGAAAAGAACTGGAAAAATTTGTGAAAAAAAAGACTGCAATAATTTGACATAAAAACAACAGCGCCCTTTCCTTTGCGGAAAAGGCGCTGCCATGTTTACCCGGCCACACCGGCACGGTAGAGGTACGGGTCGCTCTTGAAAGCTGTCAAAACTGTAGAGCACCAGGATCTGGTCATAATCGTTATCCGCGATCAGCTGATCCAGACCGTAGTTGTAGTTGCGGAAGTCCACCACATCGATCTGGGCGTAGTTTGCGGTCAGGTAGGGTGCAAAAGCAGTTGGCGTAGCTGTCCTTGATCACCAGAATGCGCCCGATGCCGTCGCCTTCAATGCGGCTCAGGCCGTTGTTGCCATGCAGGAACATGGCGTACTTATCGTACACATTCAGCTTGTCCGTGTCGTACAGGCCGGTGGTCTCGCCGTCTGTGGGCTGACCTGCAGCGGTGACATTATAGATGGTCAGGCTGTTCGGCAGGTCGTACCAGGTGATGGTGTCCGGCACGGCGTTCCAGGTGCGGGCCTTGGAGTAGTGGGTGCCGTAGAAATTTTCGGCGGTCAGAGCGGTGTGCGCGGCGGGGTCGAAGGGGGTCAGGCCCAGCGCACCGCACAGCTGCTGGTAGGCGTAGTATGCGCCAAGGCTCGTCCAGTGATGGTCGGTGCGGTAGTAGATATATTCGTCCTTGTGTTCGGCAAGGGCCTGCCGCACATCCACAAAGCGCCCTCCGGCGGCCTGTACGGCGGCGGAAAGCTGGTCGAGATAGGCATCCTCGTCCAGCAACGGCGCGTTTGCAGGCACGTTTTCCGGGTAAATCACCGATGCTGCCGGGGCCAGCAGCACATCCACCTTACCCGGGTGGCGCTGGCACAGAGTGCTTCCACGGCGGCGGTGTTCTTGGGCAGGGTGCGGTTCTCGCTGTCCAGCAGGCTGAAGGTGCGGGGAACATCATGTGCTCTTTGCCCAGCAGGATGCCGCCGTTCTGCTCCCTTCTGCAGCAGGGTGGTCTCCACTACGCTCTGCAGGCTGATCCACTCATCGCGGCCGAACACCTGATCCTTCACGTACTTTGTGTAGGCGGTAAAGTAGCTGTTCAGCCCCTTGGCGGAAAGCTGGGTCAGCGCCGGGCGCTGGGAAAGGGTGGTGTTTTCCATCTCGCTGTAGGCGCGGTCCGGTGTAATAAGGTCCAGTGCGAACAGACCAATAAAGAACAGGCTGAACACCACCAGCACCGGGTAGTGCAGGAGCGAGGAAGATTTTTTGGAATGCTTGTCCATCTTCACGCCTCCTTAAAAGTTGAAATAGAGGAACGGGCTGTTGGTACTGCCCACCACATAGGCGGTGGAGACCACCACCAGCAGCGCCAGAATGGCGGCACAGCGGGTGACGGCATTCTTTTTCAGCAGGTTCCAAATCTTTTCAATGAGCGGGGGTGCAGCAGAGGATGCTGACCACCAGCAGCACACCCGTAGTTGCGCAGGAAATACAGCGCAGATACGCCGCCGGAAGGAACGAACAGCTTGTGGAACAGCAGGCCGAAGCTTACGCCCGTGTCGTTGCCCACGAACATGGCCCAGCCCACCACCACGAGGAACAGGGTGTAGATGTGGGGCCAGACTTTACCCTTTTGCAGGTGGGGCAGCAAAACAGCTTTTCTGGCCAGCAGCACAAAAATAGTAAAGGCCCCAGCAGATAAAGTTCCAGTTCGCGCCGTGCCAGATGCCGGTGAGCAGCTCCACCACGAACAGGTTGAAGATTTGGCGCTTCAGGCCCTTGCGGTTGCCGCCGAGAGGGATATACACATAGTCCCGGAACCAGCCGGAAAGGCTCATGTGCCACCGCCGCCAGAACTCGGTGATGGATGCGGAGATATAAGGGTAGTTGAAGTTTGCGGGAAGTCGAAGCCCAGCATCTTGCCCATGCCAATGCCCATCATGGAGTAGCCGGAAAAGTCAAAGTAGAGCTGCAGGCTGTAGGCGATGATGCCCAGCCACACCAGCGGGGTGGATGCATTGGCAAGGCCCACAAAGGTGGTGGAAGGGCTGTCCGCAACGCCGATGATGTCTGTCCACAAAGCACCGATGGCATCCGCCAGCAGCACCTTTTTGGCAAGGCCGAAGGTGAACAGGGTCATGCCCTCTTCGAGCTGCTGCAGGCTGTAGCGGTGCCGGTATACGTGCAGCTGGTTGGAGACATCGCGGTATTTCACGATGGGGCCGGCGATCAGCTGAGGGAACATGACCACATAGGCACCAAAGTCGATGATATTACGCTCTGCCTTTACATCCCGGCGGTGAACATCGATGGAGTAGGAAAGGGTCTGGAAGGTGTAAAAGCTGATGCCCAGCGGCAGAGTGCCCAATGCCCTGGATCTCGGCAAAGGCGGTGCCCAGCAGGGCGTTTGCGCTGCGCAGCACAAAGTTTGCGTATTTGAAGTAGAACAGCATCCCAAGGCTGCCAATGAGGGCCACCAGCAGAAATGTCCTGCGCAGGGCCGGCTTTTTGGTCGAAGTGCTCGATGCACAGGCCGCTGATGTAGTTGATGAGGATGAGGGCCACCATGACCGGGAAAAACCGTACCTCGCCCCAGCAGTAGAACACCAGACTGCAGAGGAACAGCACGGTGTTCTTGAGCTTTGCGGGCGCAAGGTAATACAACGCCAGCGTGATGGGCAGAAACCGGAACAGAAAGATGATGGTGCTGAAAACCAAAGCGTCAGCCTCCTTTTTAGCCGAAAAAAGCCGATGCCGCAAATGGCACCGGCCTTGGGTGGATCCAGATTCAGTCTGCCAGTGCGCTGTCCACGGCGCTGTCCAGATCGGCAGTGCACTCGTTGGATGCGATCACCATGACAATGGTGTTGCCCTTGAAGGCGATGACAGCGTTCTCCACGTTGTCCTGCGCCTGAGCAAACTCGGCGTAGTTGCCGTAGAAGGCCACCTGATCCTGCTGGTAGGAAGCCAGCTGGTTGGCTACGTCCTCGGCCTTGCCGTCGGCAGCTTCGAGCACCAGCACCAGACCGGCATCGCCGTTGTCGTTGCTCTTCACACCCTTGTAGCTCACCACGTCCTCAGCTTTCAGGCCGAAATCGTACTCAATGTTCATGGCTGCGATCTCGAACTGGTTGGAGATGGGGTCGGCTTCCAGTAGAGCATTGAAAACACCGTCCAGTGCATCAGAGCCGTTCTCGGCAGCATTGTCCACAACAGCGGATGCGGCGGCGCTGGAAGCGGGAGATTCCGCAGCAGCGGTGGAAACGGAGGAGGGAGCGGCCGAAGAGCTGGCGGAACCGCCGCAGCCGGTAAGAGCGACAGCAGCCAGCGCGCCGGTGAGAGCAATTGTAAAGATTTTTTGTGCGATTTATCATAAAATATTCCTTCTTTTGTTCAAAACATTCTTGCAGCTGCCCAAAGCGGTCCTGCATCAGGGCAGACTATTGTTATCTTACCATAACTGTGTGCAAAATGCAACGAAAAGCCCCTCAGTTTTACGGATTTTTAACCGGTGATCTTCTCCCCTGCAGCAAGCTTCTGCAGCGCGGCAATGGCATCCTCAAAGCACAGGCCGCTCTGGCTGATAAGGGCGGCGTTTTCCGGCCCCACATAGCGCCAGTGCCACGGCTCGTAGGTGATCTCGGTGACGGCTTCGGCCTCCTTGGGGTAGCGCAGGATAAAGCCGTACTCCACCGCATGCTGGCACAGCCAGCGGAAGGCCTCCGGTGTTTTCAAAGCCCTCGGTCAGGTCGGTGTGCTCCGGGGTGTTCAGGTCGGCGGCAAGGCCGGTGGCGTGCTCGGAGTAGCCCGGCGGGTTCACGATATTTGCCGCCTGCTTTTTCGCTTCGGCTTCGCTCAGGCCCTGGTGCGAAATACTGGGTCTTTTGGTCGTAGAGGTTCTTCTGGTAGTCCACACTGCGGTAGCCGCTCTGCATCAGATGGTCACGCCGTCCTTTGGCGGCGGCGGCCTGCATGGCGAAAAAACGCATCGGCGGCTTCGGTCTGCAGGGTCTTGTTCACAGCGGTGGCCGAGCCGCACGCCTTGGTGGTAAAGGTATGATCGTCCGGCATTTTGTTCGTGTGGTTCACCAGCACCATGCGGGGATCATCCAGAATGGCCTGCGCCTGCCGGGCGGTCAGCGTTGGCAGGCTGCGGTTTCTCGGCTGCCTCTGATGCTGCCGAGGCGCTGGACGTGGCGGACGCCGCCGAGGCGGCAGGGGAGCGGAACGGCGTGACGGCAGAGCAGGAAGGAGCCCCGCCCACGGCGACGCAGGCCACGACGGTAACGGCGAGCACGGCGCGTCTGCGGCAGCGCACCTCGGCGCAGGTAAAGGCCGGCGGTGATGAATGATGGACAGACAGGTTCATAATGGACCCTTCTTTCTTGTTGAGGGTGTGTATATTTTTGCACACGGGCGGACATCCCCTATTCCCGGGAGGCGAACAGGATGAAAATGTCGGCTGAGGAATACGGGCGCAGGGTGCGGCGCGTCGGCCCGCCCTCGCCGCTGGGCGGGGCTGGACTGCCTCTGGGCGTTTGGCGTGGGCGGCGGCATCTGCCTTCTGGGCGAGGTGCTGCGCGAGGTGGTATCTGACCATGGGGCTCGACAAAGAGAGCTGGCCGGGACGCTCACCAGCTGCACGCTGGTGGCGCTGTCGGCATTGCTGACGACGCTGGGCCTCTACCAGAAGCTGGCCGCGAAAGGCGGGCGGCAGGCACCCTCGTACCATCACGGGCTTTGCCAATGCGGTGGTCAGTGCGGCCATCGAGTTCAAGACCGAGGGCCGTGTGCTGGGGACCAGGGCGAAGATGTTCATCATCGCCAGGCCGGTCATCGTATACGTACGCTGGCGGCGGTGGTGTACGGCGCGGTGCTGTGGGTGCTGGGCATGGCGGGGTGCCTGTGCTGTCATAAAAACGGGCAAGTGTGCCGTAAAAGATTGCAGCATGCTGTTATTATACAATATTTTATGGAACGTTTTTCATCTATTTTTCCACGAAGGAGAAATTTTGCCTATGTCGGTCGGTGCGGGGACACCCTGCTGTTCCAGACGCCGCCGGTGATCTGCAGGGTGGCAGTGGGCGGCAGGGGCCGAAGGCCCGTTGGCTGCAGAGTTCGACGAACTGAGCGCAGACAACCGCTTTGGCCAGTCCAGCTGGGGAAGCTGCGGAAAAATACCTGCAGCTGCGTGCCGCCTGACTCTGCCACCAAAAAGCAGCGCTCCCGCAGAAAAGGTGCAGCTTGCCCTTGCCGGGGACCTGCAGGCCCAGTGCACGGCGTCCAGCTACGCCATGCGGGAGCTGGGCCTGCCCTTTGCCAGGCTGTTCGGGGCCTGCAGCACCATGGCCGAGGCGCTGGGTGTTGGGGCCTGCGCCTTTGCAGCGCCGGAATGGCAGACGGCCTGCTGGCCGGCCTCCAGCCACTTCTGCACCGCCGAGCGGCAGTACCGCGCCCCCTTTCCTATGGGGCCGTGCGCACCCCCACCGCCCAGTGGACGGCCACCGCGCCGCCGGGGCCTGCCTGCTCCGCCCCGCCGGGGCAGGGGTTGGCATCCGGGCCGTGACCCCAGCCGGGTGCAGGATCGGGCATCCGGGACATCAACAACATGGGGGCCGCGATGGCTCCTGCTGCGGCGGCAACGCTCCTGCGCTACCTCACTGATACCAACACCCAGCCGCAGGAGTTCGATGCCATCTGCACCGGCGACCTGGGCCATGTGGGCAGTCAGCTGTTCCGGGAGCTGCTGGCCGCCGAGGGCCTGCTCCTCAAGAACCATGTGGACTGCGGTTCCCTCCTCTATGATGCCGAGGGGCCAGTCGGTGCACAGCGGCGCTTCTGGGCCGGGGTGCTGTGCAGCAGTGCTCTGCGGGCATCTCCTGCCCCGGCTGGAGCGGCGGGGGCAGCGCCGGGTTCTCTTTCTGGCAACAGGCGCGCTGATGAGCCAGACCACCTTTTTGCAGAAGGAGAGCATCCCCGCCATCTCGCACCTGGTGGAGCTTGCTGCCCCGGAGGAACAGAACGGAGGAAAACACATGAACTATTTCTGGGCATTCGTTACAGGCGGGGCCATCTGCGTGGTGGGCCAGCTTTTGATCGACTTGACGGCCCTGACCCCGGCCCGCGTTTTAACGGGCTATGTGGTGGCCGGGGTGGTGCTTTCCGCCATGGGTGGTACGCGCCGCTGGCCGAGTTTGCGGGCTGCGGTGCCACCGTTCCCCTGCTGGGCTTCGGCCATCTGTTGGCAAGGGGCGTGCGCACCGCGCTGGGAAGAAGGTGCTGTGGGCATCCTCACCGGCGGGCTGACCGCCGCGTTTGGTGTTACCGCACCAGCCTTCAGCCTGTGCGGGCGTGGTGTGCAGCTGGGTGGGCAAAAGTCACGACCAGAACTGAAGAAGGAACACACTAGAACATTGCTGCTTTGTCTGCCATCTTCGCCCTGTTTTTCCACCGCACTGCGGTAAACTGTGCAACAGGAGGTGATGCGGATGAAGCAATCGCTGACGACCCTTTGTGGGAGCTTTGGGCTGCACAGGCCTTGTGCGCGGTGTGGCCCCGCTGCCGGGCAGTTTCCACGCCATGCTCGGCACTGGCGCTGCTGGGCGGCCAGCCCCTTGCGGCGGTGCCACCGGCATTGCGGGCGCGTTGGCGCCGAGCCGCCCGACGGCCCGCCGGAGCAGTTTCGGAGCAGGCACCGGGGTTCGATTTTGCCACCTCACTTTGAGCGCGGCCTGCTGCCGTGCCCCTGAAAAGCGGGCGTAAAAACCCCTGTGCCGGGAACCCGGTGCCAGAGGTTTTGCCCGTCAATCCCGAGGATCGCTGCTCTTGTTAGCACGCTTTGCCACGGCAATGTAACTGAACGAAGCACTGA
>VOFJ01002691.1_pt1 | contig 55979 bp, 71 predicted proteins | sample 5384081 | NCBI WGS metagenome assembly VOFJ01 (sample SAMN12384729, study PRJNA508395) | human gut metagenome | isolation source: healthy gut I | host: Homo sapiens | reverse complement strand
CTTTTTCAATTAGCAAGGCATTGAAAAATTCCACTCCCTCAATCTAAAACTCGTGTCTGCACCTAATTTTACCCTATTCCCTTAAAGAACCAATATCGGGCAAACCTGAACGAACCTAAAGCAGCACGCACCCGAAAAGCAATACTATATTGATGATGCTGACTTTGAGAACATTGTCAGGATTATTCACATATATGTGGAACGGCCTTTGGAAGAAAGTGCCAGAACATTCAACCGTTTTAAATGAAGAACTACGCGATTATATCAAGGGAATGCTAACTCGCATTGTGAAAAATGCTGTAACAGGTGAAACTTTTAGACGTGGGCAAGACCGACATTCAAATCCAGCGTGATGATAAAGCCGCATTTATCGCCGAGTGTAAAGTTTTAGTATGGAATAAAACTTTTCAGCGATTGATCAACTGTTTTGCTACGCAACATGAAGGATATTAACTTTCTTTGTTGTTTTTAATAAGGATAACAAGAATTCGGTGGGCATTCAGCAGCAAGTACAGAATTGATTAAGGAAAAAAAGCTATAAGCAATGGAACTCAATATTTGGGATTGTGTGAAATATCGTGAGGACACTGGAAGAGATGTTCGATTAGCAATAGCACTGTACGATGTTTCCGGCATCGAACTCCCCAGTTCCAAAAAAGAACTAAATACACTTCAGCAGGAACGGTAAAGCAGAGGTCGCTTTTTACTCGTTCTTTAATTCATAATAATAAGGAGCGTGATGCCATGACCCAGCCCAAAACCGACCTTGCCTATCTCCGCAACGAAAAAGCTAAAGCAGAGCAGAAGCTGCGCTCTTGCCAGCACCGGGAGAAAATCCTTGAACGTCAGATGTCAAAGCTGAACCGGAGAGAGCGTGTGCATCGTCTTTGCACTCGTGCCGGAATGCTGGAAAGCTTTTTGGTCTGTCCGGGAGAATTGACCGACGATCAGGTGATGGAGCTTTTGAAGATCTCGTTCCGCCAGCCTGAAGTCGTGCTGGCACTTGCAAAGATGGTGCATGACGTTCACGAACGCAGCAACGTCCAAAACCCTTTAGAATAAAGGGCGCAATTATACACCGTTCCGGTGAAATTGCGGTCTTGCAGACGGCTCGATGAAATCGAAGCTGGCGTTTGTGCGCCAGCCCGATTCCATCCCAAGGAAAACTGCATTTTTTTCTTGCGCTGCTTTTGCAGCTATCCTTTTTGCGGCTCCCGCCTGAGACCGAAGCGCACAGCACTCCGTTCTAAGGCGGCGAGCACAACCGAATACGATTCTAGACCGTTCATCAAGAGCAATCTTGCTGGGCGGTCTTTTTTGTTTGGGGGTGATGCCTATTCCGTGTCCGCATTTCAAAATCACCATCGTCAAGCGCAGCCAAGGGCAGTCCGCTGTTGCCGGGGCCGCTTATCAAAGCGGCGAACGGCTGTTCAGCGAGTACGACCAGAAAACAAAATTCTACAACAAGAAGAAAGAGCTTGTCCATACCGAGATCATGCTGCCGTCCCATGCGCCACCCGGATATGCAGACCGGGCGACCCTCTGGAACGCCGTGGAAGCCGTGGAGAACCAGTGGAACTCCCAGCTTGCCCGGCGCATCGTGTTGGCGTTCCCGGTGGAGCTTCCGAAAGAACAGTATCTCTCCATGATAAAAAGGAATTTTGTCAGGAGCAGTTTGTTTCCAAGGGCATGATTGCCGATTTTGCCATCCACGACAAGGGAGATGGTAACCCACACGCCCACATTCTGCTGACGCTCCGAGCGATGGATGAACACGGCAGGTGGCTCCCGAAAGCCCGAAAGGTATACGACCTTGACGAGAACAGTGAGCGCATCCGGCTCCCTTCCGGGAACTGGAAGTGCCACAAGGAAAACACGGTGGACTGGAACGACCAGAAGTACGCCGAGGTCTGGCGGCATAGCTGGGAGACCATCACCAACCGCTATCTGGAAGCGGCTGGCAGACCGGAGCGTGTTGACCTGCGCTCTTTTGAGCGGCAGGGCATCCAGCAGATACCGACCGTCCATCTCGGTCCCGCTGCACACCAGATGGAAAAACGTGGCATCGAAACTTTTTCTCGGCAATCTGAATCGTGATATTCGAGCCGCCAACAGCCTGATGCAGTCCATCCGCAGCGCCATCCGTGGGCTGCAACGCTGGATCTCAGACCTGACTGAAAAGAAGCAGATTTCTTCTGGACGCACTGGAAAAGGCGAAGGAGCCCACGCTGTCCGACCTGCTGGTGGATTACTTCAATCTTCGCAACGAGCAGCGCAGCGATTGGTCTGGCAAGGCAAAACTGAAATGCACTGTCCGGGATTTTGAGGAAGTCAAACGGGCGGTGGACTATCTGAAAGCCCATTCCCTAAACACCGCTGAGGACTTGAACCAAGCCATTGACAGCTTAAACCAGACCGCTGCCCCTCTCCGCAGGCAGTTGAAGCAGAACGAAAACCGTATGAGGGCAATCGCCCAGATAAAAGATGCTGCCGCCGTCCATGCCAAGCTGAAACCTGTCCATGACACCTTTATCAAGAAAAACTTTAAACTGACCAAGGACGCTTACGCCGCCCAGCACAAGGACGAACTGGACGCATTCAACAAAGCTGTCCGCACCCTGATGAAGCTGAACGGCAGCACAGCGGTGGATTTTTTCGGCATTGGATGCCGAATTTTCTGCGCTGCAATCCGGCAGCACAGAGCTGCACACCCAACTGGAAACCTTGCAGCCGGATGTCTCTGCCCTGAAAAATATCCGCAAGTATATCGACATGGTGCTGAATAAGCAACAGCTTTCTGCACCGGGCGGTAAGATGCCGGAGAAGGAATCGGTGCTGAAACAGTTGGAGCAGCTTCAGCAGAAAAAGTCCCACCACAAAAAGCGACTTCCACTACCCAAAACCGCGAAGAATCGCTCTAAACAATCTTTCTGTCACCGATACGCCGTTGCAATCAGTGGCAGAAATACATAATTCGTATGTTTTTTTTTTGTTGGCCTTTGCCTGTTCTCGTCGGCTAGTGAGTAGAGGCGTACTTTTTAAGGCAGAAATTTTCTCCAACACCCCCCATTTTAGGCCACTTTTTCTGTTAATAGTAGAAGCGCCTCTTTGAAAGTCGGTCATTTGTGACCTTTTTGTTAATTCTCAAAAAGATGGTTGTCTTTGGGCTGTTTTCGTTGCCTACCTATTGAGAGGATTTTTTTTTCAAAAGCGGAGATTTGGTCTCAAGAATTACAATTCAATTACAAGTTTCTCACCAATGCTACGAAACAGGCGTTCTCGATGCCTACCAAGTGTAGGGCATCTTTTTTTCAAGACCATTCTCGGACTATTATGACGTTTTGTTTACAAAATTGCTTGCAATGCTACGAAATGGCCTTTTTCATCGGCTACCAAAGTAGAAGGATGTTTTTCGTCCGTCAAAGTCCAGAAATCTTTCATATGTTCCTTGACAAGTGAATAGTTCAATCGTCCGGTACTTCACAAAAGGTACTTCTGTAACTCGCAGCCCGGTCATAACGAAGACGGGGTGGCTGAAATGCCAATGGTGCGGTGCAAGCCCGCCGCCGGACGATTCCCCCACTCCTAGGGAAGTCGAGGACCAATATGGGAGACCTTAACTTATTAACGCAGTTGAGCACTTGTTTCGTGCTTTTCTGCGACTGGAGAATTGGAACCCACCAATTCTCGTTACATACTCTTTGTTTCTGATTTCTGCTTCAGCTGGAGGTGATCAACATTTCAGAATATCTTACCACGCAAACTCTGCTGCCGCCGTTTCTCCCATACCCACGCTTCCTTTTGGAACTTGACCTGAGCCAGACTGCAAAAAATGACTTATGTGCTGCTGCTCGACCGTGCCACGCTCTCGCAGAAAAAAAATCTCTGGATAGATGAACGCGGTTTCGTGTTTGTCATTTTTACGATTTGCTCTTTGGCTGAGCAGCTAGGGCGCAGCACTGTCAGTGTTTCCAGTGCGCTTAAGGAATTGGACGCTGCAGGATTGATTGAGCGCAGACGAACGCGGTTTTTCTTCGCCCAATCACATCGTTGTGAAAATTCCAAATGTTGAATAGTTGTGCGGTTTTTACTATTCAAGAACCGCCAAAATCACGATTCTGTGATACGGATTCTTAATGGCATCCGCAAAAAGATATTTTTCCTATGCAGTATAGCAGCCTTTAAGACTGTATCAAAGAAAACTTTCACCTAACCAACGTAATAAAACAAAAAAGAGAAAAACGAATAGAATCCATCCATTCCTTTCCGTATTTGCACCACATGAATGAGGAGGTCTGCCCTTGAACAAAGAAAAAAAATCTGAGAAGAAGCCCACTACACGCCAACGTGCGCCGAGAAGTCCGAAGTCCGTGCGCCTGATCGTGGAACGCCATTATATCGGCAATGTGCCGATGAATACGCTTTTTCAGCGGCTTGCGGAAGAAGAAATTCGTAAAACTGCCGAATCGTATCTCGCCGCTGGCTAATTGGACGTTTTACTGCGGAAAAGGGCTTGCATCATCACGCAGCATCCGCTACAATGTGATTGATGAGGTCTCTTTTTCCATTATGGAGGTACACATGGAAAAGGACAAAAAAAAGTAACTGCTTTATACTGCCGGCTGTCAAAAGATGACGGTTCAAACAGCGAAAGCCTGAGCATCCGCACTCAAAAGGCGATGCTTATGGAGTATGCCACACACGCAACGGTTTCGGGAATTGCCAGTACTATGTCGATGATGGTTACAGCGGCACGAACTCTGACCGCCCTGCCTTTCAGGAACTTCTGGATGATATCCGGGATGGAAAGGTAGCGACCGTCATTACCAAAGACCAGTCCCGACTTGGACGCAACCACATCGAAACCGGAACGTATATGGAGATATTCTTTCCTGAACACGGTGTCCGCTATATTGCAATCAACGATGGTTATGATTCCAACGAGCAATCCCAGATGGATATTGCCCCGTTCCGAAACATCATCAATGAAATGTACGCCAAAGACACTTCCCGAAAAATCAAGAGTGCCCTTCGGACACGCAAGAAAAAAAGCGGAAAGTATATCTCAAGCGGCGCACCGTTTGGCTACCAGAAAGACCCTGCCGACCACAATCACCTTGTGATCGACCCGAACACCGCCCCCGTTGTTGAGTATATCTATTCAATGGCAGAGGAAGGGCTGGGGCTTCACCGCATCGCCAAGCGGCTCCACGATGAAAAAAAGTCTTGAAGCCGTGTTACTACAAGAAAGAGATGTTTGGCCGCTTTATTGATGATGAAAAGATGTATGATTGGGACAGTGCCTATATCAGTCAGGTTCTGCACAGCCCAGTCTACGCCGGACACATCATCTACGAAGCCAAGCCCACCGTGTCCATGAAATCCAAAAAGCGGCGTTATATTCCGTTTGAAGAACGCGCTATCGTTCCGAATACACATGAAGCAATCATCCCACAAGACCGTTGGGAGAACGTGCAGCGAATCCTTTACAGCCGTTCCGGCTGCTTTATGTGCGATAAGACCGACTACGACAATATCTTCAAAGGCATCGTCCGCTGTGCAGACTGCGGCAGAACGATGTTAGTCAAGGTCGAGCACAGGCGCAAACGTAACAGTGTTCTGGATCAGACCTTTTATTGTTGCAGCACTTATCGGAAATATGGTGCGAAAGCCTGTGACTCTCATAATTTGGAAGCCCGTGTGTTCTGCATGAAGCTGTCTTTGCGGACATTCAGGCACACGCAAAGGCCGCTGTGAGCAATCGGGAAGCCCTTGTGAAGAAGATTGCAAATCAGATGCACCTCCGGGTGTCCTCTGACCGGGCGCAGCACAAACGGGATTTGAAGCAGTGTAAAGCACGAATCGCAGAAATCGAAGACCTGTATGCAAAACTTTATGAGGACGTATCAAAGGGACTTCTCCCGGAGAAACGTTTTCAAATGCTTGCAGATCGCTACGACAAAGAACAGGCTGAACTGACCGAAAAGATTGAGCAGTACGAGCGGGAAGGCCGTGCTGAACACGATCAGCTGGACAAGATTCAGGATTTTATTGATGAAGTCAGCAAGTACGCTGGCATCACCGAACTGAACTATAAGATTCTGCATCAGCTGATTGACAAGATTCTGGTATCCAAAGCGGAAAAGGTCGATGGCGAATACGTCCAGAAAATCCAGATTTTCTACCGCTTTATCGGCCCATTTGGATGCCATCGAGTAACAATGTCAGAAAAGTCACCTCCGAGAACTATCCTACAGATGCCGGTCACATACATCCCTGCTCTGAGCGAGTGGCTGCCTACTACGCTGGGCCTGATGTAAGCCCCACGGTGCAAATGCTTGTCAAACCTGAACAGATATGACATAATCAAGGCAAGAACACCGCCTGTTCAGGAGAAAAGGAGCATTTCATGAAAACAACATGGCTGCACAGCATGGTTCAGGGTGATGCGACCCAATATTACCGCAAACGAAACGGCATTATGGTGGAACACATGGTTCGTCCGGCAAACTTTGATATGCGGTACAACCACTTCCATCAGGAGTACGAAATTTATCTCCTGCTCCGTGGGCGGCGGCAGATGTTCTTTGAGAACCGCGCCTATGAAGCACAGGCCGGGAACCTGATTCTCGTGGACAGCGGCCAGATTCATATGTCCCATTCCATCGTGGGAGACCCGGAAACCGAATACGAGCGAGTGATCCTCTATGTAGACCGGGACATTGTGGAAAAGGTCGATAAGATGTTCCCGGAACTGAAGATCGGTGCGTTCTTCCACAAGCACTACGGAATTTACGAACTGACCCCGAAGCAGACAGCGAATACCCGCCGATTGTTTCTGCAAATCATGGAGGAACTGGACAAGGCAGAGCCTATGAGCCAGACCGCTATTCTTTCGGAGTTGATTCTAGGCTTCATCTACTTCCGGCGCAGCAATCAGCAGGTCGCCTGCCTGAATGATGTGCAGGAGGGTAAGGCCAGCGGCGGAAAGTTCGATGCAGTCTACCAAATCTCAGACTACATTTCCGATCACTTTCAGGAAAGGCTCTCGCTGGACAGCCTTGCCGAGCAGTTTTATATCAGCAAGTATTATCTCAGCCGTTCCTTCCATGAAGTGACTGGCTTCGGCATCAACGAATACATCAACATCCTGCGGGTAAAAAAAGCGCAGAGCCTGTTAGAAACAACAACACTTTCCGTTTTCCGAAATCGCAAGCCGTACCGGGTTTGAGAGCATCACCTATCTGGGACGTGTGTTCAAGAAATATCAACACGTTACGCCTGCACAATATCGAAAATCGCTTACTTCAACCGCTGAGAAAAACAATACAAATACATGAGGTGTTTTTTATGGCAAACGAAATCAAAAAAGAACTGATTCAGAAAAAGCTGGATCTTGTTGTCCAGAAGCTGATGCACCTTGGTGCCCCCGAAAACGAGGACACTTTTGAAAGAAGGCGGCGAGGCCATCGGATTTTTTAGCCGTGACTTCGGCATCAAGGAGTGGGACTGGCCGCAGGGCATCGGCCTGTACGGACTGCTCAAAGTCGCCAAGATGCAGGATTCGGAGGAATACCGCACCTTCCTGCATGATTGGTTCAAGGAGAACATTGCGCAGGGTCTGCCTTCCCGCAATATCAACACGACTACTCCGCTGCTGACTCTGTGTGAATTGAACGAGATTTACCACGACCCTGAGTTTTGAAGCCCTTTGTCTGGATTGGGCAAAGTGGCTGATGGAGTGCATCCCGCGTACCCGTGAGGGTGGCTTTCAGCACGTCACCAGTGCCAACGGCGACCGTCAGGGCGTTCGCCTAAACGAGAGCGAGATGTGGATCGACACCCTGTTCATGACCGTCTTGTTCCTCAATCGGATGGGCCAGAAGTACGGCAAGCAGGAGTGGATCGACGAATCCATTAAGCAGGTGCTGATGCACATCAAGTATCTGTACGATACCCACACCGGTCTGTTCTTCCACGGCTGGTCGTTCAATCGGATGGACAACTTTGGCGGCGTGTTCTGGTGCCGCGGCAACAGCTGGTTCACGCTGGGTATTCTGGACTATCTGGATATGTTTAAGGGTACGCTGAATCAGGGCGTCAAGACGTTCATTCTGGATACCTACAAAGCACAGGTGCGCGCACTGCGTGACCTTCAGGGTGAGGACGGCCTTTGGCATACGGTTCTGGATGACTCCACCAGCTACGAAGAAACTTCCGGCTCTGCTGCTATCACCGCTGGCATCCTGAAAGGCATCCGCATGGGGATTCTGGATGATTCCTACCTGCCCTGTGCCAAGAAAGCTATCCGTGCAATCCTCAAGAACATCGACACCGATGGTACGGTGCTGAAAGTATCCGGCGGTACGGGCATGGGCTACGACCGCGACCACTACAAAAAAACATTCTGATTGCTCCCATGGCATACGGCCAGTCGCTGACCATCCTTGCACTGGTGGAAGCACTGGAAACCTTTGAATGATATTTCACTGAGGCTTTTGTTGCTGCGCAAACGCGAGCTTGCCTATGGCAGGCGGAACAGTCTCATCACACCACCAGCAAAGAGAAACAGGACCTTCCCGACGGGGAAAGCCCTGTTGTACATATCGCTATTGTCTGTAGATTTTCAGGGTGCGTCCATTCGGGGCGCACCCTGTTTTTGTTTCATCATGGTTGGGTGTACGTCAAAACGCATCACCGCAACTCCTTATAGGTTTCTTCCGGCACCGGCTCGCACCACTCGTTAGAGGTGTCTTCGCCGGGTACTTCCACTGCCAGATGAGAGAACCAGCAATCGGGTGCAGCACCGTGCCAGTGCTTGACCTCCGGGGAATGTTCACCACATCGCCCGGATGCAGTTCCTGCGGCGCTTTGCCCCATTCCTGATAGTAGCCCCGGCCTGCCACGCAGACAAGGATCTGCCCACCGCCCTTTGCAGCATGGTGGATGTGCCAGTTGTTCCGGCAGCCCGGCTCAAAGGTGACGTTGTAAATGCCAACCTGTGCGGTGGACAGGGGTGCCAGATAGCTTTTTCCGCTGAAATATGGTGCAAAACCGTCGTTGGGCGCGCCGATGGGGAACACCATTTCACTCTGGTGCTTTGCCTTGGCATCCTCCGCAGCGTCCTCTGCCCAGACTTCCTTTGCCATGCGGAAAGCAGCCCACGCCTTAGGCCAGCCTGCATAAAAAACGCCGCATGGGTCAGGATCTCTGCAATCTCAGTCCGGGTAATACCGTTGTTTTTCGCTGCCGTCAGGTGATACCGAAACGAGGAGTCCGTCAGTCCCTGCGCCATCAGTGCCACCACCGTCACAAGGCTGCGGTCCCGGAGGGAAAGTTTATCCTCTCGGCTCCACACCTGCCCGAATAGTACCTCATCGTTAAGTTCTGCAAATTTTGGTGCAAATTCGCCCAGAGCATCCCGCCCTGCGGTCTGTTTCACTGCCATTATACGTTCCTCCCCATCTCGTAAGCCTGTGCCATTGCAGAGGTGTTTCGCACCGCACCCGGCTCATAGACACCACTTGCTACAAGGACGCCTTTTTCCACGGCACCTTCCACACAGTCTGCATAGCCCCGGAAGCAGGCCAGCGTCGTGTCCGCAGAGGCTTTTTCCTCGTCTGCCATGGTGGTGATGTAGTAGAATTCCTTGTCTTTGACCTCAAGCCACCGTGCCACGGTACGGTCGATCACTGCCTTTCAACTGGGCACTGATGGAGTAGAAGTATACCGGGCTTGCCAGCACAATGACATCGGCATCGATCATCTTTTTTTGCAGGATGTCTGCCATATCATCCTTGTGGACGCAGGCTCCGCCGTGGGTGCTGCAGTAGTAGCAGCCGGAGCAGGGAGCCACCTTTTTCTCAGCGACCCGGATCTTTTCTGCTTTGTGCCCGGCATCCTGCGCTCCACGCAGAAATTCGTCGCATAGAATATCAGAGTTGCCGCCCTTCCGGGGACTGCCAGATAAAATCAATACCTTCTTGCTCATAGGAACCTCCTTGACAGCAGAGTGCATCCGCATTATGATGTTGATAAAGTTTGATTTTATCATACAACTTAAAGCGCACTTTAAGTCAAGGGCTTTTTGAAAAAACGGAGGTTTCAGATGATCTATACCGTAGGTGAAATGGCACAAAAGCTGGGCGTACCTGCCTCCACCCTGCGCTACTACGACAAAGAAGGGTTACTTCCCTTTGTGGAGCGTTCCTCCGGCGGCATTCGGATGTTCCGGGAAAACGACTTCGAGTGGCTGCAGGTCATCCGCTGCATGAAAAAAGCCGGAATGTCCATCAAGGACATCCGACAGTATATTGAGCTTTCCATGCAGGGAGACGACACCATTGACACCCGGCTGGAAATGTTCCGGCATCAGCGGGAGGTGCTCACCCAGCAGATCCAGCAGTTACAGCATACGCTGGAGACCGTGGAGTATAAATGCTGGTTCTATGAAGCCGCCAAAGCTGCTGGTACGGTGGATGTCCCCGGTGCAATGACCGATGCGGACGTGCCGGAGCAGTTCCGTGCCATCCGACAGGAGCTGCGAGGACAGAAGATGCCGAATGGCGAAAGATAAGAAATGCCGTTCCAGTTGCTTTTGGAACGGCATTTCTCTTAATCTTCTAACCCATGGTTCCCAGCCGTATTTTTCAAATATTCTTCCGGCTCGCCGTTTAGAATCAGGTCTGCATACGCCAGCGGGTCATTGTAGATAAGGTAATCCAGTTCCGTCCTCTGCGCCATGGTCACGTCCAATTCATCCTCGACCCCGGTGCAGTCGATGGAAATTTTTCTTCCATCCCGGAGCAGCAGCTCCACGCAGCCGGTGTCCATGTTGAATTTGCAGGTTCTTTCATCGTACTTCATACTCGTGTCCTTTCTACCTTACGGCACCTTTACAGTTGTGACCTTCGTGATACGGTCTTTCTTTTGATAAGGTTTCGGACACACGGCCGTCAGGGAAGAGCCTGAATTTTCATTTCCGAAGAAAACAAAAAATCCGAACCTTTCTCCTATCGAGAAAAGGTTCGGATTTTCATTATTTGGTGCGGATAAGAGGACTTGAACCTCCACCGAGTTGCCCCGATTAGAACCTGAATCTAACGCGTCTGCCAATTCCGCCATATCCGCATATTCTGTTGTGTTCCTGCGCCGTGGCGCCGGGAACGATAGTTATTATACCAGATGCAGCAGAATTGTCAAGCATTTTTTTGAAAAACTTTTCATCTTTTTGGAAAGGATCATACTTTCGCATTTTTTGCAGACAGCGCGGCTGTTACTGTGCAGGCGTTTTTGCGGTGCCTTGCGTGCGCCGTGCACCGTTTTGGGTTTGACAGGGTTTACACAGCGATGTAGAATAGAGGTACTGTTTTCTTACAATTATATAGAGGAGCGTTTTGCCATGCTGTATTTTGAAAACGACTACTGCGAGGGTGCACACCCCGCCATTCTGCAAAAGCTGACCGAGACCAACTTTGAAAAGGTCTCCGGCTACGGCACCGACCCCTACTGCGCCAGCGCCCGGGAGAAGATCCGCGCCGCCTGCGCCTGCCCGGAGGCCGATGTGCAGTTCATTTCCGGCGGCACCCAGAGCAACGCCATCGTCATCGCGTCCATGCTGCAGCGGTGGCAGGGCGTGGTGGCTGCTGCCACCGGCCATGTAGCCGGGCACGAGGCAGGTGCCATCGAGTACACCGGCCACAAGGTCATCACCCTGCCCCAGCACAACGGCAAGCTGGACGCCGCCGAGCTGCGGGCACTGGTGGCCACCTTCTACGCCGACGACAACCACGACCACATGGTGTTCCCCGGCATGGTGTACATCTCCCACCCCACCGAGTATGGCACCCTGTACACCAAGGCGGAGCTGGAAGCTCTGCACGCTGTGTGTCAGGAGTACAAGATGCCGCTGTTCCTCGATGGTGCACGGCTGGGCTATGGTCTGGCTGCCGAGGGCACGGACGTGACGCTGGCCGACCTTGCCCGGCTGACCGATGTGTTCTACATCGGCGGCACCAAGGTGGGTGCGCTGTGCGGCGAGGCTGTGGTGTTCCCCCACGGCGCACCGGCGCATTTTATGACCATGGTCAAGCAGCAGGGCGCACTGCTGGCAAAGGGGCGGCTGCTGGGCATCCAGTTTGACGTGCTGTTCACCGATGGCCTGTATTTCTCCATCAGCAAAAACGCCTATTGCCACCGCCAACCGCCTGAAGGCCGGGTTTGCGGCAAAGGGCTATCGCTTCTTTATGGACTCCCCTACCAACCAGATCTTCCTTGTGCTGGAAAACGCCCAGCTGGCTGCGCTGGAAGGCAAGGCAAAGTTCGGCTTCTGGGAGAAGTTCGACGACACCCACACCGTGGTGCGCATCGCCACCAGCTGGGCTACCCGCATGGACGAGGTGGAAGCGCTGATCGACCTGATGTGATCCTGCGCCCCTTTTGAGGGTATAACGTTTTGAATGCCCTCCGCGTTGCTCTGGGCATTTTTAGCGGAAAAGCATTTATAATTTTGGGACAGCGGAGCGTCTGCGGACGCTCCGCTGTCCCGTTTTCACGGAAAAGGCTCAGAAGCACCTGTCGGCGCTTCTGAGCCTTTTTTATTTTTCTTCTGTATTCCACGGCTGCGGGGTGCTTTCCACCGACTGACCGGGGACGGCAAGGGCGCGCTCCATCAGCAGGGCAAGGTAGGCGTCCTGCAAGGCGTCTGCCAGCGGGTACACCTCTGCCCCGCCGGCAAGATAGCCCTGCATCCTGTCCAGAAAACAGGCGATGGCGGTCTCGTCCTCGTTCAGCCCTGCCTGCGCGGCGGTTGCTGCCAGCGGGTCGGGCAGCGGGGTCAGTTGACGGCACACCGGCTCCCCGGCGGCATCCAGACAGCGCAGGGTGTCGTCGAACACTTCGCCCCGCTCTCCCTGCACACTGGTGTGGGTGCTGCGCAGATAGGAGTGGTACTGCACGCCATTAAAATCCAGAAACGCTGTGCCGCCGCCCGCAAATTCCAGCGTGTGCTGCTGCAAGGTCTTTTCCACCAGTGCGCCGTTATGCACCGCACCCCAGCGGGAATCCGTTTCGATGATCTTTTCCGTCCAGCTGCGTCCGGTCACCCGCACCGGCTGCTGGCCGGCGTTCAGGAACTGCCGCGCCAGACTGACCGCGTGGTAGCCGTGCGCCACCGACAGCCGGACAAACTGCGGCGTGCCCAGTGCGCCGCTGCGCACCGCCGCCAGCCGCTTTGCCAGCGTGGGGTACAGCCAGTACTGTTCTGCAACCTGCAGCTTTGCGCCCTGCCGGTGCAGCTGCCAGAGGGCGCGCAATGCGTCCTCCTCCAGCGCCGCCGGGGTCTCGCTCAGCACGGCAAAGCCCCGGGCAAGCCATTCGGTGCTGACGGCGGCGATGGACGCTTTATTCACTGCCACCACCACGAAATCCGGGTGCAGGGCAATGCACTGCTCCGCCGAGGTGCTTACCGGCACGCCGTACTCCCGGTGCATTTTTTCGGCCTTTTCCTCGGTGCGGCAAAGCATGGCGCACAGCGCGAACCGCTCCGGCAGCGCCTGCGCGATACGCCAGTAAAACAGCGACCGCCAGCCGGAGCCTACTACTACAAACCGCAGCTTAGCCATTTTTCTGTTCCTCCTGAATATGCTTTGCAGTTCCTGTTCAAAGCGGTCTGCGTCCAGCGGCAGGGTGAGCTTCTCCCCCAGCCATGCGGACAGGTAAGCCGCGTCGGTCAACTCCAACGCCCGCACGCCCTCCACGCCGGGGGCGGTCAGGGGCGTGCCGTGCAGGATGGCATCCGCAAAGTTTGCCAGCATCTCCGGGTAAGGCTCTGCCTGCGGCGCGAACTGCTCGGTGGTGGTGGTCTCGGTAAGCTGCTGGCGCTCGGTGCAGTCGGCGGTACGGCGGTAGGTCTCGGTGTCCGGCGTGTAGGTGTGCAGGGTGAGGGTGTCCTTTTCCAGCAGGGCGGTGCCCTTGGTGCCCACGATCTCCAACCGCTCGGTGTAGCTGCCCTCGCCGGTGGAAAGAATAAAGGTTGCCGTGCGCTGCTGCGGGTACTCCATGAGCAGGGTGGCTTCGTCGTCCACCATGAAATCGTTATACTTCCCCGTATGGGATCATGGCATAAATACTGGTTGGCATCCCGAACAGCCACTGCCAGATGTCCAGAATGTGCTGGCCCTGATTGAGCAGCGCGCCGCCGCCCTCCCCTGCCCAGCTGGAACGCCAGCTGCCGGAGCGGTGGTACATCCATGTGCGGAAGTAGCGGCTGTTTTCCAGCTGCACCCGCTTGATCTCGCCCAATGCCCCATCATCCAGTAATTTTTTTTAGCCGCATATACTTTTTGTAGCGGCGCTGATGGAACATCATGGCGAAAACAAGGCCGCTTTTTTCGGCGGCGCGGTTCATTTTCAGCGCCGGTGCCAGCGCGTTTGCGCTGGGCTTGTCGCACAGACGTGCTTGCCGTGGGCAAAAGCCTGCATCACCAGCGCCGGGTGGGTCTTGTGCGGGGTGACTACCAGCACGGCGTCAAACTCTTCTGCATAATCGTACAGCTGGTCGGCGCTGGGGCACACCCGCACCGTATCCGGCAGGGTATCCTTTGCCCACTGCTGCGCCCCGGCGCTGCGGCAGACCACGGCGGTCAGGCGCAATGCGCCCGCCTTTCCTTCTGCGATCATCTGGGCATACTTGCGCCCCATGACCCCGGTGCCGATAACGGCTGCGCGTACTTCCTGCATGATAGTCCCTCCTGTTTTTCCACAATGCGTTTTGTTATGGGGGAAAACTGCCTTTCACCCCTTCAGGTTTGCTTCAATGGCGGCTTTATCCAGCCCCTCGCCGATGACGATGACTACCTCCTGCCCCTGCGGGATGGGCGCAAGGGTGCAGCCGGCGGCGGTGGCGTTCAGCTCCAGCCAGCCACCTGCCGGGGCGGGCGCAAAGCCCTTGACCCGCAGCACCTGCCCGCACTCGGGCGCTGCGAACAGCCGCTGTGCGGCGGTCTGCAGCTGCTGCGGGGTGAGGTGCAGTTCCAGAAAGCAAAGGGAGGTAAAGGCCGCGTGCTGGTCAAAATGCAGCTTTTCGCAGCTGGCCTGCCGGTAGCCGCAGGCGGCAAGGGCGGCAAGGTCGGCATCGGTCAGGGCAGCCCAGTCCTTGGCAAGGATCTCCCCCCGGCGCAAAGCGGCGGGAAGATTTTGCGGCTTCCAGTGCACGCTCCAAGTGGGCAGCGGCGGCGGCGCACTGGGCGGGCGCTGCCAGCTGGGCGCGGCTCAGCAGCACGCAGCCCGCGTTCATGGTCTCGGACGCCAGCAGGTACTCTGCCTGCGGCGAAAGCGTTTCCGGCAGAAGGGCGTCCACGATGGCGATGACGCTGCCAAGCTGATACCACCGGTCCAGCGGGTCGTCCCGCAGGATATCGAAAAACTCGTCCACATCAAAGATGCCGCTGGGCTCCACCACCACCCGGTCAAAGCCGCGCATGGCCATGGCGATGAGCTTGGTGCGCATCCGGCGCTGGTGGGTGTCGCAGTCGCAGCCGCCGCTGATGGTCTCCACATCGCAGCCGGGGCCCAGCACCTCCTGCACCAGCATGGCGTCCACGTTCACCGCGCCAAAGTCGTTTTCCAGAATACACACCTTATGTCCCTGCTGTACCAGATACCGCACATAGCGGCGCAGAAAGGTGGTCTTGCCTGCGCCCAAAAAGCCGGTGATGAGATCCACCTGAACCATATCTTTTTACCTCCGTTGCAAAAACCCTCCCAGCGCCGCAGCGCCCGGGAGGGCATATATTTCAGTCTTTTTTCCGGCGCTGCAACTCCTGGATGATCCCCGCTGCTTCCGGCGCGATATCCCCCGGCACAATGGCCGGGCGTGCCAGAAAATAGCCCTGCAAAAGGTCTGCGCCCAGCTCGACGACCGTGCGCAGCTCGGCGGCGGTCTCCACGCCCTCGGCAACGATCTTCATGCTGCGGGGGTGGGCGTAGGCCACCATATTGCGCAGGATCTGCTGCTTGTCCGGCGAGGTGTCGATGCCACGGATGATGGTAATATCCACCTTGACGAACCGGGGTGCAAGCTGCAATAGCGTATTCTCGTTGGAATAGCCGCTGCCGTAATCGTCCAGTGCAAACATCCCGGAAAAGCCCGGATTGCGCTTTCTCTCCAGTGCTTCGTAGTCGATTTCTTCCTCTTCGGTGATCTCAATGACCATGCGGCGGCGCAGCTCATGCCAGCGGCTGTCTATATAATCAACATCCGCCTGCGTCAGGCAGGTGCTGGCGATGGAGTTGACAAAGAGCATGGCATCCCCGGACACGCTGCCCGCCCGGCACAGGCTGTCGAAGGTCTCCAGCGCCTTGGTAAAGGTGATGCGCTCGATCTCGTACAGTGCCCCCTGCTCCCGCGCCAGCTTCATGATGGTGGCCGGGGAGCGCAGGGTGGGCAGGTCGGAGCGCATCAGCGCCTCGTAGGCGACTACCCTGCCGCTGCGTGCCGAGAAGATGGGCTGGAAGCAGTAGAACACCTGCGCATTGCTGAGCAGCTGCCGGAACTCCCTGCGGGTGCGCTCGGCGTAGGCTTCGCGGTTGTACACCCCGATGTCGAACTCCTCCACCCGGCCCTTCTCCGAATGCTTGACCTGATACATGGCAAAGTCGGCGTATTTTTTCAAGGTCTCCCAGTCCTGCCCGTCGTCCGGGTACCAAGCGATGCCGCCGGAAAGGCTGATATGCAAAGCGTTGCCGCTGGGCAGCAGTGCCACGCTCTGCTGCATGGCCTTCGTCAGGCGGTCGATCTTTTCCCGCACTGCGTCCCGGCTGCGGTAGCCGTGGAACAGCACAAGGAACTCGTCGCCGGAAAGGCGGGCGCAGACCGTCCCGGCGGGGGTATTGTCCCGCAGGCACTGACCGGTGCGGCGGATGTACTGGTCGCCCCAGTCGTGGCCGTAGGTATCGTTGATGTGCTTGAGGTTATCCAGGTCCATCATCATCAGCGCCGCCACGCCCATGCGCTCCGGCGCGGCAAACAGCTCGGTGCACACCCGGTTGAAGGCCTGCCGGTTGTACAGCCCGGTCAGGATATCGTGATCGCGCTCGTGCTCGATGCGCTTCCGTTCCAGCACAGCGGCGGTCACGTCCTCGGCAAGGCCGATCTTGGCGTGCCCCTCGATGGTGCTGCGCAGCATGATGTACCGCACCCCGTCCGGCTGCTGGATGGTCAGCAGCTCGTCCCCCTCGGCGGTGTGGTCACAGGGATTCTTTTCCCGGATGTCCTTGAGCACCTCCTCGAAGCGGCGCACGCTCAGCGGCTCGCCCTGCATCTCGGGCTTGCCCAGCAGGGAGAAGAAATTATCGGTCACGAACACGCTGCCGGTATCGGTGCGCAGCTCGCAGCCGCCGATCTCCACACTGGCCATATCCATGATGCGCAAAAACTTGGTGGAGTTGGTCACCAGCTCCCTGTTCAGCTGGGTAATGGTCTCGGCAAAGCGATCCACCTCCCGGATGGCGGTGCGGGACAGATGGGGGAAGGTCTTTTTCTCCTGCGCGTCTATCACCTCGCGGTACAAACGGTTGATGGGTCTGGCCAGCCGTGCCGAGATCAGCAGACTGCCCAAAACGCTCAGCACCAGTGTGATCACCATGGTGATCAGCAGCACCTCGCGCACCCGGCTGGAAAAGGCCAGCAGCACCGACTGTTCCATGGTGCCCGCCAGATACCACTTTTCGGCGACAAAGGGCGCGTTGCGGTTATACACCTGCAGCGGCTCCAGCACCATATAATAGCGCTTATCGTTCAGCTCCACCCAGTTGCCGCCGTTGCCGTTGCTGCGGCAGTTCAAAACGCCCAGCGGTGCATCTGCCGTTACCAGATCCTCGCCGGAGGTCACGGTCTTGCGCAGGGAGAGCACGCCGTCCGTCAGCGCATCATCGGTAGTGGTCACGATAAAATAGGTGCCTGCCTTGTCCTCGTCCAGCTCGGTGAAGGGCAGTTTTGTTTGCAGATACTCCGTGAGCAGTTCCACGCCCACCACGCCGTATACCGTGCCGTCCGGCAGGATCAGCGGCATGGAGTAGGCAATGGCGTGCCGGTCGTCCCCGGCCAGACAGTAGGAGTCGGTGGTCCAGCGGCCATAGCTTTCCGCCGAAAGGCTGGCACCGCTCTTATACGCGGTCTGAAAGACCGTGCGCAGGATGCCGCCCTTGGTATTGCCTGATAAGAGAAGGCGGGCTGCCAGCCCTTATCCGTGCCGATGCCCAGCTCTTTTACCACTGTGGCGCTGGCGCGTTCCAGCAAAAGGTCGCTGTTGCGCTCCGAAGGGCGGGCGTCCGGGTCCATATCCCGCAGGTAGATGCCGGGCATTTTTTTGCCCACCTCGCAGGTGTCCAGATCGTGGGTGTTCAGGATGAGAAAGATGCCGGTCACCTGCTTTGTGCGCAGGGTGTCCAGAAGCTGCGGGGCAAGGGCTACCAGCAAAGCATCGCTCTGTTCGCTGCTGTTATCCAGCGTGTCCAGCGAGATATCGCCGCTTTTCAGCAGCTGCTGGGTGGTGGCGGTGATCTGCTCGCTCAGCTGCTCCAGATCCTCCGCGTTCCGCAGGATCTCCTGCACATAGCTGGCGCGGTTGCGCACCCGCATGGTAAGCAGGTCCTTGGCGTTTTCTTCCAGCTTTCCGGTCACGTTGATGGCAAGGATGCTGGCGACCGCCATCAGCAGTTCCACCGCCATCACCAGCATCATGGTGGCAAAAATATTGTAGAACACGGTTCTTTCCGGTCTGTTTTCCAAGCGCTGCCGCTGGCGCTGTTTCCATGCGTCAAACATCGCCCTGCCTCCTTTCCGTCTTTTTCCGGGCGGTCAGCCCTCGTACTGCTGCAGCTGTGCAAGGGTGGCCTGATACCACGCCTCAAAATAGTCATCGGTCAGAAACTCTGCCGTGGCTGCCTCCGCGCTCTGGCCTGCGGCGATGCGCGCCAGCACCGTGTCCCGGTGGTCACCGGCAGATAGCCCGATTCCACCGCGAAAGCGATGTTATTCTGCGGCTCGGTGAACCACTTTAAAAAGGTGACTGCGCCGTTGATCTCGGCCTCGGTGCCGCCGCCGAGACCGCAGCCGCCGCCAGAAAGCTGCGGCGCGAGATCTTGTTCTTCATCCTGCTCTATACCCTCCCGAGCACCCTCCCGAGCGCAAGCGCATCCTACGCCATCATATACTTTTATATAATACCACCGTTTCCGGCATAGTGTAAACTCTTTCTTAAGAAATATGGTAAAAAGTGCAGATGACGAATTTTCGTCTTATTTTTTGGTGGTTATGCCAAAAGCACACATCCCCTATAAAAATGGGATAGCGGAGCGTCCGCAGACGCTCCGCTATCCCGAAAGTAAAAATAATTATTCCTCTAAAGATGGCCAAAGCACAAGCGGCGGCCATTTTTGATCGTCCCGCGTTACATGCGTATCCGCTGCGCGGCGCGGGCGATGGAGGCAAGCAGGGTCACAAGGCGCTTTTCGTCCATCTGGCCGCAGTAGGTGGTAAAGGTGTAGTAGCACCCCTGCACGCAGAAGGAAAGCACCACCTTGCGCACTACGTCCGTCTCAAAGGTGGGGTCGGTCTGGGCGATGCACTGGCACATGGCCTGTTCCACCCGGTTGATGAACAGCCCCTGCCGGGAGCCGGAGAAGAGCACGCTGATCTCGGCCTGATGCGCGGTGAAGGCGCGGAACATCTCCCGCGCAAGCCACTCGGTGCGCTCGCTCACATCGCTGGCGGTCAGGCGGGGCAGGCTTTCCACCACCGCGTGCACCATCTCGTCCTCCATGGCGTTGGCCAGCGCATAGATATCCTGATAATGGGCGTAGAATGTGGATTTATTGATGCAGGCGCGGTCGCACAGCTCCTTGACACGGATCTTTTCCACCGGCTTTTCGCGGCGCAGCTCCATAAAGGCCTGCTTGATGGCGCGCTCGGTCTTTTCAATGCGGATATCCAGAAAACCCACCTCTTTTGCATTTTTGTTGATTTTCCAACATTTTTCCGGTTTTGCGGATAGACAAGCCCCGCAGCCCTTTTTATACTGGGTATAAGCGGAGCGGCGTTACTCCTTGCGGTACAAAAGCCCCTGCTGCTCCAAAGCATCGCGGATGCGGGCAAAGGTGTCCTTGTCCGGGCAGCGCAGGGTGTGCAGGTGCACGCCGCCGGTCATGCGGCTCAAAAGGCTCTCGGGTGCATCCGCAGCCTGACGGATAAAGTTGTCCACGTCGTACCGGTTGCACAGGTTCAATGTGGCGCGGATCTCGCCGTACAGGCTGTTTTCCACCGCCACATCCACCACCGTACCGCCCTGATCCACCACGGTGTACAGCTCCCGGCGCATCTCGTCCTCGGTGCTGTGCACGCAGGCCAGAATGCCGGTATAGCCTTTTTCCGCCGGGTGCAGCTGGTAGCCCCGGGGGGTGGCATCGATCTGCGCCCCACCGGCGCGCAGCAGCGCCACATCCCCTACCACGATCTGCCGCGACACCCCCAGTTCTGCCGCCAGCGTGCTGGCGCTTAAGGGGGCACCGGCGCTGTTCAGCCGGGTCAGGATGCGTTCTCTGCGCTGTGCTGCATTCATAGGGGGTCAGGCTTCCTTTCCGTAAAACGACTTTTCTCTCCTTATTGTAGCAAAACGCGGCAAAATGTGCAAGGTTATTCCAATCTCAGCTTTCTGAACAAAGGCTTCCCCCGGAAGGGGGAAACCTATCTCCAAAGGGTAAAGGCTTTTGCGCCGGTCACGCCGCAGGCGTTGCTTTATTCTACCCGCAGCAGGGTGGCGTAATTGGAGGGCAGCTGCACCTTCATGCGGTTCCACTCGGTGGAGACCAGCACCTCCTGTGCGCCTACGGTTTCCGCCAGCAGGTCGGTGACCTTGGCGGTTTCTACCGGCAGCTGGAACTCCAGCTGTGCGGGGGTATCGCCGTTGTTCAGCACCGCCACCACGGCCTTGCCGTCCAGCACCCGGGCAAAGGCGTAGCACTGGGTGGTGAGCTGCAATTCTTTTACCTCGCCGTAGGTCATTTCCGGCAATTCAGCCTTGCATTTCCCCAGCGCTTTGTATACACTGGTAACAGGATTTGTACGTTCTGCATCAGCGTAGTCACTGAGCTCCAGACAGGGGCGCAGCGGCCAGTCGCTGCCCCACTCCTTTTTGCCCTCGATGCCAAATTCGGAGCCGTAGTAGATGGACGGAATGCCCCAAAGCGTGTATACTAGAATTGCAATGTGCCGGATGTGCGCCTTGTTGCGCAGCTTGTTGGGCAGGCGCTCCACATCGTGGTTGTCCGAGAAGGTATAAAGCCGGGTGTCGTGGCACAGGCCCTGCAGACGGCGCATGGTGTGGGCGATCTCAAAATAGTTGTGGTCGTTGTGGCCGCTCCACAGGCCCTTGTGCAGCTCATAGTTGGTAACGGAGTGGAGCATTTCGGGGTTGGCCCAGCGGCTGTAATCGCCGTGGATCACCTCGCCCATCAGCCAGAACTCCGGCTTGACCTCGTTGGCAAGGCGGCGCAGACCGTTCATGAAGTCGAAGTCCAGCACATCGGCTGCGTCCAGACGGATGCCGTCAATGTCGAACTGCTCCACCCAGAAGCGGACGGTATCATAATGGTACTGCTGCACCTCCGGGTTGCGCTGGTTCAGCTTGACCAGCAGGTTGTAGCCGCCCCAGTTGCCGTAGGAAAAGCCGTCGTTGTACTCGTTGTTGCCCCAGAAGTTCACATCGCAGAACCAGTCCTTATAGCGGGCGTTCTCGCGGTTTGCCTTCAGGTCCTGGAACGCGAAGAAATCGCGGCCCACATGGTTGAACACGCCGTCCACGATGACCCGCTGCCCGCGGGCGTGGCAGGCCGCCACAAAAGCCTTGAACTCCTCGTTGGTGCCAAGGCGGCGGTCCACCAGACGGTAGTCGATGGTATCGTAGCCGTGGGAGCTGCTCTCGAACAGCGGGCCGATGTAGATGGCTGTACAGCCCAGCTTTGCCGCGTGGGCTGCCCATGCTTCCAGCTTTGCAAAAGCGCCCGGGGTGGGCTGGCCGTCGTTTTCGTGCGCACAGCCGCACAGCCCCAGCGGATAAATGTGATAAAATACTGCTTCGTCATACCAAGCCATGATCATTCGCTCCCATTCTATTGCTATAAAAAGTTGCACCGCCCGCAAGGCGGTAGCAACAGTATACCACACCCTCTGGCAAATATGTGTATTTTTGCTGATTTTTGTCAAGATTCGCTAAGATTATCGGCTACTGTGCTGGTAAAAAGGCGTTTTTCTTGGATAGTTTGCCCAAACAGCCTTGTATCAACCGGCGCACACCGCCGGTCAACATAGAGAAGTAAGGAGATCTTTGCATGAATTACCCCCACCATCCCCCGCACGTTTTTCAGCGGCGACTGCTTCGATGCCTACCGCATTCTGGGTGCGCACCCCTGCACCGACAACGGCGCCGAGGGCTGGCGCTTTGCCGTGTGGGCCCCCGGTGCCACCGCCGTGGAGGTCTGCGGCGGCTTTGACGGCTGGGAGCGCGGCGTGCCCATGGAAAAAGCCGATACCGGCGTGTGGAGCACTTTTATCCCCGGCCTTGCGGAAGGAGATCTGTACAAATACCGCGTGCATGGCGCGGACGGCAGCACCGTGATGCGCAGCGACCCCTACGCCTTTGCCACCGAGCTGCGCCCCGGCACTGCCAGCAAGCTGACAAAGCTGGATTTTGCCTTTGACGACACCGCGTGGATGGAGCGGCGGGATAAATGCCGCAACCTGCCCCTGAACATCTACGAGCTCCATGCAGGCAGCTGGAAGCACAAGCCCAACGCCACCCGCGAGGACGGCTCGGACGGCTGGTACAATTACCGGGAGCTGGCCCGGGAGCTGATTCCCTGGCTGCTGGATCACCGCTTCACCCATGTGGAGCTGCTGCCGCTGGCAGAGCACCCCTTCGACGGCAGCTGGGGCTACCAGACCACCGGCTACTTCTCCGTCACCAGCCGCTACGGCACCCCCGCCCAGTTTGCGGGCTTTGTCAACGCCTGCCACCGCATGGGCATCGGCGTCATCATGGACTTTGTGCCCGTGCACTTTGCCGCCAACGCCGACGCGCTGGCAAAGTTTGACGGCACCCACCTCTACGAGTACGACAGCGATGTGGGCCACAGCGAGTGGGGCACCTGCAACTTCAACTACTACCGCCGGGAGGTGTGCAGCTTTTTGAGCAGCGCCGCCGCGCTGTGGATGGACGTCTACCACTGCGACGGCATCCGCATGGACGCCATCTCCCGTGCGCTGTACTGGCAGGGCGACCCCAACCGCGGCGTAAATCAGGGCGCGGTGAACTTTTTGCGCAGCCTGAACCACGGCCTGAACGAGCGCTGGCCCACCGGCATCTACATGGCGGAGGACTCCACCAACTTCCTAAAGGTGACCGCCCCCACCCGCTACGAGGGCGTGGGCTTTGACTACAAGTGGGACATGGGCTGGATGCACGACACGCTGGACTACTTTGCCACCCCCTTTGGCGAGCGCCCGGGCTGCTACGGCAAGCTGCTGTTCAGTATGCACTACTTCTACAACGAGCTGTATCTGCTGGCGCTGAGCCACGACGAGGTGGTGCACGGCAAAAAGACCATCATTGACAAGCTGTGGGGCACCTACGCGGAAAAATGCGCCCAGCTGCGCACCCTCTATTTTTATATGTACACGCACCCGGGCAAGAAGCTGAACTTCATGGGCAACGAGCTGGGGCACTTCCGGGAGTGGGACGAAAAGCGGGAGCTGGACTGGGATCTGCTGAAATACCCCTTCCACGATGCGTTCCAGAAGTACTTTGCCGCTCTGAGCCGCACCTACGCCTCCGAGCCTGCCCTGTATGACGGCGAGTACAACCCGGACTGCTTTGAGTGGGTGGCAAACGAAAGCTGCGCCGAGGGTGTGTACGCATGGCTGCGCAAGGGGCGCGGGCAGAACCTGCTCTGCGTGATGAACACCCAGGACCACGCCCACAAAAAGTTCCCCCTGTACCTCAAGTTCCCCTGCAGCGCAGAGCTGGTGCTGGACACCGAGGCCGGCACTTGGGGCGGCGTGCACAAGGCGCACCGCAAACAGAGCTTCCACACCACCGACGGCGGTGTGTTCGGCCGGGACTACACCCTGACGCTGGACCTGCCCGCCATGGGCAGCTATCTGCTGCGGCTGTCCCCGGAAGCCCCGAACCCGGACGCCGCCCGCCTGAGCGCCAACAGGGCGCTGGCGCAAAAGCGCAAGGCGGCAAAGGCTGCTAAGGCCGCCGCGGAAGTTTCCGATAAGTAATATTTACGCAAAAATGTCCCGTCCGCTTTAAAAGCGGCGGGACATTCTGCATTTTTCGCCGCCGGGGTGCTGGACAGTGCCTAAGCGAATTGTTATACTGTAGAATGTGAAACTTTGCAAGGAGGGATCTTGTTCCATGCCCGAATCCATTACAAAGCCCCGCGTTTCCGCTGCGGCGAAAACTGCGCTGGTGCTGGCTGCAGCGGCAGTGCTGCTGGCTGTTTTTGCGCTGGCTGCGCCCGGCAGTAAGTTCTTTTTCCCGCTGGTGAGCCTGTGGTGCAACTTAGCGCTGTTCGCCTGTGTGCTGCTGGTGCTGCGGGTAGCAGGGATAAAATTTGACCTGTTCCACAAAGCGGTGATCATCGGCCTGTGGGCGGCGGCGCTGATCTACTTTTCTGGGCGCTGAACCGCCGCAGCTTTGTATACATCTGGGATTATGTCAACTATATCAACAAGCAGTACAGCGCCGAGGCTGCCTTTCTGCAAGGCCCGGCGGCGGGCTTCCAGTACATCTTCGGCTCCTTTGCCGAGGACTACACCAACTTCATCACCCTGTTTCTGGAGTTTCCCTTCTGCCTGAGCGACCGCACCGGCGACAGCTTTGCCTTCTGTCAGGTGTTCAGCATCCTGCCCATGCTGCTGGTGCTGCTGGCAGGGCTTACCATCAAGGTGGGGCAGATGCTGCGGGTGAAAAACCGCTTCTGGTACTTCCTCATCGGCATGACCTGGATGGTCACCTACCCGTGGCTGCGCATGAGCGCCATGCTCAGCCAGCCGGACTGGTTCGGCCTCATCTTCGGCTTCAGCATTCTGCTGCTCACGCTGGACTTCCGGTTTGAAAAGCTGGAGCCGGTGCGCTTTTGCCTTTTGTTTGCCGCCACGGCAGCCATCATCCTTTCCCGCCGGTGGTACTTATATTTTGTGGTGGGCTACTACTTTGCCTACGCGGTGCTGGTGCTGGTAAGCAGCGCGCGCATTGCCCGCGCCGGGCAGAAAAAGCAGGCGCTTTTGCAGGTGCGCAACCTCGTGCTGTTCGGCCTGATGAGCATGGTGGCCATGCTGATCCTGCTGTGGCCGATGGTCAGCCGCATCCTCGCTTACAGCTACGCCGAGCGCTATTCCTACTATAACGGCGGCGGCTGCTTGCAGCCGAGATCAGCCTGCAGTTCTGGCGCATGGGTCTGATGAACCTTGTGCTCGTGGGCATGGGGCTGTGGTTCAGCCTGAAAAAGCGCAAAATGCCCGCGCTGCCCTGCCTTGCCGGGCTGGAGATCCTGCTGAGCATGCTGCTGTTCACCCGCATCCAGAACACCGGCTCCCACCAGATGCTGCTGTTCCTCCCGGGGTGGTTTCTCCTGTTTTTGCTGGGCGCAGCGGCGCTGGCCGAGGGCATCAGCCGCTTCCGGGCGGCAAAGGTCGTGTTCTGGGTGTTCACCCTCGTGTTTGCCACCTCGGTGCGCTGCTCTCCCCTGACCACCGTTGCCCTGCCGGGCTTTCTGGTGGATCACTTCCCGCTGGCAGTCACCGAGGAGTTCGTCCGGCTGGACAAGCTGATCTATGACCGCAGGGATCTGCCGCAGATCAAGGCCATTGCCAACTGGATCGACACCCACTGCACCGAGGGCGAGATCAGTTACATGATCCCCCACGATATGCTGTACTGCCCGGATCACTTCAAGAACTGCCAGCTGCCCGCAACCCCCATCAACGATAAGCTGGCCTTCGGCTTCTCGGTGCCGGGCACCCACTCCTTCCCCATGCAGTTCTTCTGAGGCCAAATATGTCCTTACCGCCGACCCCTTCCCCCAGACCTTTGTGGGCAACGGCGAGATGTCCCACAAGCTGAACGAGAGGTTCCTTGCGGTGCGGGACGAGTACTTTGCGCTGGAGGCCACCTTTGATATGGGCAACGGCACCACCTTTACCATCTGGCGGCGCACCGTAGCTCCCACCCGCGCCGAGGTGGAGTACTACCTGAGCGCCTTTAAAGAAGAAGATGCCCAGTACCCGGAGATGTTCTCCCAGATCGCAGAAAGCTGGCTGGCCGCCCGTGGGCTGTAACGCCGCTTTTGTAAAAAGGAGTGTTCGACTATGGAACAAACTGCAAACACCATGCCCGCTGCCACTTTGGGGCAGTACAAGGGGCTTGCCTTCACCCGCCGGGTGCGCCCGGTATCGGATAAGGCCGTAGAGGCGGATATCGGCAACCTGGCGCGGGTCCACGCGCCCTTTGTGCCCACTGACGCGCCCGCCGCCCGCGGGATGCGGGTCACGCTGGATTTCGAGGGCTTTCTCGCGGATGGGACTTCCATCCCGGACAGCCGAATGGAGAAGCCGTGACCGTAGTGCTGGGCACCGGGCAGCTGATGCCCGCCGCAGAGAAGCCGTGTACGGCCACTGCGCGGGCGAGACTTTCCGGTTCGACTTCACCTACCCTGCCGATTTCCGGGTGCCGGAGCTTTCCGGCAGGACGGCGCAGTTTGAGATCTGCCTGCACACGGTAGAGCGCAAGCAGGTGCCCCCGGTGGACGATGCCCTTGCAAAATCGCTGGGCTATGCGGACTTGGAAGCCCTGCGGGAGAGCCTGCGGGAGAAAAAGCGCCTTTCCCACGAGGCCAACGCCGACCGCATTGCCGGGGCGGCGCTGCTGGATATGGCAGGCGCGAACCTGACCGTGGAGCTGCCCGCAGAGCTGCTGGCGCAGAACGCCGAATACCAGATGACCCAGCTGCGCCAGCGGCTGCGCAAGAGCAAAATGACCATGGAGCTCTACTGCAAGAGCGCCGGGCTGACCCCGGAGCAGGTGCGGGAGGGCTACCGCAAGGAAGCCGAGCGCCAGCTGCGGGCAATGCTGGCGGTGCGCGCCATCGCCGAAGCCGAAAAGATCACCGTGACCCAGCAGGAGGTGGACGCCGAGATTGCCCGCCTTTCCAAGCTGCACGATACCCCGGAAGAAGAGATCCGCAAGGTGCTCAGCCGGGACGCCATCGCCGCCGCCGTGACCAACCAGAAGGTGCAGCGTTTCCTGCTCGACCACGCCGCCCTTACCTCTGTTGTGGAAAAGGAGTAAGACCATGGGCTTTTTTACCAGAACTGCAATGGATGCCCTGATGAAGACCAGCCATCCCGAGATCAACCGCCGCCAGTGCTGGAATTTGCACCCTCACCGCAAGCCCTGCACGACCTGCAAGGACATCTGCCCCTACGGCGATGAGATCTTCACCCGCCCCAACCTCGTCAAGGACTGGGATCCCTGCACCGACTGCGGCCTGTGCGTCTCGGCCTGCCGCAGGCTGCATTGCCTTCGCCGGAGCAGGTGCAGCGGGATACCGCCGCAGCGGACACCGACAACGATACCATCTGGATCGGCTGTGAGAAGTCCAGCCGCAAGAACACCGTGGTGCGCAGCTGCATCTGTGCCCTCTCGTGGGAGGCGCTGGCGTATCTGGCACTGAACAAAAAGATCGTGCTGGACCTGACCCCCTGCGGGCAGTGCGAGAACGACCTTTGCGCCGAGCAGCTGCGCCGCGAACTGACCCGCCTTGTGGACTTTTTCGGTCAGCCGATGTTTGAAGCGCGGTTCTCGCTGGCGTATGAGGAAAAGGAGTACCCCTACCATGTGCAGGAGCTGACCCGCCGCGAGATGTTGGAGCAGGTGAGCCACGGCTCCAAAAGCGGCACCAAAAAGCTGCTGCAAATGCTGCCCGGCCTGCGCAGCGAAGAGGACGGCGGTGTGGATTTCCGTCTTTTGCTGCACCAGCGCACAAAGCAGCTGAAAGCCGCCATGGAAACGCCCCTGCAGTACGGCTACTATATGCCCAAGTTCACCGACAACTGCTTTGGCTGCGGCCGGTGCGAAAAAGCCTGCCGCGCCAATGCCCTGAAGTTTGAGGAGATGCCCAACGGCCAGACCCGCATGGTGCTTACCCCGTGGAAGTGCAGCGAGTGCGGCGTGTGCATGAACGTATGCTCCAACAAGGCTTTGACGGCATGAAGCTGTACCAGCTTACCACCCTTGGCCCCGTGGTGCTGCACAAGTGCACCAAGACCCTGTGCAAGCAGTGCGGCAAGCCCATTGCCCCGGACAGCGCCGAGGGTCTGTGCTCGGTGTGCCGCATCAAGGCGCGCACCCTGAAACGGCAGGAGGAGGCGCGTCAGCGCGCCGAGCAGCTGAAGGCCGAGCGCGCCGCCAAGGCCGCCGAGGAGGCCGCCAAGGCAGCGGAAAACGCTGCGGAGACCACAGCGGAAGCCGCCCCGACCGTGGAGACTGCCGCAGCCCAGACCGTGGAGACCGCTGCCGCCCTGCCGGAGACCATCCCCGCCGGGCAGAGCGCTGCCCCTGCCAATGTAACTGCACCTGCTCTCGGAGAGCCGGTCTCCGAATGATGATAAAGAAAGGTCTGATCCTATGATGGAAGATGGCAAGGAGCCGGTCTACGCCTCCAAGGCAAAGCCATGGCTGAAATATTATGACGAAAAGTACATCCACCAATCCGTGCCGGAGTGCTCGGCCTTTGCGCTGGTCTGCCGCAACAACGAGCGGCACCTGGGCGACACCGCGCTGGAATACTACGGCCGCAAGTTCAGCTACGCCGACCTGATCGTGCAGATAAAAAAGACCGCCGCCGCCCTGCAGGCGCTGGGGGTGAAAAAGGGCGATATCATCACGGTGGTCAGCGTGATGACCCCGGAGGTGGTCTACACCTTCTACGCCGCCGACCTGCTGGGCGCTACCCTGAATCTGGTAGACCCCCGGTACAGCGCCGAGGGCATCCGGGAGTACATCGAGGAGGTGGAGTCCCGCCTGCTGATCTGCCTGAACGTGGTGTACCCCCGCTGCCATCAGGCCGCAAAGCGCACCAGCGTGGAGCGGGTGGTGGTGCTCAGCCCCGCCGACAGTCTGCCGCTGGCCAAAGCCGTGGGCTACAAGCTGACAGAGCCGGATAAAAACCGCTACGCCTCCAACGTGCTGCGCTGGAAGGACTTTATCGCCGCAGGCAAGGGGCACAGCCCCGCCGCCGTGCCCTACGACCCCCAGCACACCTGCGTGGTGGTGCACACCGGCGGCACTACCGGCTCGCCCAAGGGCGTTATGCTGACCGACTACTGCTTCAACGCCCTTGCACAGGAGTTTGCCGCCCAGAGCCGTCTGTTCCACCGCGGGCAGAAGCTGCTGAACGTCATGCCGCCCCTTCATCGCCTACGGTTACAGCTGCGGCATCCACATGCCGCTGGTCATGGGGCTGCATATCATCATCATCCCCAATCTGGACCCGGAAAAGCTGGGCGCACTGGTGTGGAAGTACAAGCCCGAACACATGTTCGGCGTGCCCACCCACTACCAGCAGCTTGCCGCCGACCCGCTGCTGAAAAACAAAGACCTCTCCTTCATCCGCAACTACGCCGCCGGAGGCGATTCCCTCTCGCTGGGCGCGGAGCAGACGGTGAACCGGTTCCTCAAAGCCCACGGGGTGGAGTACCCGCTGGCAAAGGGCTACGGCATGACCGAGGTATCCTCGGCAGCCACCATCGCCGGCAACGTGACAAAGCCCGGCAGCGTGGGCATCCCCATGGTCAACACGGTGGTCTCCATCTTCGAGCCGGGCACCGAGACCGAGCTGCCCATCGGTCAGCGCGGCGAGATCTGCATCTGCACCCCCACCGCCATGAAGGGCTACTACAACAAGCCCGAGGAAACCGCCTACCTGCTGCGCCGCCACGCGGACGGCCAGCTGTGGGCGCACACCGGCGATATCGGCTCCATGGACGAGGACGGCTTTGTGTATCTGGACGCCCGCATCAAGCGCATCATCATCCGGCACGACGGCTTCAAGGTGTTCCCCTCCATGATCGAAAACGTCATCAGCCGCCACCCCGCCGTGCACCAGTGCTGCGTGGTGGGCTGCGCCGATACCGACCACACCCAGGGACGTCTGCCCTTCGTCTTTGTGGTGCTGGAGCCTGCCGCCACCGGCAAAAAGCGCCAGATCCTGCGGGAGCTGCGCCAGCTGTGCCTTGAGGAGCTGCCGGAGTATGTGCAGCCCGCCGCCTCGGCCTATAAGATCATCCCCGAAATGCCCCTGACCCCCGCCGGTAAGGCCGACTACCGTAAGCTGGAAGAAGAGGTAGGGTAACCCCCCTGCCCTTGAGAAAGAAGGAATCCTCCATGAAACATCCCCGTTTTACCGCATGGCTGTGCAGCGCCGCTGCGCTGGTGCTGCTGGCTGTGCCTGCCTTTGCCCAGCAGCCCGACGCCCTGCCGCCGGAGCAGGCCGCCCCCGCCGCGCAGGAGCAGCCCGCCGAGGCAGCTGCCCCGGACGCGGAAGCCCCCACTGAGGAAGCTGCTCAGCCCGCTGAGGAAGCCCCTGCCGGGGAGACCGCCGATCCTCAGCGCACCTATGTGGCGCTGGGCGACAGCATCGTTTCCGGCGTGGGTCTGCCGGATTTCAAGTACACCGAAGCCGCCATCGGCATAGACGCGGCCCCAAACTTCGAGGGCTACCCGGAGCAGTGCTATGTTTCGCTGGTGGGCAAAGGCCTTGGGCTGGACCGCCAGCACGCCATCAACCTTGGCCTGCCCGGGCTGACCACCGGCGACCTTGCGGATATGCTGCACACCGGCGCAATGCCCCAGATGAACCAGCAGGCGGGCACCTACTACGTCTACCCCCAGATGCTGGACTACCTCAAGCGCGCGGACGTCATCAGCGTGCAGATCGGCTCCAACGATGCGCTGGTGCCCGCCCTTGTGGCGCTGGGCAACGCCACCAACTGGAAGAGCGAGCAGCTGGTAGCCACCATGGTCAGCGGCGTACTGCGCGAGCCCAGCTTTGAGAACCTGCAGCGGCTGAACAGCGACCTTTCCCGCCTGCGGCTGACCCGCGAGGAGCGCAAAGCCACCACCCAGCTGCTGCTGGGCGGCGGCACAGACGCCATCTGCGAGCAGGCGTATCAGGAAGCCGCCGTGCATATGCCGCAGGTGGTAGCGGAGCTGCGGGCGCTGAACCCGGACGCGCAGATCATCCTTTTGGGCTACACCAACCCTGTGCCCCTGCTGCCGGAGTGGACACAGCTGTTCCGGCGGCTGAATGCCCTTAGCAAGAGCCTTGCCGCCCAGAACGAGAATGTGACCTATGTGCCCATCCCCTTTGCCATGACCGCCACCGATGCCCACCCCACCGTGAGCGGGCATAAGTACATCGCCAACCGCATCCTGCGGGCGATCAAAAAATAACCACAACGCACCATGCCGGGCAGCCTGCAAGCTGTCCGGCATTTGCTGTCTCCCCCAAAAATCGCACGTTTTCGGTGGATTATGCGGGGGGAAATACTTCGCCAGTTTTTGGCAGAGTTTTCCCGCGCGGCGGGCGCTGCCATGCGCTGCTGCGTTTGTTTTTGTTTTGCAGCGGCTGTGCTTGCATTTACAGCATGTATATCCAGCGTGCAATAATACCCTCTGGCCCTCAAAAAGTACACACTGGTTTTTCCGCGTCCATCGCCTTAGGATAAGGATAGATACTTTATGTCCAAAGGAGGTTTTTTACATGGACGCAAACAAGTACCGTACCGCCTACGACAAGGCGCAGGCCGTCCAGCACGAGGTGTGGACGGAGCTGTGCCAGCATCTGGAGCACGCGCCGGACGCCCAATTGCTCAGCGATTACACCGCCACGCTGGTGTATACGCTGGACAAAGACCGCCGCGAGGAAGCCCTGCGGCTGCTGCGGGGGCAGCTGTACAGCCGTCAGCTGCGGGACACCGGCCGGGTGGAGAGCTGGTTCACCGACTGCGGGGCGCGCATGGGGCAGGATATCGAGGGCTTTGTGGCAAACGCCCGCCAGCAGTATGTGCAGGCAGGCCTTGCCGAGGAGCAGCGCGCCGAAGCCGAAGCCAAACAAAAGGCCGGGCGCGGGCGGTTCCGCATCCGTCCCGCCAGCGCCTTTGCGCCGGAGCGCGCCGCCTATCTGGTACAGCCCTACCTGCCCCGGGGCATGGTAAGCATTCTGGGCGGCGTGTCCGCTGCGGGCAAGACCAGCCTTGCGCTGGACGTGTGCGCCCGGCTTACCCGGGGCGCAGCTTTTGCGCCGGACACCCCGCCGCAGCCCCCCGCCACCGTGCTCTACCTTACCGCCGAGAACGACCCCAACAAGGTGCTGCGTCCCCGCGCCGAGGCCATGGGGGCAGACCTTGACCGGCTGTATTTTCAGGACGGTGCCAGTTACAGCATGGGCGACGAGGAGCTTGCCGCCCTGTGCCGGGTGTACCGCCCGGCGCTGCTGGTGTTCGACCCCATCCAGAGCTATCTGGGGCAGGGGGTGCAGATGAACCGCGCCGAGCAGGTGCGCCCCTTGCTGGACCATCTGGGTGCCCTTGCCAAGGAGCTGGACATGGCGGTGCTGCTCATCAGCCACATGAGCAAGCCCGGCCCCGGGGTATGCAGCGCGCTGGACCGTCTGCTTGGCTCCAGCGATTTCCGCAACGCCGCCCGCAGCATCCTCATCGCCGGGCGGGACCCGGAGCACCCGGAGGTGCGGGTGGTGGCCCACGCCAAAAACAGCCTTGGTCAGCCCGGCGAAAGCCAGCGCTACCGCATCTGTCCGCAGGGCACGGTGGCCTACGACGGCCCCTGCACCCTTACCGCCGACGCCATCATCCGGGAGGCGGGCACCCCCGCCACCGGCAACGGCCGCCCCTCTGCCGCCCTTGCCAACGCCATCGAGGCGCTGGAAAAGCAGCTGTCCTTCGTGGGCTGGGTAGAGGCGGGCGAGGTGTACCGCCTGTGCGCCGAGCGGGATATCTCGGTAAGCACCATACGCCGCGCCCGCGTAGCACTGGGGTTGAAAACACTCTACATTGGAAATCAGCCCAACCGCAAAAACTATTGGTATCAGCCAGAACTGGAAGAAGCCTCTGTGGTTGCGGATATCACAAACCAGAACCAGCAAATACAGCTGGCTTGATGCACCGCAGGGCTTCTGAATGTTCAAAACACCCTTATAAAACTCTATTACTACTATGGACTTTTGAACAACTAGAACTTTTTAGCTTATCTACGTTTATTCCTAGTTGTTCAAGATGAACAACTAGAGCAAAAACCACCGTTTTTGTACGGTTAGCGTTTCTAGTTGTTCAAAACCCCCTCTGCTTTTTGAACAACTAGAGATATAGCGTATATCCGTTGTTTGTTTTCTTGCAAGGCTCAAAAGCCGCCGAAAGCTGCGCCTTTCTGCGCATTATTTTTTAGTTGTTCAAAACCCCCTGTGTATCATAGGAGACTTTTGAACAGTCGCCCTTGCCGGGGGCGGGACGATTTAAAATGCGCTCCGCGTTGCTCTGCGCATCATCAGAGGAAAAATTATTTATAATTTCGCGTTTGTCGCGGCCTGCGGGCCGCTCCAAACGCTATTTTCACGGGAGGGGTCGTAACGGGAAACTGCATTTGCAGCGCCGCTTTCTACGAAAGCATGGCGCTGCGGGCGGGCGCTTGCTCCCCCTCGGGGGAGCTGTCGCGCAGCGACTGAGGGGCTATGGATGGAGAAGCGAAAAAAGCGTTAAAGCGATAGCGCCGACTGGCGCAGCGCTAGCTTTTTTGTGCTTCGACTTCTTCTTTAGGATTGTCAAGGGCGAGCAGCCCTTGGCCCGTTGCGGGGTGGGTGGAGTCCAGAGGTAGGGAGGGGGGAGTCGGAACACCCCTCCCTGCCTCTGGCCCAGCGGAGCGTCTTTGCTTGTTTGCGGCAAGCAGGAACTTTCCCCGCGGAGCGCGATGCATTTTAAATCGTCCCGCCTGCGGCGCAGCCCGCCTCCTCCTCTTCCACCATCCGCTCATAGTCGGCGGTAAAAAGGCGCTGGGGCAGGGCGCTCGTCATGGCAAGGGCGGCGTTCCACTGCTCCTCGTCCGTCAGCTCCCCGCTCACCGGCGGGAAGTGCGCCAGAATGGCGTCCAGCTCCTGCTGCACCCGCTTTGCCACCCAGATGCCGCGGTCGGTCAGGTAAATTTTACCGTAGTACTCCTTTACGATCATGCCCTGCTCCATGAGCAGGTTCAAAATGCGCACCACCGAGGGTTTTGTCACCCCCAGCTTTTCCGCAATGCTGCGGGAGCTGATGTCCAGATGGGTGCGGCTTACCTCGTAGATGGCTAGCAGATAGCGCAGATGCGCTGCGGTCAGCTGCATACCGGTCACTCTCCTTTTTACGCGCCGGGGTCTGCCCGGTGTTATCATAAGCTAACTTTGTTTTAACTAAAAAGGAGCGCGAGCCGAGAGTTTCAGCCCGCGCTCCTTTGCGGTTCAGTGTTTAGTGTTTAGTGGCAGCCCTTGCAGTGGCTGCAATCGCCGCCGCAGCTGCAGCTGCCGCCGTGCTTGTGGGTGTGCCATACGACCCAGCCCAGCGCGCCGAACACCAGCGCTGCCACGATGATGGTGGGCAGATTAAAGTTTGTAGCAATAAATTCCATCATACAGCATACACCCTTTCGTTTCTATCAGATACGGGAAGTATCCAGCTTTACTTCGTTGTTGTCGGCGTACTTGTTGGGGCGCACCATCAGGTAGATGAACGCTGCCAGCACCACAACAGCCACCACGGTGAACAGGCCGAAGTGCACCTCGCCGGTGATAAGGCCGCCCAGCTGATACACCACCAGCGCAGAGCAGTAAGCCAGAGCACACATGTAACCAATGGCGATGGCCGTCCACTTGCCGTTATTCATCTCGCGCTTGATGGCGCCCATCGCAGCAAAGCAGGGAGCGCACAGCAGGTTGAAGATCATGAAGGCGTAAGCGGACAGAGCGGTGTAGTCCTGTGCGACCGCTGCCCAGATCTCGTCGCCGTTCTCGGAAAGCTCGCCGCCGAAGTGGTACAGCACACCGAAGGTGCCCACCACGTTCTCCTTTGCAATCAGGCCGGAGACGGAAGCGACGGTTGCACGCCAGTTGCCGAAGCCCAGAGGTGCAAAGATCCATGCGACCTTGGTTGCGATAGCAGCCAGCACGGAGTTGTCCTGATCCTCGACCATACCGAAGGCACCGTTCTCGAAGCCGAAGCCCTGCATAAACCACAGCACAACGGTAGCGAGCAAAATCACAGAGCCTGCGCGCTTGATGAAGGACCAGCCGCGCTCCCAAGTTGCCCGCAGCACGTTGCCCCATGCGGGCACATGGTAGGCGGGCAGCTCCATAACGAAGGGAGCGGGATCACCTGCGAAGAGCTTGGTCTTTTTCAGCATGATGCCGGAGCAGATGATGGCTGCCATGCCGATGAAGTAGGCAGACACTGCCACCAGCGAAGAGCCGCCGAACATTGCACCGGCGATCAGGCCGATGATGGGCATCTTAGCGCCGCAGGGGATGAAGCAGGTGGTCATGATGGTCATGCGGCGGTCGCGCTCGTTCTCGATGGTACGGCTTGCCATGACGCCCGGGACGCCGCAGCCGGTGCCCACCAGCATGGGGATGAAGCTCTTGCCGGAGAGGCCGAACTTGCGGAAGATCCGGTCCATGATGAAGGCCACACGGGCCATATAGCCCACGTCCTCCAGAATGGCAAGCATCAGGAACAGCACCAGCATCTGCGGCACGAAGCCCAGCACCGCGCCGACACCGGCCACGATGCCGTCCATGATCAGGCCGTACAGCCAGCCCGCCACGCCGATGCTCTCCAAAAAGCCGCCCAGCGCATTGGGAACGATCTCACCGAACAGGACATCGTTGGTCCAGTCGGTGGCAAAGGTACCGATGGCCCAGCCGCCGTCCGCGATGGAGGTGCCCATGGACAGGGAGTACATCAGGTACATCACCACTGCAAAGATGGGCAGTGCCAGCACGCGGTTGGTAACGATCCGGTCGATCTTATCGGAAACGGTCAGGTGCTCCACGCGGGCCTTCTTCTTGACAGCCTTGCCCACCACGGTGTTGATGTAGGCATAGCGCTGGTTGGTGATGATGCTCTCGGCGTCATCGTCCATCTCTTTTTCGCAGTCCTGAATGTGCTCGTCGATGTGATCCATCAGGGTCTTGTCCAGCTTCAGCTCATCCTGCACCTTGTCGTCGCGCTCGAACAGCTTGACAGCGTACCAGCGCAGGAAACGGTCATCCACCTTGCCCTGAATGCTCTCCTCGATGTGGGCAATGGCGTGCTCCACACTGCCGGTGAACACATGGGGCAGCTCGCCGGTCTTGGCAGCCTTGGCGGCGGCTACCGCAGCCTTGGCGGCTGCCTCGGTGCCCTCGCCCTTCAGGGCGCTGATCTCCACTGCCTGACAGCCCAGCTCTGCGCTCAGCTTCTTCAGGTCGATCTTATCGCCGTTCTTGCGCACCAGGTCGATCATGTTCACGGCCATCACCACCGGGATGCCCAGCTCAATGAGCTGGGTGGTCAGGTACAGGTTGCGCTCGATGTTCGTGCCGTCGATGATGTTCAGGATGGCGTCGGGCTTCTCCTTCACAAGGTAAGTACGGGAGACCACCTCTTCCAGCGTGTAGGGGGAGAGGGAGTAGATGCCGGGCAGGTCCTGAATGACAACATCCTTGTGGCCCTTCAGCTTGCCCTCCTTCTTTTCCACGGTAACGCCGGGCCAGTTGCCGACATACTGGTTGGAGCCGGTCAGGTTGTTGAACAGGGTCGTTTTGCCGCAGTTCGGGTTGCCGGCAAGTGCAATTTTAATGCTCATTGCGGATACCTTTCCTCCCTTTTGGTCGTATCAGACCACTTCGATCATCTCAGCGTCGGCCTTGCGCACGCTCAGCTCGTAGTTGCGCACGGTCAGCTCCATGGGGTCGCCCAGCGGCGCCACCTTGCGCACATAGATCTGCACCCCCTTGGTGATGCCCATATCCATGATGCGGCGCTTCACCGGGCCTTCGCCGTGCAGCCGTGCCACGGTGGCGGTCTCGCCCACCTTTACGTCTTTCTTTCAGTGTTTTCATCGTACTCGTTCCTCCCTTGCAGTATTTCATGCAGCACCGGGAAGGCGCTGCCTCAGTCCACCATGATGCGGCTTGCCATGGTCTTATCCAGTGCCAGACGGCTCTGCTTGACCTGCACGATCAGGTTGCCCGCGATCTCGTTGACCACGGTCACCTCGCTGCCAACCACGAACCCCAGCTCGGCCAGATGCAGCCGCACCTCGTCCTTGCCGCTGATCCTGCGGATGGTGACGGTCTCGCCTGCTTTTGTCATCGTCAAAGGCATCATCGCTGTGCTCCCCTTCCCTTGAAAAATATGTGATGCTGCGGTGGTTAGTCAGCCGTAACTATCAGCGTAAATAGTTTACCGCTGCTAACCAAGCTTGTCAATAGATTTTTCATATCTCATAGTTAGTTTATATGAACAAACAAATTTTATGCCGGAACCGGCCCACATTTTTATCAAAATCACCAATGACTAACTCTATTTCTTGAGTTAAAGTTAGCCAATGTTTACATTTTCAGAGGGTCGTTTTGCCCTTTTATAGGGCAGGGTGACGGAGAATGACTCCTCCCGTGAAAAGGCAATTCTGGAAAATCCGCAGATTTTCCAGAATTGCGAAATAAAAATAATCTTTCCGCTATTTATGCGCAGAGCAACGCGGAGCGCATTCAAAATCGTCCCACCCCGCGCGGGAGTGCATTCCCCCAAACACACGACCGCCCGGCGCAGGGGTCAAAACTGCACCGGGCGGTCATGTGTAAAAAAAGGAGGATCGCTCTCTCCTGTGTCGGAAGCATAGGAGAGTTGCCAGGATAAAAGAGAGTATTTGAAAAGAGAATATCAATTTTTCAGGCGGCGACTGCCAGCTTTAAAATGGGCGTGCCGCTGTGGAACAGCCGCAGGTACACCGCCGTGCACTTGGCCAGCTGGTCAAAGTGCTGCTGGGCGGCGGCGGGGTCGCCGTAGGACTTCCAGCACCCGCAGCAGGTAAAACACTTGCCCCGGTGGCGGATAAAGCCCACCACATCCTCCAGCGGATAGCCCAGAAATACCCCGATCTCGTGGGGGAAATCCGCCGCCTCCGCCGCGCAGCACAGCCGCAGGCTGAGCTGGTCCAGCAGCGCGTTGCAGTCCGCGGCATCTTCCGGCAGACGGTAGCCCTCCCGGGCTAAAAAGCCGCGCACAGCGGCATCTGCCAGCACCGTTTGCAGCTTGGCAGCGCGGTAGACGTACACCAGATACTGCCGGGTAGCGATGCACCCCCGCAGCACCCGCACCTGCAAGCCCTTGGGGTTCAGCTGGGCATTCCAGCCCGCCACCCGCCGGGCAAGGTCGGCACGGTTTCGCGTTTCGTAGCGGAACAGCCCCGCAGGCTTCAGCCCCGCCAGTACCGGGGCACATTGTTCGATCATTACGGTCTCAAAATCACGCTCCATGGCGGTTCTCCTTTGGCGGCGGTGTCAGGGTCAGTGTGCCCCGGATGCCGGGCTGTTATAAGTAAGACATGGCTAACCTCCGCTTCAAAAAAGAAGCAGCACGCCCGGTCTGCGGGCGCTGCCGGTGGGGTCTCACATGGTTAGTTGTTTCTAACGTCAGTAGTGTACCACAACGCAGCGGGCTGTGTCAAGCCCTTCCGGCAAAAAAGTTATTTATGGCAAACCACACCCGCGCTACCCTTCCGGCGGCGGTTATGGTATAATCGGGGTATTATCGGGTCTGCCCCTTGGGGCGCACCCCTGCCAAGGAGGCCAAACCCATGCCCACCCCCATCACCGCGTCCGCCCTGTCTGCGCTGCTTAGCGCCGCGCTGGCGCAAAAGCCCACCCGCCCGCTGGTGCTGGCGCTGGACGGCCGCTGCGGCAGCGGCAAGACCACCCTTGCCAACGGGCTGTCAGCGCAGTTTCCCGGCTGCACCCTGCTGCGCACGGATGATTTCTACCTGCCGCCTGCTCAGCGCAGCCCGGACTGGGCACACACTCCCTGCGCCAACATGGACCTTACCCGCCTGCGGGACGAAGCCCTGCGCCCTGCCTACGCGGGGCAGCCCGTAGCCTACCGGGCGTACAGCTGCCGGCAGGGGGCTTATCTGCCCCCGGCACAGCTGCCCGCGCAGCCGCTGGTGATCTTAGAGGGCAGTTACAGCCACCACCCGCTGCTGCGCCCCTACGAGACGCTGCGGGTGTTCGTGACCTGCACCAAGGCCGAGCAGACCCGGCGCTTACAGGCGCGGGAGGGCGCCCACTACGCGGATTTTGCCGCCCGGTGGGTGCCGCTGGAAGAGGGCTATTTTGCGCAGTACGGCATAGCCGAAAGCGCGGATTTTGTGGTGGAGACCACTAAATAAAGCAAAAGCCGGACAGTCCATTGGCTGTCCGGCTTTTGCTTGCTTGATTTACAGGCTGTTACTTATTCTTGTACATATCCTGATAGTAGTTCTGGTAGTCGCCGCTGGTGACGTGGTCCATCCACTCCTGATGGTTCAGGTACCAGTCGATGGTCAGCACGATGCCCTTCTCAAAGGGAGTTTCGGGGTACCAGCCCAGATCGTTCTTGATCTTGGTGGGGTCGATGCCGTAGCGGCGGTCGTGACCCAGACGGTCGGCGACGTGCTTGATCAGCTCCTCGCTGATGCCCTCGTCCTGCAGACGGTCGTGCAGCTGGTTGATGATGGTCTTGACGATGAAGATGTTGGGGCGCTCGTTGTGGCCGCCCACGTTGTACACCTCGCCGATCTTGCCGCCGTTTGCCACCATATCAATGGCCTTGCAGTGATCCTCCACATACAGCCAGTCGCGGATCTGCATACCGTCGCCGTAGACGGGCAGCTGCTTGTGGTGCTTGACGTTGTTGATCATCAGGGGGATCAGCTTCTCCGGGAACTGGTAGGGGCCGTAGTTGTTGGAACAGCGGGTAATGTTCACCGGCATACCGTAGGTGTCGTGGAAGGCCATGACGAACATATCGGCGCTGGCCTTGGAGGAGGAGTAGGGGCTGTGGGGGCACAGGGGCGTGGTCTCCATAAAGAAGCCGTCTGCGCCCAGAGCGCCGTACACCTCATCGGTGGACACCTGCAGGTACTTCTTGCCCTCTTTCCAAGTCTTGGCATCGGCGTCGTACCATGCCTCCTTGGCGCGCTGCAGCAGGTTGACGGTGCCCATCACGTTGCTCTGCACAAAGATCTCGGGGTTCTTGATGGAGCGGTCCACATGGCTCTCGGCGGCAAAGTTGATGACGTAGTCAAAATCGTACTTTGCAAACAGGCTCTCCACCAGCTCCTTGTCGCAGATGTCGCCCTGCACGAACACATGGCGGGGGTCGCCCTCCACATCCTTCAGGTTTTCCAGATTGCCCGCGTAGGTCAGCTTATCCAGGTTGACCAGCAGGATCTCGGGGTACTTCTTGAGCATATAGTGGACAAAGTTGGAGCCGATAAAACCGGCACAGCCGGTGATCAGATATTTTTTCATAGGTTTATTCTACCTCAATTTTCAGGTTTTGTCTTCTTGGGGAAGCGTTTTCTTTGTACAACCTCTCCGTCATTGCTTCGCAATGCCACCTCCCCTTGTAGGGGAGGCTTTGGCAGTCCTCGCAAAGTCTCCGGTTTCGCCAGAGGCTCCCATATTAGGGGAGCTGTCGAGCGGCAGCGAGCACTGAGGGGTTTAATTGACCTTTACTTCATTCCATTCTCGCCGTCCCAGTGGGCGAAGAAGCAGGCCAGGGCCTCTTTCCAGTCCCGCACATCATCGTTGCCCACGGTGCAGCGGAGCATCCGGTTGTCCAGTGCGCTCCACTTGGGGCGGTCAGCACTTTCGGGATGCTTGGCCTTGTACTCCTCGCTGGTGCAGGGGGCCACAGAGGCATCCACACCGACAGGCGGATTATCTCGGAAGCAAAATCGTACCAGGAGCAGATGCCCTCACCGGTGCAGTGATACAGGCCGTACTCATGGGTCACGCAGAGCTGCAGCAGCTCATGGGCCAGGTCAACCGCATTGGTGGGGTTGCCGCACTGGTCGTTGACCACCTCCAGCTTGCCGAATTTCCGGCCAGCGTTGACGATGGTCTTGACGAAGTTCTTGCCGTAGTAGCTGTACAGCCATGCCGTGCGGACGATGAAGTGGCGGTGGCAGAACTGCTCCACATACTTTTCGCCCATGAGCTTGGTGGAGCCGTAGGCGCTGATGGGGCCGGGGATGGTGGCCTCGTCCTGTGCAATGCCGCCGTTCTCACGGCCGGAGAACACATATAGTCCGTGGAGACATGCACCAGGCGGGCACCGGTCTTTTCGGCGGCCTGTGCCAGATTGCGGGGGCCCAGAGCATTTGCCTTGAAGGCTGCGTCGTGGTTCACCTCGCAGCCGTCCACGTTGGTGTAGGCGGCGCAGTTGATGATGACGTCCGGGCGCTGGCGGCGGATGAAGTCATCCACCATCTTGTAGTTGGCAATGTCCAGCTCGGGCAGGTCCACCGGGATGACCGTTGCATTGAGCAGCTTTTCCGGGATGGGGCCGATCTCACTGCGGCCCTCGCGGAGCTGCTTGATGATCTCGGTGCCAAGCTGGCCCTTGCAGCCGGTGACGATGATTTTCATGGGTGATTCCCCTCCTGCATCAATATCTCAGTTTTCCATCGGCCACGTTCTTGAGGTGCTGGCCGTAGGGGCTCTTACCATAGCGGGAAGCGCTCTCCAGCAGGGTCTCGCGGTCGATCCAGCCGTACTTAAAGGCGATCTCTTCGGGGGCGCTGATCTTGATGCCCTGACGCTTCTCGACCATGCGGACGAAGTCGGCGGCATCCACCAGGCTCTCCATCGTGCCGGTATCCAGCCAGGCAAAGCCGCGGCCCAGCAGCTGGACGTCCAGCTCGTCCTTCTTCAGGTACATGTCGTTCAGGGTGGTGATCTCCAGCTCACCGCGGGCGGAGGGCTTGACCTGCTTTGCCATCTGGACCACTTCCTTGTTGTAGAAGTACAGGCCGGTGATGGCGTAATTGCTCTTCGGGTGCTCGGGCTTTTCTTCCACGCTCAGCACCTTGCCGTTCTGGTCAAATTCCACGATGCCGAAGCGCTCGGGGTCCTGCACATAGTAGCCGAACACAGTGCAGCGGCCCTTGGTCTCTGCATTGGCGGCGGCAGTCTTGAGGATCTTGGAGAAGCCGTTGCCGTAGAAGATGTTGTCGCCCAGGATCATGGCGCAGCAGTCGTCGCCGATGAACTCTTCGCCCAGAATAAAGGCCTGTGCCAGACCATCGGGAGAGGGCTGGACCTTATATTGCAGATGGATGCCATACTGGCTGCCATCGCCCAGCAGCGCCTCAAAGCGCGGCGTATCAGTGGGGGTGGAGATGATCAGGATATCCTGAATGCCCGCCAGCATGAGGGTGGACAGAGGATAGTAGATCATGGGCTTATCGTAGACAGGCAGCAGCTGCTTGCTGGTGACCATCGTCAGCGGATAAAGCCGGGTGCCGGCACCGCCGGCCAGAATAATGCCTTTCATAATTTGTGCACTCCTTTATTTTTGAAAAAAAAAAAGTTGTGCAGCTATACGGGGTGAAACGCTCACCTCGTAATATTCAAAGCGGAGCTGCGTCCGCTGTCAACAAAGTTACAGGGTAAAAGTTCCGGCCGCGCGGGGCGGCATCAGATAGTTTTACACCTTATTCTACTCTCAAATCGAAAAAAAAGCAAGAAAAAACGGCCTGTTCCAGAATTTTTTCCGGAACAGGCCGTCAAACAGAACCGTTCAGCCGCCCACGGCGGCAGCACATCGCGATGGCAGAGCGTTTCTTACCACTTGAAGCCCCACTTATGGAAATACTTCAGCAGGTTTCCCGTCTGCCAGAGGGCGGGCTTGAGATCCCGGTGGGCAGCGCGGTGCCAGGCGTGGATGGCGGTATACTGGGGCACCAGATACACCTTGCCCCGGGTGCGCATCTTCTGGGTGAGATCCGCGTCCTCCACATACATGAAGTAGCTCTCGTCAAAGCCGCCCACCGCCTTGAAGGTGCTGGTGCGCACACCGGAAAAGCTGCCGGTGCAGAACTCGATCTCGATGGGTCTGGTCAGGTCCTCATCCAGCATCAGGGTAGTGGTCGTTCTGGCCTTTCCCCAGAAGCTGAGCCGGGGCAGCTGGCGGTAGAGCATGGGCCGCAGGGCGCACCGGCGCAGGGGCAGCTGCTGTGGCTTGCCGTCCGGGAACACCAGCGAGGGCCGGGCCATTACAGCATCCGGGTGGGCGGCCATCCAGTCGGCCAGATCGCTGAGGGTATCAGCGGTGAGCTGGATATCCGGATTGAGGATAAAGTGGAAATCACTGTCCAGCTCAGGCAGGATCATATTGTGGCCGGTGCCAAAGCCGCCGTTCTCGGTGCGGCAGTGCACCACCACCTGCTGGCCCGGACCTGCTGCCAGCAGGCCGTCCGCCACGGCCTGCTCCAGCTTTTTGCCGCTGCCGTCCGGGCTGGCATTGTCCACCAGATACAGGGTCACCGGGTAGCGGCGCGTGCAGTGCAGCACCGTCTGCGCCGCCTTCAGCGCCTCGTCATAGCCGTTGTAAACAACAATACAAGCAGAGAGTTTCATCAATTCACTCCAAAGGCAGGATCTTCAGCGTGAAGTCCTCACGCTGGATATCAAAGTTGGGGTTGGTGCAGGGGATCGCCCGCGGCCAGCAGGTCGCCCCAGCGGGCCTGGAAGCGGAGCACCTCGCCCTGGAAGCGCTTCTGCTTTTCGGGGTTGTCCTCCATGCCGCGGCTCTTGCTCTCGTAGTGGTAGAGCTGGGCAAACGGGGTGAAGACATTGGTGTAGCCTGCCTGACGGACGCAGACGCAGAAGTCCACATCGTTGAAGGCCACGGCATAGCTCTCGTCCAGACCGCCCACTTCGTCGTAGATCTCCTTGCGGATGAGCAGGCAGGCGGCGGTGTCACCGTAGACGTCCTGCACATAGTTCAGGCGGCCCATGTAGCCATCGGATGCGGCCGGGAAATACTTGTGCAGGTGGCCCGCCACGCCGCCGATGCCAAAGCCGACGCCGGCGTGCTGGATGGTGTCATCGGGGTAGAGCAGCTTGGCACCCACGCAGCCCACCCGCTTCTGCTGGGCGTACATGACCATCTCTTCCAGCCAGTTCGGGGAGGTGATGACTTCGGTATCGTTGTTGAGCAGCAGCAGATACTCGCCGGTGGCGAAGGTCTCGCCGAAGTTGTTCAGGGCGCTGTAGTTGAAGCCCCTTGCCCTCCCAGGTGACGACCTTGAGGTTATCGGGGTGCTCTTTCTGCATCCGCTTATAGGTGCGGAAGGTTTCGGGGGCCTTGCTGTTGTTCTCGATGAGGATGATCTCAAAATCCGGGTAGGTGGTGCGGGCGTAGATGGACTCCACGCAGAGCTCCAGATCCCGGATGTGGTCGCAGGTGGGGATCAGGATGCTCACCCGGCCCGGATGGGCCATGGTGTAATCCGTCTTGTAATAGCCGGGCGTGCCCGGGATGAGGGTGACGTCGTCCACCGCCACGCCGCAGCGGGCGTAATGAGCCTTGAGGGCGGCAATGCCCGCGTCGATGCAGTAGGTCTTGGCGGAGATGTCGCTGGCCGTGCTGCCGGGGCTGGAGCGCCAGTAATAGAGGGCGTGGGGGAATGTGGACGATCTTCGCGGCCTGTTCGGTCAGGCGGAGGAAGAGCTCGTAATCCTGACTGCCGTTGTACTCCATCCGCTCGGGGCCGCCTGTGGCCCGCTCCATCAGGCGGCGGCTGAAGAGGGTCAGGTGGCAGATATAGTTGTTGGAGCGGAGGTTGTCCAGCATGAAATCAGGTTTGAAGTGGTAGAGCACCACATTCTCCACCTTGCCCTCAAAGGTCGCCTCATCGGTATAGACGAAGTCAGCCTTCTGCTCGGCAATGGCCCTGGCCGCGTACCACAGGGCGCAGGGATGCAGCAGGTCATCGTGATCCAGCAGGGCGATATACTCACCGGTGGCCATCTCAAAGCCCTTGTTGGTGTTGCCGGGGATCAGCTCATTCTTTTCCAGCTTCTGATACCGGATGCGTGCATCGGCCTTCGCACGGGCCTGCACATGCTGGCCTACGGCCTCGTCCTTACCGGCGTCCACGCAGCAAAGCTCCCAGTTCTGGTAGGTCTGGTTCACCACGGAATCCAGCATCTCGTCCAGGAAATCCAGCGGGGTGTTGTACAGAGGCACCACGATGCTGATCTTGGGTCCGGCAGGCTGATCGTTTGCCTGCCTGACCAGCAGCTCCACCGGGGCAAAGCGGTCGGCCCGCAGAAGGTTCCCCGGGAAGAGGGCGGCATACTCCCGCCTGGCGCGGGCGTGCTCCCGCACTCCCGAAATGCCGTCCCGGCGCAGCTCACCCAGCAGGACGAAAAGCGGGAAGGTGTGCCAGATCTGGCGGCTCTTGCTGACAACATACCGCATGGGCCAGGTCAGCTTCCAGAAGGTAGAGCTGGTCACCTCGTTCAGGGTCTTTTCCAGGTTCTTGGCATGGCTGCGGCTCAGGGAAAGATCGCTGCGGAGCCGCTCAATGAGGGCGGCTTCCTCGTTGCAGGTGCGCTCGGCACGCACCATCCGGTCGCGCAGGAGATCCAGCTCCTTCTCATAGCCCGCGATCATCTCGGCGGTGGCAGGCTGGACCGTGCAGTACAGAGCCGACTGCTGGGCACGGCCCCGGCTGCGCCAGCGGAAATCCCGGTAGTAGCCCCGGCGGGCCAGTTCCTCTCGGCCCAGCCCTCAGCCACGTTGCTGCCGGTAAACACCAGCAGCACCTGTCCGGGCAGCTGCGCGGGCATCTCCACCCAGGCGGGGTCCTCCACCACCAGCAGGTCTGCCTGCCGGGCAGCCACTGTAAAGGGGTTGGCATCCACGCCCGCCCGGTGCAGGGCCTTTTCCAGTGCCGGGGTCTCGGCGTTCAGCACCGCAGCTGTTGCCGGGGCCAGCTCCTCCGCAATGCGCTGTGCCAGCAGGCGGCAGCGCTCCATGTCCTGCTTTGTTTCCTTTGCTTTCTCCAACTGCATTCCGACTTCTCCACTTCACTGGGCCATTCCGCCGCCCAGACGCATTTTTACAAACTATAATAGTATACCAGATTTCGTCCCGTTTGAGAAGCGCTTTTCCGCATTTCCTGCGCTTTCCGGTGCAAATTTATTGCAGTCCCAGCAGGCTCCACAGCCAGCCGAACAGGCCGCCGTTCGAGCTGCCGCTGCCCACCGTGCCAAAGGACACACGCCGGTATAGTAGTGGCGCAGGATGTCCCGGTAGCCCATGCCCTGCTCCTGCGCATAGCCCACCATGCCGCACTGGCTCATGCCCACACCGTGGCCGAAGCCATAGTAGTTCATGCAGGGGGTTCCGTTCTCGTCCGCGCTGAAATCAAAGCAGTAACGGGAGGAAACGAACTGGCCGATGTAGCGGTAGCTCTTTCCGTTCGAGACAAAGGTATTGTACTGGACAAAGCCGCCCAGATCCTTATGGGTGGTGTCGGCGCTCTCGTAGGGCTGGCCGGTCCTGCTGTCGTTATACTCGACGTAGCGGTAATCCTTGCCGATGATCCGGCGCATCAGGTTGTGATACTGCTCCTCGTAGGGGCTTTCCACGCTCTGCAGATAGGGGCACATCGGTGCCCCAGGCGTCCAGACCGGAGCAGGTGCCGTAGACGCCCGTCTGAGTGTTGTAGCCCGCGCTGGCCGACCACACCGCGTCAATGACGCTGCCGTTGTAGGTCAGGGCACCTCGTCCTTGACCTCAGAGACTGCCCTGCGGATGGCGCTGCGGGCAACGGAAGGGATCTGATCCACGGGGTGTACACCAGCGCGTTTGCCGAAGAGCCGTATTTCTTGTGGTATTCCAGATAGGAGTGGATGGCCACCGCCTGCGCTTTCCACGCCTGCTGTGCCGCCGCGTCACTGACATAGCTGCCGATGGAGCCCAGCTCAGTGTAGGTGATGCCCACCAGACAGTCCTCAAGATCCAGGGTCACGTTCCGGCGCAGGCCCTGCCCCTTGACGTTCAGGTAGGGCATGGTGATGGTATCGCCGGAGCCGAAGAGCCAGCTCAGACAATTTTCCTCCTCCGCCGGGGAGCAGGGGTGGTATCCGCCCCGCCGATGGTGGTCACCGTGTAGACGGCCTCCGTGACCGCCTCGCCCTCCAGGGTGCCCTCTTCCTCTGCAAACGCCGCGGGGATGGCCCCGACCAGCAGCACCGCCGCCAGCAAAAGCGCGCCGCCGCCCGGCGCGCGAACATCGAAATGTGTTTCAAGATGGTTTCCTCCTGTTTTCAACAATTTCTTTCAGTTTAGTTTAACACACTGCGAAACGAACAGCAAGGACGGAAGTTTAGTATCGTCTCAAATTGACCATACGGATTTAAGCCTAAAGATTCATCCTCCAATCTGAAGCCGAAATTATGAAAAACCTCCCGTTCAACAATTCCTGCTGAACGGGAGGTTTCTGCTTTTATTTCAGGTTACAGCCTTACTGCTGGGCGTTCTTCTTGGCTTCCAGAGCCAGGATGGCGTCGCGGCGGCTGAGGTTGATGCGGCCCTGCTGGTCGATATCGGTGACCTTGACGACGATGGCGTCGCCCACGGCGACCACATCCTCCACGCGCTCGACACGCTTGGTGTCCAGCTTGGAGATGTGCACCAGGCCCTCTTTGCCCGGGCGATCTCCACGAAGGCGCCGAAGGTCATCAGGCGGGTGACTTTGCCCTTGTAGATGGGCACCGATCTCGGGGTCTTCCACAATGGTCTTGATGGTGAAGATGGCGCGCTTTGCGTCCTCCTGATCGACGGCGGAGACGAAGACATGGCCGTCCTCCTGCACGTCGATCTTGCAGTTGCAGGTCGCGCAGATGTCCTGGATGACCTTGCCGCCCTTGCCGATGACGTCCTTGATCTTATCGGTGGGGCTCATCATGCTGAACATCTTGGGGGCCCAGCGGCTCAGCTCCTCACGGGGCTGCGCGATGACGGGCTTAATGATCTCGTCCAGGATGTACAGGCGGCCCTTGCGGCACTTCTCGAATGCCTCGGCAATGATGTCATAGGTCAGGCCGTCGATCTTAATGTCCATCTGAATGGCCGTGATGCCCTTGCGGGTACCGCCCACCTTGAAGTCCATATCGCCGTGGAAGTCCTCGACGCCCTGGATGTCCAGCATGGTCATCCAGCGGTCACCCTCAGTGATGAGGCCGCAGGAGATACCGGCGACAGGAGCCTTTGATGGGGACGCCTGCGTCCATCAGAGCCAGCGTGGAGCCGCAGATGGACGCCTGGCTGGTGGAGCCGTTGGAGCTGAGCACCTCGGACACGCCGCGGATGGCGTAGGGGAACTCTTCCAGACTGGGCAGCACGGGCAGCAGGGCGCGCTCGGCAAGGGCGCCGTGGCCGATCTCGCGGCGGCCGGGGCTGCGGGGCGCACGCGCCTCACCGACGGAATAGGGCGGGAAGTTGTAGTGATGGATGTAGCGCTTGGTCTGCTCATCGGTCAGGTCATCCATCAGCTGGTTGTCCTTGGTGCCGCCCAGGGTGCAGGTGGTGAGCACCTGGGTCTGGCCGCGGGTGAACATACCGGAGAGCCATGCACACGGGGCAGGATGCCGACTTCTGCGGCCAGCGGACGGATCTCGTTGATGCCGCGGCCATCCACGCGCTTGCCCTCATCGAGCAGCCAGCGGCGGACGACGTACTTCTGCATCTTGTAGCTGACGAGGTCGAGGTCTGCCTCGGACAGATCCGGATACTCCTCGGCGATCTTGTCCATGATGGGCAGCAGAGCGGCATCACGCACATTCTTGTCGTCGGTATCCATGGCAGCCTTGAAGTCGTCGAGATACTTTTCCTTGATGGCGTGGAAGACATCCATATCCAGGCCCACGACCTGGAAATCGATCTTCGGCTTGCCACGCTCGGCCACGATCTTGTTGATGAACTCGATGATCTTCTTGATCTCGACATGAGCCGCCTTGATGGCGCGGAGCATGGTGTGGTCGTCCACCTCATTGGCGCCGGCCTCGATCATGACGATCTTCTCCATGCTGGCGGCAACGGTCAGGGCCAGGTCGCTGTGGCGGCGCTGCTCCTGGGTGGGGTTGAGGACGATCTCGCCATCCACCAGACCCACCTGCACGCCGCCGATGGGGCCGTTCCACGGGATGTCGGACACGGCAGTGACCAGAGAAGCACCGATCATACCGGCGATCTCAGGGCTGCAGTCGGGGTCCCAGGCTCATGACGGTCATGGTGATGCACACGTCGTTGCGCATCTCCTTGGGGAACAGCGGGCGCATGGGGCGGTCCACCACGCGGCTGGTGAGGATGGCACGCTCACCGGGGCGGCCCTCACGGCGCATAAAGCTGCCGGGGATGCGGCCTGCGGCGTAGAGCTTTTCCTCGTACTCCACGTTCAGGGGGAAGAAATCGACGCCCTCGCGGGGCTTGGGGCTCATGACCACATTGCACATCACGCAGGTCTCACCGTAGCGGATCAGTGCACTTGGCGTTGGACAGACCGCACATTTTGCCCATTTCTACCTTGAACGGGCGGCCTGCCAGCATGGTCTCGTAGACCTTGTAGTTCTCAAAGGTCTCTCTGCGGGAACCAAATTCAATTGCCATTGTTTTTGCCTCCTTTGTCCTTTTCAGGATCAGTTTTATCCAAAAGGCTGCCCGCCGCGCATCATAGCAATAAATCCAGCGTCTGTGCATTTTTTGTATGCACACGGACGCTCGATTTACTGCAACACGCAGCAGCAGCCTGTTGTTCCATGGAGCGGCAAACAACGGGAAGCCACAAAAAAAAAAGCAAAGGGCAGGCACCATTGTACGGTACCTGCCCTCTGTTTTCTATTACTTACGCAGACCCAGGGTTGCGATCAGAGCACGGTAACGCTCGATGTCCTTCTTCTGGAGGTAGGCCAGCAGATTGCGGCGGCGGCCAACCATCTTCATCAGACCACGGCGGCTGTGGTGATCGTTCGGGTTCTTCTTCAGGTGCTCGTTCAGCTCGTTGATGTGAGCGGTCAGCAGAGCGACCTGAACCTCAGGGGAGCCAGTGTCTTTCTCGGTCAGAGCGACTTTGGCCATAACTTCCTGCTTGTTCATAGTACAGTACCTCTTTATTAAAATTTTATTTGCCGTCAGCACAGAATGCGGGAAACGGTACTCCCAAACGGGCATACTCCCAGCCCCGTGCCGCGGTAACAGTGCTAGTATATAACAGAAAGCCGTGCAAAAAGCAAGAAAAATTTTTTACAATTTTGTCGCTGGCCGGTCATTGCATTTCAAACCCGGGCTGTTATAATTTAGGTGTATTTTACAAGAGAGGGATTTTACGATGCAAGCACACCCAAGTTTTCCCGCCGCAGTTTTCTCAAATCCGGAGCCGTGGCCGCCGCAGCCGCCAGCCTGCCGGGCTTTTCGCTGCCCGCAGCCGCCGCTGCAGCCCCCATCTGGCACGGTATGCCAAACTCAGCACGGCCCGGTGCAGGGCATCCGGCAGGAGGGGTATCTCGTCTGGTATGGCATCCCTTACGGCGCTTCCACCGCCGGGGACGCCCGCTGGACAGCCCCGCAGGACCCCGCCCCCTGGGCCGACGCCAAAGACTGCACCGTCCCCGGCGCGGCGGCGTACCAGTACAGCACCTGCGCCCTGGGCACCGAAGACTGCCTCAAATTAGACGTTTACACCACGGAAAAGGCCAGCAAACGGCCCGTCATCGTCGTCTACCTGCACAGCGGCGGCAATCAGATTGGCTCCGCGCGGGAGCTTCCGGGCGGATTTCTGGCCGAGCAGCTGGGCTGTGTCTTCGTGGGGCTGGAATACCGGCTGGGGCTGTTCGGCTTCAACTGCCTGCCAGCGTTCTGCTCCGGCCCGGAGGAAACGGGCAATTTTGCCCTGCTGGACATGGCCAAGGCGCTGGACTGGGTGCGGGACAATATCGCATCGTTCGGCGGCGACCCGCAGAACATCACGGTCCTCGGCTTTGCAGCCGGCGGGCGGGACGGAATGGCCCTGCTGGCCAGTCCCCTGTTTGTGGGCCGGTTCCAGAAAGCCATCTCTATTTCCGGCGGCATGACCTGCGCGGATGAGAACACGAGTGCTGAAACGCTTGCCGCTGCTCTGGCACCGCTGGCCGTGCAGGACGGCAAGGCTCTGACCGAAGCAGCCGCGCGGCGCTGGCTGCTGACGGAAGACCCTGCGGTCCGCAGCTGGCTCTGTGGCGTGGATGCCGCCCGTCTGGCTCCGCTGATGGCAAATGCCGGTTTACGGATGAGCGTCTTCCCCATCTCTATGCGGACGGCATCACCCCTGCCCGAGGGCGGATATCCAGCGGCTCAGTACAGCGAAATTCCTACCCTGCTGCTGACCGGGGCCGATGAATTCAACGCCGCCGCCCGGTGGGACAGCTGGTTTTCCAGCGAGGAGGCCAAACGCTTTTCCGCCGACGAGCTGGAAGCAGCCAAGCAGTTTGCCGCCACCTATGGTTCAGCCCTCTGCCGGGTCTTCAGCACCCGTGGCAGTGCGGAGGTGATTACGGCCCGGAGCGACGCGCCGCTCTACCTGGGGCAGATCGAGTACGGCTCTTCCGCCAGCAAAACACAGATCCCGCTGCTGGGCTCGTTCCAGGGCATCGCCCTCCCGATGCTGTCTGGCAGCAACCCCTACTTCGGCTGGGCCGACCTCTCCGGCGCAGGCTATCAGGCCATGGCGGAACAGCTGCGCGCCTATCTGAAAAACTTCATCACCAGCGGCGACCCCAACGGCAAAAAGCTGCTTTCCGGCTCCACCAGATGGCAGCGCTGGACGCCCGACTCCCCCGCCCCTGCTGGTGCTTGATGCCGATGCAGACCACGCCATCACCCGGTGCGCCGCCCAGACGGAAACGAAAGAACCGCTGCTTGCCGCCATGGAGGCGGACAGCACCCTCTCTCCCCCCTGAAACAGGCCGTGATCAAAAACGTGCTCAAGGGCAGATTCTTCGATTGAGTATTGCGGTATTTCCCTTTTCTGCAAACAAAAACACCGTTCAACCGAACGGTGTTTTTTCGTTTACTGGAAATACTCCTGGGCCCGCCGGGCTGCATGGTTGATGCAGTCCCGCAGCTCGTCCAGTGTATCAAACTTTTGCTGGGGCTGAGGTAGGCGTAAAACTCCACCACCGGGTCGGTGCCATACAGGTCGCCCGAGAAGCCCGGGATGAACGTCTCGCAGGTCACCTTGGAAAGATCGTCGTTGACGGTGGGCCGGGTGCCCAGGCCGGTGGCCGAGGGATACCAGGTATCCCCGATCTTGGTCCGGGTGATATAGATGCCGTACCGGGGCAGCTGGAAGCCCTGCGGGTAGAGCTGGTTGATGGTCGGCACGCCCAGCGTCCGGCCAAGGCCCGCCCGTGGTGCACCGCAAAGCGGATCGCGTAGGGCATCCCCAGCATGGCGTTTGCCGCCGGGATGTCGCCGCCCTCCAGCGCCGTGCGGATGCGGGTGGAAGAGACCGGTTTTTCCTCAAAACGGGCCATGGGCAGCACGATCACCTCCACGCCCAACGGAGCGCAGAGGGTGCGCAGCAGCTCCGGGTTGCCGGCCGCTTTGGCACCAAAGGTAAAGTTTTCGCCGCAGACCAGCGCACGGGCATGGCAGTCCCGCACGATGCCCAGCACGAACTGCTCCGGCGTCAGGCCCTTGATCTCCTCAAAGTCCGGGCAGAGATAATGCTCCCACGCCCAGACGTTCGATGAGGGCATGTTTATCCTCGGTGGAGAGGAGGCGCTTGCCTTTCATCTTGTTTTTCGGTGGGCAATTTGAACGTGAATACCGCCGGGGATGCCCCGTGAGCTCTTGCCCCACTGGACCGCCCCCCTCGATGACCGCGCGGTGGCCAATGTGGATGCCGTCAAAAAAGCCCATGGCCACGGCACTGCCGTTTGCATTGCCCAGCGCAAGCGGCGCAAGCTGTGAATAGATCTGCATTGGCATCATTCCTTTCCCTTCAGTTTCGCTCCACAAAGAGCTTTTCCACCCGGAGCACGCCCCCGGTGATGTTGGCAAGGCCGAGGAACTGGCCCTGCGCATTCCGCACCCGGTAGCGGCCATACGCAGCGGGGTAGCGGCTGGTAGGGCAGCCATTGTACAGGTGCTGCTCCACCCGCTCGTCCGCCACCAGCAGAGGCAGAGAGCTGAACACGCTCTCCACCGGCAGCATCAAAGCCTGCAGTGCCTCGGGGCCCGCGTTTTTTGGCGGCCTGGATCTCTTCCAGGCTGTGGGCGTCGGCCTCGGTGTAGACCCCCGGCCGCAACGCGGCGCAGGGCGCTCATGGTGCCTTTCTGGCCCATGGCCTCCGCGATCTCCTCCAGCAGCACCCGGATATAGGTGCCCTTGGAACATTTGACCGTCAGGGTGTACTCATTCTCCGCCGGGCTGCCCTCGTACTGGATGGACAGGATCTCAATGGGGCGGGCTTTCCGCTCCACCTCCATGCCCTGCCGCGCCAGTTTGTAGAGCGGCTGGCCGTTGATCTTGACCGCCGAGTACATGGGCGGCGTCTGCATCCGGGGCCCCACAAAGCGGGGCAGCACCTCCAGCAGCTCTTTTTCCCCGGCAGTCACCGGGGCTGTCTCCAGCACGGTACCGGTCACATCGCCGGTATCGGTGCGCGCACCCAGTTTGAGGGTGGCGCGGTAGGCCTTGGTGTGGTCCAGCTGTAAGTCCACCGCCTTGCTGGCCCCGCCGCAGAAGACCGGCAGCACACCGGTAGCCATCGGGTCCAGCGTACCGCCGTGGCCCAGCTTCCGGTGCCCAGAATGCCCCGCAGCTTTGCAATCACATCAAAACTGGTCCAGTCCGTGGGCTTATCCACAATGAGGATTCCCTGCATCAGGCTTCCTCCTGTCCGTCGGGCGTCTGGGGAGCATCCAGCTCCGCCTCCACCTCGGCCAGAATGGCGCTCTTGGCGTTGTCCAGGTTGCCCAGCAGCTCACAGCCCGCCGCGCGGGTGTGGCCGCCGCCGCCCAGACGCCGGGCAATGGCGCAGGCGTCCACACCCTTGGCGGCGCGCACGCTGATGCGGTAGCTGCCGCCGGGCTGCTGACGGAGCAGCAGGCCCACTTTTACCCCCTCGATGCTGACAGGCAGGCTGGTCAGTTCTTCCAGATCGGCCGGGTCCACCCCGCTCTGCTCAATCTCGTCCCGGGTGAGGTAGATGAGCGCGCACCGGCCATCCAGATAGTATTCCAGATGGTTGCGGGCAATGCGCTCGGCCTCCATGCGCTCACGGGGCTTGGTATCGAACAGCAGGGTGTTCAGCTCTTCCACCTGGGCCCCTGCCTCGATGAGCTTTGCCGCCACCAGATGGGTCTTTGCCGTGGTGGAGGAAAAAGCGGAAGCAGCCGGTATCGGTGGAGAGACCGGTGTACAGGCAGTTGGCAATGTGGGCCGTCATGGGCACTTTCATGGCCATGATGACCTCATACAACAGCTCCGCTGCCGCCGCGGCCTGGCCGTCCATCAGGGTAAAATCAGCGTAGCCGCTGTTGCCCGCGTGGTGGTCGATGCAAAAATCAATGTGGCGGGTATACTGGGGCACCCCGTTGTTCTCACCAAAGAGCTGGATGCCGGCCACATCCACGGCCACCACGGTCTGGGGCTCAAACTCGCCCTTGAACAGGCGTGGGTTGGTAAACGCATACCGGGAGGGGGATGACGTCGGAGCAGAGGACAGCCGCGTTTTTGTCCAGCGCCTTAAGGGGCGTAGTACAGCGCGCTGCCGCAGCCAACGGTATCACCATCCGGGTTTTTGTGGCACAGAATCAAAACATTGTCCGCAGCACGGAGGCGCTCGGCCATCTGCTGCACGTTCAGTTGTTCTGTCATCCCATGATCCATCCTTTCCGCAAGGCTGAGTTAGTCCTCGGTTTCCGGCTCCCGCGTGTCGTCGGAGCCGCTGACATTCAGCTCGCGGAGCAGTTCGTTGATGTGGGCCGCATAGGCTGCACCGTCGTCTTCCACAAAGATGAAGCGGGGGGCTTTGCGGATGTGCATTTTCTTGCTGACTTCGGTGCGCACATGGCCAGCCGCGCGGTTCAGCGCCTCAATGGCAGGCTTGGGGCCGTCGGCGCGGCCCATCACGCTCACATAAACCTTTGGCAACATCCAGGTCGGGCGTCACGTCCAGGCGGGTCACGGTCAGCAGCCCACCCTCCAGGCGGGGATCTTTCAGGCGGCCAATGATGGCGATGACCTCACGCTTCATATCCTGCGCAAGACGGCCCATATTTTTTTTGAGACATTTGGTTTCTCCTATCACAAAATAACCTCTCCGTCATCGCTGCGCGATGCCACCTCCCCTCAGGGGAGGCTTTGGCAGTTCGTACCGTTTTCCATTCCGGGCTCCAGACAATCAGCTGGCATTAAGCGTCTTCCATCGTGTCATACTCATCGATATCCACCGGGAATCGATGCCACCCCGTAATAACGGAAGCTTGACCCGCAGGCGCTTCTATCTCTTGCATGACATTGGGTGGGTCGTGCGCCGTGACGATATAAATCTCATTCTTCGATTTATTGGTACTTCTCAACCTCTTCTCTTTGGTCAATTCAGCCTTCAGTAGTGCCCTGTCTATGGGATTGATAATGTCTTGCATATGTTTCGTCTGTTAATCCTTGAGTTTGTAAACCTTGTTTTTTTATCCACTCAGCCCATTCGGCGGGTTTCTTGCTATTGTC
>VOFJ01000418.1_pt1 | contig 56000 bp, 93 predicted proteins | sample 5384081 | NCBI WGS metagenome assembly VOFJ01 (sample SAMN12384729, study PRJNA508395) | human gut metagenome | isolation source: healthy gut I | host: Homo sapiens | reverse complement strand
CGGGAGCAGAAGTACCGGGCTTATTCGGATGATTATGCCGAGGTGCAGCCTTTTATTGTAATGAAATTAAAAATACCTGCTGCCCCGATGATGGCGGCAGGTATTTTTTCCGGTGAGAAAATCCACAAAAATGGGTGGAGAATTTGCGAATACGCCGAAAGCTTACTATTTTTACAGCCCGGACGGAGTGAATCCGTTATTTGGGTATATTGTTGATTGTTTATGGAAAATTTTATTGTTTCGGCGCGAAAATACAGGCCTGCAAGTTTCGATACGGTGGTGGGGGGCAGTTGGCTATTACTTCCACTTTGCGGAATGCCATTGTGAACCATCAGTTGGCTCAGGCTCATCTGTTTACCGGTCCCAGAGGGGTCGGTAAGACGACTTGTGCCCGTATTTTTGCGAAAACGATCAATTGCCTGAATCTGCAGCCCAATGCAGAGCCTTTGTAACGAATGCGAATCCTGTAAGGCTTTCAATGCCGGGCGTTTCGTTGAATATTCACGAATTGGATGCCGCTTCCAATAACAGCGTGGACGATATCCGCGGATTGGTAGAGCAGGTGAGGATTTTGCCTCAGGTAGGGAAATACAGCGTATACATCATCGACGAAGTGCATATGCTCAGTACTTCGGCTTTCAATGCTTTCCTGAAGACATTGGAAGAGCCGCCTGCACATGCTATTTTTATTTTAGCTACCACAGAAAAACATAAAATATTACCCACGATATTGTCCCGTTGTCAGATCTATGATTTTAATCGGATGAAAGTGGGAGATACTGTCGAGCATCTGAAGTATATTTCGGCAAAGGAGGGATTACAGCCGAGGAAGCCGCTTTGGACGTGATCGCTCAGAAAGCCGACGGAGCTATGCGTGATGCGCTCTCTATTTTCGATCAGGTGGTCAGTTTTTGTGGCAAAAACCTGACTTACGAAAAGGTCATCGAAAACCTGAACGTGCTCGATTACGATTATTATTTCCGTTTGACCGGATTTGTTCAATGCCGGAAAAGTGGGGGAAGCCTTTTTACTTTTCAACGAGATCATCGGAAAAGGATTCGATGGCGGGAATCTGATTGCCGGCTTAGGAAAGCATTTCAGGGATGTATTGGTTTCTAAAGATCCGGCAACCGTCCAATTACTGGAGGTCAGTGCGGGAATAAAAGCACGCTATGCCAAACAGGCGGCGGATTGTCAGGTAGATTTTCTATACGAAGCTTTGAAGATCGTTGAACAATGTGAAATGCAATACAAAGTACGCATGGAAAAGCGGCTGTGCATCGAATTGGCATTGATCAAACTCTGCCAGATCAATGAGCTAAAAAAAAAAAATCTGAGGGCTTCTGAGGTCGGTTTTTCTCCTGAAAATAGAAGGTTTTGCGGGTAAATTTCAGACGGCAGCTAATGCTTCAGAAGGGGGACAGGCTGTCGCTACTCCTAAACCGGTCAGGCATTTTGCTGAAAATGACCGTCACCGCCCCGATGCTTCTTTTTAAAATAAAGGATTCCCTGAGGCAAATCAGTCAAACCCAGCCTGTCGTCAAAGTGCAGAAAACAGAGGTGCAACAATTCAAAGTAGAAGCCCGTGATGTGATCGACGAAAGGAAGGTCGTGGCTGCCCTGGAGCGTTATATACAAGATCATCGTCCTGAACCGACGGTTGCCATAGCTCTCAAGACCCATCGGCCGGAGATCGACGGTGAAAATATTGTTTTAGCAGTAGATAACCAGTTGCAACAAGATAAGCTCGAAGCTTTAAAAATGCATCTCCGGAATGTACTGATGAAATTGTTGAACAATGGCTTTATCACCTTGTCATTTAAGTTATTCGACGATCAGAATTCGACAGAAGAAAAAAAATTATTCACTGCCGGAGAAAAATTCCGGCATTTTATAGAACTCAATCCCGTCGTTGCAGACCTGAAATCGATATTCGGGTTGGAGCTCGATTAAAAAAAAAAGTAAAAAGGCTTAACCTTTTACTTTCTATCTACGTCTCTGGAGTTGGCTTGGGCGGTAGGCATGATGACGATGTCGTTCAGGCAGACGTGGGCCGGACGGGTGATAGCGAAAATGATGGTCTCGGCAATATCCTCGTTGGTCAACGGAGTCATGCCCTGATATACTTTGTCGGCAGCCTCTTTATCTCCTTTGTAGCGCACGATGGAAAATTCGGTTTCTACCATTCCCGGGGCGATATTGGTTACTTTAATATGATGTTTCAGCATATCTGTCCGCATAGCCCTGGACAAGGCATCCACAGCATGTTTGGTTGCACAATACACGTTTCCTCCGGGATATACTTCTTTTCCGGCGATGGAGGCCAGATTCACGATGTGACCCGTATTCCGGGCGATCATCAGGGGGCTACAGCACGGGTGATGTATAACAGGCCCTTTACATTGGTATCGATCATTCTTTCCCAATCGTCGAGGACACCCTCCTGGATGGGGGAGCGACTCCCACTGCCAAACCGGCATTATTGACCAATAACAGAGATATCCCTCCATTTCCCCGAGATTTCGAATGGCTGTCTCGACTTCTCCGGACTGACGGATATCGAAGGCTAAGGGGAGTACATCGGCTCCTTTCTGGCGGATACTTTCAGCCAGTTCTTGTAAACGGTCGTTTCTCCGGCCTGTAATGATTACATCGAATCCGGCTTCCGCAGCTTTTAAAAGCTGTTGCCTGGCCGATACCGGAAGTAGCTCCGGTGATTAATGCTATTTTATTCATCTTTATCGTATTGTAAAATGATTATCCGAATGATTCACAAACTTACAATTTTTAGCTTTAAAATCGGACAAGATTTGTTGAAAAGAATCAAAAATAACTACTTTCGTTCCGTATGTTGAATAAAAGCGTTCTATATAATCCTATTCCTATCCTTATCCTGTTGCGTGCAGGCCCAGAAAATAATGCGGAATACCAGTCTGTTGAATTATCAGCGGGGTGACCGGACCGTATTACATTTCGGTTTTAGCCTCGGGATCAATTATATGGACTATAAAGCCGTCTTGTCGGGAGCCAATGGATGGAGGGCGGAATCGGGCAAACTGGATGTCGGATTTCTGGTGGGTATTGTTTCTGAACTGAGATTAGGTGATGATTGGGGGCTGAGATTTTTGCCGGGACTGGAATTCGCTACCTGTTCGCTGGTGTATACGCAGGTGCAGGAGGTTGAAAATAACAAACAATATGCTTATAATGAGTCGGTTTTTATGTCTCTTTGCCGTTGATGTTGAAATACAAGGCCAAGCGGATTAATAATTTCGTCCCTTTATTACTGCAGGAAGCAGTTATAAATTCGATTTTCAAAAACACGATAAGATCGATCCGGACAAGTCGGTTTATTTCCGAACCCGTAGAGGGGATGTTTTTCTGGAAATGGGAGCTGGTTCGGATTTTTACCTGCCTTATTTCAAATTTGGAATAGAGTTGCGTTTTCATTGGGATTGACGGATGTATTGGTACATCGGCCTGATCCCAAAAAATCCGGGATATGAGGATTATACACAATCTTTAAGTAAACTACGTGCCCGGATTTTCACGATTTGTTTTTAATTTTGAATGATATTCAGCATTCTTATTTATCAGAGATATGTATACAGAAATTCAGATCAGAATAAAGCCAGAACAGGCAGGTGTGGAGGAAACATTGCGGCAAATCGCTGCCCGGGTTGCAGGAGTCGGTGCAGAACGGATCTGCCGGGTAGATATTGTCCGTAAGTCGATCGATGCCCGGCAAAAAAGAAGTGATGTTCAACCTGGTCGCCGGACTTCATATCGACCGTATCGAGGAGAAAGAAAAAGGTTTTCGTTCCGGCCTACCGGGATGTGTCCGACAGAGAAACGGTGGTCGTGGTCGGTGCAGGGCCTGCCGGTTTATTCGCAGCTTTGCGTTTGATCGAACGTGGTTTCCGTCCTTTGGTACTGGAAAGGGGAAAGGCTGTCGAAGACCGGAAAAAAGGATCTGAATGGTTTATATAAGACCGGGATGGTAGATGAGGATTCTAATTTCGGTTTCGGGGAAGGAGGAGCCGGGACTTTTTCCGATGGAAAACTCTATACCCGTTCGAAGAAAAGGGGAGATGTACGCCGGGTTATGGAAATTTTGGTCTATCATGGAGCCAATCCTGCTATTCTGGTCGAAGCCCATCCGCATGTCGGAACCGACAAATTACCCGGAGTGATCGTCAATATCCGTAAAACTATTCAAAAACAGGGAGGAGAAATTCGTTTCGGTTGCCGGGTGACCGGTCTGATAATCCGTGAAAACAGTATACAGGGAGTGATTGCCGGAGGACAGGAAATTGCGAGCCGTCATGTCATATTAGCTACCGGCCATTCGGCCCGGGATATTTATCGGATGTTGCAAAGGCAGGCGGTACGGATGGAGCCGAAAGATTTTGCCGTCGGATTGCGTTTAGAGCATCCCCAGCAGGAGATCGATCGCATCCAATACCACACCCCGGAAGGGAGAGGCAAATGGTTTACCTGCTGCTGAATATAATTTTGTCACCAATATAGACGGACGGGGGAGTATATTCTTTTTGTATGTGTCCGGGTGGGGTAATCGTACCTGCGGCAACGGGGCCGAACCAACAGGTCGTCAATGGAATGTCCTCCTCCTACCGGAATACCCCCTGGGCAAATTCAGCTATGGTGACAGCTATCGGCCCGGCCGAATTGGAAAGTATGAATTACCGGGGATTATTTGCCGGCATGGTATTTCAGGAAGCCTTGGAACGACAGGCATGGGAGGAAGGGGGCGGTGGGCTTTTCGCTCCTGCTCAGCGGTTGACCGACTTCCTGGCCGGAAAGGACAGTAGCACTTTGCCGGCGACGTCTTATAAACCGGGAGTACATACTTCTGCTATCAGTGAATGGTTGCCCCGGATCGTTTATCGGCGTTTGGCGGCCGGACTGCAATATTTCGGACAACGGGCCAAAGGATTCGTATCCGAACGGGCACTTTGCTGGGGGTAGAAACCCGTACCTCTTCTCCGTTGAGAATTCCGCGCAATGAGCAGCTGATGCATCCCGAGATACGAGGGTTATATCCTTGTGGTGAGGGGGCTGGATACGCCGGAGGAATCATTTCGGCAGCCATGGATGGCGAAAAATGTGCCGAAAATATCTTCTGAGCAGAAAGCCTGTTATTTTTTTTTGAAAAAATGGATTTTTTTGAAAAGTATTGACATCCTCAATAAAATTGCTACATTTGCCTTTAGAGAGAGGTTTAAAATTCTAACCCTAAAAATTAATATTATGAATAAAGCTCAATTAATCGACGCTATTGCTGAAAAGGCAGGTTTAACAAAAAAGCAGATTCTAAAAAAGCTCTGGAAGCTTTCGTAGAAACAGTTGGTGAAGCACTGAAAGGTGGTGATAAAGTGGCATTGATCGGATTCGGTTCTTTTTCTGTATCTGAAAGAAGTGCTAGAAGCGGTAGAAACCCACAGACTGGCAAAACGATTACTATTCCGGCTAAGAAAGTTGTTAAATTCAAAGCAGGCGCTGAATTGGCAGAAAAAAATTCTGATCAGGAAATTAAGATAAAAAGAAGGGGTGTTTCGAAAAAGCACCCCTTCTTTTTCAACATGGGATTGTATATGGAAAAACAGAAAATAGAGAATTGGAAGGTACTCCGTTCGGAGTATATCGCCAGAGAACCCTGGTTTACAGCCCGCCGGGATGAAGTGCAATTGCCGAACGGTAATGTCATTCCTACTTATTATGTATTGGAATATCCGGCCTGGATTTGTGTGATCGCTCTTACTAAGGAAGGGGGGATGATCATGGAAAGACAATACCGGCACGGAATCGGACGGGTTGATTATGAATTGTGTGCCGGGGTTGTAGATCCTACAGATGCCAGTCCTTTAGAAGCAGCCAAACGGGAATTACTCGAAGAAACCGGTTTCGGAAACGGAGAATGGCAGAGCTACATGATCATAAGTGCGAATCCCGGAACGCATAATAACCTGACTTTATTGTTTCTTGGCTACCGGAGTGGAGAAGGTGATGGAGAGGCATCTCGAACCGACCGAAGACATTGTGGTGGAAGTATTAAGGCCGGAACAAGTGAGAACTCTCTTACTGAAAAATGAAATCATACAGGCGACTCACGCAGCTCCCCTTTGGAAGTATTTTGCTGAGAATCGTTGAATCTTGTTGTGTTTATTATGAAATCCATCAAAGAACAAGTAGAATATTTACGGGATTTTGTTGTCGATGAAAAAAAATGCTCTGTTCGATCGGTTGATACAGGAGCGGACCGATTATGTAACGGTTGTGTTAGAAGATTTATTTCAATCACATAATCAAAGTGCGGTGATGCGCTCGGCCGATTGTTATGGGATACAACATGTCCACCTGATCGAAAACCGGAATTCATACGATATGACTTCCACAGTTTCGCAGGGTGCGCGGGATTGGCTGTCTATTCACCGGCATAAAGAACTGGAAAACAATACCCAGGCTACGATCGATCAGTTGAGGGCCGAAGGTTATCGTATCCTGGCTACGACTCCCCATGCCAACGATATTTTTGTCGACGATATCGATTTGGAAAAAGGGAAAATGGCTTTTTCTTCGGGACAGAATTAACCGGTTTGTCCGATTTGGTTATCGGACAGGCAGACGAATTTGTAAAAATACCGATGTATGGGTTTACCGAAAGTCTGAACGTGAGTGTTTGTGCGGCTATTACGATGTACAGTGTTACCCGTCGTTTGCGCGGGAGCGGTATCGACTGGCATTTATCCGATCGGGCGAAGGATGAAATCTTATTCAAATGGTATAAAAATGCCATCAAAGCTTCCGGCGAAATTCTGGAAAGATTCAATGAAGAATAGGAACAGAAAACTTCGGGGTATGAAATGGTTTTTGGATTCTGGGGGGTACTATTGGGGGCCGGAGGGCCGGTGCGGGCACAAATGGATAGTGTTGTCATCTGCTTGGAAAAAATCAAGACGGCGACCGAAGATTCGGGTACGCTTGGAATATGCCGGCGAGATCGAATATTTTATACGGTCTTCGGCTTTCGGTAGTTATCGGACTGAAAAGCCTGTGAAATATTTGGGGTATAAGAGATCGGACGATGCAGGGATCGAGTTGTTTTCCTGGGCCGTACCTCTGCGCGAAGGGCAGGCCTTTTATAATTTATTCCGCTTTAAAAATCCGGAGCGGAGTTACCTGATCAAAGCGTTGCCCGGAGATCGGATGGCTTGGTTGTTTTATGATTTTGTCCCTTTCGAACATCAGAAGCAGGGGTATGTACTTTTGCTGGGATGGTCGAAAACCCGGAATACCAACCGGAAAGCGGTATGGGTGGCCTGTTTCCATCCCGACGGAACGGTCACTTATAATCATCCTCTTTTGAGAAAAGGAGAGAGCAGAAGTGCTTCTCTGACCTTTGAATATGCGCTGGATGCGAGTATGCTTTTTGAAACAAGATAAAAACGGAAAACGTATCCTTTTCGATCATCTTGCTCCTACAGATCCGAAATATGAAGGCTATTTTATGTTTTTATGGGCCCGATGCTTCCTGTGATGCTCTGGTTTTAAAAAAAGGAAGAGTGGTGGTATGAAGAGAATCTGACCAATTAATTCAACATATACAAGACAGATGGAAGAAGATAAATTTAATTTTTAACAGAACAATTCGACGATATAAAAATTCTCCGGTATCAGGTACCGGCTTTCGGGCAACTTCCATTACGGGAAAAGATCTTTGTCTATTACCTGAGTCAGGCTGCTTTGGCAGGCCGGGATATACTATGGGATCAGAATAACCGGTATAATTTGCGTATCCGGAAGATTCTGGAACGGATTGTCCGGGAATATCCCGGGGATCGGAATACCGATGAGTTCGGGCGTTTTCTGATTTATACGAAGAAGGTGTTCTTTGCCAATGGCATCCATCATCACTATTCTATGGATAAGTTTATCCCTGGTTTTTCTAAGACTTATTTTCAGGAATTGTTGGCGTCGATCGGTATTCCGGAGGTGTTTCCCCGAATTGGAACGAGTTATGTTCGACTCCGGTTATATGGCCAAGCGGGTGGTTTTGGACGAAGGGAAAGATTTGATCCCGGCTTCGGCTAATAATTATTATATGAATGTAACCCAGCGGGAAGTCGAAGAATTTTACCGCACTTCCGGTGAAGAGGATTCTGTCCGGTATCCCGGGGATTGAATTCGACCCTGGTCAAAGAGGAAGGGGTAATCCGGGAAGCAGTCTGGAAAATAGGAGGAAAGTACGGTCAGAATTGGCCCGGGTCGTAGCATGGCTTGAAAAAGCGATACCCTATGCTTATAACGAACAGCAGCAGAAAGTAATTCGGTTATTGATCGATTACTATAAAACGGGCGATTTAAAACTTTTTTGACCGGTATTCGATCGAATGGTTGAAAGAGGATCAGGCCCCGGTCGATTTTATCAACGGGTTTATAGAGGTATACGGGGATCCTCTGGCTTATAAGGCCAGTTGGGAATCGGTGGTGGAGATCGTCGATCAGGAAGCCGGAGAACGCACCCGTAAACTGGCCGGAGAGGCACTGTGGTTCGAACAGCATGCCCCTATTCGCGAAGAATTTAAGAAACAAGAAGTGAAAGGCATCACTGCTCGTGTTATGCAGGTGGCTATGCTTGGCGGAGATTGTCATCCGGCTACTCCGATAGGGATCAATTTGCCCAATGCCGAATGGATCCGCGAACGCTACGGAAGTAAATCGGTGACTTTGGACAATATCACTTATGCCTATGATATGGCAGCTAAATCTTCCGGGATGATCGACGAGTTTGCCGGTTCGGACGAAGAAATTCGTTTGGCTCGTGAATGGGGAACTATCGGGAGTAATGTGCATACCGATCTTCACGAATGTCTGGGTCATGGGTCGGGAAAAAAATGTTGCCGGGTGTGACTACCGAAGCATTGCGTAATTATTATTCTACGATAGAAGAAGCCCGGGCGGATTTGTTCGCCCCCTCTATTATATCATGGATCCCAAATTGGTCGAACTGGGAATTATCCCTTCGTTGGAAGTGGCTAAAGCGGAATACAACAGCTATATCCGGAACGGTTTACTGGTACAACTCACCCGCATTAAATTCGGAGACCGGCTTGAGGAATCCCACATGCGTAACCGCCAGACGATAGCCGCCTGGGCTTATGAACAGGGGAAAGAAGCGAATGTAATAGAGAAAGTGCAAAGGGCAGGTAAGACCTATTTTATCATTCGTGATTTCGATGCTTTAAGAGTACTTTTCGGGCAATTGCTGGGAGAAGTACAGCGGATCAAATCGGAAGGAGATTTCGAGGGAGCCCGGAAATTGATCGAGACCTACGGAGTAAACGTCGACCGTCGGTTACACCGTGAAGTGTTGACCCGTTACGAAGCTTTGGGAGTGGCTCCATATGCCGGTTTTATCAACCCTGAATATCGCCTCGTCGAACAAGATGGAAAAATTATCGATGTCGGAATCACACTTATCCCGACGACTTTCTGGGACAGATGATGGGGTATGGGGAAAAAAAGGTAAAAAGGATGAAAGGCTATAGGCTAAAAGCAAAAAAAGCTATAGGCTTTGGGTTTTCTTACCTTTTGTCTATAGCTTTTAATGCTTCTTCGCCTTTAGCCTTAAGCTTCCTTGCCTTTAGCTTTTTTAATGCTTCTTCGCCTTTAGCCTTTAGCTTCCTTGCCTTTAGCTTTTTTAATGCTTCTTCGCCTTTAGCCTTAAGCTTCCTTGCCTTTAGCTTTTTAATGCTTCTTCGCCTTTAGCCTTTAGCTTCCTTTGCCTTTAGCTTTTTAATGCTTCTGCCGTGCCGTAATGATAGCCATAAAGTCGTCGGCTTTCGGGGAAGCTCCGCCGATAAGGCCACCGTCGACGTCTGCCTGACAGAATAGTTCGTCGGCATTTTTGGGGTTGCAGCTTCCGCCGTATAAGATCGAGGTGTTGTCAGCTACTTCTTTACCATATTTGTCGGCGATGGTTTTACGGATAAAGGCATGCATTTCCTCAGCTTGTGCAGAGGTGGCTGTTTTGCCGGTACCGATAGCCCACACCGGTTCGTAAGCTACGACGATGTGTGCGAACTGATCGGCAGAGAGGTTGAATAAACCGTTTACCAATTGAGATTTTACTACTTCGAAATGTTTGCCGGCTTCCCTCTCGGCTAAAACTTCTCCGACGCAGAAAATGACATCCAGGTTATTTTCCAGGGCACGTTGTACCTTCTTAACCAGGATTTCATCGGTTTCTCCGTAATAGCTTCTTCTTTCAGAGTGACCGAGAATGACATACCGGCTTCCGGTAGAGGCCACCATAGCTGCGGATACTTCACCGGTATATGCTCCGGAGACTTCTGTAGCGCAGTTTTGTGCAGATACGGCAATGACTGCAGGATCTACCATTTTACTTACTTCGGCCAGATGAATGAAAGGGGTACCGATGATGACCTTCACATCCTTTGCATTAGCAGCTTTTACTTTGCTGTTTACCTCTTTAGCCAGTTCAATCCCTTCCTGCAGGGTTTTGTTCATTTTCCAGTTACCGGCAACAATTTTTTTTTCTCATGATTCGTTGTTTTAAATTGCTTTATATTCTTTAATTGTCAGTTTGATTTCTTTCTTTATTTTTATCATCCTTTTATATTTCCGGATTATATAGAGAAATATGCAGGCGATATAGAGCATAATCAGGCTGTAGATCAGATATCTGTCTGTGATAGCCTGTTGTTCTTGCAGGCAATAGGAAGCTAAGTCTTTGTTCTGTAATTCCTCCACTTCCGGCAGATCCCGGTGGCCCCATTTGTCGAGGATAGTCCCCTGACGTAAAAGGATCAAGCCGGGGTTCGAGCGTACGATCGTTTTCAACTGTATTTCATCGGTTGAACAATAATCATAATTTACCTGATGAGCTTCGGTATATTTCCGGATATCATCGGCGGCAGAAGCACTCAAACCATAAAACCGGTAACCTTTATCTTTTGGCATATGCTGCCAGTCGGTTCAATTTTTCCTGATTTTCAGGATCGGTTTTATTGATGTTGTAAGCGATAACCAAAAAGGTATATCCATTATCTTCTAATACTTCCTGGGTGATGTCTCCCAATTCCGGATGTTCGATGACGAAATCATGAATCGGAGCTTTTTATATCCTTCTTTGATCAGTTTCTGATCCGAGCTGACATATTCCCAGTTTACGGTATCTTGCCAGGGATAGTTTTCTTCTGTAAAGTCTTTTTACTTCTCCTGTCTGTTTGTTTTTGTATTTGAGCGTAATCGCATATTCGTCATGCGGAGCTCCGTCGGGGATGGCCATACCCTCGGAGATATTTTTTTACCGATAGCATAGGGACGGAAATCCACGATAGGCAGGTGACGGAAAGAGTACCATTGTACACAGAACATGAAAATAACCGTCCCCACTAAAACCACAGTTTGTTCCAGAAAGTTGAAAATCGGTTTATACTTATCTCTTGTGTAAAAAGATAACTAATGTCATCGCCAGCAGAATGATATTTTTCCAGAAAGTTTCCCAATTGGTTAAGATCAGGGCATCCCCGAAACATCCGCAGTCTGTGACCGGATTCTTGATAGCCAGGATCAGGGTGAGAGAGGAGTAAAAATCCCATAAACAAAATGGCTCCCCAGGCAGCTGTTTTTTTATCTTGATATTCAGGAACAGACAGATACCGATAAGAAATTCTGCCATAGAGAGCAAGAAGGAGAAAAAAACAGGGTACTGAATCCCATCCAACTCATGCCGAAAGCATTGAAATAATCGGTGAACTTGTAGTCTGAACCGAGCGGGTCCACTCCTTTTACAAAACCAGAATAAATAAATACAATACCGACTAAAATACGGCAGATATTTCTCAATAATTTCATATGGTTGTGTTTATTATAGATTGACATTTTCTACAGTCAGCCGGATCAAAGCGAATACGGCATAATTGATCATATCGTAATAGTTTGCGTCGATGCCTTCCGAAATTAAGGTGTTGCCCTGATTATCTTCGATCTGTTTCGTACGGTTGATTTTCATCAGGATCAGGTCGGTATAAGAACTGGTCCGCATACTTCGCCACGCTTCACCGTAATCGTGATTTTTATCCAGCATCAGGGCTTTGGCTTTTTGAAAATAGTTTTCATATAATTGGGAAATCCGTTGCTGATCGGTCGGGATATCTTCTCCCGGTCCTAATTCCAGCTGAATCAGCCCCATGATGGAGTAATTGACGATACCGATAAATTCAGGGACAACCCCTTCGTTGATTTTGCAGACCCCTTTTTTCGATACTCCGGATCCGGTTGGCTTTAATAAATATTTGGTCGGTGATCGATGTCGGCCGTAAAATTCTCCAGGCCATTCCATAGTCGTGCATCTTTTTGGTAAAGATATCGCTGCATGTTCCGATCACTATATCGTATTCTCGAGCTGTTTCAGGCATAGTGTTAAATAATTAAAAAACGTACCGATAAAATCGGGTTTATAGACTTTACAGACAAAATAAAAACGGTACGATAAATTTGTTATTATTTTGAACGTGTAAAATTAATGAATAGATTTGAGAAGTAAAAAAGATTGAGGTGAAAGATTGAGGATTAGAAAGAAAGATGGAAAAGAAAAAAGAACTATAATAAATTGAAAGCATTGAAAAACAATAAAGTTAGGAAATCAGGAATTCGATTTTACTGTTCCGGCAGTGATGGGGATACTGAATGTAACTCCAGACTCTTTTTTATGATGGTGGAAGATACCTGAGTGAGGTAAAAAAATTGTCGAACGCATTCATCAGATTATGGATGAAGGGGCGGACATGATCGATGTCGGGGCTTATTCTACCGTCCCGGAGCCGATTATGTAGACGATCGGGAAGAAATCAGACGTTTGTTGCAGGCGGTGGAACTGATTCGGAAACATTATCCGGAGGCGATCGTTTCGATCGATACTTTCCGGGCAAAAAGTAGCCGAAAAGAAATCGTCGCTGCTCAGGGACCTGTTATCGTGAACGATATTTCGGGAGGAACGATGGATGAGGGGATGTTTGATTATGTGGCCCGGACCGGTGTGCCTTACATCATGATGCATATCCAGGGGACTCCACAGACGATGCAGAAAAATCCTCATTATGAAAGTATCGTAAAAGAAGTAAGGAAATTTCTGACAGATCGGATCGCTTGCCTGAATGCCGAAGGTTTTGATAATATTATTCTGGATCCCGGCTTCGGTTTCGGTAAGACTTTGGCACACAACTATGAGCTGATGAATGGGTTGGAGCATTTTCAGGACCTCGGTTATCCCCTGTTGGTCGGAATTTCCAGAAAATCGATGATTTACAAATTGCTGGGTAATTCACCGGCAGAAGCATTGAACGGTACCGCTGTGTTGAATACGGTCTCTTTACTGAAAGGAGCGAATATTTTAAGGGTGCACGATGTCAGAGAAGCTTGTGAAGCGGTAAAGATCTTCAAGGCATTGTCCGGAGAAATGTAATGCCCCATTTTTGGTAACTGGCTTTCCTTGCAGAAACCGATCGGAAGACCGGCGGAGTTAAAGTTCGGGTTCAGGACCGAAGTGTGTGACTTCGCCGGTCAGCCTTTGGGGGCTTTTAATCGGTTTTCAGGGTTCCCAGAAGAGGAGCGATGATTTGCCAAAGGACGATCCCGACAGTCACCGAGATATTGAAAGAGTGTTTCGTCCCGAATTGGGGGAATCTCTATACAACCGTCGGACAGATCGATTACCTCTTGTTGCACCCCCTTGACCTCATTCCCGAAGATCAGCGCATATTTCTGACCGGGTGACAGAGAAAAGTTTTCCAGCGAAGTGGTATTTTCGGCTTGTTCGATGGCAAAAATCCGATAACCTTCCTTTTTCAACCGATCGACCGCTTCTGTGGTATCTTTGACATATTCCCAATCGACCGCATCTTCGGCTCCCAGGGCAGTTTTATGCACTTCCCTGTTTTCCGGAGTGGAGGTGATACCGCAGAGAAAGATTTTTTCGATGCGGAAAGCATCGGAGGTTCGGAAGACCGAACCTACATTATTCTGACTGCGGACATGATCCAATAGGATGACCACCGGGAGCTTGGGAGCTTTTTTGAAGGCTTCGGTACTGATCCGGTTCAATTCTTCGTTTTGTAATTTTCGAAAGTTCGTCATGGCGTCTCTTATTGTGTGTTGGCAATTTCTCCGATGAGTGTGGCGGAAGTACAATCCTTGATTTTAACCTGAATCAAAGAACCGATCGGAATATTTTTAGCCGGAAAAACGATTACTTTATTCTGACTACTCCGTCCGAACATCTCGTCGGAGCTCTTTTTTAGATACGCCTTCTACCAATACTTCGAAAGTTTTACCGATATCGCGGCGGTTACTTTCCAGCGACCATCCGGTTTGCAGGTCGATCAGTTCCTGCAGACGCCTGCCTTTCGTGGTTTCGTCGATGTTATCCGGGAGGCTTTTGGAAGCTTTGGGTACCGGGGCGTTCCGAATATTTGAACATATATGCCAGATCGAACCCCACTTCTCGCATCAATTCCAGTGTTTGCCGGTAATCTTCTTCGCTTTCGTTATGGAAGCCCACAAATACATCTGTCGAGATGCCGCAATCGGGGACGATGCGGCGAATGGCAGCGATCCGGTCGAGATACCATTCCCGTGTATATTTGCGGTTCATATCTTTCAGGACAGAATTACTTCCCGATTGTACCGGCAGGTGAATGGCTTTGCAGATATTGGGCCAACGGGCGATCGTTTCCAGGGTTTTATCGCTCATGTCTTTGGGATGTGAGGTGGCGAAACGAATCCGCATATCCGGGACCGTACGGGCTACTAATTCCAGAAGAGCCGGAAAGTCGACCCTCGTTTGTTCGTCTTTATAAAGATAGGAATTGACGTTTTGTCCCAATAAAGTGACTTCTTTGTATCCCCGGCGTTGCAAATCGATCACCTCGCCGACGATACTGTGCGGACTCCGGCTGCGTTCCCGTCCACGGGTATACGGGACAATACAGTACGTACAAAAATTGTTACATCCCCGCATGATAGATACGAAGCCCGAAATCGCCGTCTCGTCTATGCGCGAGGGGCAAATGTCTTTATAAGTCTCGGTGGTAGAAAGTTCGATATTGATGGCTTTTTTGCCTTGTGCTGCCTGTTCGATCAATAGAGGCAGGTCCATATAAGCATCGGGACCGACGACGATATTGACATTTTTCTCTTCTTCGAAGAGTTTCGCCCCCAGGCGTTCGGCCATACAACCCATCACGCCTACCAGGAGGTGAGGGTTGCGTTTCCGGATTTCCGAGAATCCCTGTACCCGGCCTCTTACCCTTTTGTTCGGCATTTTCCCGTACAGAACAAGTATTCACCAGAATGACATCCGCTTCGTTCTTATCGGTTGTATGTTCGAAGCCGGCGGCGGTCAGAATGGCTGCTACAACTTCGCTATCAGCCACATTCATCTGGCAACCATAGGTTTCTATATAAAATTTTTTACCATAATTTTTGTTGTTTCTTTCTCTCCGAATAGATCGTCCTATTGTTTTTAATCTACCGCAAAAGTAATATTTTTTTCAAATGGAAGAGCTGTCTGATTCATAAATTTTATGGTTGAATGACTAGCGCGGGAGAATAATTCGTTTAAATTTGTGGGATGGATAGAAAACGTATATATTATATGGTTAGTTTTCATCGTTTGATTCATTATCAACTCAATGGTCAACTGCACCATATGGATACGTTTGCCGTGCGTGGTTAACGATACAAAGATACGAATTTATCTTATTTATGTCTTTATAGACTGCATACTTCCCACAAAACATACAGTCTATGGAAGACGTGTTTGTGATTTTCGGTCACTGTTCGTGTTATTAAAAATCATTTTTTTCTTTTTTGATCGGGAGTCTGGGAAATAATTTCCTGAAACGCACCAGATAAATCGTGACATTTCCTCCTGCAATAATCAGAGTTACAGCGAGAATAATCATCAACATACCACACCCCAACCGTAACGTCAGCGATTCACCGAAAACGACCACTCCGAAGAAGACAGCGGTCAAAGGCTCTAAAGCCCCCAAGATAGCTGTAGGGGGTGGAACCGATATATTGTATGGCCTGGGTAGTACAAAGAAATGAAATCGCCGTTGGAAAAATAGCTAAAGCGATCAGGTTTCCCCCCCACAAATACCAGGTATCGGCCACATGAAGACTCTGTCCGAAATCGACCCGGACCCAAAATAAGACTAATCCAAAGAGTAAAACGTAGAAAGTCAACGAAAGCGTCGCTAAATTCTTCAGGGTCGACTGGTTCACTCCTACAATATAAATAGCATAGGATAGGGTAGAAATCATCACCAAAATAATTCCTGTCAGATTAAGTGTGCTACCGTCACCGCTTTTATATAGCAGGCCGATACCTCCCAAGGCCAGTAAGATACATAATACTGTCGGTAAGGTTAATTTTTCTTTAAAATGCGATCCACATGATCAATGCAACCAGGATAGGATAGACAAACAACAAAGTGGAGGCAATACCGACATCCATATAATTGTAACTCTGAAACAATGCCAGCGAGGAAAGGGCTACCAGTAATCCCATTATGATCAAGGGCAACACTTCTTTACGTTTCAGCTTAAAACTTCTCCCCCCTTGCCACGATCATCATCCCCAACACGGGTATGGCAAAAAGATAACGGAAAAAAGAACCGAATCCGGATTCATACCTGCTTTATACAACGGCAAGGCAAATAACGGATTCATCCCATAAGTGGCCGCTGCAACAGCGCCTAAAATATACCCCTTGGCTTTTACGTTCATAAAATTGAATTTTGTGGTCAAAAATAATTCATTTTTAGTTATCTTATCAGAAACAGGCAAAATTTATCGAGGGAATTAGAGTTACAAGAATTAATAGAATTACAGGAGTTATAAAGGGCAGGATACACCTTTTATAACTCCTTCTTCCAACAAAGTAATGAATCAAAAACAGTACCGACAGGTAAGCAGGAGGTAGTAAATAAAACTATAAAGACTTATATTAGGTGGTATTTTTTTCGTAACTTTGCCTGTCGTTTCACATATTGCATTCACTTAAAAATGAAAATAGAAAAATTGCAATCCTTATCAGACGAAATTTTAGATGAATTATTGATCGTATGGGAAAAATCAGTACGTAGTTCTCATCATTTTCTGAAGGAAGAAGATATCGAATACTTCAAACCCTTAGTGAGAGACCAATATTTCCTGGCGGTCAAACTGTTTGTCATACGCAATGAGAACGGAAGGATTGCCGCATTTATGGGATTAAGCGATAATATGCTGGAAATGTTGTTCGTACTGCCCGAAGAGCAAGGACACGGCTACGGTAAAGCATTTGTGGATTATGCCATCAACAAATGTAATACCTATAAAGTGGATGTTAAAGAAAAATAACACACAGGCTTACCGATTTTATTTGCATATGGGTTATAAAGGTTATAGGACGGGATGAATTTGATTCTTTCGGTAAATCTTTCCCTATTATACATTTACAGCAGCCGTCTCTTCCGGATTCAAAACTTTGAATTTATGCACTACAATATCGGATATGGTGAATGGTTTGGGGGTAATCATATGGGTTGCTGCTATGATCTTCGGGGCGAAAAACAAGGGTTTATCAAATAATCGTGTGATGAAACAATGGTAGTTTTTTACATATGGGAAAGGCGCATAGCTCTGATGAAGTGACAGATTGTTCGCCAGCAACCAAAATTACGTTGTCGATACTTGTAGCTTTTTTTTTCTCTCAAATTGCCCTGATATTCTCCATCTGTTATCGTTCTAACATATTCATACCCTAATTTTTCATACCATGAATTCAGTTTTTGATTGCCTACTATACAATCGAGCCTCACAAAGTGCATACCCTGCAATCGTGTATACTCCTCTATTCGTTGGAGAATCTCTTTTCCGGCATTCTTTTCTCCGATAGCAGCTACAAGGTTATGAACATAATATGCTTTGCCATTCGATTGTCCACAACGGACATCTTGCGTTAACAATACAGCACCTGCTATAATCCGATTGCTGTCTTTAGCAGTCAATACATACAGCAATCCTTTTCAGCAGCCTGAATATAATAACCGTCAGGATAACGTTCACGATAATGGCTTTTATTCCATTGATTTATACCGTTACAATCCATCCATTCAATACGGCGTTCTATAAGTCCGATAATATCGGGGACATCGTAAATGGTTCCTGAACGGAATAGGGAATTATGTAATACCATATCATTTGAGTTCTTTCATTTGGCAGTTACAAAATTAATCATTTTCCGCATATCACATGATGAACAAGTATATATTAGCTGAATAAACCACTTCCTTTTATTTCAGAAAAAAAGAATTAATTTATCCTTCCGGTAATAATATCGGTATTGTAAAACTTTCGAAAGGAATATTGTTCCTGTCTGACTTCCAGACAGTATCGAAAAATACCGAGGGGTACAGATGTTAATTCTAACCGCTGTAACCCTTGTTGCTTAAAAGCGCTTTGATCTTGTTTTTAGAATCTGATTCCCAACGTGATTCGGGCTTCATTACTTAGGTATTTGTTTTTTTACAGGTTCGGCTTGAATGTCGTAGTAGGAATAAAATACGGTTTCATTCTCCGAGAACTTATGAATAAATGCTGCATCACAATAGAACATACCGAAATTGAGGCCGGCTCCTGCAGTAAAAGCCTGAATGCGGTTATAATTTTTATGAGTTTCGTTGTGGTAGGGGAATCCCAGAATGCATAACCGGCCCGCAGGCTGAACAGACTGTTGAAACGATATTCGGCACCAACCCTGAAATTATGGGTAGCACGAAGATAATCTTCGATGTCCTGGTTGGTGGTTTGTTCCATAGAACCGTTATAATCGTCTTCAATCTCGCTGATATTGGCATTCTGGTAATTGACATATTCGTAATCGACACTGACGATAGCCTTTTGGTTGAGTACCGTGGCCATGCTTAACATAGCCCGCCAGGGGTACGCATATTAAAGTCTATCGAATAGTCCGGACTGTAAAAATCGAACTCGTAGCCCTCTCTGCCATTTGACGGATCTTGTGACGTATAGAAAGACGAGTATATCGAAGTGGCCATGATGTAATTCATATTGTACCAGGTCGGGGTATGGATGGCAGCTCCTAACCGGATTTCCGGGATAGGACGATAAATTACACCGAATTTCAGATTGGTACCCACTCCATTCATTTTCTTATATTCATAATAAGTATAATAATCTAATCCACTGGGTGAATTTTCGGAGGGAGCTTCCGTATACCCGGAATGCATTTTATACCAGATGGACTGAATACCGATGGTCAATCCCAGGTACAATTTGTCTTTATAATTGGTACCGAAAAAAAAGCATATTCTCCCTGGTTACCGTCTTCTTTCATGCGTTTGGTCTGGGCCACAATTTCTCCATTATGGAGGATAGAGTGATAGTAGCCGAAATTAGGATCTTCTTCATCCTCGTTCCGGTTGATCAGGTAACATTGATAAGCCAGATAGCTGCTGAAAAGAATTCAATTCGTCGGAGGGATAATCTCCGCTGCTTGCGGCCAATACGTCCAGCAAAGAGGTGGAGGAGTTCCAGATCACCTGATCGGTTTTTCGGTTGAAATTATTCAAATTGGTATAATTGATACCGAAATTGATGCCTTTCCAGTCGAAGTTGGGAGAATAAAAAGCGAATACAGCTCCCAGATCTCCCAATTGGAAAGAATTATCTTTAGGACTATAGTCGGTAGCCTTGGTGTTGGCAAAATTTAAACTGGGCGTAATGGAGATTTCCGATTTCCTGAAAACGCCGATACCGGCCGGGTTAGCACTTAGGGTTGACAGATCACCCCCCAAAGCTCCGAAGGCACCCGCCATACCTGCCGAACGGGCTGTTCCCCAGTTCTGTATCCTTGAAAATTGTACGGCATCCTCGAAAGTCTGGGCTTGTGAAGCAAATGTGAATCCCAGAAGAACGGATAATATGATTACTTTTTTCATGATGTGCTGGTTTAAGTTTATCTTCTAGTTGGACGATTTACTGTGCCCCGGGAGGAACCACCCGAACTCCGGGAAGGGCTGTAACTACTGCCTGAACTCCGGGAAGGCGATGAACTCCGGGAAGGGGTATAACTGCTACCCGAACTCCGGGAGGCCGATGAAGATCTCCGGGGAACATAATTCGAAGAACTGTTGTTATTATAAGTCGGTCTGTAACTATTTTGAGGACGATTATAAGTTTTTACATTACCTGAACCGCTACCGGACGGACGGGTATACCGGTTGTTCGTAGTGGTTGAAGGCCGGGTTGTGGTAGATGGCCGGTTAGTCGTCGTTGATGGCCGCGTTGTCGTTGTCGGGCGATTCGTCGTTGTCGACGGCCGGGTGGTTGTCGACGGCCGGGTTACCGGACGTGTTCCCCCTTGTGAGGGACTTTGGACGTATTGGTTCCCGGGCGTATATTCGAGCCTGTATTCGGCCGGGTGATCGTTCCTGGACGGGTAGTTGTCGTATTCGGACGTGTCGTACCTGTCGGCCGGTTGATACCGGAAGTATTGGGGCGTGTTGTGCCCGGACGGTTAATCGTTCCGGTTGAACTGCCCGGACGGGTGGTTGTTCCTGTTCCTGGCCGTAAAGAGTTGCTGGTGCCCGGGCGTAACGCACTTCCTGTACCCGGACGGGTGCTGTTCGGGGCGGTTCAACCCATTGTTGCTGTTGGGCCGATTTCCGTTTGGGCGTATGCCGCTTACTCCGCCTCCGAATCCTGGCCGTTGTCCTGCCCAATGAGGCCGGTTGGGCCTGTTGGGATAATGACCGCTTCCACCGCCCCAGTGCGGATAATCCCAACCGGGATGTCCCCAATGTGGGTGATGCCAGTGTGGATAACCCCATCCCGGATAGTAACCACCGTACCAGGGGCGATACCAGGGATCGTACCCAACCTCCGTACCAAGGATCGTACCAACCTGAATTCCATCCGAATCCGATGCTCCAGCCCGGACCGCCCCAACCCAGATTCAGACTCCAGTTGAAACGGTTGTTGAAAGTAGCGTCGAAAGCCCAACTGTCGAAGCGGGGATTGTTCCATACGATGGTCCAGATATATTTCGGATAAGTACCGAAAAGCAGGGAAGAATATAAATTGATATTCGTATTGGACGGAAACCACCAGTAACGTCCGTTATCTGTATAGACATTCCAATCCGAATCGAACGAAAGGTTGAGGGCTATTTCCTGCCCATTGCTGAAATTGGCGAATCCTTCGGGATACATGTTGATGATCCGTTGTATTTCTGCCAAATCGCTGGCCGGGCCCCGGTAGCCTCCGATCCAGTATCCGGTATTTTCGTACAAGGTCATATCGATCTCTTCATTGTTGGCAAGCTTCTCTTCTGCTTCCCGGGTCAAGCTTTGGATATTCACTTGCTCCAATTGCCCGCTACGGGCATTGATCTTCGTGTTGTTACTACTCGAGAAGGTGGCAGGAGGTGTACTGCTACCTGCTGAACAGGAGATTTCCCCGGCTAAGACAGTCGGATCGACCGGTTGTTCGGTCCCGATATCATGTCCGGTAAGATTTTCTACTTCCCGGATAGCCAGCGCTTTTTCCCGGGGACGTAATAGATATCGTCCTCCATGATAGAGCTGAAATTCCGGGTAGTGGAACAGGATACTATTATAAAAGCAAGACCTGCTATGTATAAAGAAAATTTCATGTTGTTTTTTATTTATTCGTTTTATTATCAATATCAAAAAGTATACCAAGAAAAAATTTGCTATTGTTTTTATAATTCTTTTTTAACCTGTTGCCGATCATGGAATAAAAATAATCAAATTCGGTCACATCTACTATTTTTTTTCTTTAAATTTGCTCCCGTTTTATCAAATAATAAGAAGATGGGCAAGTTTTTTAACATCAAGAAGCGAAGATTACTCACACAATGGTATAATGAATTAGTGGTAAAAGCCGGTTTGGCCGAACAATCCGTAGTGAGAGGATGTATGGTGATCAAGCCTTACGGATATGCGATCTGGGAGAAGATCCAGCGTCAGTTGGACGATATGTTTAAACAAACAGGGCATGTCAATGCTTATTTCCCGTTGTTGATTCCCAAATCTTTTTTTCTCTAAGGAAGCCGATCATGTCGAGGGGTTTGCAAAAGAATGTGCTGTTGTGACGCATTATCGCTTGAAAAATGACCCGAACGGAGGAGGAGTTGTTGTCGATCCGGCAGCAAAATTGGAAGAAGAGTATATCATTCGTCCGACTTCGAGGAGACCATCATCTGGAATACTTATAAAAACTGGATACAATCCTATCGGGATCTGCCGATTTTGTGTAATCAGTGGGCTAATGTGATGCGTTGGGAAATGCGTACCCGGATGTTTTTGCGTACGGCTGAATTTTTTTGTGGCAGGAAGGACATACAGCCCATGCTACGACGAAAGAAGAGGCGTTGGAAGAGGCCAATAAGATGGTGAGGGTGTATGCCGATTTTGCACAAAATTGGATGGCTGTTCCCGTCATTATGGGCTCGAAGAGTGAGAGCGAAGCGGTTTGCAGGTGCCCTGAAACCTTTACGATCGAAGCTCTGATGCAGGATGGAAAAGCTTTACAAGCCGGAACTTCGCACTTCCTCGGACAGAATTTTGCCAAAGCTTTCGATGTACAGTTCACCAATGCTGAGGGAAAACTCGAATACGTGTGGGCAACTTCGTGGGGGGTATCGACCCGTTTGATGGGCGCTCTGATCATGGCTCATTCGGATGATAACGGTTTGGTATTGCCTCCGAAATTAGCACCTTTGCAGGTGGTTATCGTGCCGATCTATAAAGGGGCCGAAGGATTGAAAAAATCAGCGATAAAGTACAGGGGCTGATCGAAAAACTGAGAGCTAAAGGAATCTCCGTAAAATATGACGATCGCGATACCCAGAAACCGGGTTGGAAATTTGCCGATTACGAATTGAAAGGTGTGCCTGTGCGTTTAGCGATGGGAGAACGGGATTTGGAAAACGGTACCATCGAAGTGGCTCGCCGCGATACTTTGACGAAAGAAACTTTGCCTTTGGAGGGTATTGTCGGACATATAGAAAAATTGTTAGAGGATATCCAGGAAAATATTTATAAGAAAGCATTGGATTTCCGCAATAGTATGATCACTAAAGTGGATTCGTACGATGAATTTAAAAATCTGCTGGAAAGTAAAGGCGGATTTTTCCTTTGTCATTGGGATGGTACTGCAGAAACTGAAGAAAAGATAAAAGCCGATACCAAAGCGACGATCCGTTGTATTCCTTTCGATAGCCCTGAAGAAGAAGGAAAAGATATGGTGACCGGTAAACCGTCTCATCGGAGAGTGTTGATTGCGAAAGCCTATTAATGTAATATGTAAAAAGCTAAAAGCTGGCAGGTAAGTTTGCTGTTTTTTAGCTTATAGCTTTTTACTTTTAGCTTTTTTGCTTTTTATGATGAATGTTACTGACCGTTTTTTTGAAGTATGTAGGTTATGGTACTCAGTCAGACCCGAATACGGGATTGAATCCCAGTACACCGGGACAGATGGAGTTTGCCCATGTATTGAAGGAAGAGATGGAAGCTATAGGTATCCAGGAGGTGGAACTGGATGAATACGGCTATGTGATGGGAGTTATACCTTCTACTGTGGAACGGGGAAACGCCGGCTATCGGGTTTATCGCCCATATGGATACCAGCCCCGAAATGAGTGGCAGGCATGTGAACCCCCGGATTATCGAGAATTATGCGGGCAATGATATTGTGCTGAACAAAGAGAAGGGAATCGTACTTTCGACGGAGGAATTTCCGGAATTGATGAATTATGTGGGGCAAACATTGATCACTACAGATGGGAATACCTTGTTGGGTGCTGACGATAAAGCCGGAATCGCCGAGATTTTGACCGCAGCCGAATATTTGATCGGACAACCCCGAAGTTAAACACGGTAAAATATGCATCTGTTTCACTCCCGATGAGGAAATAGGGGAAGGGCCCGATCATTTTAATGTAAAAAAATTCAGGGGCTAAGTTTGCCTATACGATGGATGGAGGAGAGATCGGAGAATTGGAATTTGAGAATTTTAATGCCGCTAATGCCCGGATCGTTTTCAAAGGACGGAATATTCATCCCGGGTATGCGAAGAATAAAATGGTCAATTCGATTGCTGTAGCCAATGAGTTTATGGCTAGTCTGCCTAAAAAAGAAGTGCCTGAAAATACTTCCGGTTACGAAGGTTTTTTTCCATGTGTATTCGATAAAGGGAGATGTGGAAACTACCGAGATCGAAATCCTGATCCGTGATTTTGACCGGGAACGTTTTGAATGGCGCAAAAATACGATCGAGAACAGGGTGCGTGAATTTTCCAAACGTTTTGGGTTGAAAATCGAGTTGGAATTGAAGGAGCAGTATAGCAATATGCGTGAAAAGATCGAACCGGTTCACTACATTATCGATATTGCAAAGCAAGCCATGCAGGAGTTGAATATCAAGCCGTTGATCGTGCCGATCCGGGGAGGTACGGATGGGGCACGGTTGTCGTTTATGGGGTTACCTACTCCGAATCTTTTTACGGGAGGACATAATTTTCACGGGCGCTATGAATATATACCCGTTTATGCAATGGAAAAAGCCGTACAGCTGATTATACGGATTGCCGAATTGTGTACGAAAATCTAGTTTGACTTTTTAAATCGTTTCATAAGGCAGAAATTCAGAAAACCGACTTTCTTTTCCGGCTTCGGATTGTTTTCTGGTTAGAGATGAAATTATATCTCGTCATCACGTTGTGATTGTCATTGATATTCCGGTCCGATCGGGTGATGAGCCGGTAAGAATCGGTATTGTTGCCGAAACCGGTTCAGGAACCGGTTTCGGTTGGGAAATATTGTGATAAATTAAAATAAATTCACTACTTTTGAGGAAGTGTTTTTTTAAATAGCGTGGTTATGAAAAAAGTACATTTCTGAAATGATCTTTACTTTCATCTTTGTACTGGTTGTTTTGGGTGTAACCGATGACAAGAAGGGAACACCGGTGATGTGTGGTTTGGCGATCGGACTGACGTTAGTGTTGGTACATATCGTTTGTATCCCTATCACAGGAACTTGTAAATCCTGCCCGTAGCATCGGACCGGCTCTTTTCGAAGGGGGAAGGCATTGACACAGTTATGGTTGTTTATTGTCGCTCCTTTTGCCGGTGCTGCTTTTATCGGCTGTCGTGTGGAAGAGTATCGGCAGCGAAAAATAACGATTCGAATTCTTTCGTTCTTGTCGGGAACAGGACTGCCTCTGTTTGATAGTCCTATAAATTCTCCCGACCAGAACGAATGAAGTTTCGGTGAACTGAAAAGCGGATAAAGTATAACAATGGGCGGGGAAAGCATCGTCCAATCGACGAAAGTCCCCGGGGGAGCGGGAATCTGACGTATTTCCCTCTTTTACGATGCTTTCAGGCTTTATGTTATCGGAGTAACCGATAGGGCTGTTAATTCAGCATCCGGTATTCGTTGGGAGTGACTCCTACCACTTTCTTAAATAGGCGGCTGAAATGTTGCGGATATTGGAAACCGAGCTCATAAGCGATTTCGCTGATGGTTTTGCCGGTGTCGAATACTTTTTTCTTTTGCGATATCGATCAGTTTGGTCTGGATATGTTCGGAAGCGGTTTTCCCGGTCTCTTTTTTGATCAGATCGCCGAAATAATTGGCGGACAGATGCATTTGATCTGCACAGTATTTTACTGTCGGCAGGCCCGAACTCTCCGGTTTTTCGGAATAGAAATAGTCGTTCAGCAAATTTTCGAACCGGGTGAGAATGTCTTTGTTGACATTTTCGCGGGTGATGAATTGACGGTCGTAGAAACGGACACAATAGTTGAGGAATAATTCGATATTGGATACGATCAACCGCTGGCTGTGTTTGTCGATGGTGTGATGCAGTTCTTCTTCGATATTACGGAAACAGTCGATGATGATATGACGCTCTTGCTCGGAAAGATGAAGGGCTTCGTTCACCTGATACGAAAAAAAGGTATAGTCTTTGATCGTACGGCCTAGAGTGGTTCCCCGTAAAAGATCCGGGTGAAAGACCAGGGCCATCCCCTGCGGTTGATAGACTTTACCGTCGTCTTCGACACCGATGACCTGTCCGGGAGCGAGAAAAACAAGTGTTCCTTCCTGATAATCGTAATAGTTACAACCGTACCGAAGGTTTCCGCATTTTATTTCTTTCAGAAATACCGTGTAAAAGCCGAAAGAATGGAGACCGTGCCGTAGACGGCATGATTTGGCCAGATCGATGACATTAACCAGCGGATGTAAAGTCTCTTGTCCTAGAAGTTCATTATACTGATGAATCGTGTCGAATTTTTGAATGGTATTCATGGCTGTTGTATTTTTTATTCGATACAAATTTAAATATTTTTTTATTGCCTGATTCATAGGATGTACCGGATCGGTAAAAATGGTAGGATAATCCGTAATTGGTGTACTCCCCGACCTGTTTGTCTCCCGTATTTTTTGTCATGTCGGAAAAACTTTATAATTTGGAAGATGAAAAAAAATATGAAGACTATAAAATTGAAGAGCGGTATTGAAATGCCGGTTTTGGGTTTCGAGTCTGTCAGGTGGCTTATTTCATTGCAACCAGGGCGGAGACGGAGCCGGAAAAAGATCGAACGTACTTTCGGTTGTTTACGGGGTACGGCTTGTCTGGAAAATTCCTGCGGGAAAAGGGTGATCGCTGTCACCGGACTATGGCAAAAAGGGAGAAATGAACGGTTTGCTTGATATGAAGCAGACCAATGAAATGGGTAAAAAAGCGGTTTAAGGCCGGGAAAATAAGTCGGAGAAATATGGGTAAAAAAGATTTCGTATGATGTGGGTGATTTTGAGTGTTATCGTTTTGTCGGCTCTAGTTGGAGTCGTATATTTGTGAATATGCCGCAATTCGGTCGTTTACCCCGGGGAGAACGTTTGGCTAGAATCGAACGCTCGGCCCATTACCGGGATGGAGAATTTCGTAACTTACACGAAACGGTATTGATGACTTCCGGCAAAGGATTTTTTTCAAAATTTGACGGGCTTTTTATTCAGGAAACAAGCAGGACTAAGGCTGGATAGTACTCTGCTTGTTATCAAAACCGATTTACAGACCTTGAACCTCTCAGAAGATCTGTTGGTTTGGTTCGGCCATTCTTCCTATCTGATCCAGATGGAGGGGAAACGTTTACTTGTCGATCCGGTATTTTGTACGGCTGCACCTGTTTCGTTCGTAAACAAACCTTTCAAAGGAACGGAGGTGTACCGGCCGGAAGATATGCCCGATATCGACTACCTGATCATTACCCACGATCATTGGGATCATTTGGATTACCGGACAGTGACGGCTTTAAAAGATCGTGTGCAGAAAGTGGTCTGTCCTTTGGGGGTAGGTGAACATTTCGAGTATTGGGGGGTTTTCTCCGGAGCGGATTGTGGAATTGGATTGGGAGGAACAGGCCCTGTTGGATGACGGCTTCCGGATACATTGTTTGCCGGCTCGTCATTTTTCGGGACGCGGATTGGCCCGCAACCGTTCGTTATGGGCCTCATTTCTTGTGACCGGCTCCCGACGTAAAGTTTTTATCGGCGGGGATGGTGGATACGACACGCATTTCGCTGAAATCGGTATGCGTTTCCCGGATATCGACTGGGCTATTCTGGAAAACGGTCAGTACAACGAAGGGTGGAAATATATCCACCTGATGCCCGGATATATGGCAGCGGTAGCCAGGGACTTGAATGCGGAAAAGATTCTGACTGTCCATCATTCCAAATATGCTTTGGCTAGACACCGCTGGGACGAACCGTTGAAGAATGCACGGAGGATGCGGGATAGAGATTCGCTACCTGTAGTTATTCCGCAAATAGGCGAAGTTGTAAATATGACGGGGACATTAACCGGATGCTGTATGGATATGCTTATCAATCATCATCTGAGGTCAGCTTTTCCCGTTCTTTTTTTTGCTTAGGCTTCGGACTACGATTTCGTAGGATTTGCCGACCAGTTCTTTTATCATGATATCGGGGACATCCTGGTTAAAGTAAATACTGATCCAATATTTCTTGTTCATATGCCAGCCCGGTTTTATTCCAATATATCCGGCTTGTAATTCTCCGGATTCTTCGGGTTGGCATTTGAGGCAACAAAAATCGAAAACTTCGATATTGACGAAGCAAAACCATTTATCCGCTACGTAGAAACACAGGACGTCACGGCTGTATTTATCGGCAACTCCTGAAAATGGCATCTTTTCGTATACTCCTTTGAATGACAAGCAATATGCTCTGAACTCTTCAATATTCATTTCTGTTACGATGGATGAGACCGGACAAAAATACGGTATATTTATTTAGATTCAAGCTTAAATTCTCCTGTTTTTTATGGATAGATATCCGGAAATGTGCCGTAGGCCGGGTATTGAAATTATCTCTCTTTCTTTTCAGGGTTTGGCTGCAACGTATGGTTATCCGGTCGGCTGGAATAGCAGAATGTAAAAATGTGGTCGGTTGGATGATTTTGTAGAAAGGGGTAGACTTGTAAATAAATAAATTTTTTTTCAATCCTGACTACCCCATTTTTCGTTTGAGATTGTTATAAGAATGAAAACACAATAAATTTCAGCAGATTTTTCAAAATTTAATGAATGTAATTAATCCGGAATGAGGAGCTTAAATCTGTAAATAGAAAGACTTTGAAAGTGGCAGAAAGCTATTTGACGATTTTGATTTAGGATAGATTAAAAAATGTTTTTATGCGATTGGATATGAATATTTTTCAGATAGCGGCTAAGTATGCAGCCAACTTAATGGGGATTGCTACGCCGGAAGAACAGGAGGCGTTGGAAAACTGGAAGCAGGAAAGCGTGTGGCATACCAATCTGGCGGAGAGATTGGATCAGGAAGAAGATTTTAAAGAAAACCAGCAGTTGTTGGAACGTTTTTTCTGTTACAGAGGCCTGGAAAAAAATGGAAGAAGAATCTGGATAAGGCTATGGGAAGACGTGCCGGGGGGAGGAGGTGGTGGAAATATGCTGCTGTCATTTTAGTGATGTTGGGAGGTGGATTCTGGTATTTTCAGATGAAAACAGCTGTGCCGTAAAGCCGCCCCTTATTGTGCAGCAGAGTATTCCTTCCGGAAAGCGAAGTGCAAAATTAACCTTAGGAAATGGAAAGGTGGTAAAGCTTGTTCCGGACGGTCGGTTTACTTTGGCAGAGATGGATGGTACTGTGATTCAAAAGGATTCTACGGGGATTGATTACAGGCAGATCGGAGTAGGTGAAGATACGCTTGTTTATAATCAGATGGAAACTTTGACCGGGATGGAGTATACGTTGACTTTATCTGATGGTACGCGGGTTTATTTGAATGCTGAGAGCCGGCTAAAATATCCGGTAGTATTCCGTGGCACAGAGCGGGTGGTAGAATTGAGTGGAGAGGCTTATTTTAAAGTGTCTAAAAGATGCACTTCGTCCTTTTGTAGTAAAGATGAATGGGGTGAATGTACGGGTGTTGGGGGACTTCGTTTAATGTTCGTTCATATGCAGATGAAGGGCAGGTGGTAACAACTTTGGTGGAAGGAAAAGTGAAGGTGAACGATCAGGATATTGTGGCAGGAGAGCAGGCCGTGTATTCGAAAAATGACGGTAAAAACGACCGTACGGCAGGTTGAAGTAGAACAATATGTGGCCTGGCAGGAAGGAACGTTTGTATTCCGGAATGAACGATTGGAAAATGTTATGAAAACATTGGGGCGTTGGTATGGGGTGGAATTTCATTTTATAGACGAAAGAGCTAAAGAAATCCGGATCGGTGCAAGGTTTGGAAGGTATGATGATATGCAACCGATTGTTGATATGATAAAGAAGACAAATTTAGTAGAGGTGTTGCAGACAAACCGTTGTTTGTATATATCGGAGAAAAAATGAAATTAAAGATGATGATACTGAATACGAATAGGGTGGATGGCAAGGGGATATGAGGATAGAGAAATGAAAATATAGCGTTTGGGGTATACGGGTTTGAAATAAAAATGTTCCCGGTGGTCTGCGAAACTGGCCGGGAACATGCTTAAATAATCAAAGTGTGTTAAACTTTAATTCAACAAATTTATGAAAAAAAATCCTGGAATGGTTTTTCCCGCCCGGGGAAAACTCTCTAAAATTTTATTTGTGGTGAGACTGAAGTTTTTTTTGATTTTGTTTAGCTGTTTTCATCTGAATGCAGCAGTACATTCTCAAAATAATGTAAGAATCAGTTTGGATTTGGAAAATGTGTCTTTGGAACAGGTGATCTGGGAGATTCAAAAGAAGACGGATTTTGTGTTTATGTACGGAACCCGTGACATTGAAGGAGTGAAGCAATTGACGGTACAGGAAACGGATAAGGAGGTGAATGAGATTTTGAAAACGTGCCTGAAAAATACTGGTCTTTGGTTTGAGATTTCCGGAAATGCCGTAGTGATAAAAAAAAAGAAGTGACAGCAACCGAAGGTCGTAAGATCACCGGAAAAGTGGTGGATGAAAAAGGGAATCCACTACCGGGAGTGACGGTCATTATCAAGGGAACTTTTTAGGGACGGTGACTAGCGTAGAGGGAGAGTTTACAATCACTTTACCTGTGGCTGATGGACAAGCCTTGTTGTTTTCTTTTGTGGGGATGTAGACGATGGAGGTGAAGATTACGGATAAGAATGATTATAAGATTGTCTTAAAGGAGGATGTAAAGGCACTTGACGATGTGGTGGTGACCGGATATTTTAATAAGAACAAAGATAGTTTTACAGGGGCACAGGTAACCGTGAAAGGGGACGAGCTAAGGAAGGTGACTACCGGGAATGTGCTTCAGGCACTTTCTGTATTTGATCCTTCTATCCGCTTTGAGGACAATATAGACATCGGATCGAATCCTAACCGGATTGCTGATTTTACGATTCGGGGAAATTCTGGAATCGGGCTGACTGAATTTGAAAAGGAAGCAGTGAGCCGGGATAATCTGAAAAATAATCCGAATCTGCCTACGTTTATCATGGATGGTTTTGAAGTAGATGCAGAGAAAATTTTTTGACCTCGATATTGAACGGATCGAATCGTTGACTATTCTGAAAGATGCCTCGGCAACGGCTATTTATGGTTCTCGGGCAGCGAATGGAGTGATTGTTATCAAAACGAAAGCTCCCTCGGAAGGACAGTTGCGGGTGAACTATAATTTTACTGCTTCTATCGCTATACCGGATTTAAATGGATACGACTTATTGGATGCCCGTGAAAAGTTGGATTTTGAAAAGAGCATAGGCATGTATAAAGATAATAATGCTGATGCGCAGATCAATAAAGATAAAGATTATAATTATAAACTGAGTCTTGTTGAGAGTGGAGTGAATACCTATTGGTTGTCTCAGCCTTTGAAGGTAGAGTTTAATCAAAAAGCATAGCATATTCATTGAAGGTGGGGATAAAGCGGTTAGATATGGTATTGATTTTAAGTATGATAAAGACAATGGGGTGATGAAAGGATCGGCTCGTGACCGCGGAGCTTTAGGTTTTTCACTTTCTTATAATCTAAAAAGATAAACTTTTAGTAAGGAATTATCTGACTGTCAATAAAGTAAAATCTAAAGAATCCCCTTATGGTGACTTTTCCCAATATGCCTTGCTGAATCCCTATTATCCTTTTCAGGATGAGCACGGTAATCTGATCCGTAAGATGACGCAATACATAAATACCAATAAACAAATTTGGAACCCTGTGTATGAAGCAACGGTAGGAAATCGGGATGAAAGCGAGTATCTGGACGTGACCAATAATTTCAGTCTGGAATGGAGTATCGTACAAGGATTACGTTTGCGGGCCAATTTCTCTTACGGTGAAAAAAGAAAGAACAAGTGGAGACTTTTTATTTCACCGGAATCATTGCAGTATGAAAAGTTATGAGTTGTCGTCCGGTGAAGGATTGTTGAATAAAGGAGAAGGGTACCACAGGGACGAGTAATACGTATAGTATGGATTTTAACTCGGTATTGACTTATTATTTGGGAGTGGGTAAACACTTTATCAATACGGCATTAGGTGTCAATCTGACAGAAAGTGGTAGTCGTAGTGTGAATTTCGACGTGAGAGGTTACCCTTCCAAGATGATGGATTATATCTCTTTGGCGAAGGAGTTTACCAATACCCATCCCGGAGGAAGTGAGGGAAAAACCCGATTGGCAGGTTTTTTTGCCAATGTCAATTATTCTTATGCGAATCGCTATTTATTGGATTTATCGGCTCGTTTGGATGGTTCGTCCATGTATGGTTCGGAATCTAAATTTTCTCCTTTCTGGGCAGTTGGTTTGGGTTGGAATATACACCATGAAAAATTTATGGAAAATACCGGTATTTTTCAGACTGAAGATCCGTGGGTCTATTGGAACGACAGGAAAGGCTTCTTTTCAACCCTATCAATCTCAGACGATGTTCGAATATATACAGGACGGCTGGTATGCGACAGGAATCAGGGCAACCCTGATGGCTTTAGGGAATCCGAATCTGAAATGGGAAACGACGACTGCTTACGACTTGGGATTGGATTTCGGCATGTGGGAAGATCGGTTGACGGTGACTTTCGGGTATTATCTGAAAAAAGACCAAAAACCTTTTGAGCAGTGTTACTTTGCCTACTTCTCTGGGATTTATTGATTATAAAAAAACCTGGGACAGATGGAAAATGAAGGAGTGGAATTGGCTTTACGGAGTTTTGTCTATAAATCGAACGATTGGAATGTCAGTCTGTTTGTGAATATGGCTCATAATAAGAATCGTATCGTATCCATTTCGAATGCTTTGAGTTCCTATAACGATAAAGCCGATCAGAACAGGCTAACAATGACGACTATAAAACCAAGCCGATGGTCCGGTATAAAGAGGGAAGATCTTCAACCGCTATTTATGCGATGAAATCGTTGGGTATCGACCCCGCTACCGGAAAAGAGTTATTCCAGCGTCAGGATGGTACTAATACGTACGTTTGGGATCCGAAAGAGAGTGTGGTGTGCGGTGATACAGAACCGAAAGTGACCGGAGCATTCGGAACGAATATAACCTGGAAGCAACTCAATCTAAACATGAATTTCAGTTATCGTCTGGGAGGACAGGTGTACAACCAGACCTTGATCAACCGGGTAGAGAATGCTGATCCGAGAGATAATGTAGACCGTCGGGTATTGGAGCAACGCTGGCAGAAACCAGGCGACCATACATTTTATAAAGACATCAACGATAAGTCGACGACTCCGGCTAGTTCCGTTTTATACAGGATGAAAATGTATTACAGTTGGGATCTTTGTCATTGTCTTATGATTTGAAGAAAGAATGGCTGAAACCTATCGGTTTTGATATGGTTCGTTTGACAGCAATGATGAATGATGTGTTTCGTTTGTCGACAGTGAAGCGGGAGAGGGATTTCTTATCCATTTGCCCGTAGCATGAGTTTAGGTGTAATGGTTCAATTTTAATGCAATAGAATATGAGTTACAAAAAATTAAAAATATGACAGCTGCAATCCTGTTGGGATGTGCTGTCCTCTCACAGTCCTGTACGTCGTGGTTGGATATTACTCCGGAGGCACAGGTGAACGACAAGAAAATATTTTCTACTCCTCAGGGATTTAAGGATGTATTGAACGGGATTTATATTACCGCTTCGGGTGAAAAATTGTATGCCAATAATTTATTGTTCGGATTTACGGATGTTTTTGGCTCAGTATTACGCTATTCCGGACGAGACACATGAGTTTGCCCAGTTGGCCAAGTACCAATACAAGGATGTGAATATTTCGCCTAAAATTGATGAGATGTGGCTGGAATTGTATTTCTGTATTGCCAATTGTAATATTTTATTGGAAAGATTGGAGGAAGTCGGTCCGGATTTTTTTGAGGATGAGCGTACTTATTATATTTTACATGGAGAAGCCAGGGCTTTAAGGGCTTTTTTCCATTTTGATCTGTTGCGTTTGTTTGCACCTTCGTATAAAGCAGATCCGGGATATACAGCTATTCCGTATATTACAAAATATTCGAATAAAGTGTCGCCTCAAAAAGACGGTCAGTGAAGTGATCGATAGTGTGATTGTAGATCTGAAAGCTGCCGTTACCGATCTGGAAGGCCGGGATCCTATTTTTGATCCGTTGTATCAGGCAACTACTGGCTCGGATATGTATATGTGGACCCAGCCGATGCCTGACCGGAATGAATTTTTGTCTTATCGTGGATTCCGTCTGAATTATTATGCTGTGAATGCTTTGCTAGCACGGGTATATGCTTATAAACTGGACAAAAACAGGCTTACGATTATGCTAAAATTGTGTTGGAATCGGGAGTATTCAAATTTACCGATGATTGGAAGATTACTAGCGATATTCAATATCGGAACCGGATTTTACGGCCTGAGATCGTCTTTGGATTCAATGTACCCCGGATGACTAAAGTGTTTGAACCTTATTCGCCCAGCTATAGTAGCAGCAAAAAGTGGTTGACGATAAAGAATAGTGAACAGATGTTTGAAGGAAGTGCCAATGATTACCGTTTGAACTATCTGATGGAGCATGAAATATTGGCTGCTTTCGATCGGCCCAGTTGTATCAAATTTGTGAAGCCTGAGAATGCTGATGAGATGACGGAAGAGGAGATGGGGAGGATAGCTCCGATGATTCGGATTAGTGAGATGTATTATTATGTTTGTGAATATCTGATGGATAGCGATCTGAATGGAGCTAAAACAGAATTACAGAAATTACGGAATGCCCGGAATGCCAAGGAGGCCTTGATTGCAAATTCACCCGCAGAGCTGGAAGATGTGATTGTTAACGATGCCCGCCGGGAGTTTATGTGCGAAGGGCAGGCTGTTTTATTTCTACAAACGCTTGGGACGGAAAGTAGTAGATGAGTCCGGAAATTATACCATGACGGAGAAAGATTTCGTATTACCGTTGCCGGACGTGGAATTGGAATTCGGTAACAGATTGTCTGAACTTTATAAATAGAAAGGTATGAAAGCAAAGATATTGGCATTGATCATAGGGTTGGGAATGGGATTGGTGTTCTGTTCCTGTGAAAAAGACCTCGAAAAGTATTCGGGTACGGACTATATACGTTTTGTATCGGTGTTTGAAAAGGACAGTGTGGATTATAATTTCGGATTGGCTGGAAAGACAACGACAGATCGTATTGGCATAGAAGTGAAAGTGACAGGCGAAGTGTTGGATTATGACCGCGAATATAAGGTAAAGGTAAATCCGGCAAGTACGGTTCAGGAAGGGGTGCATTTCAATATTCCGGCGCAAAACTGTAAGTTGCGGGCCAATCGGGTTACGGATACACTTTGGGTTGAAGTGATGAATACAGAAGAATTGAAAGCGGAAAAATTGTATCTGCAGTTGGATTTGGTGGAGAGTGCCCATTTTAAATTGTGTTTCCCGGAGAGTAATAGTTGTAAAAATATATCTGACTGATCGGATCGTTCGGCCCGGATGGTGGGATGAGTGGCATGAAACCGAAGGATTGGGTAGTTATTCTGAAACGAAATATCGTTTGTTTATCCGGATTAGCGGTACTTTTGATTTGGAAAATATTGCTTATCCGGAAAAGAGGGCCGCTATCCTGAAGTTTAAATATTATCTGGAAGAAGAAGCCGCTCAGGGACGGGTAATCATGGATGAGAATAATCAACCTATGCAGGTGAAGATGGTGGGATAGTAATAAAGGGGTACCAATTAAATTTAGATCGAGTTATGAATAAGATATATATATTGTTACTGGCATTACTGGTAATGGCCGGTTGCTATAAGGATAAAGGAAATTATGATTATAAAACAATGTATGCAATTGAAATTGATGGGATCTGATGAAAATAAAAAATATGAACTCTGGTTTGGAGAACCTTTTACGATGCCGGAACCGATTATTCGTTTTACCGATAGTACACAGGCACATGATGATCTGTCCTATCAATGGAAGCTGGATACGTTTGTGGTTTCTACTGAAAAATGTCTGAATGTTACTTTTGGGATAGAACCCCAAGGGTGGAATGATATTTTCGGTGCTTTTTATCGTTAAAGACGAACGTACGGGAATCTCATATAGTCAGCGTTTTCGGGTGACTTTGCTAAATAATTTTACGAATGGTTGGATGTGGATGACTGAAAATCAAGGAAAAGCGGAGTTGAACATGTTGGCGAGCAGTAAAAAGTTTTTTCAGAATGTTTATACGGCAGTTAATAACAGGGAATTGGGGCCTAAAGCTTATGGAGTGGTAGAACATTTTGATGCCGGTTTGAATGCAAACGGTGTATTGGTGATGGCCGGAGGGCCGGGATCGGACGGACCGGTAGAATTAGACTGGAAGTAACCTTCGGAAAGAGGTGTGGACCGGAGAGGAATTTGTCGGCGGAAGCTTGCCGGAAGATTTGCAAGAAATTAAGGCAGCTTGTTTTATAAAGAATTATTCCTGTTTGGTTTCCGGGTCCGGGAAATTGTATGTCCGTTATTCTCCCGGAGGGTATTTGTACCAGGACCGGTATCCGGATTTTTCCTTTCTACGGGGATTATAAGCTCTCTTCTGTGGTGGGGTATAGTTTCCCTCCTGATTATAATGTCGCTTTATTTTTATGAAGAAAATGAAGGAAGATATTTGTTTTTTTGGATAACGGAGAGTTACGGGGATTAGATCAGGTGGAGGATGCGGGACAAAAATTCAGCCTGGTTGATCCTGATAAAGAGTTGATCTATCTGGCTCCGGCTTCTCAGCAGCAGGGGAAGAGTTTGTTTTATGCCGTTTTTTGCGGGATAAGTCGGATGGAAAATATTATACTCAGCGTTTTCAATTCGGGATCGTGGGGGAGGACAACCGACATTGACAACAATTGCACAGGATGTATTTCCGGCAGTTGTGAATGAAAAGACCCGTTTTGCAGTGGGATATACAACGAAGGAGGCTTATTATTCTCAGGGAGCACAAATTTTCCGGTATAATTTTGAATTGAACGATACTCCGGTAGCTGTAGCCGATTTTAAAACAGGAACAATAACAGCTTTTACCCTTGATTCTTATGGAGAACAGTTCGGTGTGTGTGTACAAAATGGAAATACTCATGACTTCTATTGGACGAGTACGGATGGACAGGAGTTCGAGCATGTGAAACAAATTCCCGGAGAAGTCAAAGGTTTGATATATAAATCGGGTGGTTCTTGGAAGTATGAATAATATCTAATGGAATAAAATTTGATGAGAAGATTAGTTGTTTTATTTTGTCTGTTCTTGTTGTGTATACAGGAAATATATGCACAACAGCAGGTGTCTGATGAGCTGCGTGCTTATAATGATTATCTATTGAGTTTATCCTGCTATAAAGCTTCGGGTGAGTTGAATATGGCTATCGGTGAGAAGTTTATGGAGGGAGATATTGCCGGAGTACGCCGGCTGTCGGCAGAGAGAGAAAAGTTATTGATGCAATCCATTGATAGTGTATTGGCTTTCCGTGCAGATGCCAAAAAAGTGAAGCGGCGGCACAGTTGGTTACCTGGTTGGTATTTAATCTGGGATTTGAAAATACCGGAAAAGTATTGAATCGGTTTGAACCGGGATTCGATCCTTTGTGTTTACAGGAAGTGAGACAAAGTTTAGAGAAGGAGAGTAAAGTGCGTCCGGGAATGCCTGCTGCCGATTTTAAGGTGTTCGACCGGGAGGGAAAAGAGTATACCTTGGCTAGCTTTTAAGGGAAAAATATATTTTTCTGGAATTCAGTGCATCCTGGTGTAGTTGGTGTAAGAAGGAAATTCCTTCCATCCGGCAGGCTTATGAACGGTTTAAAGATAGTGTGGTGTTTATCACCATTCATTTAGATGATAACCGGGATAAATGGTTGAAGGACCTGGAAACTCATGCTGTGCCCTGGTATTGCCTGACAGATCTGAAAGCCTGGAAGAGTCCGGTGGCTAAGGCATATAATATTGCCGGAGTGCCTGATTGTTTTATCATTGGTAAAGACGGTTTGATCAAGGCGAAGGAGTTGCGCCGGGAAGAGATTACGCAACAGTTGGAAAAGTTATTGGCTGCCGGCAAAGGAATTCAATTCAGGACCGGTAGTTTTCAGGATGCTTTACAAGAGGCTGAAGCGACGGGTAAACTGATCTTTTGGATGGTTATACTTCGTGGTGTGCTCCTTGTAAAATGATGAATACTACTGTCTTCACCGATCCGGAAGTGGGGCACTTCTTTAACGAGCATTTTATCAATGTTAAATTTGATATGGAAAAAGGGCGAGGGACGGGAGTTATTGAAGCGTTATGGGATGCAGGTATTTCCAACTTATTTATTGCTGGATGCAGCAGGGAACGAGGTACACACGGGTCGTTGGCGGACATGATGCCGGTGAATTTATCCGGCTGATCCGGGAAGGAATGGATCCGGAAAATTCGATTGCAGGGATGCAGAAACGTTATGAAACAGGTGACCGGGAGGCTGATTTCCTTCGCCGGTATATTACGACTTTGGGGGGGATATCGGTTTGATAAAATTCCGGCCGTATTGGATGAGCTTTGCCGGAAAAATGGAGAGACGGTTAACGAAGAGGACTGGCAGCTGATTCGGCGTTACCTGTCGGATCCTTCGTCGTATACATTCCATTTTGTCGCAAAACACCGGGAATTATTTACTGCCTATATTGCTCCGGAGGAACTGGAAGCATGGATTCAGAAAGTACTTTACGTTCCGGTATTCAATACTGTCAATAGTCTTGTATTTGATGAGAAAGAATATGATGCCGGACGTTTTAAGACTCTGAGGAAGGATATCAAAATTGTTCGGCCGGAACGGAAAAGTTATTTGTTGTCCATATTGGATTATTACGATGCATTTCGGATGGATAAAATGGATAAAGTACTTTCTATTTTTAAAAAACAATTTATGTCCCTTCCTGCTTCGGACCGTTGGGGATTGACGATGCAATTAAATGCGATGTTGTGTGCAAAAAAGGAAATAAAGCTCAGTGTGAAGAAGGATTACATATATTCCGTCAGCTTTTTAATCCGGTTGATCCTATACTGAAAAATTTTGAAAATGCTTTGAATAAACGGATCGGTTCGTTATAGATCAAGGAAATGTGGCGATTGTGTGGAGCTCCCACACAATCGCTCCCGTTCCTGGAGCGCTGTATTATACTTTTGAATACAATCTTATCGGCTATTCGGGCTTCTTACCTTTGTATCCCGGCCGGGCACTGAGTTGAGTCCTGGTAAACTCAGAAAGAAAACTTATAGGTTAGCTGGAAACATTTTTTTGTTGAACCTTAGGACTGGTTTTGTGTTGTTGTTTTTTTTTCTTTCATTTGTGATATAAAAGGCAGATGCATGATGGAAAACCAGTATTGTTATAAATATCCCCGTCCCGCGTTGACGACCGATCAGGTTATCTTTGGATTCGGCGAGGGGGAGTTGAGGGGTATTATTGATCCGGAGAGGGAACGAACCGTTTAAAGGGAAATGGGCTTTGCCGGGAGGTTTTTATGGATATGGATGAAGATGCAGAAACCTGTGCCCGCAGGGAGTTGGAAGAAGAAACCGGATTGAAAGTAGTGAATTTCGAACAATTATATGCTTTTTCGGATGTCGATCGTGATCCTCGTTATCGCGTTGTCAGTATCGCTTATTATGCTTTGGTCAGATGGGAGGATTGTAAAGTGAAGGCAGGGGACGATGCCGATAGGGCCCAATGGTTTCCTTTGTCCGGAATACCGCCCCTGGCATTCGATCATCGACGAATTCTGCAAATGGCTGCCGACCGATTAAAGTTAAAAGCCCGGTATCGGCCGATCGGGATCGATCTGTTGCCCCCTGAATTTAAGATGGCCGATCTTCGGCATTTATACGAATCGGTTTTACAGTGTACACTCGACCGGGATAATTTTCGTAGAAAGATGGTAGGGACCGGATTATTGGTCGATGCAGAACAGGAAAATCGGGCGAAGAACGGTAGGAAGGTCAGGTATTATCGCTTTGATCGGGTAAAATATCGGTATTTTACGGAAAAGGGTTTTTATTTAAAATGGGAATAATGAAGATTACCCGGATTCAGGCGGAAGCTGGGGGTATGGAAGCCTAAGGTCGACGGACAAGTGGTGCCGGACTATTTAAAGGCATTATGTACATACGATCTGGCCTGAGCCTTTTAGGTGCCCGTTTTACAACGACAACGGCGCTGAGGTCGAATTTTTAATCGAAGGCATATGATAATCAAAGATTTTACAGATAACGATCTCTACAAATTTACAACGATGAATGCCATTCAGAAGAAATTTCCGGATGCCGAAGTCGTATATCGTTTTGTCAACCGGGGAGAAACCGATTTCCCGTCAGGATTTGCCGAAGCTTTACAGGCAGAAGTGGAAGAGATGCGCGGATTGACTTTGACCGACGAGGCCGAACGGTTTATGCGGCGAAAATGTTATTATTTCGATTCTGTATTTTTCGATCTCTTGAAAGGATATCGTTTCGATCCTTCAGAAGTAAGGATTCTGCAAAATGGGGGTAGCCTGGAACTCGAGATCCGTGGATTATGGTATCGTACGGTACTCTGGGAGGTCCCTTTAATGGCGATGATATCGGAACTTTATTTTCAGATGACCGGCCAGTTTGCCCGGCAGGTGGAAGAAAAAGCGATCCATAAAGCCCGTCGTTTTGCAGAGATCGGTGCAGAAATATCGGAATTCGGCACACGGCGCCGCTTTTCATTCGAGGTACAGGATCGGGTGATCGGAATATTGAAGGAGTATTCCGGCAAATACTTGAAAGGGTCCAGTAATGTATGCCTGGCGATGAAGTATAACCTTACTCCTATGGGAACTCATCCCCACGAATGGTTTATGTACCATGGGGCACATTATGGCTATCGGTCTGCCAATGCTCTGGCTTTGGCTAATTGGGTGGATGTGTATGACGGGCATTTGGGGATAGCCTTGACGGATACCTATACAACCGATAACTTTTTCAGCAGTTTCGATACGCAGTATGCTAAGCTATTCGACGGGTTGCGTTGGGATAGCGGTGATCCTTATGTATTTACCGAGAAAGCTTTGAAACATTACCGGGAGAAACGGATCGATCCGCGGACAAAGACCGTGGTCTATAGCGATGCTCTCGATCTGGAAGGGGTAGAAAATATTCGCTCCTTTGTGAACGGACGATTACATGATGTTTATGGGATCGGTACTTTCTTGTCTAATGATGTCGGAGTAAAACCGCTGAACATGGTAATCAAAATGTTCGAGTGTAAACCTCAGGGAGGAAAAAGAATTTTGGCCTGTCGTAAAAGCTTTCCGATGTGGAAGGTAAACATACGGGTGACCCGAAGGAAATAGCCCTTTGCCAGGGATTGTTAAGGATTTGAGCGGATAAAACGGTAATGACGGATAAACGGTCACTACACTGGAAATTGGAGGGGCGATAGATTACACTTATTCGATCGTAGCTTTTGCCGGCATCGTAAAATGCGGAATTTTAGTTTGCCGGACGATCCTGTTCGCTGGAGGTATCGCTATGCAGATGGGCCAGAAGAAGTTGGGAATGTTGTAATGAACGGATGAAATTGCAGCGTTCATATTCGTTTTCACAGAGTTCTTGTAATATTTCGATCGATTTGCGGTAACATTGCTCTGCTTTCGGATAGTTTTTTTAAATGTACTTCATAAAGTTTTCCCAGGCTTCGCTGGCATTGTGCCGTTGCAGGACGATACCGGTATATATCTTCCCGGTCGAATTCGGATCGGGTATCCAGACTGGCCGAATACAGCCGTTCCGCCGAATTGAAGCGTCGCATGTCGACATATAGATTGCCTAACCGCCATTGGGTTATTGCTACATCTTCGAGGTAAATCCACCAATAGTTTTCTGCCAGTTTCTTTTGTATTTCCAACATTCGCAGTAATATTTGTTCGGAAAGTTCCAAACGATTCGAACGGTTGTATAGGTTTACTAAAAAGTCCATAATCTTCAATTTATGACTCTGTATGATGATTCTGCGCCCTGAATATTTTTCGTAGTTCTCCAATGCCTGAAGAAATAACTTTTCAGCTGAATGGTAATCTTTATAATCATACCAGTAAATTTGAGCCAGATTAGCTTGTAATTCGGCTATTTTAGGGCGATAGACGTTGGGCCTTCGGGAGAGGTTGGATCGGTATTCGGCGATATGGTTATGGATTGTTGTGATCATTTGTTGTATTGAGTCGATTTCGGTATTTTCTTGAAATAATATTTCGGATGTCATAATTTTAAGATTTTTTAATCGATGGTTTTTACTTTTGTCGATAAATCTATTTACGGGCTGATAGATGAGGATATGTCAAAAGAACGATATAAACCGGACCCATTACGGATCTTGGTTTCACTTCAAACAGTGATAAATAAATTTAACGGTAACTGGCAGTCCGGATATCCGGCGGTATCCGGACAAACAATTTGACTGCGGTGGTATTTTCGTGGCAAAGATAGTGATTATTTTTTATACAAAGAAAGTTTTTTCAATGACATTAGGCGCTAACTTGATTAGCGGGAGATTCGTATATGCTTTGTTAATCGTGTCGGAGAGATATTAAAAGTGTATATTTACAAAACATTTTCCTTTGAAGAAATACCGGAGGCACAAAAGTTGATGGAAGTTGGAAAAGTGGTGGTGAGAGTAGGAAAGAAGACTTCTGAGGAGTGAAGATTGAATTTTTAGAATAGGAGAAAATGAATATCGATTTAAGTCCGATCGACCGCCGGAAAGTAAAAAATCTGGGTGAGGTTTTGGAGATGAATAATGAGGTGCTGGGATTAATGAGCAGATATCTTACGGTATGTCCTGATTTTATCACGAAAGAACTGATAGAGGGGATCACCGGTGAGTGTGAAATTACGTTAGCAGAAGCCTATACCAGCTTGTTGGTCGCTGCTTGTGGACTGGATGTGGAAAATAATCCCCGGGATCGTTATCTGTCGACAGCTTATCTGAGGTCCGGTATCCGCCGGCTCGATCCGCAGGAATATCGGATGAATCCTTATTACCGGCAAATTCGGATTCCTGAAGCTCATTTTGGAAATTGGAAGCTGACCATTGAAAAATATAAACCCTATGAAGCGTTTGTTTGTGATGATATCCGGACCGATGAAGAGTTGAAAGAAATTCCACAGATCGGATTTTTCGATACGGAATTTTCATTCCCGGCAGTCATGGAGGACGGGCAGGAGTGGATGGCTATTAAACCGAATGAAATAGAAACCATGCGGCAACCCATAGCCAGGGCAGCGGGGCAGGTTGTTGCTTTCGGACTCGGAATGGGGTATTATGCTTTTTATGGTTTCTGAAAAACCGGAAGTGAAAACGCTGACTATTGTCGAAAGGGACGAAAATGTCATCGCTCTGTTCCGGGGAGCATATCCTTCCTCAATTTCCTAAAAAGGAGAAGATCGATATCGTTCGGCAAGATGCTTTTGAGTTTGCGACGAATTGCATGTCCGACGGCTATTACGACCATGCTTTTGTGGATTTATGGCACGATGTATCCGACGGATATCCTCTTTACAAGCAAAATGAAAGCTTTGGAAAAAAATAGTCCGAATACCCTTTTTTCTTATTGGATCGAGGATTCTTTGCTTTCTCATCTGCGTTGGGAATTATTTCACCGGATGTCGGATCTGCTTTCAGCGACTGCACCTGCCGGAGAGCCAGTCATCCTCCGGCCGGTATATACTTACGAGCAGTTTGTCGCTTGTCTTCGCAATCCGTTTTACGGAAGCTGGCAGGGACCGGGCTTTTTATAATTGATATAGAGTGAGAAAATAAAAAGGATAGTTATATGAAAAGACGTTTGTGTCCGCAATGTAAAATACCGAATTTCTATGTGTTGAACGAGAAAAAAAGAACGGCGTTTGGTGTTTGTGACAGTTGAGTTTGAGGTTATTGCGGCCAAGGGGGAGAGTCTCGAAGGGTTCGACCTGGCTGTGATTTATTGTTTGGGATGTTCCTGGAGCGGTTCACCTCGTCGTACGGTACGTTATTGAATATAAGATGGTTTAAGAATTTGAAATCGGAATACGATGAAAAAAAGTAAAGATAACGGTGTTGAAAACCACTTTGGACGAAGAGTTGGTAAAAGAGTACGGAGCAGAAGGTTTGAAGGCTTGTCCGATGTTAAAAGCCGGGCAGGTATTTTATGCCGACTATGCTAAACCCGAGGGCTTTTGCGATGAGGCCTGGAAAGCGATCTACCAATATGTTTTTGCGCTTTCGCATGGAGCGGGTAAAACATTGTTTTATTATGGCGACTGGATCAGAAAACCCGGGGTAGCTATATGTAGTTGTAATGATTCGGTTTGCGTCCTGTCATATTTAAACTGGAAGCGACCGAAGAGGAATCGGTTATCGACTATACGCCGGTGAGGTAAGAAGTGAGTTTACCCCTAAAGGATCGATAAGCGGTTGTGTCAACCTGGGTGGTTGGGTTTACAGATCGCTGACCGGTCGGGCCCTCCGCGAGGGACACTGATCCCCACAAGCCTAAAGGCATGGCTTGTGGGGGGAGGGAGCTATTCCAGGTATCTCTTGAGCATAGCAGCTGAAAAAAGGATCAGGGAACGGGTAGGGAGGTAAAGTGGCGAATCCGTTGAGCATCCCCCAATCGTGGATCACGCCGTTGAAACGGATGGTGGTGACATCAACACCTGCTTCGTCGAGACGACGGCCCAGGGCTTCTCCCTGGTCTCGAAGGATATCGTTTTCTGCAACTTCGATCAAGGTGGGAGGAAGACCTTGTAACTCTTCGGTAGAGGCTTGTACAGGAGAAAGATGAGGATTCAGGCGGTCGTCTTGCTCGGTAAGATATTGGTCGAACATCCATTGCATCAAGGGAATGGTTAGGAAACGTTGCTCTCCGTAGAGATCATAGGATTCCCAGTCGAAATTCGCGTCCGTTACCGGCCACAGCAGGATTTGTACCTTGATTTCAGGCCCTTTTTGCTCTTTGGCCAGCATACTGGTGACGATAGTCATATTGCCCCCGACGCTGTTGCCGACGATACCGAGGCGGTGACCGTCTACATGAATTTCATCCCCATGCTCGGCCACCCAACAGGTCGCTGCATATATTTCATCGATCGCTTGTGGAAATTTGGCTTCGGGCGAAGGCGTGTAATTGACGAACACACAGGCGTAACCGGACTCGACTACCAGATCACGGGCCAGACGTTTGTGGGTGGGGTAATCTCCTAATACCCAGCCTCCACCGTGGATGAAGATGAATACCGGTAACTTTTCCTTAGAACCTTGAGGACGGAGGATATTCAGACGGAGCATGTGATCGTCCACTGTGATTGTTTTTTCCGATTCTTCAATGCCGGAAAGGTCTGTTTTTACGCTGGCTTGTGCTGTTACCAACACCTTTCTGGCTTCCGGAACAGAGAGCGATTCCACCGGCTTGTCACCTGAATTCAATACTTTGAGATATTCTTTTGTACCCGACACTAAGATGATCGTCTTTCAGATATTCGGGTGCTTTTTTTTCGATTTGCTGTCATGATATAAATTTTTATTTTCCGGTTGTACGCAGAAAAGAAAACCGGAGTTTCTCCGTGACAGCCTTTTGTATTAGATGATGACAGTAACAGCGGATAAAGCGATCTGAATTTGATTTTTTATCGCTTTGTCCGCTGTTACTCTTTCATTTTCCGGCGCTTTAAATTTTGCCGCTCAAACCGAATTTTTCCGTAAGGACTTTGGCGACATTCGGTGAAAGGAAAGCGGGCATGGTCGGTCCCAGATGGATATTTTTGATACCTAATGACAGTAAAGCCAGTAGTACGATAACGGCTTCTTTTTGTTCATACCAGGCGATATTGTAAACAATAGGGAGTTCATTGATATCTTTCAGTCCGAATACTTCTTGCAGTTTCAGGGCTATGCGTACCAGTGAATAACTATCGTTACATTGTCCGGCATCCAGGACACGGGGAATGTTTCCGATGTTTCCCAAACCCAGTTTGTTGTAACGGTATTTGGCACAGCCAGCTGTGAGTATCACTGTATCGGAGGGAGAGATTTGGCAAATTCGGTATAATATTCCCGTATTTTCATGCGTCCGTCACATCCGGCCATGACTACAAACTGACGGATAGCTCCGCTTTTTACAGCTTCGACCACCTTGTCTGCCAGTTGCAGTACCTGGTTATGGGCAAAACCACCGACAATGGTTCCTTTTTCAATTTCTACCGGAGGTTTACAGGTTTTTTTGCTTTTTCGATGATTTCCGAAAAATCCTTTTTTTCCCGTCCGCATCTGTTACGATGTGTTTACATCCGGGATATCCGGCTGAATTGGTCGTGTACATCCGGGCTGTGTAGGTGGCTGCCGGTAATGGGGGTACGATACAATTGGTCGTGAAAAGGATCGGTCCGTTAAAAGTTTCGAATTCCTCCCGTTGTTTCCACCAGGCATTTCCATAATTACCGGCGAAATGTTTGTATTTTTTGAATGCCGGATAGTAGTGGGCAGGTTACATTTCACTGTGGGTATACACGTCGATTCCGGTTCCCTCGGTTTGCCGTAACAACTCTTCCATATCTTTCAAATCGTGTCCGCTGATCAGGATTCCGGGATTAGAACGGACGCCCAGATTGACTTCGGTGATTTCAGGATTACCGTAACTTCCGGTATTGGCCTGGTCGAGTAGGGCCATGGCCTGTACGCCGAATGTCCCGGTTTGCAGGACACGGGCGGTGAGTTCTCCGACCGACAGGTTACCGATAGCGATATCGGACAAGGTACGTTGTATAAATTCGTGAAGAGCCGGATTATCGTATCCCAGGCGCATAGCATGCCCGGTATAAGCCGCCATTCCTTTGAGTCCATATACAATTAATTCTTTCAGTGAACGCAGATCTTCGTTCGGTTCGCGTAATACCCCCACTTCAGCCGCTTTATCATCATAAGCTTCCGGGGCTCCGTTCCAGGTCAATTCGTCGGCCGAAGGAAAGGTGATGCCGGCTGACGATGCCTGAGCAACCAGACGGTTGCGAAGATTGAACCCCCGATTGATCCGTTCGGTGATGCTTTTTCGTCGAAATTAGCATTGGTAATAGTCGAAAAGAGGGCGTCGATGACAAAAGCATTGACTTGTGGATCGGGTAATATCCGGTGCGTACGTAAGGTGTGGGCTGCAATAGAAATTCCTCTGATTACAAAGAGCAGCAAATCCATGCGAGCCGAAGTTGTACTGTTTTTACCGCATACTCCGCGGACTGTACAGCCTGTCCCTTTGGCTGTCTCCTGACATTGAAAACAAAACATCGATTCTTTCATAACATTTTATTGATTGTTGTATACCTTTTACTTTATACGTAAAAAGTAATCTTATAGCCATATTTCTTCTAAAATTTCGCCCTGTAGGCTGATTTTGACCATCTTTAAAGGAATGTTGCGTTTTGCTTTTTTGACGGGCTTTCTGGCAAAGGTGCAATAACCCACTGCAACAAGGCACTTCCATGATCATAACGGTCAGGGTGTCTATTCCTCCTTCATCGATCATCGTAATCAATTTTTCGAGATATATTTCTTGTCCATGATCCAGTTTCGGACACGCGATAGCCAGGCGTTTCCACGAAGCCAGTTGGTATGAAAATCCCCGGCAGAATAGGCTGTACAATCCGCAGCAACCAATAGATTCGCCTTCTTCAGCCAGGGAGCGGTCGGAGACAGTAAATGTAACTGAACGGGCCACTGTTGTAATTCGCTGGGCATCGATACCGGTGAGGTGAAGGTATCCGTTTGGCTTTGCGCCGATGCCGGGATACCGATGGCTTGTTTTTGTGATTGTGGAGTGAAGGTTATATTCCGGCTTCCGGGACAACCTCCGGTGGCTGAAGTCGGCGTTGCGTGAAACAGAAAGGAATTTTGGGGTGTTGACTTGTTTGCCGGAACAGGTATAGGAAGATGATTTTCCTCCAATACGTCGATGGCTTGTTGGAGATAATCCTGCTGTCCCTGAGTTGCCAGATGACGGAGATGAGCGGAGATCACTTTTTCTCCTTTGGGGAGCAGGCGTTGCATCACTTTTACGTTCGTCATAAGCTTCGGCTTCTCTCTCTTCCAGTTCTATCGCTTGCTGCGGGCATTCTCCCTAAACAGGCCCCCAAACCGTCGCAATAGAGTTCGCTCACTAGAACGGCTTTGCCCTCGATCAGTTGCAGAGCCCCTTCGTGACAACCTTTTACACAAAGACCGCAACCATTACACCGGGAGTCGTCGATTTTAATTATCGTGCGTTTCATATTTGTCTGTTTTTTAATGTAATGACAAAAAAATCGGAATCTTATTACACAGAAGAATTGTCACAAATGTTACAATGGAAAAAAAAAAATATGGAGGGGAATTGTGCTATATTTGGGGAGGAGAGTTGTTGAGTTGTAGAGTTGCTGAGTTGTTGAGTTACTGAGTTATAGAGTTACTGAGTTGTTGAGTTACTGAGTTATAGAGTTACTGAGTTGTTGAGTTACTGAGTTATAGAGTTATGAAGTTGTTGGGTTATTGGGGGAAAAGGTGTTTGCAGGGAAAGGATAATAAATAATAAACAAGACGGATGATGGATTATAAGAAATTGGCAGAGGCTCCGGTTTTCAGAGGGCTTTCAGAAAGGTTCCTGGAAAATTTTTATCGGTCGTACTCCGAATGCTTTGCGTGAGTTTGGTATCGGTGATTTTATTGCTTTACAGGGGACGGTTTGTCAGTCGTTGTATTTGTTGTATAGTGGCCGGGTACGGACTAATATGGTGAATGAAGAGGGGAAACAGGTGACGATAGAAGAGATCGAAGCTCCCCGTTTGTTGGCTCCGGCTTTTATTTTGCTACAGACAACCGTTTCCCGGTAAATATTACCACTTTAACAAATTGTGAAGTGCTGGTTTTGAACCGGACTGATTTTGTAGACCTGATGCATCGGGAAAAAGATAGTGATGCAAAATTTTCTGCGGATCATTTCCGACCGGAGTATTTTTTTGAGCCGTAAGTTGAATGCTTTTGCCTTACAGGATTTGAAAACCCGCTTGCTGGCTTATCTTCGCGAACATGAAAATCCGCGTAGTCGACAAGAGATCGCCGATATCCTGGGAGTGGCACGTCCCTCCTTAGCCCGGGTATTGTCGGAATTGGCCGATGAAGGATATCTCCGGATCGAAAAGCGGAAAATCACTGTCGTACGGCATAAGATCGATTGACGGGGATCAGTGAGGTGAGCAGTTTGGGAAGTCTCAACAAACTAAAAGTTTCTAAACACGAAATTCCTGCTCTATAGCTTTATTTTTGCCCGAATCCGGCTCAGTGACTGCGGGGTGATCCACAGATAAGAAGCGATGTGTTTTTGCGGGACATGTTGCAATAATTCCGGGGTTTCCCGGATTAAAGTCAGGTAGCGTTCTTTAGCACGCGGACTGTCATTACTGAGTAACCAGTTTTCAGTGGTAAGCAATTGTTGCTCCATCAGACGGCGCCCGAGGTTGGCTAATCCAAGGGATGAATCGAATAACTTGGTTAAAAGATGGCGCGGAATACTGTATGCGATACTGTCATTACAGGCTTCTATAGAGATTTGGGAGATCGAATTGTCGGCATATCCCCGGATCGAAAAGGCTATTTCACCGACAGAAGCAAACCAGATAGTCGTATCGGTTCCGTCTTTCAGATAATGTCCTCTCCAGATTCCTTCTTTGATCAGGTATAAATTGCTATTGCGTTCTCCTTCAATGACAATAGCTTCTTTTTTTAAAAACGTACTTCCTGCATTTGTTCTGTCAATGCTTTTACATCCGTTTCTGAAAGGTTATACCCTTCGGCAGAATTTCTCGATAAAGACTTCCATAGTTGATCTGTTCTTTTTTGCTCTGCAAAGATAGTGCTTAATTTTAGATTAAGGTAGTCGTAAGGGCGGCGGACAAGACCGAAAGTTCTCCACAGGAGTAAAGCCGATTTCGGTAAATTTAAGACTTCTGTTTCTGCTTTTCGTGCAGATAAAGGCTGCCGATCAGGAGAAGGGTGAGTACTTCTGCCAGAGGGACGGCCAGCCATATTCCTTTTACATCGAGTAATATAGGAAGCACCAGGAAGCCCACCAGCATAAATAGTATCCCGCGTAGCAGGGTGATGACAGGTAGCCCGATGTGCCCGTTCGATACTTTGATAATAACCGATTCCAATCATATTGACGGCGAAAAAATATAAAGCCGAAGGCAAAGTAAGGCAAACCTTTCACTGCAATCTGATAAGCTGCATATTCCGGTCCGATAAACAGAGCGACAATCTGGTGGCGGAAAAGGGCGGTGAGGGTGAAAAAAACTTATTCCGCAGAGGAGTGCTGTTCTGTACATCAAACGGAGGGTTTGTTTGATCCGTGATGTATCCCGGAGACCGAAATTATAACTGAGGATCGGCTGACCCGATAACACGATTGCGTCGTATATCATAAAAATAATCGGGAAAAAAATAACAAGCGATACTGAATGCTGCTACTCCGTCTTCTCTAAATGACTGATGAATACGTAATTTCCCAGAAACATCATAAAGGCGATGGATAGTTCGGTGACAAAGGCCGATGAACCGAGCTTAACCATATAACCGATATTCCGGGCGGTAAGTTGCATACTTTTCCGGCTTAATTTGATTCGTTGCAGATGTAAAGTATGTGACCGGCGCAGCAGATAACCAACTGTCATCAGTCCCCGATCGTTGTCCCGAGACTGGTTGCAAAGGCTGCCCCCATCAGTCCCCAGCCGAAACGGAAGATGAAAATATAATCGAGGAGGATGTTGGTTACTGCTGCTATAGCATTACACATCATGGCATAATTGGGGGAACCGTCTAAACGGATGAAGAACATCCCTGCATTCAGGATTAGATAGAATACCAGAAAAAGGAATATACCAGATCATATATTCCATAACGCCGGGCAATAGGCGTTCCGAACTTCCCAGCAAGTGGGCCAAAGGTTCTAAAAACAGACAACACAGGGCGGACAGAATCAGAATGAGTAAAGAAGCGAATCCGATTGCCTGGGTGATATTGATATTCGCTACTTTTTACTTTCCCCTGGGATAAGTGAATAGAAGCGACTACAGATGCGCCCATACCGAACATCAGGCCGATACCCGTCGTGATCATAAACAAAGGGGCAGTGATGTTAACGGCTGCTAAAGCATCACTACCGATTCCTTTCCCGACAAAGATACCGTCGGTGATTACAAATACTGCTGAAAATATCATTCCTAAAACTGTCGGAATCAATAATTTTTCTGAACAAGGTCGAAATGTTCATGCTTCCGAAATCAATACTGTCTCTCATATTCCTCTTTTTTGAATTTCGTCGCAAAGGTAAGGCAAACTATAGGGTAAAAATTACCAAATGATAACTTCTCGGTTATTTTTTATGTAGAATTATTCCGGTCCTTGTTCGTCTTCGGTATTCGTGTTGGGGGACGCGGTCGCTTCTGTCGGTCGTCTGGCTTTTTCTTTCACTGACCGGCGGAACTCCTCACTCCGCAAAAAACTTTACGTTACGTTTCCGTCAAACACTACCGGTCGGGCGTTCGGAAAAAGCAAGACGACACTCGCCGGAGCTCCAATGGTCCCCCAACACGAACATCTTCGACTCCCGTTATCACTGCCTGGCAAGCTAAACCGGACCTGAAAACCATAAATTTCAGCGAAAAAAGATTTTCCGGTAAAGTAACCCAACTATCCATAATCCGATAGAGGTGAGCCGGTGTTTTATTCTATAAAATTTTTTCTAATTTTTTCCTTTGCCAGGTCGTGTTAACGTGAGATGCAGGGTTTTATGCCGGAAGACCATTGGAGCAGGACCGTTCCAGGCGAACCGGTCTGACGGCACAAAACCCGGAACCGGAATAGAAAGAAAAAATAAACCTACGAATATGTCATCGGTCCACAGCGTAGCATGATCGGCCTGGCATTTTTACGAAAATCTTTTGTTTTAAAAAATAGTGATTTCAGTGATGACTTCGGTAAATTTGCCGGAAAATTATGATTTGAATATGCATTATTCTCAGACAATTTTGCCAACTTGCGGCGGTAAAGATCGGATAAAATGGGTACATTGACAGATATTCGGATGGCATGCCATCAGTTGGCAGAACCTGAATTCGGGCATCCTGCCGATTTGGTCGGTTGGATGGGAGCCATGCAGGCACAAGATTATACCATGTCGAAATGGGCTGTCGGGCTGCGTTTGAAGTCGGCTACGATTGCGCAAGTAAATGAGGCCCTGGCGAAAGGGGGGAAATTGTGCGGACTCACATTATGCGTCCTACCTGGCATTATGTTGCCGGAAAAAGATTTACGCTGGATGTTGCAACTCACTTCTTCCCGGCTCAAAAAGGTGATCGATTCCTGGGTGAAAGCCAGTGGACTGGACATTTCAGAAAAATCAATATACTCAGTGTAATGAGTTGATCGGTAAGATGCTGTCCGTAGGAAACTGCCTCACGCGTGAAGAGATAGAAATGGAGTTGGGGCATGCCGGTGTCCCTGTTACCGGCGATCGGGTAAGACGTTATGTGCTCCGGGCCGAAATGGAAGGGATTGTATGTAGCGGTGCGGATAAGAATGGAAAGCCCGGTTATGCTTTGCTGGATGAACAGGTGGCCCCTGCCTCCTCCTTGCCCAGGGAAGAAGCTTTGGCGCGTCTGGCTGTCAATTATTTTCGTAGTCATTCTCCTGCTACTCTAAAAGATTTCGTCTGGTGGTCGGGACTGACGGTGACAGAAGCCCAACAGGCGATCGGTTCGATTAAAGAACTTCTAGTTGAAGAACATTTTTTGAAGGACAGGCGTTTTGGGTGTTTGCAGCTTGTCGGAAAACGGAAAATAGAGATCTGATCAATTGCTTCCTCCTTTCGATGAGTATTTGGTGAGCTATAAAGACCGGACTCCCGTTATTCCGGAAAAGCACCATTCGAAAGCTTTTAACAGGTGGGGGACGTTTTATCCGGTGATTTTATATGGCGGACAGATTATAGGTAATTGGAGCAAGGTGAAAAAAAAGGAAGGGTTGACGGTAACGGTTTCGTTTTTTGATAAACGATCGAAATGTCCTTTAAAGCTCTTTGCAGGAAGTTGAAAAACAATATCGGAAATTTGTAGATGGATATGTCCCGGATTGAAAGAGAAAAAAGAGAGTGGTCGGGATGATGGTCCGTTTGTATTGCCGGAAGCAGGAAGGGAACGATTGTTTGTGCGAGGAGTGCCGGGCTTTGTTGGAGTATGCGCATGCCCGTTTGGAGCATTGTCCGTTTGGAGAACGTAAAACTTCGTGTAAACATTGTAAAATACATTGCTATAAACCCGGTATGCGGCAGAAAATGCGGCAGGTGATGCGCTATGCCGGTCCGAGAATGTTATTTTATCACCCGCTGATAGCTTTGAAACATTTGTTCGGTGATTTTAAATGATCGGGAAAAGAACGCCGGTCGATGCATTTTATGAACTTTATAGACTTTATAGGCCGATTTGATTCTAGGTTTATTTTTTCTTTCTATTCCGCTTCCGTTTTTTATATCGTCAGACCGGTTCGCCTGGACCGGTCCGTTAAGGCTTTCCTTCACTGACCGGTGGAAGTGACCGGGTCGACAATTGCGGTCACCGGAGACGAATAAGTAACGAAATAAACTTACTTTTTTGCAGTTGTATATTTAAGGAAAACGCATGGAACAAGGACTGGAATATTTCGGTGTATTGACGGGTTTGCTTTTATCTCGGTTTGGAGATCGTTCAGCATCGGGCAATGTGGATTGTCGGGTTTGTTACTTCGTTTGTCTATATCTTTGTTTTTTTCTTCTCTAAATTCTATGCCGACATGAGCCTGAATATTTATTATGTCTGCATCAGTATATACGGTTTCTGGCAATGGCATAAGGGAAAGGCTGTACAGGAAGGCACTGAAGTGCTGATATTGTACCGTCGTTTGAATATCAGGCTGATATGGGGCATTACTGTCGTAACTGTTTTTTTGTACGGTACGTTGTATTTCATTTTGTCGGATTATACCGATTCGCCCGTATCGGCCGGAGATGCTTTTACCACAGCTTTGAGTATTACGGCAACGTGGATGCTGGCCCGGAGAATATTGGAACACTGGTGGTTTTGGGTGGTGATCGACGGGGTGTCGGCATTGTTGTATTATCAGCGGGCTTTGTATCCGACCTGCTTTTTATTTGTATGTTATGGCGTATTAGCGATTGTAGGATGGATCAATTGGAAAAAAGAAAGGAAAGTGGTATGATCAAAAGATATAAATGTGTGGTTGTTGCAAACGGTTTATTTCCGACAGGGCAACAGGCATTGGAACTATTGAGGCAGGCTGAATTTGTTGTTGCCTGTGATGGGGCTGTGATCGGATTGGAGAATGGCCGGCTACCGGATGCGGTTGTCGGTGATTTGGATAGTTTGCCGGAACCGGTTCGAAACCGTTATTCCGATCGGATTCACCGGGTGAAAGATCAGGAGACGAACGACTTGACCAAGGCTGTGAATTATGTCAAAACTTTAGGCTTCCGGGAAGTATTGATTCTGGGGGCTACCGGTAGGCGTGAAGATCATACCTTGGGTAATATTTCTTTGCTGGCCCAGTATGTGACTGAATTCGAACGGGTAGAAATGGTTTCCGATTTCGGATGGTTTACACCCTTATACCGGACGACTACTTTGGATAGTGAACCGGGACAACAGGTTTCCTTGTTTTCATTGTATCCTAATGGTAGGATTTCTGTATCCGGACTTCGTTATCCGATAGAAAAAAGGCGTCTCCTGTATTGGTGGGGAAGCGACATTGAACGAAGCTACCGGCAAGGAGTTTACCGTTATCCTGGAAGAAGATGCCAGGGTGTTGGTATACCGTACTTTCTCTAGTTTATAAAGTTTATAAAGTTCTTTACGAACTTTATAAACTAATTCCCTTCCGGCAATGGCAGAGGAATGCTAAACGATAAAAACGTCTGCCGGAAGCCTGTTATGCTAATGCTTCTACCAAGCGGGGCATTAATACCGGGAGGGTATGCTCGCATTGAGCCGTGTAGAAATTATCGTCGATCACAGCAGGTTCGTCGGTTGCGATGCCTTTTTGAATAGCGGCTTTGGCCAGAGGATGAATGGCCAGGCGTTTCCCTTCTGTGATACCTGCAATTTCAAAAATTAAACCTGCAGCACAATGTCCGGCCATTATTTTCTTTTTAGTGGCGAATTCCTGAATGACTTTTAATAGATCGACATTGTAAGGTTGGGTCGCATTGTTCTGGAATACAGGTACTGCATCACCACATGAAAATACCAAAGCATCGAATTCGTCGGAATGACCGGACAGATGGGCTATGATATCGTCTGCTTCCAGGGGGATACCTGAATTGGTCCTGATGGTTTTCGTATCGGAAACTGCAAATACTTTGTAAGAGATTCCTTTTTCAAAGAAGGTTTCGAGGTATTGAATAATCCTGATCCGTTAACCGGATTTACTGCTAATACTGCTACTTTTTTTGACATAGTCGTATAATTTATAAATGAGACAATAGTTATTTTTAGTAAGTTTATTACTTTTGTGATGTAAAGGTAAGCGGTGTTTTTTGAACATGCAAGAACGCACTTGAAGATTAGTAAATTACCTCGATGTAACTAATATTGAAAAACAGCTGATTGTAAAAGTTAAAAAATGAAAAATTTTCATCATACCGAGAATTGTCCGATCCGTGATATACTGAGCCGGTTGAGTAGTAAATGGGCGATGTTAATATTGATTACGCTGGATGCAAATGAAGTAATGCGCTTC